>Ga0247727_10006945_pt1 | contig 21919 bp, 18 predicted proteins | sample WisWelCaveWW1625_FD_202498 | JGI IMG/M metagenome (GOLD analysis project Ga0247727, IMG submission 202498) | Biofilm microbial communities from Wishing Well Cave, Virginia, United States - WW16-25 | ecosystem: Environmental > Aquatic > Deep subsurface > Groundwater > Cave microbial mat | place...
CGGGCGGCCCGCCGCGCGCGAGACCGAGCGAGAACGGCGAAGCCTGGACGAGCAGCGGCGAGCCCGTGGCCTCGAGCAGGGTGCCGGCGTTGTTCGCGAACAGCGTGAGGGAGCCCGAATCGCGGTTCGCAACCACCGCGTCGGCGCGTCCGTCGAAGTCGAGATCCGCGACCAGCAGATCGGTGGGGCCCGTGCTGGTCGGAAGCTGCTGCGTGACGGCGAAGCGGCGTCCCCCGAGGTTGGTAAGGACGACCACCCGCTCGCGCCGGTGCTCGAGCACGGCGAGGTCCAGCCGGCCGTCGCCGTCGAGGTCGCCGGCGCGGGCGAGGCGATCGACGCCGGCCCCCTTGAGCGGCAGCGGGAAGGGGCCGGCGAGCCGGCCCGAGGCCTCGCCCCAGGCCACCGCGCAGGCGCCGCCGCAGAGGACCAGGTCGGTGCGGCCGTCGCCGTCGAGGTCGGCGGCCGCGGCGGCGGTGAGCCAGCCTTCGCCCATCTGCACCGGGTGCAGGAACGGCCCGCCGTTGAGGAGCAGCGTGAAGAGGAAGCTGCCGCCGTCGAGGATGGCGGCGTCGATCGGCGCCTGCCCGTCGAACTCGCCGGTGGCGATGGGCCCCGCGCCCAGCCAGGAGTCGCTGTCTTGCAACGTGAACGCGCCGCGTTTGTAGCGGAGCATCCGCACGCCGTTCCCGGCCCAGGCGCCGATGATGCCGGTCGAGCCGTCGGAGAGCGGCAGCGCGGCGGGATCCTCGAACTCTCCCAGCCAGAAGTCCGTCGTCTCCGACAGTAGCCAGTCGCCCCAGAAGTTGCGCTCCAGGACGCCGAGGTGCGTGAGCCAGCCGTGGTTCCGGTCGGGCGGCTCGTGCTCCATGACGAAGAAGGCCAGCTTCGTCCCCACGCGCACGGCCGCCAGCGACCGGACGATGAAGAGCTGGGAGCGCAACGCCACTGGGACCGAGAACGAGCCGTCGCCCCGGCCGCGCAGGAGCGACAGCTTCCATTCGGTGCCGTCGGGCGGCTGGTGGGCGACGAGGATGTCGGGCCTGCCGTCGCCGTCGACGTCGGCCACCGCGAGCTGGCGAGGGTTGCCCCCGGCGTGCGGGACGTCGAGCCATTGCGCCGGCTCGAACCCAGGGCGCTGGCGGCAGGTGCGGACGCAGCGGCCGCTCGAGCAGGTCCGCGCGGAGTCGCAGCGGCGCCCGCAGGCTCCGCAGTTGTTGCGGTCGGAGCCCAGGTCGAGGCAGGCGGCTCCGCACGCCGAAAAGCCCTGGTCGCAGGCGAACCCGCAGGCGCCGCCCGAACACGTCGCGCTCGCGTGCGCGGGCGCCGGGCAGCGCAGGCACGAGGCGCCGCAGCTCTGCGGGCCTTCGGGGATGCAGCTCCCGGAGCAGCGGTGCGCGCCGGCCTCGCACTGGCAGGTGCGATCGGGAGCGCACGTCTCCCAGGCGCCGCACTGGGCGCTGGTGGCGCAGCCGGCGTCGGGGCTTCCGCCGTCGGCCGGGGTCGTTCCGCCGCCGTCGGGCGCGCCGGCATCGGCGGGCGTGCCGGCGTCGCTCCCGGCATCGACCGGACCCGCGTCCGGCGCGGCCGGCTCGCCGCCGCCGCAGGCCGACAGCACCGACGCCACCAGCAATAGTCGCGCGATTCGCAAGGCAGGCTCCCGCCTCAGGACGCCGCGACCGCGGCCCCTTTGCTCCGTCAGCCGACCGATGCCGCGCTGCCTGGCTCGCGGCCCGGCGTGGTAGAGAGGCGCGCCATATGACGAGACTCGCCTGCGCCCTCTGCCTCGCCGGATGCGTGACCTCCGGCCGTGCGACACTCGCCGGCCCGGTGCGCGCCGATCCCCAGTCCCTCGCCGACGCCATCGTGCAGAAGCACGGCGAGCCCGCGCGCGCCCGCGCCGAGCGCGGCGTGAGGCAGGTGCTGGCCGCCTGGCGCTCCGACGACGGCGACGAGGCGGCGCTGCGGGCGTTCGTGGTCGAGCAGTTCGAGAAGGACCCGGCCACGCTGCTGGGCCGCTACCAGGAGATCTTCGAGCAGCTCGACGGGCACTTCCTGGAGATCGGGCGCGCCCTGCGCTGGCACAACGACGTCGAGATCGGCTCGCAGGTGCCCATCGACGCGCTCTTCGCCGCGTTCAATCCCGCGGCCAGCCTGGCCGAGGACCTCTTCAAGTCGCGGCTGGCCTTCATCGCGCTGCTCAACTTCCCGCTCCCGTCCCTCGACGAGCTGGATCGCGACGGCCCCGGCCTCACCCGCGAGCAGTGGGCGGCGGCCCGGCTCGCCAAGCGCTTCGCCCTGCGCCCCAGCGCCGAGGCGGAGGCGGCGCGCTCCCGGAGCTACGCCGAGGCCGAGGCGTACATCGCCGGGTACAACCTCTGGGTCCATCACCTGCTCGGGGGGGGCGGGGCGCGGCCGTTCGCCAAGGGGAAGCGGCTCTTGTCGCACTGGAACCTGCGCGACGAGATCAAGGCGCAATACGCGGAGGGCGCCCCGGGCCTGGCCCGGCAGCGGCTGATCGCGGCGGCGATGGAGCGCATCGTCGACCAGAGCATCCCCGAGGCGGTGATCGACGATCCGCGCCTCGACTGGGACCCGGAGACGAACCGGGTGGCCGCGGCGCCCGCCGAGGAAGTGGAGCCCCGGCCCGCGGGCCAGGCGGCGCCGGCGCGGGCGGCAAGGCCGGTCGACCTGTCTGGCGCGCGCGAGCCCGACACTCGCTACGCCATGCTGCTGGCGAACTTCCGCGCCGCGCGCAAGGCCGACGCCGGCTCGCCGCTCTTCCCCACGCAGCTCGACCGCAAGTTCCAGCTCGAGACGGAGATGCCCCAGGGCCGCGTCGTCCAGCTCCTCGAGCAGATGGTGGGCTCGCCCCTGGTGGCGCGCACGGCCAGGCTGATCGAGAAGCGGCTGGGTCGGCCGCTGGAGCCGCACGACGTCTGGTATTCGGGCTTCACGCAGCGCGCGGCGTACCCCGAGGAGAAGCTCGACGCCATGACGCGCGAGCGCTACCCGACCGCCGAGGCGTTCCACAAGGACATGCCGCGGCTGCTCGAGGCGCTCGGGTTCTCCGCCGAGAGGGCGCGCTGGCTGACCGACCACATCAAGGTCGATCCCTCGCGCGGCTCGGGCCACGCCATGGAGGCCGGGCGGCGCGGCGACTTCCCGCGCCTGCGCACGCGCATCGGCGCGCAGGGAATGGATTACAAGGGATACAACATCGCCATCCACGAAATGGGGCACAACGTCGAGCAGGTCTTCTCGCTCTACGAGGTGGATCACACGCTCCTGCAAGGCGTGCCCACCACCGCCTTCACCGAGGCGCTGGCGTTCACGTTCCAGGCCCGCGACCTGGAGCTGCTCGGATTGACCAGGCCCGACGAGAAGTCGGAGCGGCTGCGCGCGCTCAATGATTTCTGGGCCACCTACGAAATCGCCGGCGCCGCACTGGTCGATATCGCGGTATGGCGCTGGATGTACGAGCACCCCGAGGCGACGCCCGCCGGGCTGCGCGAGGCCACGGTGGGCATCGCCCGCTCGCTCTGGGACCGCTTCTACGCGCCGGTGCTGGGCGGCAAGGGGAAGAGCGCGCTCATCGGGATCTATTCCCACATGGTGGCGCCCAGCTTCATCTACCTGCCGGAATACCCGCTCGGGCATTTCATCGCCTCGCAGCTCGAGGAGAAGCTGAAAGGGCCGCGGCACGGGCCCGAGTTCGAGCGCGTTTCGAAGCACGGGCGCGTCACGCCCGATCTGTGGATGAAGCACGCCACCGGCGCGCCCGTGTCGGCCGAGCCGCTCCTGCGCTCGGCCGAGGCGGCGCTGGTCGCGGAAGAGGCTAGCGCGTCCGCGTCACGGTGAAGCGGACGAACTCGGCCGGCGGCACCTCGGCGCCCACCTGGTAGAACTCGTACTGCGCCGGCTCTCCGTACTGCAGGCACGGTGCACCGCCGTCGCCGGCGCTCCAGCGATCGACGTACCAGGCCGGGCCGCCGTGCCGCGTCCCGAGGTGGTAGTAGCGAAGCGCCGACTCGCCCCACCAGCCTTCCTGGACGTAGGGAACAACCGGTTCCGGCGTGCCGCCATCGCTCCCGCCGATCCAGGCCATCGCCAGCCGCGCCGTGCAGGCCGGGTCGCTGAACGCGCCCAGGCTGGTGATGCGGCCGGCCGGCAGGCACCGCTGCTGGCCGTCGGCGGCGCCCCCCGGCGTGCACTCGATGCCGAGCTTGCTGTCCCAGAACGCGTTGACCCACGCCTGCGCCGAGCTGCCGTCGTCGCCGCGGTGGACCTGGCGCTGGCCCTTGAGGCGCGAGCCCGATTGGGGGAGCAGCGACTCGCCCGAGGGGCCGGTGGCGCCGGTCGGGCCGGTGGCGCCGGTCGGCCCCGTGGGCCCGCGCGAGCCGCGGTCGCTGCTCAGCTCGCCGGCGGACTGGCCGGGGCCTGCAGGGTTGGCGCAGGCGCAGAGGAGGGCGGCGGCGAAGGCGAGGCAGCGCATCGGGGGCTCCGGGCGAGGGTCCGGATGGAGACGCCGCGAGCCGCGCGCTTTCGCTCGGTCGGTTGTCCGATGCGGCCTATTCGAACGTCCAGCGCCGGCCGTCCTCGACGCGCAGGACCCGCAGCGCATGCGCCCCGGCCGGCAGGCGCTCGAGCCAGGCCACGTGGCCGCCCAGCGTGCGCACCCAGAGCACCGCCGCGCCGGCCTCGCCGGCGACGAGTGCGACGTGTTCGGCGCGCGCCTGCAGGACATCCGCGCCGCGCAGCGCATCGGGAATGGGCGCCAGGTGTGGAGGCGCCGGCGGCTCGGCCGTGGCGGCGGCCCGCTCCGCTTCCATCTCGCGCTCGGTGCGCGCCGCCCGGATCGCCTTGCGCACCAACCACCCGAGGAAGACGAGGAGGACCAGCCCCGGGCCGAACAGGTCGCGCAGCGCCTCGATCACTCGGCGCGGCTCTCCCGCTCCTCGCGGCCGGTCTGCACCACGCGGCGCCGCCCGGCGCCGAGCAGATCGGGCGTGAGCGGATTGTTCGCCTTCACGAACTCGACCAGGATGTCGCGGGCCAGCACCGGGCCGACCTGCCGGCGCGCTTCCTTGAGCATGGCCAGCCCGTCGCCGCCGTTGGCGAGGAAGTCGGTGAGCGCCACGGTGAAGTCTCCCTGGGCGCAGGAGGCGGTGCAGGCCGTCTCGGTGCAACTCTCGGTGCGGCAGAGCGGCGCGCCCGCCTCGTCGGTCATCAGGGTCACGAGCGATCCGGGCGGCTCCGACGACAGCTTCCGCTCCGGTCGGTGGCGGCTCCAGTCCACCGTGTAGTTCAGCCCGGAGACGCGCAGCGCGCCCTTGCCGGCCTTGATCACCGCCTCGAGCGCGTTGCGCACCTCGTGGGCCTTGAGGGTGACCACCACCTGCTGGTTGTCGAAGGGGCTGAGGTCGAAGATCTGCCCGTAGGTGATGGGGCCGGCGGGGATCTCGGAGATGCGGAGCCCTCCCTGGTTCTGGAAGGCGAAGCTCGCCTTGAGGCCGCCGCCGGCGCCGGAGCGCAGCGCGTCCACGGCCAGGTTGGCGAGCAGCGCGTCGTCGCCCCCCTTGATCAGCGGCACCTTCGTCGCGCCGATGCGCGTGTCGCGCAGGCTTTTGACGCCCGCGTCGTATTTGGCCACGATGGCGGCGACGCGTTCGACCGGCCGGACCTCGTGGCCGCGCCAGCGCGGGGCCTTTCCGCGGAAGCGCTGGAAGAGGGGCTGCGGCCCTCCCGGGTGCGGGAAGGTGCCGTCGTTGACGCGGAAGCCCCGGGCGCGGCCGGCGTCGTCGAGGTCGATCTCGATGAGCGAGATCTGCGTCAGCTTGGCGCCCGACTGCACGACCGGGATGCCGGCGACGGTGATGGGGCCGGTGCCGCAGCGGCAGCGCTCCTCGCCGTCGCGGCAGCAGCCCACCGAGATGTGCGTGTGGCCGCTGACGATGGCATCGACCTTCCCTGCGCAGGCCTGGGCGATGCGCTGCACCTCGCGGTCGGCGGCGCCGCCCGGCAGCGGCCCGGCGTGCGCGGTGATGAGCACCACCGTGGCGCCGGCGGCGCGCAACTCGTCCGCCAGCGGCGCGGCGATCGGGCCGCCGTCGACGAACTCCAGATCGGTGACGAAGGCGGGGTTGGTCACCGTCGCGGTCTCGGCGGTGAGGAGCCCGATGATGCCCACCTTGACGCCGCCGGCCTCGATCATCACGGTGGGGCGCGCCCACTCGGGGCGCTGGCGGGTGCCCTTGTAGAAGACGTTGGCGCCGAGGATGGGGAAGCGCGCTTCCTTGATGCGCTCGATCAGCGCCGCCTGCCCGAAGTCGAACTCGTGGTTGCCGATGGCGGCGGCGGCCAGGCCCACCGCCTCGTAGACCTCGACCACCGAGCGGCCCTTGAACTGGTTGGAGATCAAGGTGCCCTGGAACATGTCGCCGCCGTCGAGGAGCACGACGGCGCCGCCGGTGTCGCGCGCCTCGGCGCGGATGGCCTCCAGCCACCCCGCGAACCAGTCGGCGCCGCCCACCGGCGCGTCGGTGTGCCTCTGCAGCCACTTCGGCGCCGGCGCGGAGAGCAGGGCGCCGTGCGTGTCGTTGACGCCGACGACGACGAGCTTTCGGAGGGCCGGGGGCTTTGAGCCCACGGCCAACGGCTGCTGCGCGCTTGCGCAGCCGGCGAGCATTGCGATCAAGAGAGCGGTCCGGCGACTCATGCATCTCCTCAAAAAGGCGAGGGGGCGGCAAGGCGACGCCGCCCCCTCCCCGTCAGCCCTTGGCCCTTAGCCCTAGCCGATCAGTTGCGGAACCTCAAGAACACCTCGGCCTGCAGCGGGCTGTTGTGGAAGCTGGAGAGGGCGAAGCGGTTGCGGGTCGTCGAATACGTGGTGCTGTACCCGCTGGTGCTGGAGTCATTGAGCGCGTTCACCACCAAGAGGATGACCTCCGCCTTCTGCTGCTTGAGCCCGAAGAGGGGCGCCACGTTGTAGCGCGCCTGCAGGTCGAGGAGCAGCACGCTCGGGTCGCGGATCTCCGTCCACGAGTTGGGATCGTTGAAGTTGGGGACGAAGGTGTTGGTGTCGATGGGGAAGCCGGTGCCGCGCGGCGAGCGCCGGACGAAGGTGTTGTCGCCGCTGACCGAGAAGCCCTCCCAGAGCGCCGTGCCGGTGCTGTAGCGGATGCGCGAGCCGATATCGAGGCCGAAGGTGGTCCGGTACGAGATCGAGCCCTTGATCGAGTGGCGCCGATCGTCGCCCGTCCAGCCCTCGTAGAACGGCGTCATGCGCGCATTGTTCAGGTAGCCGTCGAAGTAGTCGTCGACCCTGCCCCAGTTGTAGGCGAGCGTGTAGCTGGCGAGCAGGTCCCAGCGCCCCGGGTTGCCCTGGATCCAGACGTCCATGCCGCCGTACTTGCGGTACGCGTCCGAGCGTGCCTGGGTGAGGATGACCGACTGGTTGGGCCGGCTCGGGTCGACCGATCCGATGATGCGGGTGCCGGTCAGGTCCCAGATGCGGTTGATCTCCTCGTCGGCCCACATGTTGCCGTAGTGGCGGTAGCTGAAGTCCAGGCCCATCACCGTCTCCGGCACGATCTCGTGCGCGATGCCGGCGGCCAACTCGTGGACGAAGGGCGGCGCCTGCCCGGCCGCGAAGGAGCGGCCCGAGGCGCCGCCCGCGTATTGGCAGTTGGTGCCGAAGGTGTTGTCGGCCGGGTTGAGCGGGCAGGGGCGGAAGGCGTTGGCAGTGGTGTCAAAGCTCGACTGCACCGAGAAGAGCGAGGCGTTGCCGTGCTGGGCGACGAAGGCGTTGCCCACGTCGATCGAGCGGCCCGCGTGCGCCTTGAGCAGCGTCTTGCGATCGCCGAAGAGGTCGAAGGTGGCCGAGAAGCGGGGGCCCAGGCCCACCAGCGGCGTGGTCACCAGGCCCGACTCGCCCTGCAGGCGCCCGATGTCCATGCGCAGGCCGCCGATGAGCGTGAGCCGCCTGTTCACCGTCCAGCGGTCCTGCATGAAGAAGCCGTAGGTGCGCGCCCAGGCCCGCGAGGTGAGCGGCGCCGCCTGCAAGTTCTGGTTGTAGTAGGTGCGGACCGTGTTGCAGAGCGAGAAGGTGGACGAGTCGGTCGGGTCGCAGCCCTTGCCGTGGGTGAGGACGGGGTTGCCGGCGTTGATCGAGTCGTCGCGGATGAAGCCGCGGTCGGTGAAGCGCTGGTTGCCGGAGACGCCGGTGATCTGCACGTCGTACATGAACGAATACTGGAACCCGGCCTTGAGCTGGTGCGTGCCGTTCCACTTCGCCTTCCAGGAGATGGTCGGGTCGAAGGTGATCTTGTACTTCGACTCGTGCATGAAGTTGCCCTGCAGCGCGGCCGAGATGCTGCCGGAGTTGAAGCGGGTGGTGCTGGAGCCGGTGTCGAAGTGCGAGGGCGTGTTGAAGTCCTCGAAGATGGGGTCGGTGTCGGCCGCCTTGTAGGTGAGGCCGGTGGCGAGCTGGAAGAGGACGTTGTCGGTGAAGTTGTGGTCCCAGTTGACCACGAACCATTCGCCGCCGCGGTGGATCTTGTTCTCCGAGTCCTGGGCCACGCCCGAGTCGCTGAGGTTGTTGTTGATGACGTTGCGGTCGAGGCTGAAGGCGGCGGTGACGCGGTCCTTCGCCGTCGGCTGGTACGTCAGCTTGAGGCGGCCCAGGCTGGTGGTGGTGTCGCGGGGACGGTTGATGGCCACGCCGTCGACCGCGATGGGGTTCTCGCGGCCGGAGAAGTTCTGCTGGTAGCTGGCGTAGAACCAGAGCTTGTCCTTGATGATCGGGCCGCCCAGGTTGGCCGAGGGGCCGAAGAAGGAGATGTTGGGCGCGACCAGGTCCGGGTTGTCCCAGTAGGTGTTGAAGGCCTGCTGCTGCGTGACCGGGAACTTGTTCTTCCCCGCCATCCAGTCGGGCTGGAGGATGAGGGCGAGGTCGTAGGTCCAGCGGTTGGAGCCGTTCTTGGTGACGACGTTGGTGATCATGCCCAGCGAGTTGTACTGGGCGTCCATCCCGCCCGACATGACCTCGAAGGACTCGGCGGCGTTGAAGTTGATGGGCGAGGTGATGCCGCTGTCGGTGATGTCGGTGGTGTCGAGGCCGTCGACGAAGAACTTGGTGAAGCGCCGGATGCCGCCGCGGGTGGAGAGGCGTCCCGAGCCGTCGGAGGGGCCGGCGCCGGCCACCTGCTGCGCCATCTGCTCGGCCTGGCCGAAGATGGGCACCTTGTAGATCTGCTCGGCGCTGATGGTGCCGCCCGACTGCGCCGAGTCGGGGTTGAGCACCGGGTTCACCTTCTCGATGATCTGGAAGGTGGCCACCGCCTGGGTCTCGGTGAGGACGGTGAGCGACACGTCGGCCGGGGTGGTGGCGCCGACGCGGACCTTGATGCCGGTCTGCTTGATGGGCGTGAAGCCCGGGACGTTGACCTCGATGACGTAGTCCTCGCCGGGCGGGAGGTTGTCGAACTCGAACCGACCGTCCTCGCCGGTGACGCGGCTCTGCGGGTTGGGCAGGGCCTCGGCGCTGGAGATGGTGAGCGGCACCTCGGCCAGCGCGGCGCCGGTCGGGTCGTAGACGTAGCCCGAGACGCGGCCGGTGAGGGCGCCGGCGGCGCGAGCGGCCTGGGGCAGCGCGCAGACGGCGATGGCGAAGAGCGAGCGGAGCCAGATGTTCGTCGGCTTCAAGGTCGCATCCTTTGGCTACTGCGCCACGATGAAGATGGTGTTGAACGAAGCGGTGGTGTCGGCGATCGGCACTTCCTTGGCCTTGCAGGTGGCGCCGGCCAGGCAGATGCCGGAGAAGTCGCTCAGCCGCTGGCTGCCGGTCATGCGGTACTGCCGCAGCCGCACCACCGGCGAATACGCGTCCTGGCCGGGGGTGGCGGGCAGGATGAGGGCGTTGTTGGTCAAGACCGACTCGAACGCCGAGCCCACCGGATTGAGGATGACGCCGTCCATCGCCACCACGTTGCCGCTGGAGTCGAGCGGGACGCGGCCGCCGTCGAGGTAGAGGCCCTGCATCCCGCGGAACCAGGCATTGGCGGTGGGCGGCGGCGTAGCGGCGGAGCCCAGCGGCTGGAAGCCCGACGAGGGATCGACGGGCGCCCAGACCTGGACGCTGGTGGGGTTCTCGCTCGGCCGCGCGCCGAACTCGCCGTCGGTGATCGAGGCGGCGTCCTTGAGCGCGTTGCAGGTGTTGCCCGAGACCGACACCGAATGGAGCGCCACCAGCGGCAGCACGAAGACCGACGACGAGGTCGAGGGGAAGGGCAGGTTGGTGAAGAGCGGGTACTGCACGTCCTCGCGGAAAAGATCGCTGCGGGGGTCGAACTCCTTCCCCTTCGCGCAGTTGTTGGGGAAGTGGAAGACCTTGATGAGCGAGGAGGTGGCGAGCGGGAAGAGCGAGACCGTGGCGCTGGGCGTGGTCCGCACCGCGTTGGCGGTGGCCGCGCCGGCGATGTTGTAGAACTTGAAGGCCTTGCCGTTGGCCCAGCCCTGCTGCGCGAGGTAGCAGGGCGCGCGGACCGAGCCGCAGGTGGTGGTGGACGTCGAGCCGGGGGCGAACTTCAAGTCCAGGCTCGCGGAGTCGAACACGCCGTTGTAGCGATCGCCCGGAACCTTGGGGCCGGTGTCGGGTCCACAAGCCGGGGCGAGCGCCCCGACGAACAGGGCGGCGAGTGCGCCCCGCCGAAGCATGGCAGTCAGCATGGGCGGCGCGAATACCATGCGGGCCCTCGCGCATTCAACCGATGTTCGACCGGCATCGGGCGAGCGACCGAGCGCCCTGTGGACCACGCCCGGCCTCGTCAAAACGTCGGCTTGCCGCTGCTCTCCGAGGTCGCGTAACCTCCGCCGCGCCCGATGTTCGATTCAATTTCAGCCTCCGGCCTCAATCGCCGCCTGCCGGTCAGCACCGCCTTCTCGGTCGGTCTGCACGGCCTGATCGTGGCCAGCATCTTCGTCTTCGCCACCGTCAGGGCCCGGCAGGCGGTGGAGAAGGAGGTCCAAGTCTCGTTCATCGGCCCCGGAAACAAGCCGGGCCCCCCGCCGCCTCCGCCGCCGCCGCCCAAGCGCCGCTCGACCCCGCGCCGCCCGCGCCTGGAGCAGCCCAAGCGCATCGTCGAGATCCCCAAGCCGGTCGAGGTGCCCAAGGACCTCCCCCAGGACCCGCCGCCGGTCGAGGACGAGGCCGACGACGGCGAGGAGGGCGGCCAGGAAGGCGGCGTGGCCGGCGGGGTGGTGGGCGGCGTGGTCGGGGGCGTGGTGGGCGGCACGGTCGGCGGCCAGGGAGGCGGCGGCACCGCGCCTCCGCCGGCCGAGCGGCCCAAGGCCAAGAACGTGCCCGCCTTCGTGGTGCAACGCTCGGCCATCCGCCAGCCGCAGCCCCGGCTCTCCGAGGTGTTCAAGCAGGCCAACCGCGGCAAGCAGGGCATCGCCGGGATGTACAAGGTGTGCGTCGACCTCGACGGCAAGGTCTACGACGTGGTGCCGGTGAAGCCGGTGCCCGGAGCGGACGAGTCGATCATCGACGGCATCAAGGACTACTGGCTCTTCCAGCCGCAGAAGGTGCCGGTCTGCTTCCTCTACAACATGCCGATCACCATCCATTGACCGTGACCGGCCGGTGACAGCCGCGGCGTATCCATGGCCGGATGAGCCTCCCGCAAGCCCCGGCCCGCCCCCGGCGCATGGACCTCGCCGGCTCCATCCCCTTCTTTGCCCTCCACGCCCTGGCGCTGGGCGGCGCCGTCTGGACCGGCTTCTCCTGGAAGCTGTTGGGCCTCGCCGTCCTCCTCTATTACGCGCGCATGGCGGGGACGACCATCGGCTACCACCGCTACTTCTCGCACCGCACCTTCAAGACCAGCCGCGCCTTCCAGTTCGTGCTCGCGTTCTGGGCCGAGACCAGCCTGCAGAAGGGCGCGCTCTGGTGGGCCGCGCACCACCGCGACCATCACAAGTATTCGGACACCGAGCGCGACGTGCACTCGCCGCTCGACGGGTTCTGGTGGAGCCACGTCGGCTGGATCCTGAGCCCCGACACCAAGGAGACGAAGTTCGCCGGCATCCGCGACTTCGCGAAGTACCCGGAGCTGGTCTGGCTGAACCGGCACTACATCGTGCCGCCGACGCTCCTGGGTCTTCTGCTCCTCTGGCTGGGCGGTTGGCCGGCGGTGATCTGGGGGCTGTTCCTTTCCACGGTGCTGCTCTGGCACGGCACCTTCCTCGTCAACTCGCTCAATCACGTATGGGGCACGGTGCGTTACGCCGCGGGCGACCTGAGCAAGAACAACGGGCTCATCGCGCTCCTCACCATGGGCGAGGGCTGGCACAACAACCACCACCACTACCAGTCGTCGGCCAACCAGGGGTTCTTCTGGTGGGAGATCGACCTCAGCTTCTATCTCCTCAAGGGGCTGGAGAAGGTCGGGATCGTCAGCGAGGTGCGCACGCCACCGGCGCACGTGCTCCTCGACACCATCGAGGCGCGCCAGCGCGGTCCGGCGATGGGCGTCGAGGCGTAACCGACTATAGTCGAGGCATGCGGGCGGGAGCGGCGGTCAGCCGGGACCCCGACGTGCGCGCGGCCGCGCGGGATGCGGCCCGGCGCGCGCTGGCGGCGGCGGGGCTCTTGCGCGCCGGCTGCCTCTTCGTCGGCGGCACCGTCGATCACTTCGATCAGGCCATCGATCTCTGCGCCGAGCTGCGCGGCGCCGCCGGCGACGGCGTGCAGATCATCGGCGGCGCGGTGGGCTCGGTGCTGGTGCGCGGCGACGGCGGCGAGGACGGGCCGGCGCTGGGCGTGCTCGCACTCGAGGAGCCGGGGCACGTCTTCGCCTGGAGCGCCGAGGACGGGTCGGAGCTCCGCTCGGCGGCGCAGGCTTCCGGTCCGGGCGCGCTCGCGCTGGTCCTGGCCGATCCGGCCGCGCCGCTGCCACGGCTGCAGGCCGCGCTGGCCCGCGAGGCGCCGGGGCTGTTGGTGGCGGGCGGAGGCATCGCCGCCGAAGGTGGGCTGCTCATCGACGACGATCTCGCCGAGGCCGGCGCCGTCGGGCTGGTGCTGCCCCCGCCGGCCCGCGTGGCGGTGGCCCAGTCGTACCAGCCCGTCGGCGAGCCGGCCCTGGTGACGCGCGTCGAGGGGCGGCTGGTCCACGAGCTGGACGGCAGGCCGGCGCTGGAGGCGCTCCTGGCCTTGCAGAAGCTGCCCGGCCTGGCCGACATCGGCGGGGCGTTGCCCTTCCTCGGCCTGGGGGTCTCGCCCGCGCCCGGGGAGCCCTTCCGCGCCGACGACTTCGTCTCCGTGGCGCTGATGGGCCTCGACGAGAAGAGCGGCGCGCTGTCGGTCGGCGCCCGCCTGGAGGAGGGATCGAGCGTCAGCTTCACAATGCGCGACGGCATCGGTTCCCGCCGCGCCCTCGATCGCGCGCTGGGCACGCTGGGCGGGCGCCGGCCGTCGTTCGGCGTCTACTTCGACTGCTCCAGCCGCGGCACCGAGCTGTACGGGGTCGAGGAGCTGGACCTGTCGCTGATCGAGAAGGCGCTGGGCCAGTTCCCGCTGCTCTCGCTGCGCACCAGCTTCGAATTGGGCCCCTCGGGCGCCGGCGTGGGGCTGCACCTCTTCACCGGCGTGCTGGCGCTGGCGGGCTGAAGGTCAGTGCGCGCGTACGACGCCCGCGACCACGCCGAAATGGCAGGCAGCGGCCGCCACCACCAGCGCGTGGAAGACCTCGTGGTACCCGAACACGGCCGGCGCGGGATCGGGGCGGCGCGTCGCGTAGATGACTGCGCCGACGGAGTAGAGCAGGCCGCCCGCCACCAGGAACGCCATGCCGGCTCCGCCCAGCGCGGTGTAGAGCGCGGGGAGGAAGGCGACCGCGATCCATCCCATCGCCACGTAGAGCGCGGCGGAGATGGTCCGCGGCGCGCGCACCCAGAAGAGCGAGCGGAGGATGCCCAGCGCCGCCCCGCCCCAGGCGATGGCGAGCATGACCGCGCCCCGCTCCGGCAAGAGCAGCGCGAAGGGAGTGTACGAGCCGGCGATGAGCACGAAGATGGCCGCGTGATCGAGCCGCTTCATCCAGCGCCGTGGGCCGGGAGCCCAGGTCGGGCGGTGGTAGAGCGCGCTCACGCCCAGCATCGTGGCCAGGCTGGCGGCGTAGACGGCCGCGGCCATCCGCGCGCGCGGGTCGGCGAAGGCGATCAGCAACGCGCCTGCGCCCAGCGAGGCGAAGAACGCCAGCTCGTGCGAGACGCCGCGCAGCCGCGGCTTCACCCGGGTGAAGCCCTTCATGGCTCCATGCTCGCGGCCCCTCATCACGGGCGTGTCACGGCGCTGCCGGCCGCCGGGCATGTTAGAGAGCGCCGATGAACCGCATGCCCCTCCTGGCCGCGGCGTCGCTGTTGGCCTGCGCCAGCGGCCGCGGCTCGATCGAATCCGCCGACGTGCTGTCGCGCCAGGCGGTCGCGCCGTCGGCCGAGGTGAAACACGTGCTCCTCGGCTGGGCCTGGCTGGGCAGCGCCTATCGCCGCATGGGCATGCAGCTCGACTCGCGCGCCGAGTCGCGCACCGAGCAGGACACCGAGGCGCTGGCGCAGGAGCTTCTCGGCAAGCTCCGCGCCGGCGCGGCCATCGAGCCGATGATGGCCGAGCACAGCGAGGACCCCGGCAGCGCGAAGGACGGCCGGAGCTACACGGTCGACCCGGCGTCGCGCCTGGCCGAGCCATTCAAGGAGCTGTCGCTGCGGCTCTTGCCGGGGGAGGCGGGGATCGCGAGGAGCCAGTTCGGGCTGCACGTGGTGAAGCGGGTGCGCTGAGGCTATCGCTTCGGGAGCGTCTCTACGGGCGAAAGCGCTTGACGCTGGCGGGCGAGCGACCTACGCCTTTCGTCATGGCGCAGCGCACGGTCGAGCGGGGCCGCTACTACGAGGACTTCACGGTCGGCGAGGTCTACCGCCACCACTGGGGCCGCACGCTCACCGACGGCGAGTGCCAGCTCTTCGCCACCTGGACGATGAACGCCGTCCCCCTCTACTTCAACCGCGTCCACGCCCAGGCGCTGGGCCATCCCACCACGCCGGCGCACCCGCTCTTCGTCATGAACGTGGTCTTCGGTCTTTCCGTCGAGGACCTCTCCGAGCAGGCGCTGGCGCACCTCGGATACTGGGCGATGACCTTCCCCAAGTTCGTCTACCCGGGCGACACCCTCCTCTCCTCGAGCGAGGTGCTGGACAAGCGGGAGAGCTCGTCCAAGCCCGACCGAGGCATCGTCCACGTGCGCACCACCGGCGCCGATCAGAGGGGCGAGGTGGTCTGCCGCTACGAGCGGAAGATCCTGGTCAAGAAGCGCGCGGCGTACGCCAGAGGATGACCATGCTGAGCGAGGAGCAGCTCCAGATCCGTGAATCGGTGCGCGACTTCGCCGAGCGCGAGGTGATGCCGGTGGCCTCGGAGCTGGACAACCAGGCCGCCGAGATCCCGGCGCCGATCGTGCGCAAGATGGCCGAGCTGGGGTATTTCGGGCTCATCTTCTCGCCCGATTACGGCGGCGCGGGCCTCGATACCCTCTCGATGGCCATCGTCGCCGAGGAGCTGTCGCGCGCATGGCTCTCGGTGGGCAGCGTGATGACGCGGATGATCATCACCGCCTCCTTGATTCAATCGAATGGAACCGAGGAGCAGAAGAAGAAGTGGCTGCCCGGGATCTGCTCCGGCGAGATCCTCTGCGCCGCCGCCTTTACCGAGCCCGACGCGGGCTCCGACAGCGCGGGGATCAAGTGCCGGGCGGTGCGCAAGGGGAATGAATACCTCCTCAACGGCGAGAAGACGTGGTGCACCTGGGCCAACAAGGCGCACGTGCTCTGCGCCACCGTGGTCACCAACCCCGACGAGCCGAAGCGGCACAGCCGCATCAGCATCCTGCTGGTCCCGAAGAAGCCGGGCGACGAGTTCGACCCCCCGCGGCTGGCCGGCCAGGCCATCCCCACCATCGGATACAAGGGAATGAACAGCTATAGCCTTCAATTCGACGACTATCCCGCCCCGGCCGAAAACCTATTGGGCGGCGTCGAAGGCAAGGGATTCTATCAATTGATGTCGACGTACGAGATCGCCCGCATCCAGACGGCGGCGCGGGCGGTGGGCGTGGCCCAGGCCGCGCTGGAAGCGGCGCTCCGCTATTCGAAGGAGCGGACGCAGTTCGGGAAGCCGATCAGCGAGTTCCAGGTCATCCGCCACAAGCTGGCGGAGATCGCCACCAAGGTCGAGGCGGGGCGGCAGCTCACGTATCACGCGGCGCGGATGAAGGACACCGGCAAGCGCTGCGATCTCGAGGCGGGGATGGCCAAGGCCTTCTGCGCCGAGATGGCCGAACACGTCACCGCCGAGGCCATGCAGGTCTTCGGCGGCTACGGCTACAGCCGCGAGTTCCCCGCCCAGCGCTTCTGGCGCGACGCCCGCGTGTTCCGCATCTTCGAGGGCACGAGCGAGATCCAGTACGAGGTGATTGCCAAGAGGTTGTTGGAATGAAGTCGACAGTCGACAGTCGACAGTCGAGAGTTGGCGAGTCGGATTGCTGTCGACTGTCGACTGTCGACTGTCGACTCCTACCGAGCCCCAGATGACCGTCCCCGATCACCCGTTGACCCGCTCCGACAACCTCTACGAGGACTTCACCCTCGGCGAGACCATCGTCCACCCGCGGGGGCGCACCATTTCCGACGAGCACATGGCGCTGACGAACATGGTGCTCAACACCGCCCAGCTCCATTTCAACCAGGCGATGTGCGACGCCGATCCGAAGACGTATTTCGACGGGCGGCGCGTGGTCTATGGTGGAATCGTCCTCGCCTTCGTCAGCGGCCTGGCCTCGGAGGAGACGGCCGAGAACGCGGTGGCCGAATTGAGCTACGACGAGGGACGGCACCTCAATCCGGTCTTCGCCGGCGATACGCTGTTCGCCGAGAGCACCGTGCTCTCCAAGTCCGACGACGATCCGCGGCTCGGCCGGCACGGCATCGCGCCGGGCCGGGGCGGGGTGGTGAAGTTCCTCCTGCGGGGAAAGAACCAGCGTGGCGAGGTGGTGCTCGAGATCACCCGCGAGCTCCTGGTCCTCAGGCGCGAGCACCGCCCGTGACCACCCGCAGCGGCATCCCCATCAAGCCGCTCTACGGCCCGGGCGACGTGCGCGAGGCGCCCCCTCCGCCCGGCGAGTTCCCCTTCACCCGCGGCGTCCACCAGAGCATGTACCTGGGCAAGCTGTGGACGATGCGGCAATACGCGGGCTTCGGCACGCCGCGGGAAACGAACGCTCGATTCCGATATCTCCTGGAGCAGGGCCAGACGGGATTGTCGCTGGCGCTCGATCTCCCGACGCAGCTCGGCCTCGACGCCGACGACGAGGAAGCGGAGGGCGAGGTGGGGAAGGTGGGCGTCAGCATCGGCTCCCTCGCCGACATGGAGGAACTGTTCGCCGGCATTCCGCTCGACAAGGTATCGACGTCGATGACCATCAATGCCACGGCGCCCATCCTGCTCGCCCTGTATGAAGAGGCGGCCCGGCGCCAGGGCGTTCCGGCGGAGCGCATCGCCGGCACGGTGCAGAACGATCTGCTCAAGGAGTTCGGCGCCCGCGGGGCGTGGCTCTTCCCCATCGAGCAGTCGATGCGGCTGGCCTGCGACCTGGTGCAGGACACGGTGAAGCGGCTGCCGCGGTTCAATCCCATCTCCATCGCCAGCCACTATCGCGACGCCGGGGCCACGCCCGCCGAGGAGATGGCCTATACGCTGGCCGCGGGAAAGGCATATGTCGAGGAATTGCTCGGCCGCGGAATGGGCGTCGACGAGTTCGCGCCGCGGCTGAGCTTCTTCTTCTATACCTATACGAACTTCTTCGAGGAGGTCGCCAAGTACCGCGCCGGGCGGCGCATCTGGGCGCACTTGATGCGCGACCGTTACCGGGCGCGCGAGCCGGAGAGCTGGCGCCTGCGCGCGGCCTGCGTCTGCGGCGGCCATTCCCTGACCCGCGCCGAGCCGCTCAACAACATCGCCCGGACCACGCTGGAGACGTTCGCGGTGGCCTGCGCGGGGCTGCAGAGCGTATTCACGGCGGCATATGACGAGGCATTCGCCATTCCCACCGAGGCCTCGGCGCGGACGGCGCTGCGCGTGCAGCAGATCGTCGCCTGGGAGACCGAGGTGGCGCAGACCGTCGATCCCCTGGGCGGCGGCTACTTCATCGAGGCGCTCACCGACGAGATGGAGAAGGCGGTGAACGCGGTGCTGGCCGACATCGAGGCGCGCGGCGGGATGGTGCAGTGCCTGCGCGACGGGACCATCCAGCAGCGCATCGCCCAGCGCGCCTACGAGCACCAGCGCGCGGTGGAGAAGGGCGAGGTGGCGGTGGTCGGCGTCAACAAGTTCGCCACCGTCGGCGAGGCGCACGCCGAGACCGGCGTCGAGCTGCACGCGGTCCCGGCGGAATCGGTGCGCGAAGCGCGCGAGCGGGTGCAGCGCGTCCGGCGCGAGCGGGATGCGGCCAAGGCCCAGGCGGCGCTGCATGAGCTGTCGACGGCCGCCGCCGGCAGGGGCAACTTGCAGCCGCTCATCCGCGCGGCGGTCGCGGCATACTGCACGGTCGGAGAGATCACCAGGGTATTGAAGGACCATTTCGGCGTCTATCAGCCGCCGACGAGATTCTGACGCCATGGAAGCCGCGCCTCGCATCCGCGTGCTGGTCGCCAAGCCGGGCCTCGACGGCCACGATCGCGGCGCGCGCGTCATCGCCGCGGCATTGCGCGACGCCGGGATGGAGGTCGTCTATACCGGCCTGCGCGCGTCGATCCCGGGCATCGCCGCCGCCGCCGAGCAGGAGGACGCCGACGTCATCGGGCTCTCCATCCTGAGCGGCGCGCACCTGAGCATCTGCCGGCGCCTGCGCGACGAACTGGGGAAGCGGGGATTGCACGGCATCCCCATCGTCGTCGGAGGAATCATCCCGGAATCGGATCGCGAGCCATTGCGTCAAGCTGGCGTGGCCGCCGTCTTCGGTCCGGAATCGCCGTTGGACGCAGTGGTGGAGTCGGTGCGCGCCCTGGCCTCCGGCGAGCAGTTGCCGCAAGCCGCGAGCCGCAAGGCGCCAGCCGCGGGCATCCCCGCCACCCGGCTCGATCACGCCGCCATCGCCGTGAAGGATCTCGACGGCGCCTTGTCGCTCCTGAGCGACATCCTCGGCCAGCCGGTGGCCTGGCGCGAGACGGTCCCCGCGCAGCAGGTCGAGGCGGCATTCTTCGATTTCCCCAACGGCGCCTCGTTGGAAGTCATATCCCCGCAGGGGAATGCCGGCGTGGAGAAGTTCCTCTCCAAGCGAGGCGACGGCTTGCACCACCTCGCGTTGCGCGTGAAGGAGATCGACGCGCTCCTCGTGCGCCTCGACGCCCGCGGCATCCCGCTGATCGACAAGGTGTCGCGGCCCGGCGCGCGCGGGCACAAGGTCGCCTTCCTCCATCCCAGGGCCTTCGGCGGCGCGCTCCTTCTCGAGCTCGTCGAGGCGCACGAATGAGGAGCCACCATGCCTGAGCAGCCTGAGATCATCCCGCTCGGCGCCGTGCCCGAGCCCGGCGTGCTTCCCAGGAAGATGCTGGCCTGGACCATCCGCCCCGATCGCGAGGGCGACCCGCTCACCGCCATGCGCCTCGAGGAGGTGGACCTGCCGCCCGTCGGCCCCAACGACGCGCTGGTCCTGGTGATGGCCGCGGGCGTGAACTTCAACGGCGTCTGGGCGGCGCGCGGCAGGCCGGTGAGCGTATTCAAGATGCACTCCGATCCGTTCCATATCGCCGGCTCCGACGCCAGCGGCATCGTCTGGAGGGTGGGCGACCAGGTGAAGCGCTGGAAGCCGGGCGACGAGGTGGTCATCCATTGCAACCAGAGCTGCGGGCAGTGCCCGGAGTGCAACGGCCTCGATCCGATGGCGTGCAGCGAGCAGAAGATCTGGGGATACGAGACGAGCTGGGGCTCGTTCGCGCAGTTCACCAAGGTGCAGGCGCAGCAATTGCTCCGCAAGCCCAAGCAACTCGACTGGGCGCCCGCCGCCAGCTATGGGCTGACGTATTTCACCGCCTATCGCATGCTCGTCCACCAGGCCGAGGTCACCGCCGGCGATCACGTGCTGGTGTGGGGCGCCGCGGGTGGCCTGGGCGTCTTCGCGGTCCAGATCTGCAAGATGCTGGGCGCCAACCCCATCGCGGTGGTCGGCGGCAAGGACAAGGTGGAGCTGGTGAAGTCGCTCGGCGCCACCATGTGGATCGACCGCAGCGACTTCGCCGATCTCCTCTACCGGCCGCCCGAGACGGCGGAGCGCAACAAGGCGCGCATGGAGGCCACCAAGAGGTTCGGCAAGCGCATCCGCGAGCTGACGGGCGGCAAGGACGTGGACGCCGTCTTCGAGCACGTCGGCCAGCAGACGTTCCCCACCAGCGTGTTCGTGGCCAAGCGGTTCGGGAAGATCGTCATCTGCGGGGCCACCACCGGATTCAACCTCGAATTCGACGTGCGACATCTATGGATGCGCCAGAAGCAGATCCTGGGCAGCCATTTCGCGAATGCATATCAAGCGGAGCGCGCCAACCAGCTCGTTCACGAGGGGAAGATCAAGCCGGTGCTCGACCAGACGTTCCCCTTCGAGAGGACCGCCGAGGCCCACGCGCTGATGGCCGCGAACAAGCACAAGGGGAAGATGGGCATCGCGGTGCAGTGCGGGGCGCGCGCGGGGTCGGTGGCGGACGAGGCGGCGTAGTGCGCTGGAGCGCGAGGCCTGGAAGGCGTGACACCTTCGCCAGAGGAGGTGCTTCTTGAGCCTGGATGCTCTTCTCAGGGATAAGCAGATTCAACGCCTGATCGACCCATTGTTACCGATGGATCTTGGTGTGGCGATGCGCCTGAGAGCGCCCGCGCTTCGCAATAGCGGCCCCCTCGTCGGCACGGCCTTCGATTACGCAGTGCGATTCGAGTTGCAGCGAAGGCATCCCGCAGCGCGCACTCAGCAGTGGATCGCGGAGCAGGCCGTGGATTTGGTCGATGTTGTGGCGGGCGAAGAAGGGGCATTCGAACAGATCGACGAGAGCGGCAACGTGACGTCGACGGTGAACTGGCTGCTCGATGGAAGGCGCTCGTGCATGATGCTCGCGCGTTCGTCACAGGTTACGTCGGTGAACCGGAGCCGAGCCCTGAGAGCCGGGAGTCAATGGCAAGGCATGCGCTGCGCCTGGCGAGACTGGACCCCTATGTGCGCAGCGGCCACGTCGAGACGGACCCAGAGAAGGTCGAGCCGCTGGACCTCGCGGACCTGTTGGAGCTGCTTCGACTCGTGCCATGGAAGGATCTCGGATCAGATACGACGATATGGCTGAACCCCGCCTTCGGCCTCCATTCCAGCCGCGTTGGTGGAGCGGATTGCGATCTCATTTCCGGGGATAGGCTCATCGACCTCAAGGCTACCGTACGTCCCAGCACAACGACGGACTTGCGCCAGGTCTTGGGGTATCTGCTCCTGGCTCGCGCAGCGCGCGCGACGGACGCGAGCTTTCCGGCGATCCACCGTTTCGGCGTCTACTACGCGCGCCACCGGGAGCTCGTCCTCGTGCCGGTGGCTCAACTGAGGGGGCCGCGCTCGCTGGAGGCGGTGCAAGAGCGATTCTTCCGTCGCGCCGAAGCACTGTCTGGAGGCCAGGGTCGAAAGGGCGATCGCTAGTCCTGCTACGGGCGCCTACGCGCCCGCGAGGACAGCCGCCTCGCCTTTGCGGCGACGGCCTCCTAGTACTACCCGCTCGCTTGGGCTTGACGCCGATCTCTCGTTCTGATCTACAGCACGAGATGAAACGACAAGAGCTGGCGAGGCTGGAGCGC
>Ga0247727_10006946_pt1 | contig 21917 bp, 11 predicted proteins | sample WisWelCaveWW1625_FD_202498 | JGI IMG/M metagenome (GOLD analysis project Ga0247727, IMG submission 202498) | Biofilm microbial communities from Wishing Well Cave, Virginia, United States - WW16-25 | ecosystem: Environmental > Aquatic > Deep subsurface > Groundwater > Cave microbial mat | place...
TATATAGAGAAAAGATTAGGTTCCAAAACGCGTGTGATCCGCGTGATGCCCAACTTACCGGCACAGGTCGGCCAGGGGATCACGGCGGTTTGTAAAGGGAAATATTCACGGATGGCGGATACTTCCATAGCTTGTGAGATTTTTAGCAGTATAGGAAGCGTTGTTATAGTTGAAGAAAAATGGATGGACGCGGTCACGGCTGTTTCCGGGAGCGGGCCGGCGTATGTTTTTCTTTTCGCGGAGATTTTTAAAAAAGCCGCCCGGTCTTTGGGGTTAAATGAAGGTTTAAGTCAATTATTGGTTCAGCAAACCCTCAAGGGCAGTTTACAATTATTAGAACAGTCCAAAGAAGATCCCGGGACATTGCGGGAGAGAGTCACTTCAAAAGGCGGCACGACACAGGCGGCAATGGATGTGTTGACCGGAAAGAAGATCGACAAAATTTTTAAGGAAGCCCTGGCGGCGGCAAAGAAAAGAGCGATGGAACTTTCCAAATAATCCGAACGTTGAAATTGTTTTAAGACTTGAGACCTGAAGGAGTCAATCGTGGCCAAAGTTGGAATTATCGGTGGAAGTGGTTTATATGAAATGGAAGGGCTGGCAGATGTTGAAGCCGTTGATATCATGGATTCTCCGTTTGGGCGGCCATCAGACCATTTTGTTACCGGACAATTAAACGGGGTCAATGTCGTTTTTTTATCCCGTCATGGACGGGGGCATAAGATTTCCCCCAGCCAGATCAATTATCGGGCGAATATTTTTGGCATGAAGAAGTTGGGGGTCGACGCGATTATTTCTGTTTCCGCTTGCGGGAGTTTAAAAGAAAACATTAAACCGTTGGATTTTGTGGTGGTGGATCAGTTCGTTGATAGAACAAACCGAAAGAGGGAAGCCAGTTTTTTCACGGAAGGCATCGTGGCTCATGTATCGTTTGCCGAGCCGGTCGCCCCTGAGTTAACGGAAATCCTCATCGGCTGCGCCAAAGATGTGGGGGCCACGGTTCATGAACGGGGAACGTATGTGAATATGGAAGGGCCGCAATTTTCGACCAAAGCCGAATCGAACCTTTATCGCAGCTGGGGGTTGGATGTGATCGGTATGACCAATATGACCGAGGCCAAACTGGCCCGTGAGGCAGAGATTTCTTACGCGACCTTGGCGGCGGTGACGGACTATGATTGCTGGCATGACGGGCACGATTCGGTGACAGTGGAAATGATCATAGAAAATTTAACGAAAAACGTGGAGAATGCCAAGAAGATTTTGATGATGGCTATTCCAAGGATTGGGGCTTTGACGGAATTTAGCGCGCGGGACGCTTTAAAAAACGCCATTGTCACCGACCCAACGGTGATTTCTGAAAAGCAAAAAAAAGAATTAACTATCCTTATAGGAAAGTATTTGAGCGGATGATGACTGAAAAGAATAAAAGCGGAGATAGTCAAGGGAGTGATTATCAGCACACTCTTAATCTGCCGAAAACAGAGTTTTCAATGAAGGCAGGTCTTGTGAATAAAGAGCCTGTCTTTCTTGCCCGTTGGGAACAGCGGGGACTTTATAATAAAATTAAAGAGCAGTCCAAAGGTAAACCGAAGTTTGTCTTGCATGACGGCCCCCCCTACGCCAATGGTCATATTCATATTGGACACGCCTTAAACAAGATCCTTAAAGATTTTGTCGTCAAATCCAACACTATGCGGGGATTTGATAGTCTTTATGTACCAGGGTGGGATTGCCATGGGCTTCCCATAGAACATAAACTTTTTCAAGAGATCAAAAAACGCAAGGATGAAGTGGACAGCGTTCAATTTCGAAAGCAAGCCCATGAGTACGCGATGAAGTATGTTGGTATTCAGCGTGAGGAATTCAAACGTTTGGGGGTTTTTGGAGAATGGGACGATCCTTATTTGACATTGGATCCGATGTATGAATATTGGATTTTGAAGTCTCTGGCTAAGCTCAATGAGGAGGGATACGTGTACCGCGGGCTTAAACCCGTTAATTGGGACATCGAAAATGAAACGGCTTTGGCTGAAGCTGAGGTGGAATATGAAGATATCACGTCTCCTTCGATTTACGTTCGTTTTGAAGTAAGCCACCATCCGTCGATTGAAGGGGCCTCCAAAGGGAAGAGATGCTACCTATTGGTCTGGACAACAACACCCTGGACACTTGTCGCCAATGTGGCCGTGGCAGTCCATAGCGGATTTAAATATTGCGTTGTCGAGACAGAAGACGAAATCTTGATCGTTGAAAGTTCTTTAAAGGATTCGGTTTTGCGGAAGGCGGGTCTTCAAGGGTATCGCGTCGTTAAAGAGCTGGAAGGTCACCAATTGACAAAGTTAAGTTATGTCCATCCTTTGGGGATGCGGGGTTCATGTCCGGTAGTTACGGCAGATTATGTGACAAAAGAAGATGGAACGGGGTTGGTGCACACCGCCCCTGGTCATGGTCAGGATGACTTTGCCACAGGACTGAAATACAACCTTGATGTGGTCATGCCGGTTAACGATAAAGGGGTTTATACCAGGGAGGCGGGAAAATATCAGGGGCTGCATGTTTGGCAGGCCAATAAGGTGATTATTGAAGAGTTAAAGGAAAAAGGCTTGCTTTTGAAATATGAAGAGATCAGGCATTCTTATCCTCATTCGTGGCGATCCAAAAAACCGATCATATTCCGGGCCACCAACCAATGGTTCATTAAGATTGATCATAAAAATCTTCGCGCCAAACTCAAAGAAGCGATCCGTTCTGAGGTTAAATGGGTGCCTCCGGCTGGTGAGGAGCGCATCGCCGCGATGATCAGCGGGCGGCCTGATTGGTGCATCTCCCGGCAGCGTTATTGGGGGGTGCCGATCCCGGCATTAAAATTGAAGGGGTCAGGAGAAATAAGGCTGTATACGGAAGTGATCAACCATTTTGCTGAGGTTGTCAAAAAATATGGGACCGATGCATGGTTTGAAAAGGATCTTAAGGAATTGATTCCGGAAGGCTTTAAGTGTCCGCGGACCGGTGAGAAAGAATTCGAGAAGACATATGATATTCTGGATGTTTGGTTTGATTCCGGTGTGAGTCATCAGGCGGTGTTGAAAGGGCGGCTGAATCTGGAATTGCCGGCCCAACTTTATCTGGAGGGGAGTGATCAGCATAGAGGGTGGTTTCAATCTTCATTGATCCCTTCGATGGCGATGGAAGGCCAGGCCCCCTACAAGGAAGTCTTGACTCATGGCTTTGTGGTGGACGGGCAGGGGAGGAAGATGTCCAAATCTTTGGGAAACGTTGTTGCTCCACAGGATGTTATAAAAAACAGTGGGGCTGATATCTTGCGTTTATGGGTGGCTTCAAGTTCCTACAATGAAGATATACGGATTTCCAAAGAAGTTTTGGATCGTCTGGTGGATGCCTACCGAAAAATTCGTAATACACTGCGCTATTTGCTGGGTAATCTTTATGATTTTAATCCCCAGAGCGAGATCCTTGCCTATGATCAATTGTTTGAATTGGATCAATGGGCTCTTTACCGTTTGGCCATGCTCATGGAGACGGTCTATGACGCTTACCAACATTACGAGTTCGCGAAGATTTATAAGGCGGTGTATACTTTCTGCAATGAGGACCTGTCCAATTTTTATCTTGACATTTTAAAAGACAGGCTTTATATTCCTGCTGCTCAATCACAGGAGCGCAAGGCCGCGCAGACAGCTCTTTACCATATCCTTAATCATTTAATAAGAATTTTGGCTCCGATTCTGTGTTTTACCTCTGAAGAAGTTTTTGACGGAATGCCCAAAGAGAGTCGTTTCAAGGAGGTAGAGAGCGTTCATTTGTTGCCATGGCTTAAGATGGCGGAAGAATGGAAGAATGACACTATTGACAAGCATTTTGAGCTTCTTTTGAAGCTACGCCCGTTTGTGATGCGGGCTCTTGAAGAGAAGCGTAGGACAGGAGAAATCGGAAGTTCTTTAGAGGCAAAGGTTATTTTTTATACGGCCAGTGAACGGGATTATGATTATTTGTCAGGCTTTGGAGCGGTCCTTCCGGATCTTTTTGTGGTTTCACAATCTGTGGTTAAGAAAGTGGAAAATGTCGAGCAAGCCGTTGGTGACGAGTTTCCAAAGACAGTGATTGAAGTCACAAGGGCTGATGGGAAAAAATGTGGTCGTTCGTGGAAATATAGTACGGATGTAGGGGGAGATCCGGATTATCCTGATTTATCTTTGAAATGTGCCAGAATCGTAAAGGAGATGTTGAATGCCAATCAAAAAGACTCCTAAGAAACTCGATAAGAAGAAATTGGAATTCTTTAAAAAGTTTCTCTTGAAAATAAGAGAGGAGCATTTATATGATATAAAAAATATGTCGAAGGAAGCTAATGGCAGCGCTGATTCTGGCGATGTCTCCGGACACGTCATGCATATGGCGGATGTGGCAACGGATATGTATGATAAGGAATTTAGTATGGGTTTAGCCTCCAAGGACAGAGAAACATTGCAAAAAATTGAGAGCGCTTTGAAACGCATTGAAGAAGGGACGTACGGATTTTGTCTAGCGACAGGAAAAATGATTTCCCAGGCCCGCCTGAAAGCCATTCCTTACGCGGAATATTGCCTCGAGTATCAAGAAGAAATTGAAAAACGAAAAAGAAAATGACGCCCAAAGATGGGTACTGACCTTAAATGAGAGATCATATGCGATCTCAGATTGATATTTTTATTTCCCTGAGCAGCACCGTCTTTATAGTCCTTCTTGATCGTGTGACAAAAAATTTCTTTTCAAATCTTTTAACATATGGTGAATCGATCCCCTTGATTAAAAATGTCCTGCATTTCACGTTAGTCCACAATACGGGAGTGGCCTTCGGCTTGTTCAAAGATCGCGGCGTGGTCTTTATTGTGATTCCCATCATCGCGATTATTTTGTTGGTGTTTAATATTTATTACTATCGGCAGAATAATGAAGCTTTAAGCCGCACGTATATTATCGCTTTTTGCATGATTCTAGGAGGGGCGATCGGTAATCTTATTGACCGGATTACCTACGGCTACGTCATAGACTTCATTGACTTTCGCGTTTGGCCGGTATTTAATGTGGCCGATAGCGCGATCAGTATCGGCGCCGCTATTATCGCCGTTAAATGTTTCCAGTTGTCCTCGAAATAATTTGGAATAACTCCGATGACCACGCATACCTTAAAAGTTGATACTGAACACAGTCAGGAGCGGCTGGATGTTTATCTTGCCAGGACACTGACTGAGGCCCCGTCACGCAATTTTGTCAAGAAGCTTATCGATGGAAAACACGTGTTGGTCAATAAACACTCCGTTAAGGCGCATTATAAATTGCATAGTGATGATGAAATTGAAGTTGATATTCCCGCGGAATTTTTTAACGGTGAAGGTATTGAACCGGAAAATATTGTGTTGGACATTTTTTATGAAGATGATCATCTGGCCGTGATTAATAAACCCGCTGGCATGCTGGTTCATCCGGCGCAAGGGTGTTATCATGGGACGCTGGTGAACGCGTTACTCTATCATTTCAAACAACTATCGGACGTGAATTCAAATTTCAGGCCAGGTATTGTTCATCGCCTAGATCAAGAGACGTCAGGTCTTATGGTTGTGGCCAAGGATAACCGGACCCATTATCATTTAGCCAAACAGTTTTCCAGCCACCGTGTTCACAAGCGGTATATGGCTCTTGTGGAAGGAAAAATTGAATTTGATGAGGGGGTGGTGGATGTCCCTCTTGGGCGCCATCCATATCATAGGGAGAAAAGGGATGTGCAGTTCACTGATTCGGCCAAGGAGTCGTTAACAATCTATCGGGTGCTCAAAAGGCACGATAAGGTGACATGTGTCGCGCTTTTTCCAAAGACAGGGCGGACTCACCAATTGCGTGTCCACATGGCGCATTTGGGGCATCCTGTTTTGGGAGATCAGAAGTATGGCAAAAGATCGAATTTTTCAAGATTGGCCCTGCATGCCCAATCCATAGGGTTTACTCATCCTCAAACTAAGATTTATATTGAATTTTCTTCAATCCCTCCTGAAGCGTTTTCTCTGAAAGAGTAATGGGGAAGGGGGACGTATGCGTTACACAGAAAAATTTTTTTATAATCTTTGAAATTATGTTATCTATAATATAATAATTAAAAATTAGTTATGAAATATAAGCCAGGACTTTCCAGACATATTGTTTTTACTCAAAATTGCGAAATAAGGAAGCCCGGTCCTAATCTGGAGTGTGACAAAATGAACTCTTCAGGAAAAGTTTTGACGATATTTCTTGTGATCACGGCTGTTTTGTTATTAACCTTAACAGGGGCGGCCACATTTTATTGGACCACCGAAATAGAAAAAAGAAAGACGGCTGAGATCGATTCTGAAAAAAACAAATCTGAATTAAGTAAAATTCAAGTTGAATTAGAAGATGTGAAGAAACAGAAGTTCGTCTTGGAGGAAAAGTATAAGGAGGCGGATGAGCGGATCAATAGTTTGCTGGATGATCTAGAACTGGAGAAGGGGCTGCGTGAGGAGATGAAGAAGGAAGCTGTTTCCTTGAAGGAAAACATGGAAAAGGAAATAAAGAATAAAGAAAAAATCCGTGAAGAGTTGAATAAAAAGATAGAAGAAGCCAATGAGACGATTTCCGGGCTTGAGGTTAAGTTGAAGGAGCAAGAGACCAGGTGGAATGAGCAGGAGGAAAAAAAGAAAGAAGATGTTGAATTGCTGAACAGTCTGAAAGAACGCAATCGTTTGCTGGAAGAAGAAAATCTCCAGTTATCCCAAGGGATGGGCATCACCGGTTATAAGCCAGGGCAGGGCCTTCAGACGGATGGAAAAGATAATTCAGGAGCTGAGGATATGTCTGGGGAGAACTCTCAAAGCAGCCTTGAGAAACCAGCCGAGGTAGAACCGGGGACATTGTCAGAAGAGGAAGAAAATGATATTTCCTTGAGAAACAAGATTGAAAGTACGGGGGTCGAATTGGATGCCATTGTGGTTAAACCTGGTGATGAACAGCTTTCTGAGGGAGACGCGGCCCAAATATCTGCCGTTCCCAGTGAAATCCCAGAAGGACGCGTTTTAAGTGTCGACACGGAAACAGAATTTGTTATTGTTAATCTCGGCAAAAAACATGGTGTTACCATCGGCCGTGTGATGTCTGTATACCGTGGTGATCAGTATCTTGGAGACGTTAAAGTGACCCGTATCCAGCCGGAAATGGCCGCTGCCGACCTCATTTTGCCATTAACAGCAAAAATGGTGCGGAAGAATGATCAGGTCCTGGTCAAGTAGAAATGTCAAATTATACCCAAACGCAACAGGTTTGCGAAATCACAATAATATAATCCGGAGCGTTTGGGTATTATACTGCTTTCCTTAATTCGCAATTCTGAGAAGAAGCAGTATATTTGTTTGTGATTTGTTATTTGGATATTGAAATTTAAGCCTCAGTTCATGATTCTCATAGTCAAACCCTCGTCTCCTTTAAAGGGAAATATACAGCTTCCTTCCTCCAAGTCCTATTCTATCAGGGCCTTTATTATTGCCAGCTGCGGTGGGCGATCTATGATTTATCACCCTTCGGATTGTGATGATGCCGTGGTGTCTCGTCATGTGGCCGGGGCATTGGGATCCTCTATAACTAAATGTCAAGGCAATGGGTGGATGGTTCGCGCGCGACATCAACCGTTCCAACAATTTTCTCAAATCAATGTCAATGAATCAGGAACTGTCTTAAGGTTGGTTTTGCCTCTATTGTCCATAACAAAGTCAAAGGTAAAAGTGACGGGCGTGGGGACCTTAAAAGGGCGTCCTAATCAATTTTTGATTCAAGCGTTACGTGACAGGGGAGTGAATATCCGTGGGACTGGAGAGGGAGAAAGTATTCCGGTTTTGATCAAGGGAGGGACCTTTCAGCCGGGGAACATAACGATCGATGGAAGTTTAAGTTCACAGTTCATTTCAGCCCTGTTAATTGCCTGCCCCCAACTGGAAGGCGATAGCCGGATTTTTATTACCGGAAAAGAAACGGTGTCATCGGACTACATCACGATGACTCTTCAGATGTTGGAGAAGGCTGGGATAAAGATTGTCAGAAAGGGAAACCGTCAATATTTGATCAAAGGGAATCAAAAGTTTAAAGGACTTAAGAATTTTTATGTCCCTGCCGACTATGGTCTGGCGGCTTTTCTCCTGGCCTGCGCGGCATTGGTTGAATCCAATGTTATTCTTCGCGGGAATTTAAAAGATGATCTCATCCAGGCGGATGGGCGTATTTTATCTCTGCTTGAAAAGATGGGGGTTTACTTTACAAAGACATCCCGGGCCATAAAAATTCAAGGGCCGTTTAAATTAAAGGGTAAAGCCTTTTCATTAAAAGATTGTCCTGATTTGGTCCCCATCATGGCGGTTTTAGCGCTTTTTGCCGAAGGAACGACACGGTTGTATGACATCGAACATGTCAGGGCCAAGGAATCGGACAGAATCAGTGATTTAAGAAAAGAGCTTCTGAAGATTGGGGCCGCCGTCAGTGAGAAACGTAATGAACTCGCCATCGAACCTCAAAAGCATTACAAGGAAAATTGTTTATTGGACCCTCACAATGATCACCGTTTGGCCATGGCGTTTGCGGTGTTAGGATTAAAGACAGCCGTGCGTGTTAAGAACATCGGATGCACGGCCAAATCTTATCCTGGTTTTGTGGCAGATCTTAAAGCGCTGGGAGCAAAAGTTTCTGTTGGATGAGGAGTGATTTGAGTGGAAACGTTAAAAATGATTAACCGGATGTTATTTTTTCTTAGCGCCCTCTTGTTGGGGTATATTCTTTTCGCTCTTTTTTTCTCTAAAACAAGAACGCCGCCTTCCCTCCCATTAAGCGCAGAGACCGCTCTTTCAGAAGATTTTTCTGATGAAAAAAGTCTCACAAAGCTTAACCCTTTTAGTTTCTATCAAGAAAAGATGAAGGGGAGCAGTATTTTTGATGATCCATGGCTGCAACGATCCTCCCCTCCTCCAGTTAAGACGGAACCGGTCAAAGAGTCGCAAATCATTGCGGATAAGTCACTTGAGATTTCGAAACAATTGAAATTGGTTGGAATTATTCTTGATTCCAACCCTAAAGCCATTATAGAAGATCTTAAGAGCAAAGAAACCCGTTTCATCTCTCCTGGAGAATCAATTCAGGAGGCGGTTTTGGAAAAGATTGAAAAAGGAAAAATTATCTTAAGGTACAATAATAAAATTATAGAATTAGGGCTTTAAAAATTTTTTTTGCAAAATCAACTTTGATGTGGTATAAATAGGCCATACTATATTAGTGAAGACATTGAATATCCTGCCACGGGGACGACGGTTTAAAACCGCTGTCCGATCAAATGTCCTTCTGATAAACCGCACTTATAATTTTTAAATATTTTTTTCTGAACTTTTTATTTTTTAAAATCAGGAAGGTACCAAACTTTCTTATTTGTTTGAATAAATATTTAATATTCTTACTTTGGAGGTATGAAAAATGATTAGCCCTATACAATTTCAAAAGAGCCGCAGATCTTCGGCGTACAGACTGTTATCGGTCTTTGTGGCGATAACGTTTGTTTTCAGTTCTGTTGTTCCGGCGCGACTGAGTTATGCCCAAGCGGTCCCTGGCTTATTGAACCTGCCGGCCCCGGGAACCATGGTGAGCCTGACCCCGGGATACGTTCCCTCCTTGATCAAGGGAATCACCGTTGACCCGCAAAATCCCTTGCATTTCCATTTCATCGTTGATACCGGACATTCAAAATTAAAAGGCGAAGCCCTGCGTGATGAGTCTGAAAAGCTGATTAAATATTTTCTCGCCTCGCTGACGGTCCCGGATGAAGAGCTGTGGGTTAACCTTTCTCCTTACGAAGAAAACCGGATCATCCCCGACGCTTTTGGGATGACGGAAATGGGCCGTGATTTATTGTCCCAGGATTACATGCTCAAACAGCTGGCGGCCTCACTGGCCTATCCTGAAGGTGACCCGGGCCGGGAATTTTGGAAACGCGTGCATGGGAAGGTTTATGAAAAATACGGAAAAGTTGATCTGCCGATGAACACCTTTAACAAGATCTGGATCGTCCCGGATGAAGCGTTCATATTTGAGAACGGGGCCACCGCCTATTTGGTTGAAAGCAAATTAAAAGTCATGCTGGAAGAAGATTATCTGGCCTTAAGAAAACATATCGAGGCCGAACCCAACGTGGCCAGATCCGACAGCGCCTCAGAATTAAGCGGCATCCAGTCCGAGATTATTAAAGAAGTGCTCCTGCCGGAAATCGAACGTGAGGTTAATGAAGGCTCGACCTTCGCCAGCCTCCGCCAGATGTCGGGCGCCATGATCCTTTCCTCCTGGTATAAACAGAATTTGAAAGAAACCCTGCTTGGACAGATTTATGTGGATAAAAACAAGACCGGCGGGATCGATGTCAATGACCCTCAGGTCCGGGAAAAGATATACAACCAGTACGTCAAGGCCTTCAAAAAGGGCGTTTATGACTATATTAAGGAAGAATACGATCCCGTGAGCGAAGATGTTATTCCCAGGAAATATTTTTCCGGTGGATATAAGCACAGTCCCGAATTTCAAAAGGGAGCTGATTTCGCGATGTTACCGCCAGAGTTGCAAAATAGAATGGGTGAGATAATGAGATCGAGTAGGCAGGTTGATGTGGATATGGCTTTATTGGAGGATCCTAGTGAGCAGGCCATGGCAGCGGTTGAGGATTTCTACGCCCGGCAAAAGGCTGATGAAGCGATGATAGGATTTTCAACAGTTAGGCGTGTAGCCATATTTCTGACAATAGCGGCAGTGTTGGGTATAGTAACTGACGTTGCCACAGCCAAGCAAAGGGGCGAATGGATTACGTTTCAGACTTTATTAGATAGTCAGGGTTTTCTCGCCGCTTTGAAATATTTTGCTGAAACGATGGATGACATTGTTCTCAGTCAGAAGTTATTACAAAGGATTGATGAAATTGAGAAACAGCTTGATGCCATGAATCAGCAGGCGGCTGAGAATAGAAAAAAAGATTTAAAAGATTTGTTTGATTTGTTTTTACAAAGCCCATCCGCGGCAAAGAAGGACCTTTTTATTTTTCTCGAAATGGTTAAAGTGGCCCTTGGTTCGCAAGATGAGGAAACTTATACCTCTTATATGAATAGCTTAAAACTGGCGGTTGGTCTGCCAGACGCGGAGAACTATACCCATTTTATGAATATGTTGAATGACACGGTCAATTTGGATATGGACCAGCTCAAAAAGTGGGCCGCTCAAACTCAGAAGGATAAACTCAAAAAGAGCGCCGCTCAAACCGGGGGCATTTTTGATGATGAGGTGAATAAACTGATTTTTGATAACGCGGTCACTAAACGAGACGGGAAGCCGGCCCAATGGCCGACAACAGGTTTTTTTCAAAGTCTAAATGATGGGAGTCTCATAGCGAGAATTCGCGATCAGAATGGGATGGCTACTCTATTATTACAAGCTTTACAAGAGAAGATGGCAGCTAATGATTCTTTGGGAACGGCGCAGTTGGGAAAGGCGGTCAGTCTTGTTTTTTTAAGACAGATTGAACTTCTGTTGGGACAGAATGGCAATCCGCAACTATTGCGTCATGCCTTTAACTACGGCAATACTAATGACATTTTGGATCCATCCCGTAACCATGACGCCACGGCCAGTCTTGTTTTGGGCCTTTTGCAGTATTACAAATTGACCGGTCAGGAATCAGCCATCCATTTTGCCAAAAGTGCGTTAGGTGTCATCGATAAATATCGTAACGCCGATGGGTCTTATGATAACCCTGACGCGCCTGGACAATCAGGGGCCATTGTGGATGCTTTGATAACACAAGCCAAGCTTATGTTATTACAAATGGATGACGTGCAGCGTCTTGGAAAATTAGGCCAGAAAGAGATCTTAACCATCGCGGAGAGAGACGTTTTTCTCAAACATGTTAAGGCCACAGCTGATTTGTTCACTAGGCCTGTAGAAAGTGGAGGACTGTGGGTGGCCCCGGATACGATAAACGGGATGCCGGGACACTTCGCGGTTGGTTTGGAAGGTGGAGTGGCTACGGGAGATTCAACAGCGCAAGCCCGAAGAAAGTCCATGGAAACGCAGATTGAGGCCGCGTTGTTCTTGTATTTAGCGCAAAAATATTATACTCAGATTGATCTGAAGAAATTTTCTGTTTTGGATTACCTTTTTTATCATGCCAGAAAAATGGACGCGAAGTTTACCCACTCAGGGGGGCAAGGTTTGATCGATGTGATCGGGCTATTGTCGCCGCCTTACGGAATCACGATGAACATGGACATAATGGCCAGGATCTACACGTTAGCCGCGTTGTATAAATATAGAATGCCGTTTGATCCATTAAAAAATGCTTTGAGATTTGTCGATCTGGATACCCTTAATCATTATGGACATGTCCCATTCATTAGGACAAACGGAGATACGGCATTCTTTAGCGAGGGAGCGGTTGAACTGTTGGTCCAACAGGGAATTCCAAGAGAAGAGATTTATTTTTTGCATAGCAAACTTTCCGCGAAATTTTGGCTTCTTTTCGCGAGGTTGCGTTTTATCCCCGCTTTCTTTAACCAAGAGGAATTAGTGCCGGACGTCACAGGCGTTAAGGGTAAATCTCCAGCCCCGCAACTTCTGAAGGATTTTAGATTGGCAGTTCCTTTTCCCAATCCGGCTTATTCTAAGATTCCCAGTATGATCGAATTTGAGCTGAAGAACCGGGCGACTGTGACGGTGAGAGTCCTTAACGTTTTAGGGCAGGAAGTGGCTGTTGTGCTTAACAATGAGCAGCGCGTCGCGGGTAAACATTTGGTCCCATTGGTCACAAAGGACCTGCCTGCAGGGATTTATTTCCTTCAGATGGAGGCGCGTCAAAATGGTAAAGAAGTCCAACGGGCAACACAGAAATTTACTGTTCTAGATCATGCCATGACGGCGGCTGAAGCGATGATGTTCAGATTACAATTTATGATATGGATGAGCCAATTGATAGTAGGAGGGACGGCTTTGGTATTAACTCCAAAAGTGTTATTTAGTCAGAGCCAGGGATTAGCTGATTGGTTTTATAGCGGTGATAATGTTCAAAGATTTACACCTCAACAAGGCGGTGTGGAGCTGTGGGAATTTGAACGGAAAAGTGGTGGGTGGTATGGATGGGGAACTCGTTTTGATATCGAGACAGATGTTAGAAGAGACTTAACCGGCAGGAATATGACCACAGATACAAATTTGGAATTGTTTGAAGTTGAGTTACCTTTAAATATCTTAGAGGGAGAGTTTGATGTCATTTTTGAAGATGCTGTTTGGATAAAAAAAATAGGTGATAATCAAGTTGGACAAGAAATTGTGATTCCTAGCAGGGAGCTTCTTCCTCTGGGACGCATACGTGAAGGAAAGTTTGTCGTATCTTTAGATAAAATTTATGATCGGCGAGGTTTTACAGTTGTCCAAGGAGGATATAAAGGGTATTCAGTCCCGCGTAACGTACCGAATAATTTTGATTTTAGTCGAATGCATCAGCTTAAATTTAGCCCAACGAGTTCTCAGGGGCGTGCCATCATTGGCAAGCCGGTGATAAAAAAGAAAACGGCTGATAAAGCCATGATTCAGGAGATAAGGACAGAGCAAGCCGATGCCGCGAAGGTGGCGGAATCGAGAGCGCCTGACAAACTCGGTGGTATCGATTTAAACCCGGCGCTTTTGAACCTTAAGATCAAACGTGATGGCAACGGCATCCCGCTTCCGGTATCCCAGCAGCCGATGCAGACGCTTGAAATCGACGGCTTTATCCCCGTGATCATCAACATCCAGCCGATCACCAACGTCCCGGTACTTTTGGGGATCGCAGATCAATTGCCAGAAGATCCCAGCGACACGGCAGGCAAAGACCGCGGGGCTGATGATTTGGCGTTTGTTATTGAAAAGAAACAGCTATGGTTGCGGTTAGAAGAAGAAAATCGATTCGTTTAAAAAATCTGGGGAATCTGGGGACGTGTAACGAAACCCAAATTCCATTTCTTTTATATCCAGTAATTTAGGTTTCGTTACACGTCCCCAGTGTCCATTACATTAAATGAATTACCATTTCATTAGAAGAAAACAATCCGTCCGTTCCAGGACAGCATCTATCATCACGGGATTGGTATTTTTAATCAATGGCGTGATCCCGGTGAAGACCTGTCACGCTCAATCACTTTCTTTGATGCCGGGATTACCCGTGCCTGGCACAATGGTCACGCTTAGCGAAACATTTGTCCCGGCGCTCATCAAGGGACTTACCGTTGATCCCCAAAACCCGCTTCATTTCCATTTTATCGTTGATACCGCGCGAACCTCTTTGCAAGGAGAGGCGCTGCGCCGTGAATCCGACAGGCTGATCAAATATTTTCTGGCCTCTTTGACCGTCCCGGAACAGGATTTATGGGTCAACCTTTCTCCTTACGAACAAGACAGGATCATCCCTGATGCCTTCGGGACCACTGAAATGGGCCGCGACCTTCTGGCGCAGGACTATATTTTAAAACAGCTCAGCGCGTCACTGGTGTATCCGCAAAGCGAACTCGGGGAAAAATTTTGGGAGAAGGTCCATCAGAAGGCGTATGAATTGTATGGGCAGACCCAGATACCGTTGAACACGTTCAACAAAGTCTGGATTGTCCCGGATCAGGCGGTCGTGTTTGAACATGAAAATACGGCGTATGTGGTGGAGAGTCATCTGAAGGTTATGTTGGATGAGGATTACGTGGCGTTGAACGCGAACGCGTTCAATGCGAAGTCCCGAACCGCCCTTGGTGAGGGAGATGAGCGGCGAGGGATGGGGCGAGATATAGAGAAGGTTCGCGAACGGCCCCTACATTCGGACATCACGTCCGAAATCATCCGCGAAATCATCATCCCCGAAATCGAACGCGAGGTCAACGAAGGGCAAACGTTCGCCCAGTTGCGCCAGATCTACCATTCCATGATCCTCGCGACGTGGTATAAGCGTAATCTTAAAGAGAGCCTGTTAGGCCAGGTGTACGCCGACAAAAACAAAACCCGCGGGATCGAGTTGGAAGACAAGACCGTCAAAGAGAAGATTTACCACCAGTATGTCGAGGCGTTTAGCCAAGGCGTTTATGATTTTATCAAAGAGGAATATGACCCTGCCTCCGGGGATATTGTCCCGAGGAAATATTTTTCCGGCGGGATCCGCGGGTTTCACATGAAAGAGGGAAGTTTAAGAGAAGTGGGTGTGAACGACCTGGCGTTATTGTCTTCTGATTTGACAAATCGGATCGCGGCCACGGCCGGGTCTTCCACGCAGCACCTGGTTAATGTGAATTTCGTGGAAACGGTTAATGGCGATCGGGCCACGCGGGCCGTCGATCAAGCCTACGCAGACGCTGCCCAGGATCAGGCAATGGTAATACAGAAAATGCCTGAAGTGTTGAATGGAGTTTTAGCCGAGATTTCTTCTCGGAAGGATGTTCTTGAGGTTAGGTACGATCCATATAGTGGGTATATATATATCAAATATAATGAAGAGAAAAATTTTGCATGGAAGCAGCATATCCTTTTTGGCTCCACACAAAGGGGTTTAAATGAGGGTGCTGAGATTCTTGAGAAATCTATCCCCACCGGTTTAATCCGGATCACACCGCTTGATTTATTTTTAGATGAAGTATTAAAGAATAAGATTCTGCAGTTATATTTTCAACAAGGCGTTCAAGAGGTGAGATATCATCCTTCTTTTGCGGATGTATATATTAAGACAAATAATCAATGGCAAAAGCACATGTTATTTAATATTACGCAGAATGTATTGTCTCAAGGAAACAATGTAGCGGAAGGCCAAATTCCCGCGGAAGCCACAATCGTGGTTCAACCCAAGCGGATGAAAATGAGAACGTTCGAAGAACTTTTAGCCTATCTTCAGGCCATGGTCGATCCAGTTAATGGTCCCATTTTTCAAGTCAGTGATTTTAATAAAACAATTACGGTCAAGTTTTCTAACGCTTCTCATCCGATGGATGGGGAGGGCATACCTTCAATCAGTATCGATTATTTCAATGATCAGGTGAGATCAGTGGCAGTTTCGTGGTTTGAATTTGGTAGGAGCAAGAGTCAAACTATTCAATATGCGGGACAAAATTTTTTAGATGTTTCCATGGGAAGGGACGGAAAGGTTTATATTCTGACGGGGCAGGCGGATATAGAATTTGGAGATCATAAGTTTGGTGACGCGCAAGTAGTGGTTGTCAATCTTGAGCAGGCTAACCAGCGCGGATTGATAGGAGAGGGAACGGACAGCATCTTTCTCGCGGCTGACGCGGCAATGGTGGCGAACATGAGGAGGACGAAAGATGAGCTTATCAGCTTTTTAATGAATAAAAAGTCAGGACCTATTGCAAACATCAATCATCAAAAAGTATTTCCTAACGGCGATGAAATTATTCGATTGCGTCTTCGTAAGAATGAAAAGACAGAAGTTGCCATAGGTTGGAATGAGCATAGAAGAGGAGTGACGTACGTTAAAATTGAGTGGATTGCCGCAGATGGAAGGCAGGAGCGGCTCATTATGCTTCCGAATGCTCCTAAAGGTTTGGATGCGCCTCCTACCATGGAGGTTTCGGTGGCTAACGATGGAACGATTTATATTTTGACGCAGTGGCCTCCGGATATAGTTTCCAAAGATGGTATACGATCGGGTACGGGCTCTTATGGTAGATCAAGCTTTGGTGGTGTTGAATTCGTTATCTTGCACTCAACACAAGCCGCTGAAAGAGGTTTGTTCGGTGCAGCTTTAGATAGCGTCTTTCTCACGGCTGACGAGGCGATGACCGGACGAGTATCAACCACCACAATGTTCGGCGGTGATGAGGCCCCCCGCTTAGGGCAACAGTCCATCATAACATTTGAAGAGTTATCTTCCTGGCTTATGGATGGAGCTGTCCCGCCAAATATTGAACACGTCAGGACAACTGTGAAGGGGCTTGATGTATATTTTCAGGGAGATCATCAGACAACCGTCAGCATTGAATATTTCGGAAAATCCGGCCCTCCCGGAGCCCGATCGGTCACGGTCATTTGGAAGGAAAACGGTCGGATGCATAAACAGTTGATTGATCATAAGGATGGGGACCCGTTGAATGTCTTTATCGATAAAAAGGATGGGACCGTTTATGTGATGACGGATGATCCTAATATAGCGGCCGGTGAAAAGATATTCGGCGATGCTAAAGTACGTATTTTGACTTCAGAGTTGACGCGAAGGAGGAATAAATCAGAATTTGTTGATTATTTTCAAAAAAGATTTCCCAAGCTGTGGGGCTTCATCCCGCAAATAAGAAACGCTGTATTGGAAAATAGTGATGATCAAGAAGTGGGAGAGAAATTTATATTCTCACTGCCTCATCAGGGGCGAAATCTTCTGGACTCAAATGGAAAGACCACAGCCAAGATGATCTGGAGCACAGCCAGGAAGGGGGTCACCTCTATTGCGTTTGAGTGGACTGAAAAGGAACGATGGTATCACTGGGGAAAAAAGAGAACCAGCCGGATCGGGTTCGCCAATCCGTTTTTGCCGCGTCAAGAGGCATTGTCTTCTGTGATGGAAGTTTCAATGGGACAAGACGGAACCATTTACATTATTTCGAAACAAATCCCGCATATTTTTCACGAAGGGGATGCCCAGGGAATGGATTTTAATTCGATTGTTGATAGGTATTTTAGGGCAGTATCCGAGGATGATCGTCCGTCCGCAACGTTTTTTATTTATGGCACATATCATTTTGGGGGAGCCAGGGTCCGTCATTTAAGTGAGATGGAGGCCTTGAGATTGGGATTGATCGGCACTGGTCCAGACAGCGTCTTTCTCGCGGCGGACAAGGCGATGTTACGCAGAGATTTCTTGAGATGGATGGGGTTTACTGCTGCGACTTTCACTTTTGCTCCCGTCAGATTTTTAGTGTCAATGGCGCAGGCGCGGGATGTCGCCGCGTTTATCCGCAATCTGAATCTCATAGCCCAGGACGCCCCGGGAGAGGCGCGTCAGCAAATCGCGGAGAGTATCGCGCGAATCGAAACTCAATTAAACCAGATGCAATTTATATCTCCTGATGAAGCGGCCAGGCAATTGAACGGATTGCTTGAACTTTATTCCCATATCGAAGATGTGGATTTCCGGTACGCCCTTGATGTATTTCAATTCGCGTTAAGCCGGGAAGATGAGGCCGCCTTCGCGAAAGTCATCAAGGCGCAAACGATCAATACCCGGCGCATGGCCAGAGGCGTAAAAATCCCCAAACAGCGCCTGGCAAAGGTTCAAACTCCTGTGGGGAATATTTTTGATAATCCTAATCTGGTGGAGGCGTTCAACTGGTTTAAAGCCCGGCAGCATCCCCAGACAGGTCTGGTGAGAAGTTACGAAGAAGACAATAATCCTAACGCGTATATTTATGACCAGGCGTTAAGCATTATGATGCTGATACGCGCTTACCAGGAAGCCAAAGTGAGGAAAGAGATTGATAAAAATGAAATTAAAGAAAAATTGGATAAATTGGTGAACGCAGTGATTAGTCTCCAAAATACGAATGATGGTTCTTGGTTTGACTCTTATCAATGGGATATGAATGTCGCTTTGGACAGGAACAAACGTGTGGCGCGCGCGGCATGGGTATCGATGGCGTTGTTACAATATTATAACTTGACGGATGGTCAGGCCACGAAGGCGCTTGAAAGCGCCAAGAAGGCTATTTCCTGGGCCAAACAGTTCCAGCATATGAACCAGGCCGACGGGATTTATGGCGCCTTTAAGATATCCAATTCCAATGTCCGGACGGGTTCGGAAGAAAACGCCGATATAGTGGCGGCTATGGGTCTTTTGGTAGAGGCGAGTGATCGATTTTCAACGGAAAATAATCCTATTCTTACAAAAATTGAACGGGATGATTATATCACTAGGATCAAGTTGGTTGCCGACTGGCTGACCTCTAAAGGGGGGACAAGCGCCAATGGGATGTGGAAGGGGCATTTTGGGTTTCCTTATTTTGAGTCCGGTTCCACCGATTTAAAGGGAACCCCGGATTTTGGTTCTTTCGAGCGTCTGGACAGCCAGACATGGACTTGGCTGGCGCTTAAGTCAACAGAGAAATATCATGGTTACAAGGCAAATGATTTTAACGGGATTCCCTGGCTGGTTGGATTTGAGGCCATTATGGGGGAGGAGTTCACAGAACGGGGCACAGGCGACGCGCATGTCTTGGGTAAAGTGACATTCACCGTTCAGGGTATTGCGGCCTGGACCGAGGGGATGGCGCAAGTGTGGCATACGGCCCAACTTCAGGGGATATTGACCCCAACAAACTATTTTAATGAAGCTTTACGTTTCCAGGTCGCTGCTGGCGGCGTTAAAGCCATTGTAGGAAATCCAAGTACGTTCGACCCTAAATTTCCGCCAGACCAACGCTGGAAATTAAATAATCCCTTTCAACACATCGCCGCGGGGCACTGGGTGACTCTGGCGGGGACGGGGCTGAATCCCTTTGAGTTATTTCCAGAAGTGAAGCCGCCGGTGGCGGTGGAAGATAGGCCGCGGGATACGGCACCAACGGATTTTGAGCTCAGTCAAAATTATCCCAATCCGGTTGCCAATGGCAGGACATCTTTTGATTATCGACTAAACAAACCAGGTGATGTCATTATTGAAGTTTTAAATATTAAAGGTGAGCATGTTGATACTTTAGTCAATGCGGCTCAACAACCTGGTTCATATACCATCACATGGAACGCTGGAAATTATGCTTCAGGGGAATATCTTGTGCGGATGAAATTTGCGGGAGAGCAGATGATTAAGAAGGTTATCTTGGATAAAGCTATGACGGCAAGGCCAACGGACAGTGATCAAGCTTTGGCCATTGACCAAACAACCAATCCCTTCGGCGGTATCCATCTGGATCCGGCCATGTTAAATTTGCAGATCAAACGTGACGGCAACGGCATCCCGCTACCTGTTTCTTCACAACCCATCGAATCGATCCAAATTGACGGCATCATCCCCGTGATCATCAACATTCAGCCGATCACCAATGTCCCGGTGCTTTTGGGGATCGCGGATCAACTACCGGCAGATCCCAACACGGCAGGCAAAGACGGCGGGGTTGATGATTTGGCGTTTGTTATTGAAAAGAAACAGCCATGGGTGCGGTTCGAGAAAAATCAATCCGTTTAAATTATAAAATCCTCCTCTCACAACCAAATATCATTTGACAGGTTTTTTCTTTTCATATATCATGTGGCTATTATTTGACTCGGTCAAAATAAGATATTCTAATCAATAAGCGCTAAGTTTTAATCTGACCCTTATCTCAAAGGGAAAATTCATGCTACAGAAAATTATCAAATTCTTCCGGAAAATTTTTAATTATTTTCTTGGATTGTTTTCCAATGATATCGGTATCGATCTTGGGACCGCCACAACCCTTGTGTATGTTAAGGGAGAAGGGGTGGTTTTATGCGAACCCTCTGTCGTTGCCTTGGAAAAAGATACAAATCGAGTCATCGCGGTGGGAGAAGAAGCTAAAAAGATGCTTGGCCGTACACCCGGTAATATTGTGGCCATTCGTCCCATGAAAGACGGGGTCATTTCGGATTTTGAGGTCACGGAGGCCATGCTTAAGTATTTTATTAAAAAGGTGCATAAGCGAAGGACCCTGACTAGTCCAAACATGATCATCGCGATCCCTTCAGGGATTACGGAAGTCGAAAAAAGGGCTGTCCGGGATTCAGGAGAGCGGGCCGGGGCCCGGCATGTTGATCTGATTGAAGAACCTAAAGCGGCAGCCGTGGGTGTTGGCCTGCCGGTTGAGGAAGCTGCCGGGAATATGATTGTGGATATCGGCGGCGGGACAACGGAATTTGCTGTGATCTCTCTTGGAGGCCTTGTGTACGCCAAGTCCATCCGCATTGCCGGTGATGAAATGGACATGGCGATTATCGAATATCTTAGAAAAACCTATAACTTGATGATCGGTGAACGTACGGCCGAAGAAGTCAAGATCCGCATCGGTTCCGCCTATCCCCTGGAAGAAGAACTGAGTATGGACGTGCGCGGCCGGGATTTGATTTCAGGGTTACCTAAAACCGTCACGATTACATCTGTTGAAGTTCGTGAAGCTTTGAATGATCCTGTCCAATCCATCGTTGACGGCTCCAAATCCACTTTAGAGCAGACACCTCCTGAATTAGCGGCCGATCTGATTGACCGCGGTATCGTTATGGCTGGAGGAGGAGCGCTTTTAAGGGGATTGGATAAACGTATCTCGGAGGAAACAGGGTTGCCTGTCCACATCGCGGATGACCCTTTAACAGCCGTCGTTCTTGGTACCGGCCATATGCTTAATATGCCAGCCCGTGTTCGACGAAGAATCATTGTGCCAACCAAGTTGGATTTTTAATAGTATACCCAAGCGCAATAGGTTTACGAAAATCAAAACAATATAATCCAGGGCGTTTGGAGGTATATACTGCCTTTCTCAATTCGCAATCCTGAGTAGAGGAAGTATATAATTTCAATGACAAGTGTGTGTTTAAAGACCCCCGTAAGAATTTAATTTATGTTTTCATCCTCATTACGGCGTTTTTGTTGTTCTTCGGGCGGTCGAACGCATTCACATCCTTAAAATTCAGCGTTATCGACCTGACCGCCATACCAATCCGCATCCTCTCCGTTCCATTTAACGAAATTAAAAAGATTTTATTTTATCACCGTACTTTTGAGGAATACAAAAGGCTCAGGAAACAGGTGAATGTTTTGGAAACGCGGTTAATGGGTATGGAAGAAGTGATCCGGGAGAATAGCCGCCTTGAGCGGTTATTAG
>Ga0247727_10006947_pt1 | contig 21917 bp, 16 predicted proteins | sample WisWelCaveWW1625_FD_202498 | JGI IMG/M metagenome (GOLD analysis project Ga0247727, IMG submission 202498) | Biofilm microbial communities from Wishing Well Cave, Virginia, United States - WW16-25 | ecosystem: Environmental > Aquatic > Deep subsurface > Groundwater > Cave microbial mat | place...
AGAGGCGCTCACGCAGCTGGCGCGCACGATCGCCGAAGAGTGCCCAGACCGATCGAAGCTGCGCATTGTGGGCATCCAGCGTCATGGTTACTATCTTGCCCAGCACATCGCCAACACACTGAACCTAAACAAGCAGTTGGGCAGCCTTACGATTAATCTCTATCGCGACAATTTGAGCGAGATCGGCCCGCAAGCCAAAGTGATGAAGATCGATCTCCCTTTTGAGATCAACCACGCACACATTGTGCTCGTCGATGACGTATTCTTCACCGGGCGCACGATTCAAAAAGCACTCGACGCCCTGTATGAGCGCGGCGTCCCGGAGACGATTCGCTTGGCTGTGCTGGTGACGCGCGACGGTTTTAAGAAAGTCCCGATCGAACCCGAGTACGTTGGGTTAAAACTCGACTCGACGGCGGGCGATGAAGTCGTCAAGGTGAAAACACATGACATTGACGGCGTCGATGAAGTATTGCTCGTCAAAAAATCTGAAATTACGATGTAACCAGCGCTTCTTGGCGCTCCCGATCACTTCTTTTCTTCAAATTTTTGCTTTCGCCGATTTGTGACGCGTTTGAAAGTCGAGAAATTTCCCTAACACCGTCACTCGCTTCAGTGACGGACGTCTCTTTCGCATTTCGACAAAACTCCTTTAGCAATTAGAGTCAGCACGTTACTCTCTTTACTATGAGCAAGAAAAAGGGGTTACATTTAACGCTGTCAGCGGAGTTTGGTAAGGATGTTTTTGCGAGACATGCCACAGTGCTCGGCTTAGGCCGCAGCGGCCAAGCGCTGGTCAAATTTTTGATCGCGCGCGGCGTGAATGTCTTTGCCAGCGACCAGGGCCTCCTTCGCCCAGAACTCAAAGCCGAGTTACTCTCGCTCGGTGCGGTCATCGAAGAGAATGGTCATACCGAGCACGCTCTGCAAAACGCCGATGTCGTGATCGTCTCTCCCGGCATCGAGAGCACGACCCCCATTCTGAAAACGGCCCGATCCCGAAGAATTCCCATTATCGGTGAACTGGAGTTGGCTTATCAGTTTTGCCCCAGCGACACTATCATAGCTATTACTGGCACCAACGGAAAGACAACCACAACGCGACTGACGGGCGAGCTCCTCAAATCTTATGGGGCTGATGTCCTCGTTGCTGGCAACATTGGTATACCGCTGATTGAACACATCGATCAGATTCGCCCTGAAACGATTGTTGTGCTGGAAGTCAGCAGTTTTCAATTAGAGACAATTCATACTTTCAAGCCTCGTGTCAGTCTTTTCACTAATTTTGCGCCGAATCACTTGGATCGCTATAAGACGCTCGCAGAGTATTTTGACGCCAAGTGCCGCCTATTTGAAAATCAGACAGAGGACGATTTTGCGGTCGTCTCCCGACAGTTGCCGCTATTGCCGACAGCCCTGCCCACAATGTTCTTTTATGAAAAAACCTTGCCCCAACTCCAAAGCTTAAATCTCAGTCCGCACAATCGTCTCAATCTCGCCGCCGCCCTGACGGCAACGCGCACGATCGACTCAGCGATTACACCGAACAAGATCGATTTGCAGCAGATTTTCAACATTCCCCATCGCATTCAGTATGTGGGCGAAGTGAATCGCGTTCGTTTTTATGACGACTCGAAGGCGACCAACGTCGCTGCCACGCTCGCTGCCTTAGAAACATTCGATGCCCCGCTCATCCCCATTCTCGGCGGACACGACAAGGGCTGCGATTATGCGCCCTTAGCCCAAGCCATCGTCAAGAAAGAGATCAAACACGTCTTGTTGCTGGGCGAAGCGAGTCGCAAGATCGCCCGCGCTCTGGAACAGGGAGGCTATCATCAGCCGCTCTCTGTGGTGCGCGATTTACGCGAGGCCGTCTCGCTGGCGACGCATCATCCGGGCTCGGTTTGTCTGCTCTCACCGGCTTGCTCCAGCTTCGATATGTTCAAGAATTACGAGGAGCGCGGCGAAGTTTTCCGCCAAGCCGTCCAAGAAATCTCGCAACGCGTGCCCCTGAGATCGAAATAACCTCGCGACGCGCAAGAGAGTCAACTCAATTCCGACTGATCTCAGTAATAGTTCTGGCGTCCAAGGACATAGATCACCTTCTCGTCAGACAAAGCGGCGAAGGGGCTTCGACAGGGGTCCTTCGCCGAATAGAAGCCTCGGTCTATAAGTAGAACGCCCGATTTCGAGCATCCGATCAGAGGCTCCTGCTGCAAACCTGAGCCAACGCCTGACCGAATGCTCGAATACGAATGTTGCAAGCCAAGCTGAGAAGATCGCCGCACGCTCACCAGCCAGGCGCAAGCCCTCGTGCGCAGATCTTCATCTATCCAGGGGGTGTGCGGTACAGTCCGCAGGCGTGCTTATGGGGGATCGTGTCTCTGTTGAAGCCGGTCTCACTCTCACCACCATCGCCCTCGTGCTTTTCGGATTAATTATGGTAGCCAGTTCCAGTTTCGCCACAGGCCAAGCGCTGTACAATCAACCCTATTATTTTTTTCTCAAACAATTGTTCGCCGCGGGCGTGGGTCTAGCGACCCTTCTGATTTGTCGCAGCCTTGATTATCGTTTTTGGTCCAAACTGGATATGCTCTTGCTCTTTGGCACGATCGGGCTCACTGTCTTGACCTTCGTGCCGGCGCTCGCCCCTGATCGCCAATGGCTCAAGCTCGGCCCCCTTGCGGTGCAGCCGACCGAGTTTATTAAATTTGCCCTGGTTGTGTACGTGGCGTCTTACCTCGTTCGCAAAGCCGAGGCAATTCAGAGCTTTTCTGAAGGGCTTCTCCCGCCTCTGATTATTCTTGGATTGGCGGCCGGGCTGGCCGCGTTGCAACCGGATTTTGGGATGCTGCTCGTCTTCAGTACGATCGTGCTCTTTATGCTCTTTTTGGGCGGCGCACGGATTTGGCATCTGGCTGGACTTTTGTCGGCTACTATCCCGGTGATTTTTGTCTTGACTATCAGCGCTCCCTATCGCATGGGCCGATTGATGGCCTTTCTCGATCCTTACAAATACAGCACGACCGATGGGTTTCAACTCATACAATCTCTGGTTGCGATTGGCTCAGGCGGTCCTTTGGGCAGGGGCCTGGGCGAGAGCCAACAAAAATTACTCTATCTCCCTCAATCTTATAACGATTTTATCTTCGCTGTTGTCGGAGAAGAACTGGGGCTCTGGGGCGCTGTATTAATTGTCGCTATCTTTGGTTATTTGGCCTATCTGGGATTACAAGTCGCCTTACGCGCTCCCGATCGCTTCGGCATGTATCTAGCCGCCGGCATTACGTTTTCATTGGTGATGCAAGCGATTATCAATATGGGGGTCGCTACCGGAATCATGCCCGTCACGGGTTTGACTTTGCCTTTTATTAGCTACGGCGGGTCTTCACTGATTCTCTCGATGGCCATGGCAGGGGTCTTGCTCAATATCGCCAAACAAAGCGAAGGTCGTCCAGCGCGCTTAGAAGAAATGCGTAGCGCTCGACGATGCCAAGTCGCGTGGGAGCGCTCATGAAAATTTTAGTCGCAGGGGGCGGCACCGGGGGCCACTTTTATCCAGCCCTTGCCATCATGGAAGGGCTGCGCCAGCATCCTCAGTTAAAAATCGAAGAAATTGCTTATATCGGCACAAAGCGCGGCATCGAAGCACGCATTCTCGCTCAACCCCAACATCACTGGATCCGATTCTTCCCAATCCGTGCGCGTGGCTTAGATCGAGAGCATATTGGACGACTCTTGCTTGCTTTGTTGGAGATGCCGATCGGGCTCTTTCAGTCGCTTTGCTTTATCCGACAATTCAAGCCAGACGTGATTATAGGCGTCGGCGGCTATGCGGCGTTTTCCAGTCTCTTTTGGGGGATATTACTGGGCATTCCTACGCTCATCCATGAGCAAAATAGCAAGCCGGGCTTAGTGAATAAATTACTGGGCCGCTGGGTAAACAAAATCTGCCTCACTTATTCGAAAACAGAAAGATATTTTGCCCAGCTGCCAAAAGAAAAAATTGCTGTTACAGGCTTGCCGGTGCGGCCCACTCTCGTAAACGCTCAGCCCAATTACGAACAGTTTGGTCTCAAACGAGAGCACCCAACTATCTTTGTAGTGGGGGGCTCTCGTGGTTCGGAGTTCTTGACCAAAACAGTGATGGAGGCCTATTCTCAGATAAGACCGCAAGAAGCTCAAGTGATCTTGGTCACGGGAAGTCACAGCGCACTCCCAAATACGTATAAGCAAGATTCGGATGCTCGCATCGTGCTCCTCCCGTACCTCGAAGAAATGGGTGCGGCCTTCGCTGTAGCCGATTTGGTTATCTGTCGAGCCGGAGCGACGACACTGGCCGAGCTCGCGGCCGTCGGCAAGCCGGCCATTCTCGTTCCGTGGCCGGGCGCGGCTGAAAATCATCAATACGAAAATGCGCGCGTTCTCGCTGAATCGGGGGGCTGTATTTTAACCCAAGAATCGGATTTGGATGCGAAAAAGCTCGCAGGAATCATCAATCAATTACTGAGTGATCGAGAGAAGTTAACTGAGATGAAATCGCGGATGTCTGCACTGGGTCGAACGGCAGCGCTCGACCAGATTTTGAGGGAGGTAGAGGTTCTTGTCCATGCTTAAGATCGGATCACGGCGCGTCGCTTTGCCGCGAGTACAAATGCCATCGTCCACGCTGGCGCGTTTGCACTTTGTCGGCATTGGGGGCGACGGCATGAGTGGATTGGCCCGTGTCTGCTGGGAAATGGGGTTTTCTGTCACGGGCTCCAACATCGAAGAGAATAAACGCACGCTCGAACTCAAGGCGTTGGGAATTCCGGTATATATCGGCCATCACGAGAAGCATCTGGGCGAGGCCGACACGGTTATTCTCTCTTCAGCCATCGCGCCAAGCAATTGCGAATGGCAAGCTGCGCAGCGCCGATCTCTACGCGTCCTGCACCGATTGGATTTGGTTCGCTATTTGACCGAGAGCCGTCAGTCCATTGGCATCGGCGGCACCCACGGCAAGACGACGACTACGGCCATGGTGGCGACGCTCTTAGAAAAAAGCAATTTGGATCCCACCTATCTCATCGGCGCCTCCACGCCGACGTTGGGCAAGAATGCCAAATGCGGCTTCGGGCCTCATTTAGTCTCAGAAATTGATGAGAGCGATGGGCGCTTTTTGCAGCTCAACTTAAGCATTTCGCTGATCACCAATATCGGACCGGATCACTTGGATCATTACAAGGACGAGCATCAGATCGTCGCCAGTTTTAGGCAATTTATCAAGCAAAGCAAGTGCGGTATTCTCTGCGCCGACGACCGCAATTGTCGCGCCATCTTGCATAGCCAGAGCACCATGCTCTCCTATGGCATCGAGCACGACGCCGATCTGAAGGCGTACGACATTCGATTGGATAAATTTTCTTCGCAATTTCGTGTCCTCTGGCGCGGGCAGCCGGTTTGCTCGGTTACTCTGAATGTGCCCGGCGTGCATAATATTTATAACGCTCTGGGAGCGATGCTGGCGGGGCATCACGTCGGGCTCGATTTCCAGAACATGGCCGATATTTTGAGTGAGTTTGAGCTTCCTGAGCGTCGCTTCCAAGTCCTCGTCCAAAATGGGATTATGCTGGTCGATGACTATGCCCATCTGCCCGAACAAATCGAAACCAATCTCAAAACAATACGCGATGGCTGGAAACCCCGCCGGGTGATTGCGCTCTTTCAACCGCATCGATATACCCGCACGCACTACATCAATGGCCGATTTGGTCAAGTCTTTGGTCTAGCCGATATTGTCGGCGTCACCGATATTTATCCCGCCTTTGAAAAACCCATTCCGGGCGTTCATTCTGATTTGATTGTGCAATCGTTGCGTGAACGGCATAGCAACGTTCACTATCTTCCGACCCCGAACGAGACGCTTCAGTTCTTACAGCGCACCGCCCAGCCCGGAGATTTTGTGATCGGGTTTGGAGCGGGCGACATTTGGAAAGTCTTGTATCAATTCGCTGAGCTAAAAAAAATCAATTCTGAAGGCATTTCTCATATTTATTAGAAGGGAGTGACTGTGATCGCTCTGCTCGCCGAGCCGCGCGCGCTTGACAAAAGATTCACAGGTATAGTAAAGTTCAAGGAACCGCTTGCCCGGCACACATCTTTACGCATTGGCGGTGTCGCCGATGTCTTTGTGATGCCGCGGACGGTGGACGATATTTCCGAAGCGATCTGCTTCGCCAGGGAAATAGAAAAACCCTGGATGGTCATTGGCAACGGTACAAACTTACTCTTCCCCGACGAGGGATATCGGGGTGTAATTATTAAACTCGGCCCGTGGTTCGGACGCCTGCAGATCTGCGAAGACCGTTTGTTCGCTCAAGCGGGAGTCGGCTTAGCGAGCGCGATTCACCAAGTGCGCGATTCGGGATTCAGAGACTTTGACCTTCTGGTCGGAATTCCCGGCACGATCGGCGGAGCGCTGGCGATGAACGCGGGCATCCCCGAGGGCAATATTTGCGACGTCACGGCGCGCGTGAAGGCATTGACTTCTGAGGGTAAATTGATTATTCTGAAGAAAGACGAGTGTAATTTTAATTACAGATACAGTCGTTTTCGCGAAGAGCCGCTCGTCATCATTGAAGGAGAATTTGTTTTGGGCAAAGGGAAAGCATGGGATGGGGAAGAGTTATTGCGACGGCGGAAAGCACATCAGCCGTTGGGTATCCCCAGTCCTGGTTGCGTGTTTAAAAATCCTCAGCCCGGGATGTCCGCGGGTCGTCTGATTGACCAAGCGGGCCTCAAAGGGACCCGGGTCGGAGGAGCGGTCGTCTCGACCAAACATGCGAACTTCATCATCAACGAAGGAGGGGCAACGAGTCGGGACGTTCTCCAGCTAATTGACATCGTCCGGGGTGTTGTGCTTAAATGCTTCGGGGTCGAGTTGAAGCTGGAGCTGGCGGTCGTGCGCTAGCGGAGCGAGCCTCCGTATCCCAACGATAAGCGAAAAGCAAGAGTAGAGGGAGAAATAGTACAGAGGGACGGAAGCCGTTCTAGAGGGTATCCCACAAGAATGGTGCGCCTAAGGCGTTTTGTCATTTTGACAGGAGCGATCATCCTCCTAATCGCAGGGTTGGTCAGCTGGCAACTGCTCTGGGGCAGTGGCCTTGCGATTCGTGAGATAGTGGTTGAGGGTGGTGAGAGGATTCCAGTCGAAACGGTACGCGAGATAATGCCAGTGCAGCTCGGTGACAACCTGTGGAAGGTCGATACCGAGCAGGTGCGTTTTGCTCTGATGAAAGGCACGCCGTGGGTTCGGGAAGCGAAGATTACCAAAGCTTATCCGAATACACTCAAAGTGCTCCTAACGGAGCGTACGCCCTTTGTGGCCATTGAACTGACTGGGAAAAAATCGGTCTGGGTCGACGAAGAGGGTTTTCAGTTGGAGCCCGCTCGCCTCAGTGAGATTTTTCAGCCTACGATTCGCGGGCTCACCCTGAGCGAGACCCCACTGGGCTTTCGCATCTCCGATCCCCACGCCTTGCAGACCTTAAAAGATTTGTTTTCGATGGCCGGTTCGTTTGTCGGACAGTTTGACCAAGTCGTTTTCGACGGCCCCGACGTCACGCTCACGGCGCGGGCCGGGTTTCACGTTTTGCTCAAAAATTACCGTGTAAAGGGGGATCTAAGCCTACTGAAGCGGGTTCTAGATGAAGCCGTCGATGGGAGCGAGTATCGTTACTTCGATTTTCGGTTTAACGAAATGATTGCTAAACCCCGCTGAGGTGGTGAGAGGATGGGGGAACTGATAGTCGGTCTGGATATTGGTACGACCAAGGTTGTTGCTTTGGTCGGAAGTGTCGAGGGTGGGGTTGTCGAGATCATCGGCATGGGTAAGGCCCCGTCACGAGGGTTGGAAAAGGGTGTCGTGGTCGACATTGGCGAGACGACCGCTTCGATCAAGCGCGCGATCGAAGAGGCCGAGAACATGGCCGATGTCAAGATTGAACGTGTCTACGCCGGCATTGCCGGCAAGCACATCGAGTCGATCAACAACTCGGGCACGGTCTCGATTTCTCGGGACAATCGGGTAATTACGCTCGATGACGTGCAACGCGTGATCGACACAGCGCAAGCCGTGCAGATTCGTCCGGACAGTCAACTGATTCACGTCATTCCTCGTCAGTATATCGTCGATGGCCAGGAAGGTATTACTGACCCCGTCGGAATGACCGGGACACGTCTCGAAGTCGACGTTCATATCGTCACCGGCTCGGTCACAGCGATGCACAACATCGTCCGATGTGTCAACAATTGCAACTTAGAGATCGAGCAAATTGTGCTGCAGCCGCTGGCGTCGAGCTTTGCGGTGCTGAACGAGGCCGAAAAAGAACTGGGTGTTGTCTTGATTGACATCGGCGGCGGTACGTCGGATATCGCGATCTTCCGCGATGGCGATATTTGGTTTTCCAAAATTTTGCCGATCGCCGGAGAGCACATCACCAACGACATTACGGTCGGTCTCAAAGTCCCGTACGAAGAAGCCGAGCGCATCAAGATTCAAGAAGGTATTCCCATCGTCAACGACGAGACGACCGAAGAAGAAAGAATTGAAATTACGACCATCGGTGAAGAAAAGAAAAATATCTCCAAGCGCAAGCTCGCCAAAATCATCGAGCCGCGTTTGGAAGAGCTTTTTGATTTGGCGATGAGCGAGATCGAAGATGCCGGTTATCGCGATCTCATCCCGGCGGGCATGGTGCTCACCGGGGGAACGTCGCTCTTAACGGGCATGCCCGAATTTGTCTCGCAGCGCTATGATATCGCCGTGCGGCGCGGACGCAATCCCCAGGGCATTCACGGGCTGCGCGACATCGTCGAGAGCCCGGTTTATTCGACGGTCATTGGCTTGATTAAATACGCCGTCAGCTCTAAAGAATATATGCACCGCGGTCTGGATAAGCGCAGCGGCCGTAAGGGCCGCAGCGTCGCGGGGCGCAACCATCGTGGGGAGCCCAAGGGTATTTTGGGTGCGGTCATGGACTGGCTCAGCACCTTCTTCCGAGGTCGGTAACGTATGGAAACACGCTACGGGCTTGCGCGCATCAGAGTCATTGGCGTCGGCGGCGGGGGTTGCAATGCCGTCGATCGCATGAAGAAAGCGAAAATCAAAGACGTCGAGTTAATCGCCGTCAACACCGACGCGCAAGTCCTGGGCGTCATCGAGGCCGACAAAACCCTTCAGATCGGCACGAAGTTGACCCAAGGGCTGGGCTCCGGGGGCAACCCCGAAGTCGGGCGCAAAGCGGCCGAAGAGAGCGAAGCCCAGATTGCCGAGTTGCTCGAAGACACCGATATGGTCTTTGTGACAACTGGGATGGGCGGAGGCACCGGCACCGGCGCTTCTCCGGTCATCGCGCGGCTCGCGCGCGAGGCGGGCATTCTCACGGTCGGCGTTGTGACCAAGCCGTTCGGGTTTGAGGGGAAATCCCGAACCGAACGCGCCAAGAAGGGCATCGAAGATATTAAGCAATATGTCGATACGCTGATTACCATCCCCAACGATCGCCTGCTCAAAGTGGCGGCCCCCGATATGCCCCTACTAAAAGCCTTCGAGATGGCCGACGAGATTTTGCGTCAGGGCATTCAAGGCATTACGGATTTGATCACGACCCCCGGTCTGATCAATCGCGACTTCGCCGACGTCGAAGCGACGCTAAGAAACGCCGGAACGGCACTCATGGGCATCGGCGAGGGCGAGGGCGAGGGCCGCACCAAAGAAGCCGCCAAGAATGCAATCTCCAGTCCCTTGCTCGAGGGCAGCATCGAGGGTGCCCAAAAAGTCATCTTGAATGTCACCGGCGGTTCCGACTTGACGCTCGAAGAGATCACCGAAGCGGCTTCACTCATTCGCGACGCTGTCTCGGACACGGCTGACATCTTCTTTGGCGCCGTGATCAAAGAAGGCTTCGATCGGATCAAGCTCACCGTGATTGCCACGGGGTTCAAAGACCGAGAGAATTTGAGCGAAGCGGAAGCACGCCGCCGCGACGTGGACGATGACGACGACGAAGATTTGATCATTCGCAAGGTCGAGAAGAGTTTGAGAAACGATCGTGATCGTAGCGGCGACCTAGACGTGCCAACTTTTTTGCGACGCAAGCAAGCCGGGACCGTGCGCGATAAAGACGACTAACTCAGGTACGATTTTTTTCTGACGGCAGAGCCAGGGCATACTCGATCGCTTGGTCTAAGGTCATAGCGCAGCCTTTGGAGCATGCATTCATAAAGATTTGCTCATTCAGGCGTGATCGCAGAGTCTTTATATATCGTTCGGTTTCTCTGTCGTTTTCTGAAAATGCCTGAGCTTTAATTACACTGATGAGTGTAACCGATTGTCCGTATTTTTTTTGCGCGAAGGCGATCTTGGCCATTCCCTTAAGGCATCGTAAAGTATCTGTTTTCTGCTTTAGCGCTTTTAAAAGCTGAAGGCTTTCTCTGTATAACGAAGTAGCTTGCTCCCAGTCTTTTTGTGACTGAAGAACTCCTGCTAGGGCACGCAAAGCTCCGACAACTCCTCCCTTTGCTTGCACTTCTCTGTAAAGAATTAATCCCTGTTGATAGGAAGAAATGGCTTTTTGTTGATTCTCTTTGGCTTCTTGTACCGCCCCTAGTCCCATAAGAGCGTCTGCCATTCGTTGTCTCTCCCCGCAGGATTGGCTCATCTGAAAGCTTTCTGTAAAATAGGAGTTGGCCTTTTCGATATCTCCCTCATGCAAAGCTACAGAACCGAGACTATGTAAAATAAAAGCTAAATTGGTCTTATCTCCTACTTTTCGATAAAGACTGAGACTTTCTTCGTAATAAACATGCGCTTGTTGATAATCATCTTGCTCTTTTGCAAGATTCCCTAGATGGTTGAGGGAAATAGCAATATGCGCCGTGTTGCCTATCTCACGACGCAGCGCGAGGCCTTCTTCGTGATATACTCGAGCCAGCTCATAGTATCCCTGAATAATCATGAGGCCACCCAAATTACTAAGGCATGCCGCTATGCCAAGTTTGTTGTCTATTGCGCGAAAACGCGCCAGGGCTTGTTCAAAAAAATCACGAGCGGCTGCATTGTCGCCTTGTTGGCCGGCAATCATCCCTAAATTATTCAATGTTGTCGCGATGCCTCTCTGGTCATTTAATTCGCGATAAATAGCCAATGCTGCTTCAGAAAAAGAACGTGCTTCAGCGTAGTTGCTCTGACGATTCGCTAAGTTCGCTGCGCCATTGAGCACGCGAGCATGTAATTCCGTTCTAAGATGCTGTGATTTCTGATGGACTTTCTTTAACCACGAAAGCCCCTCTGCTACATGTCCACGCACTTCCCAGAATCGCCAGATGTTTTTAGTTAAGCGCAACGCCAGCTCAGTGTCTTTTTTTTGCAGCGACCAGGCAAGAGCAGCTCGAATATTATCGTGTTCTTGCTCTAAAAAATTAAACCAGGAAATTTGGTGCTCATTATCTTGTGCCTCGAATGATTTTTCTGTTTTCTGGACAAAAAAGTTTAAGTGCCTATCTTGGAAAAGTGCGAGAGCGTTTGCGTCGACGAGTTTTTGCTGGCTATATCCGCGCACCGTTTCCAGCAGCCGATAGCGCGCTTCTTTGTCGCGTGTTTCGGCAATCACCAACGATTTATCTACGAGCGACATCAGCAGATGAAAAATCTCTTGAGCAGTAAGCAGAGTGAGCGAGCTGGGGGCGTGATCTGGCGAGTCTGTCGCTTCATCGCTACACACGGCTTCCGCTCCTTCTAATGACCACCCGCCGGTGAAAACAGAAAGCCGTTGCAGGAGCCTCTGCTCTTGTGGAGAGATCAGTTGATAACTCCAATCCATCGTTGCTTGCAACGTTTGGTGTCGAGGTAAAGCAGCGGGGTCTCTCTCTTTGAGTAAATCGAATCGCTCAATCAAGCGCGCGGCTATTTGGTCGACCGAGAGTACCCGCACGCGCGCCGCAGCCAACTCAATCGCCAAAGGGATTCCGTCCAGCTGCATACAAATCTGAGCGATACAATGAGCGTTCTCTTTGGTCAGATTAAATTTGGGCTGACTCGCCAGGGCCCGCTCGACGAAAAGGCTAACTGACTCAATTTGTCGAAGCACTTTGAGAGCCGGAAGCGCGGCTGGATTTGGTATCTCTAACGGAGGCACGACCCAAACCGTTTCGCCAATCAAACCCAACGCTTCACGGCTGGTCACAGCGATCTGCAAGTGAGGACAGGCAGTGAGCAGACCCTCCGTGATACGCGCACAGCCTTTTGCCAAATGCTCGCAATTGTCTAATATCAGTAAGAGATTTTTTTCATGTAATGTCTCTTTTAGTTTGTTCAGTAGATGATTTTTATAAATTTCTTGGATACCGATACTTGTCGCGATGGCTTGTGGAATGAACTCGGCATCGGCGAGGCCAGCCATCTCTACCCACCAAACACCGTCGGGATACTCCGGCAACACCTGGGTAGCCAGTTGCAATGCCAAACGGGTCTTGCCACCACCTCCGATGCCCGTTAGCGTCAGTAGCCGAGTCGTCGGGAGCAGCCAGTGCAGTTCAGCGAGCTCTCGCTCCCGGCCGATAAAGCTGGTCAAGGGGCAAGGCAAATTGTGCGGCACAGCTTTGGGCAATGATGGGATGTCTCGTTGCAGTATGCGTTGGTGCAACTCTTTTGTCTCGGTCGAGGGCTCGACCTCAAGCTGTGCGTGAAGCATCCGAGCGCACGTTTGGTAGACGCGCAACGACTCCCCCGTATCGCCTTTTTGATAGTGATACAACATAAGACGGCGATAGAAATTTTCACGTGTAGGATTTTTCTGCAAAGCTCGTTGGCAGACTGACAAGGCTGCCCCGTACTGTCCCAGCCGGGCGTGAGACTCGGCCAACCAATCGAGTATGTCCAGAAAGCGCTCATCCCATTCTTGGCGTAGCGCCAGCGCCCATTCGGCGTAGCGATCTTCGGCCAAAAATTCTCCCTGCATCAAAGCGAGAGTCGCCTCACATTCTCTCACGGCTAAACTAAACTGTCCAGCCTGCATCAATCTTTGTGCTTCTTCGTATCGTTGTTTGCATTGAGTGGTGTCCATCTCACAAGCAAGTTGGGGATTAAACGTATACCCTGCTTCGCGTTTGCTCAAAATATAATGAGATTGGGTGCCGCGCTTTAACGTCGGCTCCAAGACTTGGCGCAGTTCGCTGACGCGTTTTCGCACGTTGACGGCTGCCGCATCGGCGGACATCTTGGGCCAGAGCCATTCGGCCAGCTCATCCGAAGTGAAGATTCGTCCAGGATGTGCGGCTAAAACTTTGAGTAAGGTTTTAGGTTTCCCTAAATGGGTGAGTTGGGGAGTTAATTCGACTTTACCCCGCCAGACGCGAAACTCGCCGAAGAAATGCACTCGCAAAGTCATGACCGAGCGGATCCTTTCCCCTGTTCCCTTAAGCGCTGCTAGGCGCTATTATACATCTTCCGTAGGCAGGATGCTTGTCTCAATTGAGATAGGAACGATAGAATTACAAAACACCCAAAAGAGAGAAAACACTGAGAAAATAACTCTGACTGTCTATATCGTCCCTAGAATTTCGGCGATGCATTCTTTGAAGAAAATTTCTTTTCGTTTTTTAGGCTCGAACGGCGACATAGCTTCTTCTATCCATTCTTTTAACCATCGCACATCAAGCGGACATTTAGAGCTTAGACTAGGTTAATGCTGAAGTTGAAATAAACCGTGTTGTGCATTGACAAGAGTGATTGAGCATTAAATTTTGCAGATTGGGAGATAAGGAGGAGGTTGAGATGGAGTCTGTTTTTGGCTCAGGTAAGAGATTTTTGTCGTCGGGGGTCTTGGCATTTTTAGCTTGTGTAATTATTTTTTTGAGTTTTTCGCAGGTGGTTCAAGCCGCGCCGGGGGATTTGGATCCAACGTTTGATGGTGACGGCAAGGTCATCACCGATGTTGGACAATTGATCACTGGTCAAGCCAAAGACGACAGAGCCACAGCCATAGCCCTTCAACCCGATGGTAAGATCGTAGTCGTGGGGTATGTTTTCAGGGAATTTGACACCAGCTCTTCTAGCTTGCCTCGGACAGATTGGCTCATCGTTCGCTATAACACCGATGGGACGTTGGATTCCACTTTCGGCTCTGGAGGAATAGTAACAATCCTGCCAGATCCATTGAATCTGGCTAAGAACTACGCCTACGCGGTCGCAGTCAAGCCAGACGGTAAGATTTTGGTGGGAGGAACCGCGGGCGAAGGGTCTTATGCGCTCCTGCAATTCATGCCCAATGGTACACTCGACGTTGGTCCATTTGGCAATGCCGGAAGGCTTGTGCTCCTCAGTAACAGCTTTGCAGTCATCTACGGGATGGCTCTCCAACCGGACGGAAAGATCGTGATAGTCGGTACGAAAGAATTGGTTGGCTACAATCTCGCTGCCTTCTTTGGCCGTATCCAATCGAATGGCAACTGGTGGGATGGAGATGGTACTACCTTTTACGGATGGGGATTTTCTTGGGACGATACCGCGGGCGACGACGTTTATTATTCTGTGGCCGTTCAGCCCGACGGTAAAATCCTTATGGCTGGAGAGTCCTTGGGCTCAGGGAACCTGATATTCACACGTTGGAACTCCAGCACAACAGCGTTGGATACAGGCTGTACACAGATGGGCTTAATCTCCGGGGCGGGTGGAGGCGGACATGCTATTGTGCTTCAACCTGACGGAAAGATCCTGATTTTAGGTGAACGGGCTCCAGTGCGCATGAATCCCGACTGTGCATGGGACACGACCTTTGGCAACAACGGCATTGCCGCCGCTCCGAGCGGCGTGTCTTGGGGGGCCGCTTTCTCCATGATTTTGCAGCCTGACGGAAAGATTGTTGTCGCCGGATACGCATTTGTAGGTGCTGATTATGTCTTTGCATTAGCTCGATATAACGCAAACGGAACCCTGGATACAACGTTTGGGACAAATGGGATCATTAAAACTGATGTAGATCTAACTGTCACTCGCAAGGACATTGCGGTTGCCCTCGTCCAACAATCTGATGGCAAGCTCATCGCCGCTGGGTCGGGTCGCTTTCTAACCCAATTCGGATCTCCCGGTCCACCTGATACTTCTTCTTACATCCCCGGTTCTACGGGTTCCGCCAATTACAACATTGTGATGGCCCGATATGACAATGATGTCGATACGGATGGAGATGGACTATATGACTCATGGGAAACAAATGGTATCGATTATAATAAAGATGGTACCATTGATCTGATGCTGCCTGGTGCTAACCCCAATCATAAAGATTTATATGTAGAGTGCGACGCAATGGTTGGCCGAGCCCCCACTGCAGCCACTCTTCAACGTGTGGTGGATGCCTTTGCTGCTGCACCAAACGCCTTAGTAAACAATCCTGACGGTAATAACGGTATCAGCTTGCATTTAGAGGGGGCATCACTAGTAGATGAGGCAAATATGCCTGTCGCACCGTGGCCAAATACATGGGGTGATTTTGATCCTGTAAAGACGGCTCGCTTCGGTACCGTCGCTCAGCGCGGCCATGCGAACTGGGCGAATATACGCGAAGCCAAGAAACTTGTGTACCGATATTGCATCTTTGCAGACAACTATGGAGATGGAAAATCCTCCGGTATAGCAGAATTACTTGGGAATGATTTTATGGTTACATTGGGTACCTGGTCAACTCCCGGAGGCACTCCCGATCAACAAGCTGGGACCTTTATGCATGAGTTTGGACACACGCTTGGCCTGACTCATGGAGGAGACCAAAATGCAAGGGATCCGGGACCGGATGGAATCCTCGGAACCGCAGACGATGTCGAACTTTTCAACTACAAGCCCAACTATCACAGCGTCATGAACTATCAGTGGCAATTTCCTAAGACGGGTTACGTCGGTTGGGACCTAGTTTATTCAACGGAGACTTTCCCCGATCTGAATGAAGCAAACCTTAATGAAACGAATGGTATTGGAGGTCATGCGCTCCACATGTTGAGAGTTGGTGGACCTAAGGGTCTTCAATATGTTAGCGAGAGTGGCCCTGTCGACTGGAATGGAGTCGACTCGAATGGAGATGGAGATAAAATAGATCCTGGTATAATTAATGCGGATATTAATAATGTTGTCGGTAAACCTTCACCGGGACAGACATTGAGGGGATACGAAGACTGGTCTCATTTACAGTATCTTCCCACAGGGAGTGTCGGTTGGGCAGATGGTGTCCATCCTCCTGCTGACAACATTTCCGAAATGACATTCGAGATTTATGAGATATTAAACGCTCCTTTGGGGACACCTTACGATCTATCCGCAACAGCTATATCAGCTTACCAGATAAACCTCAGCTGGCATGATAACTCTGTGGATGAAACTGAATTCAAGATCGAGCGCAAGCTCGGCATCGGGGGCACTTACTCGCAGATCGCCACCGTCGGTCTCAACGTGGCGACGTACTCTGATACCACTGGCTTGAGTTCAGCCACGCAGTATTGTTATCGAGTGCGAGCCTACAATGCGAACGGCAATTCTGCTTACTCGAACGAAAGCTGTGCGACAACGCTGAATCAATCACTTGCAAAATTTCGCGTAGAACGCTCCACGGGCAATGTACTTGCCGACGGCAGCTACAATTGCGGAATTCCTAGCAGTCCTGGGCCCAATCCGCCTTGTTATAACTCCAGCTCCGGTTCAGACTTGGCTGAGGGCATTGACGTCTCTGAAAGCGTCGAACCCGGCGATCTCGTCGAGCCCGATCCGAACACACCCAAGCACTATCGCAAAGCCCGTCCAAACAGCACCACGGCTTCCGGCGTGATCTCCTCTCGACCCGGCATGACCATGGCACTCCAGCCTGGACAAGCCCCATTGGTAGTGCCCCAAGGACAAGTGCTTGTCTTGAATGATCTCACACTGAGCCAGTCCATCGAGAACAAAACTAGCTCGTTGGCTTTCAGTCTGACGATCACGATTCTTGCGCAAAAACAGTCCACGGGCGACGCGCTGAGTGGGAGCTTAAGCCAGTGGCTGAGAGAGCAAGCGTACTCGACGAACGCAGATGGACGACCTGCTCTTGCTTTGATTGGACGCGTGCCAGTGAAAGTTACGACTGAGAACGGTGTGATTCGTGTGGGCGATCTCTTGACAGCGTCTGCGACGAAACCCGGTTACGCGATGCGCTGCACTGATGCGAAGCAGTGCGAGGGAGCTGTGATCGGTAAAGCGTTGGAAGCGTTGAACATCGATACAGGTGTGATTTTGATGCTGATCATGCGATAGGGAATACAAGTTCAATCTTGCAGTGAATACCCCGTCCACTCTGCGGCGGGGTATTTTGCTTAGTATAAGTATAAGAAGACAAGATTTTTATGTGTGAGGCACAATGTGGAGGTCTTGGGCGAAGCACTACCACCCCATCTGCCACTGTCTGTTCTTAACGGCGTTCTGCGCAAGTGATTACTTGGCAGTGATCGGCGTGTGCATACCTTTTTCGTAGTGCCCTTCGACGTGACAAGCGAACTCAAAGTTTCCCGAATGCTCGAATTTGAAATCTTTGGTCAATGTGACACCTGGCTTGAGGTCAGTATCTTCTAGCATAACAAGATTTTTGTTCTCGTCCATCTCACCTTGAGGCATGATCATCCAGTCGTGATCTACGGCTCCTTTATTCGTGATCACGAAGTGATACGTCGTTCCTACGGTAAACGTGGTCACTGAAGATTCGATCTTAAAATCGGAGACAGTGACTTTTACTTCGATAGGCCCGGTCGACGTATTGCTCTTACAAGAAGTTAACCCTACAGCGTAGCTTAGCAAGAGCAAACTGAGAAACATCAACCGATAGAAATGAACCATGATTTACCTTCCTCCCATAAATTATCTTAAAGTGGAACAAGATATGATTGTAGCACTTCGCACATGGATAAACACATTATCTCTATCCGTGTGAAGATATGGTGAAGCGTCACCCAGAAAGATCTCTCTTATAGCATCAGACTCTATCTTTGATACTCTTGTCATACCCCTAGGGGTATGTTATACTTGGCGCGGATCAATCATAATTCTAGACAAGAGTTTTCAAGAAATTGGAGAAGGTGGATTCAATGCCACAAGCCGAATGGAGCAGCGCCGAACTCAAGCAACGCTTGGATAACCAAGAAAAACTTTTTATGTTGGACGTGCGCAATCGTGATGAGTTTGATCTCTGGAAAATCGAGGGTGCACAGAAAATTCCTACGCTCAATGTACCCTACTTTGAGATGCTCGAACAGGGCGGCAAAGACGATATGATCGACTCGGTCGTTGCCTACGCCGAGCAAGCGCTTGTTCAGCAATTACCGAAAGGCCAACCGATCGCCGTCGTCTGCGCCAAGGGAGGCACTTCCGCTTTTGTCGCGGAGGGCTTACGCAAGCTGGGCTACTCGGCCGTTAACTTAGCAGGCGGTATGACGGCCTGGGGTGACTTTTATGAATTCAAGCCGGTGCTCGAATCTTCATCTCTCAGTATCTATCAGATCGGCCGTCCTGCGCGCGGTTGTCTCAGCTATCTGATTCTTTCTCAGGGCGAAGCGATCGTCATCGACCCTTTGCGACACACTGAAAAATATCTGGACTTTGCGCGAGAGAAGAAAGCTTCGATTAAGCTGGTCTTGGACACGCACGGCCACGCCGATCACATCAGCGGCGGGCGCGCACTCGCCGACAAAGTCAATGCTCCCTACTATCTGCATCCGTATGATGGGATTCATCCCTTGGATGTCTTGCCCGCGCAACTGAGCTATGAATTCCTGCGCGACGGTCAAGAATTTTTTATTGGGCAATCAAAACTGAGAACTATTCATATTCCAGGGCATACTTTGGGTAATCTGGCTTTCTTGCTCGACGAAAAAATACTCTTCACGGGCGACAGCGTTTTTATCGAATCGATTGCTCGGCCCGATCTGGGCGGGCACGGCGAGACCTGGGCTCCGATTCACTATCGCTCGCTACAAAAAATAGTGCAATTGCCCGAGAACGTCTTAATTCTACCGGGGCACTTTAGCAGTCCGCGCGAGGCCAATGCCCAAGGGCTTTTTGCAAAAACGCTCGGCGAACTGAAAAAAAAGAACGAAGGGCTGATGATGGCGCAAAAGAGCGAGCGCGAGTTTGTCTCGTATATTCTCTCCAGCTTGCCGATCTTTCCGCCTCAGTATGTCGAGATCAAGCGCGTCAACGCGGGCCTGGTTGTGCCGGACGAAGAGAAAGCAGCGGAGTTGGAGCTGGGCAAAAATATCTGTGCCCTATCCAAAGCCTACGTTTAAGTAACCAAAAGGAGCAACCATGAACAATCAAAATGCCGACAAAGTCTTGGATGCGCGCGGGCTGGCCTGCCCAATGCCGATCGTCAAAGCGCGTCAGGAGATCAACCAATTGCAGCCAGGGCAAGTTTTGAAAGTGCTCAGCACGGACCGCGGCTCGGTCAAAGATTTTCAAGGCTGGGCACAGACAGCGAAAAATCTGCAACTCGTCTCTCAAGAAACCCAGAATGAGAACGGCAAAGAAATTTATGTTCATTACGTAAAACGCGTCAGTTAAAACCACATTCTCAAGGGAGGAGATCATGGCAACGACTCAAGCAGCCGCAACAAAAGTGCAGGCCCATGCAAACGGGAAATCACTCGAAGAGCGTATTCAAATGCTCGAACAAAAATTGGCGGCTCTCGAAGAGAAGATGCCCGAGGACAAAGTTTCTCTGGTCGTCTTCTCGGGCGATCTCGATCGCGTGCTCGCTTCGTTTATTCTCGCGACGGGAGCTGCCGCGATGGGCCAACAAGTGCGCATGTTCTTTACGTTTTGGGGATACAACGCGATTCGCAAGCAGCGCGTTCTCTCGGGAAAAAATATCATGGAAAAGATGATGGCGATAATGTCTCCGAGCAGCAGCCAGAGTCTTCCCGTCTCGCAGATGAATTTTTTCGGGATCGGCGCCAAGATGCTACGCACGATGATGAAGAACAAGAACGTTGCCTCGCTCGAAGATTTAATCAAAATGGCTCGCGAGATGGGTGTGCAGATTATCGCCTGCGAGATGTCGCGCGATGTCATGGGCATCCAAGACAATGAAATATTAGAGGGGCTGGAGCCGGGCGGCGTCGCTTCTTTCTTGGCCGACGCGCTAAAATCCCGCGCGACTCTCTTTATCTAGAACAAGGCGCATCACAGAAAGGACTGAAGAGTCGGTTCTGCCTGTACTCTGTGGTGAAACTCATTTGATGAACGTTACGATTTCAAATCGGCTTAGCGAGATTCTTTTCGGCGTCAAACAGCCGGTCGAAATCCTAAAACTTTGGCCGGGGCTTGGGTTGGCTGTCGCGCTTATGCTGATTGCGCTGCCGCTTGCCGAGACACTCGGCCGTAATTTGCTGAGCTTGCAGGGCACCGATCCGACCGGCAAAGCAAGTCCGATTTCGGGCGTGCCCATTGCGATATTGATGGGGCTCTTGATTCGAAATCTCGTCGGCTTGTCCGATATTTTTAAGCCTGGGCTGCAATTTGGCGTCACGAAAATACTAAGATTGGGAATCATTTGTGTGGGCATCAAGCTAAGTGTGCTTGACATGCTCAAGCTTGGCGCCTGGGGCATCCCCATGATCATCGTTGCGATCGCAGGAGGGCTGCTCTTCGTTATCTGGTTCAATAAGCTCCTAAAACTTCCAGAACGATTAGGCACTCTGATTGCGGCGGGCACGAGCATTTGCGGCGTCACGGCGATCGTCTCGACCGCGCCGGTGATCAAGGCCGACGAGAGAGAAGTTGCCTATGCCGTCGCCAACGTCGCACTTTTTGGGCTCTTGGGCATGCTCTTTTATCCCTACGTTGCACATCTCTTGCTGCAGACATCGGAACAGATTGGGCTCTTTTTGGGAACGGCCATTCACGATACTTCTCAAGTAGTAGGAGCGGCGCTCACTTACAAAGAAGTCTATCAAGACGAGACAGCGCTCAAGGTTGCCACTGTCACCAAGCTCACGCGCAATCTCTTCTTAGCGGCCGTGATTCCCCTTTTGGCTTTTTATTACTTGAAAAAACAGAGCCAATCTGAAACACAAGAGAGCATGAATATCAGAAAACTCTTACCCGCGTTTGTGCTCGGCTTTGTAATAATGGCTATTCTTCGCTCGATCGGCGATGCGACGCTTCAGAATGGAGCTGCATTTGGGGTATTAAACAGCGAGAGCTGGAAGGCGTTAACAGCACAAATTGGCGAAGTTTGGGGCTCCAAATATCTTTTGGGGACGGCCTTGGCATCGGTCGGGCTGAGCACCAGTTTTTCGGTCTTCAAGGGAGTTGGTTTCAAGCCCTTTGCCGTAGGCTTTGCGGGCGCACTCTTTGTGGGGTTGCTGGGATTTTTGATGGCCTTGCTCTTAGGGCCAATGATGCATCTATAAAATAAGTGGAGGGCGTAATGAGTGTAATGACTGAACTAAAATTAGCCAGTGACGAACACAAAAAAGAATTGCTAAAACGTCTGGCGCGCATCGAGGGGCAAGTGCGCGGTATTCGCGAGCTCATTGAACGAGAAGAAGGCTGTGAACTTGTCGCGCAGCAATTGGCTGCCGCGCGTGAAGCGATGAGCAAAGTATTTTCAGAGTTGGTTGCCCGCACGATTGAGCAGAATTGTCTGAAAAATGAATCGGTAGACCCGGTAGCGCGCGAGAAACTTGAGACAATCGCGCGCATTTTGGCCAAATATGCTTGAAAGTTGAAGTTATCTCTGTTCAGACAGCACAGGCACAAGGGCCTGTCCCCGCAACGCTCGGTGCGCGAATCTGGGAACTCGAAAAGGGTCGGCTGTCCCCTCTCGCAAGAGAGACTGTCCTTAAATGCGCATGGGATCAGCGCT
>Ga0247727_10006948_pt1 | contig 21916 bp, 18 predicted proteins | sample WisWelCaveWW1625_FD_202498 | JGI IMG/M metagenome (GOLD analysis project Ga0247727, IMG submission 202498) | Biofilm microbial communities from Wishing Well Cave, Virginia, United States - WW16-25 | ecosystem: Environmental > Aquatic > Deep subsurface > Groundwater > Cave microbial mat | place...
GGACGCCTGCCGCGTCGTCCGCCGCCGCGTCGACGAGGATCTGCCTCGCCCAGAGCCCGAAGCGCGCGCGATCGATCTCGGCGGTGGGCCGGTAACGGAGCTCGAAGTCGAGGCTGCTTTGAGCAACTTCGATCGCCGCCGTGCCCGACCGCGCCTGATCGCGAGCGACTATGGCTGTCGCGAGGGTCTCGAGAGCGCGGCCCATCTCGGTCGCAAGTCTTGGAGGCACCCCTGTCGCCCGATAGGCCTCCCAGGCAGCGGTCAGCACCGCGACCGTGGCCGCGGCAGCCTTCCAGTCCCGAGAGCGGACGGCCGTGAACACGCTGTCTGCTCCGGCCGACAGAGTCTCGAGCTCTGTCGGCGGCGAACCTTCGAGTGCGTCGGTGGGCAGGGCGAGGGCCATCGCCTCGACGTCACCCTCGTGAGCCGAGTAGAACTCTCCGTAGCTCGGAGCGAAGGTCTTGTCCGAGAAGGACCCGTCCTGATGGAGCTCCTGGCCGACGATCGCGCCCTCGACGCGGCCGGTCGGACCGTCCACGGTCTCGTCGATGCTCTTGACGGCCACCTCCTCGAAGACGAGGCCGGGGATGTTCTCCGGTCGGTGAGCGTCCCCGATCTGCGGATGGGCCGGCATGATCATCGCGGGTGGGCCTTCCTTGCCGGCGAGCCACGTGCCCTCGGTATCCGCGATCGTGCCGTCTTCTGAGTAGTTGAAGACGTCCTCGCCGAAGTACCACACCGAGCCATCGTCGGCTTGCGCGTAGTAGTCGAGCGCGACCTCCTCGATGCGCCCGTCGAGGTACGCGACGTACTGGGAGACGAGCGTCTCGACCTGTTGGCCCTCGGCCCACTCGATGATCCTCGTCTGCGGGAGAAGGGTGGTCTCCGTGTGGAAAGGCTTACCCTCGACCGTGCCGTTCAGGATGGCGGAGTGCAACTCGCTGATGGGAAAGAGCGGGTTGGTGACGTTGGTGGGGTCCGAGAACGTCGGTGCTGCGATGTCGACCCGCTCGCTCTCCGGGGCTAAGGGGAGGCCCGCCAGCCCGGACGCCTCGAGCTGGGCCGACGTGGGCTGGGGGATCGTCGAGCTCGACGATCCCAAGTTGTCCTGCATTGCGAATGTCGCCACGGCCACCGCCAACGCGATAGCGAGCAAGACGACGATGAGTATCCATCTCCGACGCATCTCCACCTCCTAGCCGACACCCTAGAAGGGCAAGGTGAGACGACCATGAGAACCGACTCAGGGCGGCTCTCATCGTCATTTCATACGTTGGCGCTACGCTCGGCACGAAACTCGAGCCAGTGAGGAGGAGACGAAATGCGTGCACGGATGCTCAAGATCAGCGGAGGTGCGGTTCTCGTCGCGGCTCTCGCAGGCGGCGGAGCTGCCTGGGCGACGGCCGGGGGCGAGGGCGGAACGGCTTCCGGCCCCGCCGCGGACCGGGCGTCCGCGGCTGCCCTCGCGCACGTCGGCGGCGGGAAGGTGACAGAGGTCGAGCGCGAGTCCGAAAGCGGCGGCGTCTGGGAAGTCGAGATCCGGCGTCCCGACGGATCGACCGTCGAGGTCCAACTCGATGCGGGCTACGGCGTTCTCGGCGCTGGAACCGAAGCTGAGGGAAGCGACGGCGCCGAGGGAAGCGACGGCCCGGAGGACGAGGGCTCCGACGACGGCGAGACCGGCGAGTAGGAAGGACGACCACGGCGAGACTCGAGGGCGTGCGCCCTAGTCGTCGCTGGCGCAAGACCGGAATGCTCTTCAGTGCGCAAGAGCGGAATCTGCGATTGCAGATTCCGCTCGCGCAAGATCCCTGAAGGCGCCCGCTGCGCGGGCGCTCGCGCTGATTCCGGTCGCGCGAAGATTCCTGAAGGCGTCGCTTCGGGGCCGCGGCGACCCCCACATCAGGCCTCTCTTCTGGTTCAGGCAGGCTCGAAGATGCTCGACCGGCCCAGCGCGTGCTCGCCGATCCAGGCGCGCTGGCGGCTCCGCACGGACTCGAACCCGGCCTCCGAGCTCCGAGAACTCATGGCCTTCTGGGTCTCGTGAGACCTCGTTTCGCAGTCGAAGGTCGCTCGGTCCTCTCACCCTCATCGCCCTCTCATCTGGACGTTCCACGATGCCGGGAAGACGACAAGAGGAGGCAGCGTGACCAGTGGAATGTTCAGATCGGCGCGGGGCGGGCGGCTCGTCCTCCTGGCCACCGTCGTCGTCGCGCTCGTGACCGCAGTCGGCGTCTGGCGGCTGCAGGGCGGCACGGCATCCGCCCAGCCTGTGCCCGGGCTAGAAGCCACCCGCGCCGATCTCATCGTGAGGGTCGGCGGAGTTGGGCGCATCGTGCAGGCGGGGGAGCCGGCCCAAATGCCGCCCGCGGCGGGGAGCGGTACAGCGGCAGCAGGCGAGACTCCAGGATCTGCCGTCTTCCCACGCGCGAGCGGACAGGTCACGGAGCTCCTCGTCGCGCCCGGAGACCGCGTCGCCGCCGAAGAGCCACTGGCTCTTCTGGACGACGGCGGCGTGGCGGCGGGCGCGATCTCGCAAGCACGGATCGAACTCGAGACGGCGAAGCTCGAGCGACGGCTGAAGCGGACGAGCGATCCCCTGAAGGGCATCCCGCCCACGCGGGCGGAACTCGCGGCAGGTCGCGTCGCAGTGACCTCCGCCCGTGCTCGGCTGGCACGGCAGCTCTCGCCTCCGCGTGCGGCTGACGTGAGCACTGCTCGACTCGACGTCAAGCGAGCAGAAGCGGATCTCGAGACGACGCTCGGCGGAACGCCCGAGGCGCGCGCGGACGCGATCCTCGTTGCGCAGCAGAGCGTCGAGCTGGCTCAGGGGCGACTCGACCGGGTCCTGGCTCCGCCACACCCGGCCGACGTCGCGGCTGCCGAGGCCGAGGTGAAGAAGGCGGAGGCGGATCTCGAGGCGCTAGTGCGAAGCGACCGGACCCAGCCCGTGACGCAGAAGGAGATCGACGCCGCGAAGGCGGCCATCAAGGCAGCGCGCTTGAGGCTCGAGCGACTGCTGGCTCCGGCCGACTCGGCCGATGTGACCGCTGCGCGCCTCGAGCTCGAGCGAGCGCGGGTCGAGCTCCGCAGGCTGCAAGCCGGCCCGAGCCGCGCGGCGTTGGAAGCCGCCCGCCAGGCCGTCCACGCCGCTCACGCGAGGCTCAGGCAGCTTCTCTCGCCGCCGCTCAGGAGCGATGTCAGCTCGGCTCGGCTGGACGTCCGGCGGGCCGAGGCCGATCTCGTCGTGCTGCGCGCGCGTCGCGGGCCTGCGTCGGCAACCGACATCGAGCTCGCGCAGCTCAAGGTCGAGGCAGCTGAGGCTCGGCTGTCAGGCGCGCTCGATGCTGCCGGGCCGCTAACGGTTCGCGCTCCGCAGGCGGGCACCGTCACTGCCGTGCTCACGACGCTCGGTGCGCATGTCGACCCGTCCGCGCCGGTCGTCGCGATGGCCGATCTCGATCGCCTCGAGGTGAGAGTCGACCTGAGCGAGTTCGACATCGCCCGGGTGCAGAGCGGTCAGAAGGCAATCGTGAGCGTGGATGCGCTCGGCGGCGAGTCCTTCACAGGGAAGGTGCGTTTCGCGGCGCTCGCGGGAACCAACGCGACGGGCGTCGTGACGTTCCCTGTGCAGGTCGCGCTGAGCGACGCTCACGGACTGAAGCCGGGCATGAACGTCAGCGTTCGCATCATCGTTGCGCAGCGCCGGGACGTCGTGCAGGTTCCGCTGGAAGTCGTCACACAGGACGGGGACGAAGCGACCGTGCTGGTCCTCGACGCTTCCGGCCAGCCGGTCTCTCGGACGGTGAAGCTCGGGCTCGCGAACAACAAGAGCGTCGAGATCGTCAAGGGGCTGCGCCCCGGAGAGCGCGTGGTTCCACCGGATGCGAGCGGCGGTGGCGAAGAGTGAACGCGCTGACGACAGGGAACGTCATCCAGCTCGCCGACGTCACGAAGATCCACCGCAGCGGCGACCTGGCGGTGCAGGCGATCCGGCACGTCAGCCTGGTCGTTCGCGAAGGTGAGTTCGTCGCGATCATGGGCGCGTCGGGGTCGGGCAAGACGACGCTCCTCGGCATCCTCGGTCTCCTCGATCGGCCAACTTCGGGCTCGTACCGGCTGGTGGAAGAGGAGGTGGCGACGCTCGACGAGACGCGCCGCGCGCGCATCCGCGGCGAGCGGATCGGCTTCGTGTTCCAGGCGTACAACCTGATACCGCGCGAGACGGCCTACAAGAACGTGGAGCTCCCGCTCGTGTACTCGGGGGTACCGGCGAGGGAACGCAGGGGCCGCGTGCTCGAGGCGCTCGCCGAAGTCGGCCTCTCCGAGCGGATCGGGCACGTTCCGACCCAGCTCTCCGGTGGCGAGCAGCAGCGTGTCGCGATCGCACGGGCGCTCGTGGTGCGGCCGAGCGTCGTGCTCGCCGACGAGCCGACGGGCAACCTCGACTCGTCGAGCGAGGAGGACGTGCTCTCGATCCTCGAGCGTCTGAACGGTCAGGGCGCGACGATCGTGATGGTCACCCACTCGAGCGAGGTCGCCGAGCACGCCTCTCGAATCGTGCGGTTCGCCGACGGGCTGATCGTCGCCGACGAGTCGGTGGATCGGCCGCTCGTCGCCGTAGGCAGGCCGCGATGAGGACTCTTGTCGAGAACTGGCGGATCGCCTTGTGGGCGCTGCGCGCGAATTGGTTCCGGGCCGTTCTCACGGCGCTCGGTGTCGTCATCGGCGTCGCCTCGCTCGTCGCGGTCACGGCCGTAAGTGCCGGCGCGCAGAAAGAGGTCGCCGACAGCATTCGTAGGCTCGGCGCGAACGTCGTTCTCGTGGACGGCGAGTTCATCACCGTCGGCACGCGGCAGTCGGTGACGGAGCGCACGATCACGCCCGACGATGTCGCTGCTATCGCCAAGCTGCCGATGGTCACGGCGGTCGCGCCCCACCAGGACATGGAGAGCCTCAGCATCTCTGCGGGCCGCCACCAGGCGACTACACGGCTCTTCGGCATTACCCCGGCCTACAGCGACATCTACAACCAGGCTGCCGGGGCCGGGCGCTTGATCTCCTCCTCCGACGTCAGCTTTGGGCGCAGCGTCGTGGTGCTCGGCTTGATTCCGCGCAAGAAGCTCTTCCCGGGTCAGAGCCCGATCGGGAAGACGGTGCGGGTTGGAAGCCACGAGTTCGAGGTCGTCGGCGTCCAGGCACGAAAGGGCAAGTTCGGCGACGAGAATCTCGACAGCCGGATCTTCGTGCCGCTTCCGACGGTGACCGGTGTGCTCCTCGGAGGAGCCAACACCAAGAGCGTCGGTGTTCGCATTCGCAGCGAGGCCGAGATCGAGCCCGCGATGGATGCGATATCGGAGCTTCTGCGCCGCCAGCACAGGCTCCCTGATTCCTACGCCGACGACTTCTCGACCGAGGACCAGGCGGCGCTCGTGAAGGAAGCGCAGCGCGCGACGACGACCTTCCGGGTGCTCACGTTCGCGCTCGGGGGGATCGCGCTGCTCGTCGGCGGGATCGAGATCATGAACATGATGCTCGTGTCGGTGCGCGAGAGAACACGAGAGATCGGCATCCGCAAGTCGGTGGGAGCGGATCCCTGGAAGGTTCAGGCGCAGTTCCTGATCGAGGCGCTCGTGCTGAGCACCCTGGGCGGCATGGCCGGAGTTCTCGCGGGCATCGGCGCCACTCGATTGACGGGCGCACTCGCGGGTTGGCAGGTCGCAATCGGCCTGCCCTCGCTGCTCGTCTCTTTCTCGGTTGCGGTCGGCGTCGGTCTCTTCTTCGGCTACTACCCGGCGCGTCGCGCTGCTCGGCTCGATCCCATCGCAGCCTTGCGGTACGAGTAACGCGTCCGTGAGCCGTCGAGAGAACGGGAGCGACGGGACTCGAACCCGCGACCTCCGGAACGGCCACGCACCGATCGCCGATCCACCCTTCGAGCATCGAAAGCGGTTACGCGCCTGAAACTGCACTGAAACGCCGGTTCGTTACATGTTCTCCCGAGTCGGCTTATCGTTCCTGCAGGACCCCGAAAGCGAGGATGCGCACGTGCACGTGACCGACGACCCGCGGGTCGGTACGGAGCTCGCCGGCTACCGGATCGAGTCGCTGCTCGGCCTGGGTGGCATGAGCGTCGTCTACCTGGCCGAGGATCTGCGGCTCAAGCGGAGGGTTGCGCTCAAGCTGCTGGCTGCCAGCCTCGCCGAGGACGAATCGTTCCGTGACCGCTTCCTGCGCGAGTCGGAGCTGGCCGCGTCGATCGACCATCCGAACATCGTCCCGATCTACGAGGCTGGGGCGACCGAGGACATCCTCTTCATAGCCATGCGCTACGTCGAGGGGCGTGACCTGAAAGAGCGCCTCCAGCTAGGCCGTCTCGACCCGGCGGACGCGATCGACATCCTCGCGCAGGTCGCGAGCGCCCTCGATGCGGCCCATGCGCGCGGTCTCGTGCATCGTGACGTGAAGCCCTCCAACGTCCTCCTCGACAAGGGCGCCCGCCCAGACGGCTCCGACCACGTCTACCTGGCGGACTTCGGCATTACGAGACGGGTCTCCGAGGAGGCCGGAATCGGCGACGACGGCCACCTCATGGGAACCATCGATTACGTCGCCCCCGAGCAGATCGCAGGGGAGGAGATCGATGGGCGCGCGGACGTCTACTCGCTCGGCTGCGTGCTCTACGAGTGTCTCGTCGGGCAGCCGCCATTTCGTCGTGACTCGGACATGGCGGTCGTGTTCGCGCACCTCGAGACGGAGTCGCCGGCGCCGAGCGCCGGGCGGCCGGAGTTGCCGACCGCGCTCGACGGCGTGATCGCCAGGGCGTTGGCCAAGGAGCCAGAGGACCGCTACGCGAGCTGCCGCGAGCTCGCCCGAGCGGCCCTCGCGGTCGCGGTCGACGAGGCGAGCCGCCGGCTCGTCGACGTCGCCTCCCGCGCCGCCGCCGGCAGGAGCGACCTGAGCGAGGTCGAGGCCGAGCTGACCGGCAAGGTGATCGACCTCCAGCTCGCGCACGAGCAGGCGCGGGCTCTCTCGGGCCCGCACACCCCGGCCCGCGTGGCGGCCGAGGGAATATGTCCGTTCAAAGGTTTGGCGAGCTTCGAGCCGGTCGACGCCGACTACTTCTTCGGCCGCGAGCGGCTCGTCGCCGAGCTCGTCGCCCGCCTCGTCGGCGCCGGCTTCCTCGGCATCGTCGGCCCGTCGGGCAGCGGCAAGAATGCGATCGGCGGTCTCGAACCAGGCGAGCAGGTCCTCGCGCGACTCGTCCTCGAGCTCGCGCCCATGCGTCCGCGCGCCGCGGAGGAAAGGCGACAAGGTAGCCTGACTGGCCGGCTCCGGCGACGGAAAACCCGATTTGCAGGCAGTTTCATCACGAGGGCCCGTGGAGGGTCAACCCACGGTCGCCGGAGTCGCCGCCAAGGCCGCGTGGTCGCCGGACGGTAAGAGACTCGTCCGCGCGGACCCGGAAGCGACCGGCTCTTCGGAGCGGCCGGAGACGATACGATCGACTCCCGCGACCGTGTGTTCGCCGTCGTCGGTTGTGGTGCACGGTCGGACGCGACTTGCTTGCGCGCCCCGGAGCTTCGCACTGCCATGAGGCGACATCGAGATCGGACCCGGAGCTCGGGGCCGCTCTCCGCATCGCTCGCACGAGTGCTGCAAGTCAGTTGCCGGCGATGGATAATCGGCGCACGATGACGCAGCTCGCCGGCCGTACAGCGCTCGTCACCGGCGGGGCCAACGGAATCGGTCGGGCGATCGTCGCCCGGTTCGTCGCCGACGGCGCAAGGGTCGCGCTCGTCGATCGGGAGCCGGCGTTCGAGCTCGACGGCTCGGTGACAGCGTTTCGCTTCGACCTGGTCGAGACGGAGCGGCTGGACGCCCTCGTCGACGAGGTCGAAGCCACCGTGGGGCCGCTCGACGTTCTCGTGAACAACGCGGGCATCTTCGAGCCGGCGCTGGCCGTCGACCTTTCGCTCGAGTCGTACCGGCGCGTCCTCGCGGTCAACCTCGACGCGCCTGTCTTCCTGGCGCGGACGGCGGCCCGGGGTATGATCCAGCGCGGCTACGGGCGAATCGTGAACATCACCTCGATTCACGGTCAGTTCGGCGAGGAGACGGCTTTGTCCTACGACGTGGCTAAGGCGGGCCTGAATCAGGCGACGCGGACGCTCGCGATCGAGCTTGGCCGCCACGGCGTCCTCGTCAACGCGGTCGCCCCGGGCTTCGTTGCGACGCGCATGTCCGTGGTCGACGGGAAAAACGAGCTCGAGAGCGAGTGGTTCCGGGACGTCTACGTGAAGCACGGCAAGCTGCCGCTTCGCCGGTACGCCGAACCGTGGGAGATCGCGCAGCACGTGGCTTGGCTCGCGAGCGAGGAGAACACGTACCTGACGGGCCAAGTTGTTCCAGTCGACGGCGGGCTGACCGTGACGTTCTGACGGCAAGAGAGGAGTGAGTGATGGGTAAAGCTTTGAAGATCGTGGCACTGGCGGGTCTCGGGGCCGCTCTAGCAATCGTCCTCGGAGGGTTTGGCGCGAGCTTGAAATCGTCGCGCGCGTACCCCACGGGGCCGGTGAACCTAACCATGTGGTGGTGGGGGGAGGACGAAGCCAAGGGAGCGAAGAACTGGCTCGCGCAGACGGTCAAGCTCTACCAGAAGAAGCACCCGAACGTCACGATCAAGACCGTCCTGCAGACGACCAACGGCCTGATCCCTGCCTTCAAGGCGGCGGCCGCGGCGAAGAAGGGCCCGGACATCCAGTACTTCTGGCCTGCCATCTGGACGCTCGAGGACGCGTGGGCCGGCAACACTCGGCCGGTGTCCGACTACATCCCGAAGCAGGAGCTCGCCCATTACCTGAACTCGGCCGACAACACCTTCGGCGGCAAGGTCTGGACGGCCGGCTGGTACGTCCAGCCCTCGTTCCCCGTCCTCTACCGCAAGGACGTGCTGAAAAAGGCCGGCGTTGCACCGCCGCAGAACTGGAAGCAGCTGCTCGCAGCCTGCGACACGCTGAACGCGAAGGGGATCACGCCTCTCGCGGGGGGCATCAGCGACGGCTGGTTCGGTGGCTGGCTCTACTCGCTCATCGGCGCCCAGGGCGTCAAGTCGGTCGGCGACGTCCTCGGGGCGGTGACCGGCAAGCAGAAGTTCACCGACCCGCAGCACGCGGCGTGGTGGACTCGGCTGCAGGAGATGCGCGACCACAACTGCTGGAACACGGACATCAACTCGGTCCAGCTGTACCAGGGCCAGGCGGTGTGGGCCCGTGGGAAAGCCGCGATGACGATTACGGCCGGCTCGGACGTGAAGAAGTTCGTCGAGCAGGTCGGCGCGTCAAAGGTCGGCGTGATGGCGATGCCGAAGTGGGGCAACGGCCCCTACGCCGGTAAGCTCGGCCAGGCCTCGCAGACGCTCGGTATCACCTCGTGGAGCAAGTACCCGGAGGTGGCTGCCGACTTCATCATGTTCATGCACACGCCTGAGCGAATGAAGGCCTGGTTTAACACGACGGGTGCGTTTCCCGCGGACGACCGCTTCGACGCCAGGCTGATCAAGCTCCCGCAGCTGAAGACGCTGTACGCGCTCGTCAGGAAGGGGTCTCCATACATCGAGAACTTCATCCCGACCGAGCTCGACGCTAAGGCGAACTTCGCCCAGTCGCAGCTCTTGCTTGCAGGCAAGACGGACGCGAAGCAAGCTGCGCAGGCGACGGAGAAGATCGCGGCCCGGATCCGCCGGACGAACCGCGATCTGATCGCGAACTTCGCCACGTGGTCGAAGTCGTACAAGTAGACGTCTCGCCCCTGGGGGCGCTTCGGTGAGCGCCCCCAGGAGTCGCCTCGTCGACACCTCGCTCGTCCGTGCCGGGGTGCCGGGAGTTGGTCTCGAGGCCGACGAGCTCTTCCTCTCGGTCTTTCCTGACGCGGGCGGCAAGATCCTCGAGCTCGTGCACAGCCGACGGGCTTCAACCTGCTCTGGCAGAACCCGCGCGTCGGCCTCCGCCCCCACTACTTCCTCCTGACGGAGCCATGCACGAGCCCTCCGGGAAGCCTCGCCGATAGTGTCGTGAGCGGCCGCGCTGCTACCCTCGGGCCGGGCGAAGCGCTCGAGACCGAGGTCGTCGCGACTGTGCTCGCTGGCGTCGATCCCCTCGCAGAGGCAGACTGCAGGCCGATCGCAGCGGCCACTGAAGAGGGGAGTTCCTCGTGAGCGTCCCCGAAGGCGCCGCGCTCGGCCGGCCGCGACGCCGACGCCGACGCATGATCCCGCTCGGGCGGGCCGAGCCACTCCTCTGGATCGCTCCCGCGCTCGCCGTCGTTCTCTTCGTCTTCGGCTATTCGATGGTCGAGCTCGTACGCCAGTCGCTCGAGCACAAGGGTGCGTGGGTCGGGCTCGAGAACTTCAGGCTCACGCTCACGGACCCGTCCTTCCAGGCGGCGCTCAAGCACAACGGCCGCCTGCTGCTTGCCGTCCCCATCCTCGTGCTGATCGCCCTGCTCCTCTCGGTGCTCCTCTTCGAGGCGCTTCGTGGCTGGCGGTTTCACCGGGCGACGGTCTTCCTGCCGTACGTCCTCCCGATTCCGGTCGTCGCCGTCATCTTCGGCCAGATCCTGCAGCTGAACGGGCTCTTGAACCAGGGCTTGCGCGGCGTCGGCCTCGGTGGGCTCGCCTTCGACTGGCTCGGAGATCCCGGCTGGGCGCTCTGGACGATGACCGGGGTGATCGTGTGGAAGGAGCTCGGCTTGGGCGTGATCCTCTTCCTAGCCCGACTCCTCTCTCTCCCGGCTGAGACGTTCGAGGCGGCTCGGATCGACGGCGCCCGCTTCTTTCGGCTGCACCGCTACGTGACCGTCCCGCAACTCGCGAGCGTGATCGCGTTTTACGTCGTCGTCGAGGCGATCACCATGGTCTCGTGGGTCTTCAACTACGTCTACGTCATCTCGCAGGGAACGGGCGGTCCCGGCGATGCGACACAGGTCAGCGAGCTCTACATCTACCAGACCGCCTTCCAGTACTCCGCGCCCGATCTCGCCGCTGCGGCGGCCGTGGTCCTGTTCGGCGCGACGCTCGTCCTGATCGCGTTCTTCTTCCGCATCCAACGGCGCGCGGGAGTCGCAACCGTTGAGTAGGACGCTCGGCGGGCTCACGAAGCATGGCGTGCTGGCGCTCGCTTCCGCCCTCGCGCTGTTTCCCATCTACGTGATGATCACAGCAGCCTTCAAGACCCAGAGTGACTTCCTCGACCACCCCTTTACGCCTCCGGTTGACCCGACGCTGCAGGGGTTCGACGCAGCGCTGAACGATCAGTTTCCGCGCTGGTTCCTGAACAGCGCGATCGTCACGGCAGGCTCGGTGGCCGCGACGCTCGCCCTCGCCACGCTCGCCGCCTGGGGCTTCTCGCGCTGGAGCTTCCGCGGCCGGGACCTGCTGCTCTCGCTGCTCGTCTCGCTGATGGTCGTGCCGCCGGTCGTCCTGCTCGTGCCCCTCTTCGTGTTCGGCGCAGACCTGGGCTGGATCTCGACCTTCCGTCTCGTGATCCTCATCTACGTTGGGCTGATGCTGCCGTTCTCGGTCTTCTTGCTGACGAGCTTCTTCCGGACGATCCCGCGCAGCCTGATCGAGGCGGCGACCATTGACGGCGCCTCCTCCTGGGACGTCTTCCGCCGGATCGTGCTCCCGCTCTCGGGCGCTCCGATTGTCACGCTGGCGGTCGTAAACGTGCTCTGGGCCTGGAACGAGCTCCTCATCGCTCTCGTCTTCCTTCAGGACGACTCGAAGAAGACGCTGATGGTGGGGATCACCGGCTTCCAGAGCCGCTACAGCCTCGACGTGCCGGCGATCATGTCCGGCCTAACGCTGGCGACACTCCCCATCGTCGCACTGTACGTCTTCGGGCAGCGCTTCTTCGTCCGCGGGCTCGTCTCGGGAGCCGTGAAGGGGGAGTGATGGCCGACTGCCTGACCATTCGCAGCATCGAGACGACGCCGATCCGGGTCCCCCGCGCCCGCACGTATCGGGGCAGCTCCTAGGTCGCTACCTGCCAACCAGGGACTCGCCGCTCTCGAGGTCGAAGAGGTGCAACCCGCCCGCGTTGATCGCCAGGTTGAGCCGCTCGCCGGGGGCGGCGCTCGTCCGGGGGTCGAGGCGGGCCGAGAGCGCCCCGGCAAGCTCGACCGGCCGGTCGCCGATCTCAACCACATCGAGGCCCTCGACGCGGAAGTAGGCGAAGGTCTCCGGGCCGAGCTGCTCGGTGATCTCGATTTCTGCCGGCACGGTCGTCCGCGACCCGTCTCCGTGGACGCGCGCGTCTTCGAACTCCTCAGGCCGTAGCCCAACGAGAACGTCGCCGGTCTCGCGCCGAAGTCTGCGGCGGAGCTCGTCGGGGAGCTCGATCCTGTAGTCGCCGAACTCGACCTCCCGACCGGCGAGGCGGCCCCGGATGAAGTTCATCGCCGGGCTGCCGATGAAGCTGGCCACGAACGTGTTGGTGGGGCGCCTGTAGAGGCCCTGCGGCGTGTCCACCTGCTGGATGACGCCCTTGTCGAGGACGGCGACGCGCTGGCCGAGCGTCATCGCCTCCGTCTGATCGTGCGTGACGTAGATCGTCGTGACGTCGAGCCGGCGGTGAAGCTTCACGAGCTCGGCCCGCATCTGGACGCGCAGCTTCGCGTCGAGGTTCGAGAGGGGCTCGTCCATCAGGAACGCCTGTGGATGGCGAACGATCGCGCGTCCCATCGCGACCCGCTGGCGCTGGCCGCCCGAGAGCTCGCGCGGCTTGCGCCTGAGGAGGTCGCCGATGCCGAGCAGCTCCGCAACCTCCTGCACGCGATCGCTCGTCTCCGACTTCTTGAGCCGCTGCATCCGCAGCGGGAAGCCGATGTTGCCCTCTACGGACATGTGGGGGTAGAGGGCGTAGTTCTGGAAGACCATGGCGATGTCGCGATCCGGCGGCTCGAGGTCGTTGACGACTCGGCCTCCGATACGGATCTCCCCGGTGGTGATCTCCTCGAGGCCAGCGACCATGCGCAGCGCCGTCGTCTTTCCGCACCCCGACGGGCCGACGAAGATCATGAACTCGCCGTCGGCGACGGTCAGCTCGATGTCGTCGACCGCGACGGTGCCGTCCGGAAAGCGCTTCGTGACGTGATCGAACTCGATCGCGGCCATCAAGATCCGGACGATTTCCCTGGTAGGTGTGCGCTCGGACGGGGACGGCGTCCTGGGTTCCGTCCGCCGCCAGGTGTCCGGCTCGCCGATCGCCGCGGCTCTACCTCGGTGATCGTCATGGGCCGTTTCCCGATCGAACCCATCCTGGGTCGCGAGAGTACACTCGCCCGACGCATCGAAGCGGGTGAGGCGTGGCAGAGGGTCGGACGCTCTTCTTGCCCCTCGTCGGCGTGTTCGGCGACGAGGTGGTTCTCGAGCTCTTCGCGGAGAGAGCTCTCGTCGAGGCGTGGCTCGAGGTCGAGCGGGCTCTCGCTGCGGTCCAGTCGGAGCTCGGGATCGTCCCGGTCGAGGCCGCCGCGGCGATCGCGGCCGAAGCGACCGCCGACAAGGTCGATCTTGCCCGCCTGCGCGAGCAGACGCGCGTCGTCGGCTATCCGATCCTCCCGCTTCTCGAGCAGATCAAGGCCGCGTCCTCGCCCGACGTCGCACGCTACCTCCACTGGGGAGCGACGACCCAGGACGTCATGGACACCGGGCTCGCCCTCACGCTCGCCCGCGCTCTCGATCGGGTCGAGACGCTCGAGCGGGCTCTCGGCGACGCGATCGCCTCGAGGGCCGAGGAGCACCGAACGACCGTCATGGCCGGTCGCACGCATGGCCAGCACGCCGTCCCTATCACTCTCGGCGGAAAGCTCGCGGTCTGGCTCGCCGAGCTGGAGCGGCACCTTCAGCGGCTCCGTTCGGCCCGCGCACGCGCCGCGGTCGTTCAGCTCTTCGGTGCCGCCGGCACCGGCGCAGCCCTCGGGCCCGAGATCCGCGAGCTTCGCCGCCGGCTTGCGGCGCGGCTCTCCCTCGGGGCGGTTGACGTCCCATGGCACACTGCGCGCGACGCGCTCGCCGAGGTCGGCTTCGTCCTCGCTGCCGTCGCCGGGACGTGCGGCAAGATTGGCCGGGAGGTAATCGAGCTCTCCCGTCCGGAGATCGGAGAGCTCAGGGAAGCGGGAGGGCACCATCGCGGCGCCTCCTCGACCATGCCGCAGAAGGCGAACCCGATCGAGAGCGAGACGGTCGTCGGCCTGAGCGTCCTCGCAGCACAGCAGGTCCCGGCGCTCCTCGCCGCCATGCAGGCGGGCCACGAGCGCTCCGCCGGCGAGTGGCAGGTCGAGTGGGACGCGATCCCGGCGATCACCGCCGCGGCGGCGGGGGCGCTCGCCGGTGCAGGGGGCATCGTCGGCGGCCTCCAAGTCTTCCCCGAGCGCGTGGGCGCCAACCTCGAGCTCGAGGGCGGGCTGATCATGGCCGAGGCGGTAATGATGGCGGCCGCCCCCGTGGTGGGACGCGGGCCAGCGCACGACCTCGTCTACCAGGCGTGCACGACGGCGCGTCGCGAGGGTCTTGTCCTCGCCGAGGCGATCCGGCGCGAGCTCGGCCCCGAGCTCGTCGCGGCCCTGCCGCCCCTCGAGACGCTCCTCGACCCGACGCAGTACCTTGGTGAGACCGACGCGATCGTCACGACCGCGCTCGAGGGCTGGACCCGCGCGACTACTCTCGCCCGGCCGGAGGCTGGAACAGCTCAACGGTGATCCCATCCGGATCTTTGAGGTAGAGGGCGTAGCCGCCGCGGTTGACGCCGGTGTCGACCTCGACCGGCGGGCTGACGAACGAGTCGACCGCCCGCTCGCGAAGCCGCTCGTAGAGCCCCGGCAGGTCGTCGACGACGAAGCAGAGGTGCGAGGAGCCCACGTTGCGCGGCGCGACGTCGGCCTTGGCTCCCTCGGGCGCGAGGTACTCGAAGAGCTCGATCACGTGCTCGCTTCCGGGAACCCGTAGGTGCGCCATGCGGACGTGCGCGTCGGGATACCCGACGATGGCCGCGAGGTAGCCCCCCTCCTTCTCCTGGGTGGCGATTACCTCGCAGCCGAGGAGATCGCGATAGAACGTGACCGAGCGGTCGAGGCTCGAGACGGTGTAGCCCGTGTGGTGGATTCGCTCAATCCCCGCCATCGCTCACCCCGAACGCCTTACGCAGCTCGACGCCTCCATCGGGCGTGACGATGAAGACGTTCTCGACGCGGGCGCCGTACCGGCCGGGAAAATAGACGCCGGGCTCGACAGCGAGCACCATCCAGGGCTCGAGCGGCGTCACGTCGGAGGGGATGATGTGCGGATCCTCGAAGCCGGTGAGGCCGAGCGCGTGGCCGCCGTGGTGCGGAAACTCCCCGCCGGGGAAGGTCGACAGGATGCGCTCCTTCATGTCGCGGAAGACGTCGGAGCCCTTCGCGCCCGGCATGAGCTGGGCACGGACTCCGTCGAGGATCGCAAGCAGCTCCTCGCGCACAGCCGAGACCTCGTCGTTCGAGCCCGCGATGTGTGTCTCCGCCGAGTCCCCCCAGTAGCCGTTGGACCGGACGACGACGTCGGCGACGATCGCGTCTCCCTCCTCGGCCGCGCGCCGTCCAGCCACGCGGATCGGGCAACAGACCTCCGCCGCGTTCGGGCCGGAGAGGAGATCGCAGACGAACTCGATGGGACCACCAGAAGCGATCTGAGCGGCGGACTGGGCGGCCGTGTAGAGCTCGATCTCCTGGGTGCCGGGCCGCGCCCCCTCGGCGATCGCCTGATGGCCGAGCCAGCAGAGCTCGTAGGACGTGAGGATCTTCTCGAGCTCGTCCTCGTCCTTGATCAGCCGCAGGCGGTACAGGATGTCGCCGGCGTCGGCGACCTCGGCGGAGATGGCGCCCGAGAGCCTGCCGTCGGCGCCGGGGAGCTCCGACGAGACCCCGATCCGCCGGGCGCTCGCGACGACCGGTACGGCGGCGACGGAGGCGATCAGCCCGGCAACCGGGTCGAGGTCGATGCCGAAGCCGCGCTCGCCGAAGCCGATCACCTCGTCGGCGGACGTCAGATCGCTCGCGATCTGCGCCTCGTCGAGCATCACGACGAGCGTACGCTCGCCGTCGCGCCCGACGACGAGCGCCGACGGGCCGCCGAAGTAGCGCCAGTAGCCGCAGAGGTGGTTGACGTTGTCCGTGCCGAAGACGACGGTGCAGTCCAGCTTCTCGTTCTCCATCCAGGCTTGCAGACGCTCGAGCCGGTGGGGCGTCCGCGGAATCGAGATTCTCATGTCGTCTCTCTCCCTCCCAGGTGAGGTCGTGCGGCGTGGGCGAGTATGTCATGCTCGCCGGCATCTTGGTCTCGGATTCGGTGATTCTCCCAATCGGCGAAAGCGACTCCGAGGACAGGAAGCTCCTGCTCACCCTGTACCGGAGGATGCTCGAGATCCGGCTCTTCGAGGACGAGGTGATGCGCCTCTTCATGCAGAACCTTGTCCGCGGCAGCACGCATCTCTATCAGGGTCAAGAGGCCGTCTCGGTCGGTGCGTGCAGCGTGCTCCGCCCGGGCGACACCATGACGTGCACGTACCGCGGCCACGGCGCGGTGCTTGCGATGGGCGCGCCGCTCGACCGCTCGATGGCGGAGATCCTCGGCAAGGCGAACGGCCTGTGCCGGGGCAAGGGCGGCTCGATGCACCTCACGGACGTGAGCGTCGGCGCGCTCGGCTCGTTCGCCGTCGTCGGCGCACACCTGCCGTTCACAGCCGGTACGGCGCTCGCCGCCCAGTATCTCGGCACGGGGGCGGTCAGCCTTGCCTTCTTCGGCGACGGAACGACGAACATCGGCGCCTTCCACGAGGCGCTCAACCTCGCCGCGATCTGGAAGCTGCCCGCGGTCTTCGTGTGCGAGAACAATCTCTACGGCGAGTACTCGCCCCTGGCGACGACGACGCCGGTCGAGCGTCTTGCCGATCGAGCCGGCGCGTACGCCATGGCCTCCGAGCAGGTCGACGGCAACGACGTCCTGGCGGTGAGGAGGGTCGTCGGCGCTGCGGTCGCGCGCGCGAGAGCAGGCGATGGGCCATCGCTCATCGAGGCGCTCACCTACAGGCAGAAGGGACACTCGCGAACGGACCCGGGCGCCTACCGTCCTCTCGGCGAGCTCGAGCGCTGGCTCGAGCGAGATCCGATCTCGCTCGTCGAACGCGTGCTCACCGAGCGTGGGGCTGCCTCGACGGACGAGCTCGAGCGCGTCCGTGCCGAGACGGCGGAGGCCGTCCGCGCCGCGACCGAGCGCGCCCTCTCGTGGCCGGACCCGGATCCCAAGGAGCGTTTCGAGGACGTGTACGCATGAGTGAGCTCACCTACAGGGAAGCTGTCACCCGCGCCCTCGCCGACGAGCTCGAGGGAGACGAGAGGGTCATCCTCTTCGGAGAGGACGTCGCCGCGGCCGGCGGAGTCTTCCAGGCGACCGCAGGTCTCTACGAACGTTTCGGCCCCCGGCGCGTGCGGGACACTCCGATCGCAGAGCAGGCAATCGTCGGCTGCGCGCTGGGAGCCGCAGTGGCTGGCCTCCGACCCGTTGCCGAGATCATGTTCGCCGACTTCGCCGGCGTCTGTTACGACCAGCTCGCGAACCAGCTCGCCAAGTACCGCTACATGACCGGCGGTCAGGTCGCGGTTCCGGTCACGGTCCGGATGTCGAACGGCGGCGGGGCCGGCTTCGCGGCGCAGCACTCGCAATCGGTCGAGAACTGGTTCCTGAACATTCCGGGGCTTAAGATCTGCGTCCCTGGCACTCCCGCCGATGTCTACGGCCTGCTGCGGACGGCAGTCCGGGACGACAACCCGGTGCTCGTTTTCGAGCACAAGCTCCTCTATCCCCAGCGAGGGGAAGTACCGGACGGCGACGGCCTCGTCGAGCTGGGTCGCGCGGAGGTCGTGCGCTCGGGCTCAGACGTAACCGTGGTTGCGACGCAGCTGATGCGTCACCGGTCACTCGAGGCCGCCGAGGTGCTCGCAGGGGAGGGTGTCGAGGTCGAGCTGATCGACCCGAGAACGCTCGTTCCGCTCGACCTCGCGACGATCGTGGCGAGCGTCGAGAAGACGGGGCGCCTCGCCTGCGTTCAGGAGTGTCCGCCGGCGGGGAGCTGGGGCGCGACGATCGTCGCCCAGGTCGTCGGGCAGGCCTGGGAATCGTTCGACGCGGCGCCCATCCTGGTCAGCGGCGACGAGACGCCGATTCCGTACTCCGGCCCGCTCGAGAACGCCTGGATCCCGAGCGCGGAGCGAATCGTTCACGACCTGCGCAGGCTCGCGGAGAAATGAGCCCTCCTCTACTATCCTCGTGCTCTCGGTCTCGACGCTGGGGAGGACGACACGGCAATGGGCGTGCTTGACGGCAAGGTGGCGATCGTTACGGGTGCCGGCACGGGCCTCGGTCGTGGGATTGCGCAGGAGCTCGTCGGCGCCGGGGCGGGCGTCGCCGTCCTCGAGATCGACCCCGAGTCGGCGTCGACGGCCGCGGCGGAGCTCGAGGCGACCGGCGTTGAGGCCCGGGCCTACCCGACCGACGTCGCCGACCGCGCCCAGGTGGACGCGGCGTTCGAGGACGTCGTCCGGGACTTCGGCCGACTCGACATCGTCGTGAACAACGCGGGGATCAGCCGCATCGGCCCGCACACCCAGGACGTCACCGACGAGGACTGGCATGACTCGATCGCCGTGATGCAGACCGGCGTCTTCTACTGCATGCGGGCGGCGGGGCGGATCATGGTTCCGCAGCGTTCGGGCAGCGTGGTCAACATCTCGTCGATCCGGGGGTTCTCGCCGAATCCCGGGCGCATGACGTACTCGACGCCGAAGGCAGCGGTGATCATGATGACGAGGATCGCTGCCGGCGAGTGGGCGCCGGACAGGGTGCGAGTGAACGCGATCTGCCCCGGGATCCTGCGGACGCCGATGTGGGACACCGACGTCGCTCGCGGTGCGATCGACGAGGAGCTCTACGTCGGCATCGTCCCAGCGCACCGTATCGGCCAGACGTGGGAGGTCGGCAAGCTCGTCGTCTACCTCTGCTCCGACGACGCCGACTACATGACGGGCGCCGTCCTCACGATCGACGGCGGGCTCACCTCGATCCCCGCCGCCTGAGCCGAACATGCAAAAGCTTCCTCCAAGCCGTACAGTCCCCGCACGGCAGGCGTCCGACAACCGAGTGGAGGTTCCATGAAACGCTCGTTTCTCTCCCCTGCGCGGCCCCGGCGGGCGGTGCTGGTCACGGCGATCATCGTCGCAGCTGCGACGACTCTCGCCGTCGCGACAGTCTCCAGCGCGAAGCCCGCGGCCAGCGCCCAGGGCGGCAATCTGACGGTCTGGCTCAGCGGCACGTACGCGGGTGCGACGCCAGGCTCGACGTACCGGAAGTGGCTGGACGGGATCAAGGCCCGCTACGAGAAGGCTTACCCCGGCTCGAAGGTCAAGTTCGTCCTCACGCCGATCAACAACGCCCAGTTCACCGCGCAGATCGCTGCGGCGTTCGCCTCCCGGAAGGTTCCGGACGCGATGCTCGTCTACTCGGGCGGCTACACGACGCCGTACATGCTGAGCTCGCTCGAGAAGCTCAACGACCGCGTCGACAAGGCGTTCTATGCGAGTCAGACGCAGTGGGATCTCTCCTGCCTCGACCTCGACTGCAAGGGCGGAAAGGGTGACATCTACGGGATCCCGAACGACTACGGCACCTACGCGCTCTACTACAACAAGGCGCTCTTCAAGAAGGCTGGCGTTGCGAAGCCGCCGAGGACGTACAAGCAGCTGCTCGCCGACTGCAAGAAGTTCAAGGCCGCAGGGATCATCCCGCTCGCCTACGGCGACCGCGACGGTTACTCGACGGACAACTGGGTCACCTACAACTACGTCTCCTTCGTCAAGACGAAGGACGACATCACCAAGGTCTGGAAGGGTCAGATCAAGTACACCGATCCCCGGCTCGTGAAGCCGCTCGAGGACCTGGCCCAGTTCAAGAAGCAGGGCTGCGTCAACGCCGACGCCTCGACGCACGAGAACAACGACGCGAACACGTACTTCACATCCGGGAAGGCCGCGATGGTGCAGATGTTTCCGTTCGTCGCCGCCGACTTCCACCGGGCTCTCGGTGCGAAGCTCGGCATCAGCCGTCTGCCCGTTTCCGGGAACGGCCCCTTCAAGGACAAGGTTGCGGGCAACTCGTTCCACAACTGGGTGATCCCGAAGAACGCGAAGAACGCGGAGGGCGCCTGGGCCTTCATCAAGCTCGCGACCGACAAGAGCTCGCAGTTGCGGCTCGCGCAGCTGACGGGCGCTCCCCCGACGAACAAGGCGGCGCTCGCGGCGGCGACCGACCCGTTCGCGGTCTTCTTCCGCAGGGCGACCGGCGACACCGTAATCCCCGTGCTCGATAGCGTCATTCCGCTGAAGGAGGCCCTCCTCTACTACGTGGAGCTCCAGGGGGCGTTCTCCGGCAAGACCACGCCGCTGCAGGCGATGAAGAACGTTCAGAAGGGTCTCAAGACGCTCAACCCCTGAGCACTCCAGCCGTATCTCTCGCACGGAGGAGGCCTCGCAGCCCGAGATGGCTGTGGGGTTTCCTCTACGCGACGCCGGCGGTCGCCCTCGTCACGATCTTCGTCGTCTACCCGTTCGGGAGCATCCTCTACCACGCGTTCACCCGGTGGGACGGCATCACGCCTGCCGAGTGGGTCGGTCTGCACAACTTCCGTCTCCTCCTCGACGACCCGCTCTTTCTGCACGCGCTGCGCAACAACGCGATCTTCGCCCTCTCGGTGCCGGTCCAGATGGTCGTCCCGCTGCTTGTCGCCTACGTCATCCACCGGCGGGTGCCGGGCTGGCGCTTCTTTCGGGCGACGGTGTTCCTCCCGGCCGTCTACGCGACGGTCGTGATCGGCATCCTGACCGCGACTGTCCTGCAGCTCGATGGACCGCTCAACTCGGCGCTCGGGGCAGTCGGGCTCGGCTCCCTCCGGCACGAGTGGCTCGGCAGCGCGAGCACTTCGATCCCGATCATCCTGCTCGTTGTGATCTGGACAAACTTCGGCTACAACGTCGTGCTCTACCTGGCCGGCATGAGCGCGATCGACCCCTCGCTCGAGGAAGCCGCCAGGATCGACGGCGCCGGATGGCTGCGCGTGCTGCGCCACGTCATTGTTCCGAGTCTCCGGCGCGTGATGGAGATCGTGCTCGTCGTCAACACGATCACCGCCTTCGCCTTCATGTTCACCTACATCTACACGATCACGAACGGCGGTCCCGGCTACGACACGTACGTCTCCGAGTTCTACATCTACAACCAGGCGTTCACGAACCAGAACATGGGCTACGCCGCAGCGATCGGCGTGTTCCTCGTCGGCATCGTGCTCGTGATCGGCATCCTCCAGATCAGGGCGCTGACCCGCAAAGAGGCCTGACATGGCTTGTGCTTCGAGCGTCGCGGTTGAGCATCTCCCCGGCAAACGACGTCCGCGACGCCGCCGGCCGTGGCCGGTCGTCGTCGCGCTCGGCCTCTTTTCCCTCTCGACGGTCCTCCCGTTGCTCTTCATGGCTGCGACGGCCTTCAGGACCCAGGCCGATTGGGATCAGAGCAAGATCGGGCTTCCGACCACGCTGTCTCTGGGCGCGTTCGAGCGCGCGTGGACCGGCGCCAACATCAGCCTCTATTTCCGGAATTCCGTGATCGTGACGCTGAGCACCGTTGCTCTGAGCGTGGCCTGCGCGACGCTCGCTGGCTACTCGTTCTCCAAGATTCGCTGGCGGCTTCGCGGCCCCGTCTACTTCTTCGTGCTCTCGTGGATCGCGATCCCGCCGCTGCTCATGATGGTGCCGATCTACGTCGAGATGGTGCAGCTCGGTC
>Ga0247727_10006949_pt1 | contig 21916 bp, 19 predicted proteins | sample WisWelCaveWW1625_FD_202498 | JGI IMG/M metagenome (GOLD analysis project Ga0247727, IMG submission 202498) | Biofilm microbial communities from Wishing Well Cave, Virginia, United States - WW16-25 | ecosystem: Environmental > Aquatic > Deep subsurface > Groundwater > Cave microbial mat | place...
GCTGAAGATGTCATCTTCTCCGATGAGCTAAATCATGCGAGCATCATCGACGGCACGCGGCTGTCGAAGGCGAAGGTCGTGCGTTACGCTCATAACAGCGCGAGAGATCTCGACGCCAAGCTCAAAGCCGAAAACAACGCGCGGCGCAAGTTGATCATCACCGATGGCGTGTTCAGCATGGACGGCGACATCGCGCCGCTCGATGAAATCGTCGAAGTGGCTGAGAGGCATGATGCGCTGACGATGGTGGACGATGCGCACGGCGAAGGAGTGCTCGGCGATAGCGGTCGCGGCGCGGCGGATCATTTTAAATTGCACAACAAAGTGGATATTGAAATCGGCACCATGTCGAAAGCTTTCGGTGTAGTCGGCGGCTACGTTGCGGGAAAGAAGAAGATCGTTGAATATCTTCGTCAGCGTGCGCGCCCGTTTCTTTTTTCAAGCGCCGTTACTCCAGCAGACGTTGCGGCCTGCATCGCCGCTGTGGATATTTTGACGATGTCCGGAGAATTGGTTGAAAAGCTTTGGATCAACACGCGCTTCTTCAAAGGAAAAATGAAAGAGCTTGGTTTCGATCTTGGCCAAAGCGTCACGCCGATCACGCCGGTGATGATCGGCGACACGGCGAAGGCACATGCGTTGAGCAAAGCGCTTTTTGAAAACGGCGTCTTCGCAATGGCGATTACTTTCCCGACCGTACCGAAAGGCAAAGAGCGTTTGCGAGTGATGATCTCCGCCAGCCACTCCACAGAGGATTTGAATTTTGCCTTTGGCGCTTTTGAGAAGGCTGGCAAAGAAACCGGTGTGTTGTAAAATTGAAAAGCTCGCCCCAAAACCTTCTTCTTGTCAATCCTTGGATAACGGACTTTGCCGCATATGATTTTTGGATCAAGCCGATGGGCCTGCTCTATCTTGCGGCGGTGTTGCGCAAAGAGGGTTTTCATCTGCGTTTGATTGATTGCATGGATCGTTGCCATCCCGAAGTGCTCAAATGGCAGGGATTGACTTCTCCCAAAAATCGTCGATGGAGTACGGGCAAATTTTTGCGCACGCCGATTGTGAAGCCCGCTGCTTATCATCATGTTCCCCGGCTTTATTGCCGATACGGCATGCCTGAAGAAATTTTTGATAAACTCTGTCTTGAATGCCCTGCGCCCGCAGTGATTCTGGTAACAAGCGGCATGACCTATTGGTATCCCGGCGTGCAAATGACGATTGCTCGTCTGCGAAAATTATTTCTCGGCACGCCGGTTTTACTGGGCGGAATTTATGCAACGCTGTGCACCGATCATGCGCAACAGCATAGCGGCGCAGATGCTGTTATTGCCGGCGAAGCTGAAGGTGTAATTGTGAAAGCTATTAGAAACGCGCTGGGTGAAAACGAAAGCTCGTTCACTGAAGAACTGTATACTGATCACTCTCTTTTACTGGACACTTTGCCGTGGCCGGCGTTCGATTTGTATCCGCGTTTGCAATTCGCGACGATCATGACTTCCCGCGGCTGTCCTTTGAAATGTACCTTTTGTGCATCGCGAATTGTTTCCGGTGCCTATCGCTGGCGCAGCATCGACGGAGTGATGGCAGAGTTGGAGTGGTTGCATCACGGCCTCGGCGTCAACGAATTCGCATTTTATGATGACGCCTTGTTGACGAATCGTGATCGCCACTTTCTTCCGCTGTGTGAGTGTATTATCAATTCAAATATTCGCGCGACGTTTCACACGCCGAATGGCTTGCAAGCAAAATTCATCGATGCGACGACGGCGCAGCTCATGTGGCGCGCCGGTTTCAAAACCGTTCGCCTTGCCTACGAAAGCGGCAGCGAAGAGCGGCAACGCGACATGAGCAAGAAAGTCAGCAATGAAAGTTTTGCCCGTGCTGTTGAAAACTTGTACGCCGCTGGTTTTGGCCCCGAAGAGTTGGATGCTTATGTCATGATGGCGTTGCCCGGACAGACTTTCGAAGAAGTCTTACAGAGCATGGCCTATGTTCACACGCTCGGCGTCGGCATTCGCCTCGCGGCCTTTTCACCGATTCCCGGCACGGTGGATTTTGATCGCGCCGTCGAACGCGGAGACATTGCAAGCGATGCCGATCCGTTGCTGACCAACAATTCTATTTTGCCGATTCGTTTGCCCGGCACAAAGCTCAGTTCGTATTACAGCCTTGCTCAACTTGCCAAGGAATTAAACGTCGCATTGACGCATTGTCGCGGTGCGAGTAGGCCTTGCATGTCTGCGAATGAGCTGGCCTGCTCACTGCAAATGAGATTATCGTCAAATGTTTTAGCATAAGTTGATCGATCAAAAGGAGGATGTATGGTGCGCACATTTCTCGCTTCATCTTTCATCTTGATCTTTGTAGCAACACTGTACGCTCAAGAAAAGACCGTCATCAAATCTCCGGATGCACCGGCGGCGATTGGCCCATACAGCCAGGCGATCATGGTTGGCAACACGCTGTATTGCAGCGGGCAAATTGCGATCGATCCTGCCACGAGCAAGATGCTATCGGAGAGTATTCAAACCGAGACGCGCCAAGTGCTGAAAAATCTCGGCGCAGTTTTGCGCGCCGCAGGGATGGATTATTCGAATGTCGTGCAGGCGACAGTCTACCTCGCGGATATGAATGACTACAAAGTGATGAATGAAATCTACGGAGAGTTCTTCAAGGAAAACCCCCCGGCGCGGGCGACGGTGCAAGTGGGGCGATTGCCGCGCGACGCACGGGTGGAGATTGCGTGCATCGCCGTGAAGAAGTAAGCGAAGTCGGGCTTGCGCATGAGGATTTTACAAACTTAAAAAATCGTTAAGTGCAAGTCCAACTTCAATGTAGTCGCTTAAAAGCGGGAAATAATGCCTTGACTCTCGAAAGTCGATTCGTTATAATCATGACGAAACAAATCGCCATGAGAAACGATGAAACCATCGGGCATCATTTCGCTGCTGACTGACTTTGGCAATCGAGACGGTTATGTGGCGGCGATGAAAGCAGTCATCCTGAGAATCAATCCGCGAGCAACTTTGATTGATCTCAGCCATGAAATTGAGCCCCAGAACGTGCAGGCCGGGGCTTTTCTTTTGTCGAGCCAAAGCAGATTTTTTCCGGCGGGAACGATTCACGTGGCGGTGATCGATCCTGGAGTCGGCACGAAACGCAGACTTCTCGCTGTACAAGCGACGGAGCAGTTTTATCTTGCTCCCGATAACGGCCTGCTCGATTTTTGTATCGAGCTTGGGATTAAACGAGCGGTCGAGATCACGAACCATGCTCTCTGGCGCCAACCGGTGTCGAATACTTTTCACGGACGTGACATCCTCGCGCCCGTGGCGGCGCATCTTTCGTTGGGCAAGCCGCTGCAAGACTTTGGCATTAAGGCGGAACTCGTGCGCCGATTACCTGCACTGAAGTTCAGCTTGAGCGAGAGAGAAATCTTGGGCCAGATCGTTTACATCGATCGTTTTGGCAATTTGATTACAAACATCTCATCGCAGGTGTTGCGAGAGTTTGCCGGCGAGGACGATGTCGAAATAAATATTGAAGGAAAAATGATCGGTCCGCTGCTTTCGACTTACGGATCGGCCGGTGTAGGCGCTCCGGTTGCTGTAATTGGAGGATTTGATCGTTTGGAAATTGGCGTCAATGAGGGAGATGCCTCGATTTTCTTCGGCGCGCGCATTGGCGATGCGATCACAGTTTGCAAAAAGAAATGAAGCCACTTAACAACCATGAGTCTATGTCCGATCAGGAATTCTATCAGCGACAAGTTTTTTCTCAACCATCCAGCCCTTACGAGCCTCCTCGCCGGCCGGTGCTCGACGCGCTGCTTCGAAGCGACAGGCCGATTTTGAATTACGTTCTTTTTGTTCTCACATTTTTGAGCGCGACGTTTGTCGGCTATCAGAGCTTCAGCGGCCTTGCCGCCGGTCTGCAATACGCGACGACGATCATCGCCATTCTGCTGGCGCATGAAATGGGGCATTATCTGATGTGCCGCCGCTACGGCATTCGCGCGACGCTGCCGTTTTTCATCCCGTTCCCGTTGATGCCGTTCGGCACCATGGGCGCAGTCATTCGTATGGAAGCGCGGCTTCCCGATCGTCGCGTGCTCTTCGACGTTGGGGCTGCCGGGCCGCTGGCAGGATTGATTGTCACCATTCCCGCGATATTTTTCGGCCTGCAGCTTTCGACCACGGTGCAGCTTAATCAGCTTGATGGATCGACGATGACGCTGGGAGATTCGTTGCTCTTCAAAGCATTGAGCTGGCTGGCGATCGGTGAGACGCCGAAAGGACAAGATACTCTACTGCATCCCATAGCTTTCGCCGGCTGGGCGGGATTGTTCGTCACGGCGCTCAATCTTTTGCCCATCGGCCAGTTGGATGGCGGACACATCACCTACGCGCTCATCGGCCGCTCAAGTGAAATCGTCTTTCGCGTCGCGCTGGCGCTTTTTGCGCTGGTTTGCATCAAATATTATCACGGCTGGATTTTGCTGATCGTGTTGTTGATTTGGTTTGGGTATCGGCATCCACCGACGCTCGATCCGCATCTGGGCCTCGATGCCAAACGCAAAGGAATCGCTTACCTGGCATTTGCTATTTTTATTCTCTCGTTTACCCCCGTACCGTTCAAGTTTTAGAGCCATGATGGAGGAAGGAAGACAAAATTTTGTCGTAGTCGGCATCGGCGAAGTGTTGTGGGATATTTACCGCCAGGGGCGCCATCTCGGCGGCGCCGCTTCAAACTTCGCCATTCATGCCACCCAGCTTGGCGATCACGGCGTGACGGTTTCGCGCGTCGGCGACGACGGCATGGGCAGAGAATTACTCTCGGCGCTCAAAAATTGGCAACTCCAGACGCGGTACATTCAGACGGATACTTCCCATGGCACGGGAAATGTGATGATCTCCCTCGATGTAAAAGGCATGCCGACTTTTCGCTGCTCGCACGACGTTGCCTTTGATTATTTGCAGCACGATGAAAAAAGCCAAGCGCTGGCGGCGAGCGCCAATGCCGTATTCTTTACGGCGTTGGGCCAACGCGCAACCGCATCTCGGCACGCGATTCAGCGGTTTCTCCATGCGGCAAATCGCGCGGTAAAAATATTTGAGGTCAATTGGCTGCCGCCGCGAGATGACCTGCGCACGCTTTTGCAGCAATGTTTATCCTTCACGCAAATCTTGAAAGCGAATGAGCTTGGGATGAATGCGGTGCGGCATGCTTTGCGAAAAGAAGACGAGAGCATTGGCAAGTTCGTGGATTTTTTGTTCAAGAAGTATTCCTTGAAGCTCATTGTGGTGACGCGAGGAGAAAACGGTTGCGAGATTTATGACGGCCAGCGCGTGGTGAAAGTGGATACTCTGCCGGTTCGCGTCGTTGATACGACCGGCGCCGGGGATGCGTTTGCCGCCGGATTAATACATAAATATCTGCGCGGCGCGCCGTTGCAGGATATGGCGGAGTTTGCAAATTTGCTCGGCGCTTTCGTTTCGACCCAACTCGGCGCTACGCCGACGTTTTCACCGGCTCTTCTTGAAACGTTCAGAGAAAGCCTTGAATAATACGCTTCGCCACCCGCAATGAATCGCCGCCGCTTTTTGCAGCACAGCGCCGCGGTCGCCATGCTGCCTCGAAACGCGCTTGCTCGTTTGCCGGCTTTCGACGATGATACAAGCGAGCGCTTTTGGCAACATGTTCGCAGCCAATTTCCACTTCGCAACGATCGAATCTATTTCAACACCGGAGGATTAGGCCCATCACCGCTGCCGGTTTTGAATACGCTCTTTGAGAAAACGCGTGAACATGATGAAACCGGCGAAACCGGGCACGAGATTTTTGACAAGGCCCGAGAACGTGTCGCCGTTTTCGTAGACGCACAGCCCGAAGAAATCGCGTTCACTCGAAACGCAACTGAAGGGATGAATGTCATCGCCCGCGGCATCCCGCTACAAGCAGGCGATGAAGTGATAACGACATTTCATGAGCACCCTGGTGGTGCGATACCGTGGCTCGCAGCAGCTCGCGATGTTGGTGCGACGATCAAGCTCATCGAGCTGCCGACGAATCCAGCAAAGCTTATTGAACACGTCGAACAAAGCATCGGCTCGAAGACGCGTGTTTTCATGATGAGCCACGTGCCTTGCACCACAGGCACGATTTATCCGGTGGATGAGCTTTGTGCCTTCCTTCGTGAGCGAAAAATAATAAGTGTGTTGGACGGCGCGCAAGCCGTGGGTCTGACGCCGGTTGCATTACACGATATCGGTTGCGACTTTTATACGACAAGCGGGCATAAATGGCTGCTGGGGCCGAAAGAAACCGGCTTTGCTTACATTGCAAAATCGGCGCAGGAATTTTTTAAGCCGACTTTCGTCGGAGCGTATTCGGATACTCGTTATGATTTGGATGAATTGATTCTCGAGTTGCGCGAGACTGCGCAAGTCAGTGAATACGGCACTCGCAATGCCGCAACGATTCATGGCTTGATCGCGGCACTGGATTTTCTCGAAACAATAGGCTGGCAAAAAATTTATGATCGCCAGCGCGAGTTGGCCAGTCGGCTTATTATGGGATTGAAAGGTTTGCCACGTGTAGTTTTTTTGACATCAACGACAGAAGCGGAGTTCGGTGGGGTTGTCACTTTTCGCATAAAAGATTTTTCAATCTCCGATTTGATCACCAAGCTCGTGAAAGATTTTCGCATCAGGGTGCGAGGCATTACTGAACACAAATTGAACGCTTGCCGCATCTCTTTGCATATTTTCAATTCGCCGCAAGAAGTTGATAAATTGGTTAGCGCTGTTCAAGAAATTACCTCTTGATTGAGCGCAATGGCAAAAGAACAGCATCTATTCTGCATTTTTCTACGTTCGGGCATAACTATTTTTTATAGAGGAAAACTACTTTGAGTAAATTAGCGTTACATGGCGGCCAACCGGTTCGCACCAAGCCTTTTCCTGCGTGGCCGGTTGCCGATGAAACGGAAATCAAAGCTCTGGAACTAGTCGTGCGAAGCGGAAAGTGGGGATCGCTTCACGGCACTCAGGTTCGCGAGTTTGAAAAGGCTTATGCAGAATATCATCAAGCCAAATACGGCATGGCAGTTTTCAACGGAACTGTAGCGCTGGAAGTTGCCTTGCAAGCTTGTGGAATCGGTCCCGGCGATGAAGTCCTTCTGCCGGCTTACACGTTTATTGCAACGGCTTCCGCGATTCTTGCCAAAGGCGCAGTGCCGGTTTTTGCCGACATTGATTTGGAAACATTCAATATCGATCTGCGTTCAGCCGAAAAAGTTTTGACCCCGCGCACTCGCGCCATCATGCCGGTACACTTTGGCGGCAGGCCGTGCGACATGGATGCTATCAAATCGTTTGCTCAACGACATCACCTCAAGATCGTCGAGGACGCAGCGCAGGCCTGGGGCGCAAGCTGGCGAGGAGCGCCGGTCGGTGCCATCGGCTATGTCGGCACGTTCAGCTTTCAGTCGTCGAAGAATATCACCTCCGGTGAGGGGGGAATTATTCTCACGAACGATGATAAGTTGGCTGAAATGATTCGCAGCGTTCGCAATTGCGGACGGCTTGAAAGCGGCATTTGGTATGAGCATTATAATCTCGGCACGAATGCGCGCATGACCGAATTTCAAGGCGCCGTCTTGTTGGCGCAGCTCAAACGCTATCCAGCGGCGCGCGAACATCGCGAGCAGAACGCGCGAATGATCGATCAGTTATTGGCTCAACATCCCGGCCTCAAGCCTTTGCGCGCCGATGCCGGCGTGACGATGAACTCTCATCACTTGCATATTTTGCGCTATCAACCGGAGGCGTGGAACGGTTTGCCAAAAAGCAAATTTCTCGAAGCGATGAAGGCCGAGGGAGTACCGTTAAGCGCGGGTTATTCAATTCCACTCTATGAGCAGCCGGTTTTGAAGAACAAGTCCTTTGGCGCGTTTTCAAAATGGTTCACCGACAAGGTCGATTACGGAGCGCTGCATTTGCCAAACACTCATGCAGCATGTTATGAACAAGCGATCTGGATCGTGCAATCGTATTTGCTTGGCAGCGAGGAAGACATGCGTGACATCGTTCGTGCGATTGAAAAGGTTTATGAGCATCGGCGAGAATTGCTTGCCTGACGCGGCAAGCCTTCTGTTGATGTAAAACGATTGTGTTTTGGAAAAATACACGGAGGCTCCATGACGGAGCATGATAGCGCATGGAAAGAAGTATTAGAAGATTTGTTTGAGGAGTTTCTATTGTTCTTTTTCCCTGACATCCATCAAGACATCGATTTTTCCAAAGGTTATCAATTCCTCGATAAAGAACTGCAAAAGATCATCAAAAGGAGTAACACCGGCAAACGGATTGTCGATAAACTGGTAAAAGTGTATCTTGTCGATGGCGCGGAAAAATGGTTGCTGATTCACATCGAAATTCAAGGACATGAAGAAAAGGAATTTCCGGAGCGCATGTATGTTTACAACTATCGTCTCTTTGATAAATTCCGGCGGGATGTCGTTAGCTTGGCGGTATTGACGGATGGCAATCCGCACTTTCGCCCAACTGAATATCGCCGCGGCCGCTGGGGATTTGAAATCACGTGTCGATATCCCATAGTCAAAATTCTCGACTATAAAAAACGTTGGGCCGAGTTGGAAGTTGATGCACGCCCGTTCGCGATCGTCGTGATGTCTTATTTGAAAGCCACGGAGGCCGGGGGGAATGTTAAAGAACAGTACACATGGAAGAAGCATTTTCTGCTTGGCCTTTACAAGCGGGGCATGACCCGAGAAACTATTTTGGCGGTTTACAAGTTTGTTGATTGGATAATCGAGCTGCCGGAAGAATTGGATACGGAAATCTTTGAAGAAATTCAAACCATAGAGGAGGTGAATAAAATGTCACACATTACCACAGCAGAGCGAATAGGGATCAAAAGAGGGATTGAAAAAAGCATTCCCGTTCTTCATCTAGGCGTTGCAACGATCCTTGAGCTCAAATTTGGGGAAGCGGGACGCTTGTTGAGCGAACGCGCCGCTCAGTTGAGAAGCTTGGACAGCCTTCAAAAACTAGTGGGTGAATTGAAGAATGCCAATGATTTGTTGGAAGCTGAGAAGATCGTTGATAGCCTACTAGCCCAAGCTTAAATGCAGCTTGTTTTGTTTGCTTGCAATCGGATTTTTCTTGCACATTTATTGAGCAGGAGATGTCTATGGCATTTGAATTTCCCGACCGCGTAACGCTGGCGCACACGCCCACGCCCATCGAGCGGCTTTCACGTTTGGAAAAACTCTTTGAAGGTCCGGAGCTGTGGGTGAAACGCGATGATCTTACCGGCACCGGCATAACCGGCAACAAAGTTCGCAAGCTTGAATTTCTCTGCGCCGAAGCGCAGCGCGAAAAATGCGACGTGCTGATCACCTGCGGCGGCGTGCAGTCGAACCATGCCCGCGCCACAGCCGTGGCCGCCGCAAAGCTGGGGATGAAAAGCCACCTCGTGTTGCGCAATTCCTCCAGCGGCGATCTGGATGGAAATCTGTTCATCGACAGGCTGGTCGGCGCGGAGGTGACTTTCATTTCACCGCAAGAGTACGAGCAGCGTGACGAAATCATGGCGCGCATCGCCGATGAGTGGACCGCGAAGAGTCATCGTCCGTATGTCATTCCGGAGGGCGGCTCAAATTCACTCGGCGCGCTCGGTTATGCCGTGGCGATGGAGGAATGCTCGCGCCAGCTCAAGAGTTTGAAGTTGGAATTCGACCACATTATTTGTCCGGTCGGTTCCGGCGGCACGTTGGCCGGCATGATCATGGGGCAAAGGCTTTATGATCTCAAAGGGACTTTGTACGGCATCAACGTTTGTGATAATGCAGAATATTTTCAAGAACGCATAAGCGGGATTCTTCGCGAGGCGAGAAAGCTCTTCGGATTGCAGATGAGCATCGCTAAGAAAGATATCAATGTGATCGACGGCTATGTCGGCAAGGGCTATGCGCTGAGCCGGCAGGAGGAAATCGATCTTATCAAGACTGTCGCCAGAGTCGAAGGATTGATTTTAGATCCGGTGTACACCGGCAAGGCGATGTATGGGTTGATGGAAGAAATCCGCAAAGGCCGTTTCAAAAAAAGCGAACGTGTTTTGTTCTGGCATACAGGCGGTATTTTTGGTTTATTTCCGAAGAAAAGCCTTTTCTTCTAAATCTGAACGAGAAAGGTCATTCATGTTTCGAGTCAATTCGTTGTTTTGTTCGCTGATGATCATTCTGTGCTCGATGAATGAGGGATGCGCGCAAAGCCGCCCACGCGACAAGGTTCGAGAAACGGTTCGCGAGAGACGTGAAAGCCGCCAGTCGCAAGTTTTGACTGATGAAGCCATAACTCTCTATAAACAGGGTAAGAATGGCCAGGCGGCTGCTAAAGCGGAACAAGCTATACAATTGGACGACAGAAACGATCGCGCCTTTGCACTTTCTGCGGAGATTGCATTCAAGACTGGACGGCCGGTGATTGCCAAGACGCAAGCATCGCGTGCGTTGTTGATTAACAATAAAAATTCTCGTGCGCATTTTGTGCTGGGTCGAGTCTTGATTGCCGAAGGCAAAACGCTTGCAGGGTTTGATCACATTCGTAAGGCGGCAAACTGGCTGCCCGACGGCCCTGAAAAAGAAGAGGCGCGTGTCGTCATGCTTCGATTCAAAGAACAGCATCCGGACTGGTTTTCACCCCGGCAGCCGGCCGATCCTGGCAGTCCCGCCGGCTCACCCGCACGAATGATTCCATTGGCAGATGAAGGTGAATCCCTTCCCACTGTTAAACCACGCATGGCGGTTTTTACTTTCGAGAATATCGGGACTGTCGATTCAACTATGAAGTGGGGTGAGACGATTTCAGAAATGTTGACAACCTCGCTGATCAACAGCAATCGTTTTAAAGTCATCGAGCGCGCCCAGCTCGACAAAGTATTGCAGGAACAAGCCCTCGGCCAAACCGGCGCTCTGGATTCTGAAACCGCAGTCGTCGTTGGAAAAATCATGGGAATAGATGCAGTAGTTGTCGGCAGCGTAAGCAAACTTGCCAGCCAATACGAGGCCGACGCCCGTATTCTCAACGTTGAAAGCGGCGAAGCGCTCACTGCTGCCAACGCCAGCGCGCCATCGGCGAATCAATTACGCATGGTTGCCGAAACTTTGGCGGGCAGCTTTGCTCAACATGCGCACCAAATACCGGTTCGTTCTGCGCCCGCCGATTCCGCGAAATAATTTTTGGCTCTGAAATAAGAAGTCCCGCCGCATAAACTTCCTGCGCCGGGACTTTTCCGTTGAGTGGGAGGAAAATTGTTTAGATCAAAAAAATTAGAAGGCCGCCATCTTTTTCGTTTCGTGTCGCGCCTTCAACTTCTCCAAAAACTCCTTGTCGATTTTTCCGGAAACATGCACTTCTGTGCCCTTTGCTTCAATCTCAAAACGATTCAGCATATCTACCAATTCGCGATCATCGGAGACCGCGAGCTTGGCCATCGCCAGCGCGCCTTTCAACGCTTCCGACATCAGGCGGCTGTCTTCTTCGCTGGTGCATGTGGCCGACGCCCAAAGGTCGGCAGTTGCATTGACCTGCGCCGACAACATGCCGCTTTTCAACGAGCGCAGCGTGTGTCCGGCTTTGAAGCCTTCGTGCCTGCTAAGTTCCGAGGCTACACGGTCCATCACCTCGCCAGGCATGCCAACGGCCCAGAGTTGATCCTTGTGCGGAAGCTGGCCGATCAGTTTCATCAGATCGGCGTTGGTCGGCAAATTGTTTCCACCGACCTTGTTGTCGATGACTTGCTTGACCCATTCTTCGGTGCCAGCAACGACTGTGTTCGCGTCAACAAAATAAGCCGTTACTTTGCCGCGCGGTCCAGTGTAAAGTTTTTTTCCGTTGTAATCTGCCGCCACCAATCCGCTCCGGCCTTCTTTCTTTTCTTTTTCTTGAATGTAGCCGACGATCTTGTTTTCGTCGAAATCGCCTTTGATCACCGCGAAGGCCTTGCCATCCATGTGCTCCGTCGCTTCACTGCCGTCGACATGTGCTTGTAATCCTACTAACACGCTGTGGACGTCTTTTTCCAAATCCAAACCGGTGGCTTCCATGAATTCTTTGTAGTCTTCGTCGCGATGGTGCCGGCCCATCGTGCTGTCCATCTCTTGATTGATTTCTTTGCCAAGCTCGCTGTTTTTCAATGCCTGAACGTCGGCATAAAAAACCGATTGCACGTTCTTCGGCAGCCTTGCCAAATCTTCCTGCACGGCGGTGGATAACGACGTTTTGCCCGCTTGGCCGCAAGCCACTAGAACGGCAAAGGCCAAAAGCGAAATGCTTTTCATGTAGCGCATGATTCGACTCCTCTTCGTTTTTACAACACTTGGCGGTGGGATTTGTTTTGCAAGCTCTTACGGCAACAAGATAAATCGGTTGCAAAGAAAACTTACTTCACCGTAGAATAATCAAAAATCTTTCTTGTGAAAAATAAAAGCCGCCGCGGCAAGAAAACTTGCGCCGACCAGCAACGATTGCACCAGCGGCGACCAATCGACGATCGGTTTGCCGGCGACCATTTCCCCGGTCATTTTTCCCAGCTCGGCGGTGCGAGGGACGATGTAGTAAATCCCATCAAGCAGCCATTGATAAACTTTCTTGGAAAGCAGCGCGTAAATTTTGTCGCGCTCCAAAAGCAGCGGGCTGAAGAACATCACGAACCATGCCGCCATCATCGACACGCCGGAGTTGCGCACGGTGACGCCCACAAAAGTCATGATCGCATACAAGCTGGCGAACGCGATGACGATGATCACCCCGCTCAATAAAAAAGGCCAGTGCCATAGACCGATCTTCAGCGAGATGATCAGCCACACGCCGACCGTCATGTAGGCAACGTTGATGGCGACGAGGCCGACGGCGCCGATGTAGCGGCCGAGCAAAAGCTGCCAGCGCGGAATCGGGCGCGAGAGAATCAAATCGACGCTGCCTTTTTCCAGCATGTTCGGCACCAGGCTGCCGGTGGCAAAGATGGCAAGAAAAATTCCGCCGGTCAACATCAACACCGCAAGTGCCGACATCATGATCTTGAAGCCTTGCATCAGCTTTTCCATCTCCAGCGCTTCCGGCATGTCCTTGCCAAACAGCGAAATCGCCGCCTGTCCGCCGGAAACAATGTCGACATTCAACGCGAAGATGAACAGCAGATGCACGATCGTCGTGATGACGAAGAAGCCCATAAAGGTTTTTTTCGCCAGTGATTCGCGTAGCGTATAAAGGATGATGGCTCTGAATTTCATAATTTGTCCGCCGGAATATTCATTTCATTGAAGTCGCCCGAAGCCGCGCCTTGAATCGCCGCAAAGAAACTCTCTTCGAGCGTGCGACGATGAGGAAGGACGGCCTGCAATTCGATTTGATGCTTCCGAAGTTGATCGATGAGAGAATTAAGCTCGGCATAATCCTGAACGGTCACTTGCAGGTGGCTGTTGCTGGCTTCGAGATTTGCGAATTTGCTTTTCAGCGTGATCAACACATCCGGCGAGATCGTTCCGGTTTGCACACGATAACTATGGCCGCTGGCAGTCAATTGGTCAACTCTTCCTTGAACAACAAGTTTGCCCTTGTTCATAATCGCGACGGAATCGCAGACCAATTCCACTTCCGAAAGCAAGTGGGAGTTGATGAAAATCGTTTTGCCTTGCGTCTTCAACTGCTGGATGAAATCGCGAATCTCTTTGCGGCCAATCGGATCCACGCCGTCGGTCGGCTCATCGAGAAAGAGCAACTCCGGATCGTTCATCAACGCGACGGCCAATCCGAGGCGCTGCATCATCCCTTTTGAATATTTTTTGATTTTGGTCGTGCCCCATTTTTCCATGCCGACAAGCTTCAGCAATTCCGGCGCACGTTTTTGTCGCGACTCTTTAGGAACGGCAGAAAACTGGCCGTAATAATCGAGCACCTCATTGCCTTTTAGAAAATCAGGATAACGGTGATTCTCCGGCAAGTATCCGACTTTGTCGCGAACTGTTGGCTGGGAGATTGACTGACCGAAGAGAGTAGCGGACCCGGAAGTGGGGTAGAGAATGCCGAGCAGCATTTTGACCAGCGTGGTTTTTCCCGCGCCGTTGGGGCCAAGCAGACCGAAAGCGCTGCCTTTGGGAACGGCAAGCGACACATCATTCAACGCGCGGATGCGGCCACGATTAAAATGTTTTACCGCGTTGTGAACCTCGACTATGTTCATAAGTCCTCACTTTTGGCAGGACTTGTTACGCCGTCATTCTCGGCAAGTTTCTTGCCGTGAAAAAATAGATGCGAAAAAATGTTCTTGCTGTTGAAGAAGATTCCGATTATACTTTACTTCAAGTTTCGGTTATTACACGGTTCCGAAAGGTGGCCTTATGCACATTGACGACATGCTAAAGCGATATAACAGGAATGGCTTCTCATCGAAGTGAAGAAATTTGACGAAAATTGGAACCCCATTGATGGTAAAATCATCTTTCACTCTCCTTCAGATGATGATGTCCTCAAGGAAATGTTGAAACTCAAAGGCAAGAAGATCAACCTGGCCACCCGTTTCGCAGGAAAATTTCCGGACGATTTGGCTGTTCTCTTATGAAAAGCTATAAGCTGTTGTTGCGCTCAACAATGATGAGCACGAGAGATATTTTGATCTGCAATTCCCTGGGTGATGGCTAACGACGAATTGACTGGTGCGCGTTATACAGCGAACAATGACATGGCATCTTTGATGTTGCCCGCAAAGGGCGTGGCGACTTTGGTGGATGGAGAGGCGAGGTGAAATTAGACGTAGCCTTCGCCCCTTGTGGGCGACTGTGAAGGAAATGAGTTCAAAGTCACAACAGTACCCCACAAGGGGGTAGGACTACAAACGCCCATGCTTGATTTCACTTCCACCATCTCCAAAATCCGTCGCGCCATTCGACCGTTTCGTATGCCGACGGTTACCAAAGAAGCCAAGTATGTTCGCGATCCGTTTCGTGTCTTAATCTCCTGCATCATCAGCTTGCGAACGAAGGATGAAGTGACCGATCAAGCCAGCGCGAGGTTGTTTGCGAAAGCCGACACGCCACGCAAGATGTTGAGGCTGCGCGCTAATGAGATTGCCAAACTGATTTATCCGGCGGGATTTTATCGCAACAAAGCAAAGCACATTTTGGAAATTTCCAAAGCGCTTCTCAAACGCTACAACGGCCGCGTGCCGGATGAAATCGACGAGCTGCTTACGCTCAAAGGAGTTGGACGCAAGACCGCGAATCTTGTCGTCACGATGGCATATCACAAACCTGGAATCTGTGTTGACACTCACGTTCACAGGATTTCGAACCGCCTGGGCTGGGTGAAAACGAAAGCGCCCGAGAAAACTGAATTTGCTTTGCGTGAAATTTTGCCGCGCCGCCATTGGATTGACATCAACGATCAACTCGTCATCTTCGGACAGAACATTTGCCAACCGGTTAGTCCGTGGTGCTCGAAATGTCCGTTGAAAAGGCAGTGCCCGAAGATAGGCGTGGAAAGAAAAAGATAGTGCTAATGGATTGATGGATTATTGGATCATTAGATTAGTTTTTTTCCATCAATCCCCAGATCGGTTCACCGAACTAACGCGAGAGGAAATGAAGATTGACACTCGCTCATGTCAGTGAAAATTTTTCGCGACCGTCCATTCTTGCGCTGGCTGTTGAACAGCGCGATTGTCTCGGGCATGGTGACCATCATTGGCGTGACGCTGGCGGCGCCGGCCGGCTATGCCTTTTCACGCTACAAGTTCATCGGACGAGATAGCGCGATGATCGTGCTGACCACGACGCAAATGTTTCCAGTAACTATGCTGCTGTTGCCGCTGTTCATCATGTTGATCAACTTGAAAATTTACGATACGTTTTTGGGATTGACCGTCGCCTACACCGCCACGGCGCTGCCGTTCTGTATATGGCAAATGAAGGGTTATTACGATACGATTCCCTTCAGCCTAGAAGAAGCCGCGCGCATTGACGGTTGCTCGCAGGTAGCTACATTTTATAAAATTGTTTTGCCGCTGGCGTCGCCGGCGCTGGTGATCACTGCATTGTTCAGCTTCATGGCGGCATGGGGAGAATATCTGGTCGCCGCAGTGATCATTAACGACAAGCGACTTTATACTTTGCCCCTTGGCCTCAAACAATTTCAATCGAACTTCGACACGGAGTGGGGACTCTACGCTGCCGGCGCCGTGATCGTTTGCCTGCCGGTCGTCGCGCTGTTTATGTTCTTGAGCCGGTGGTTGATCTCCGGGCTGACCCTCGGCGGCGTGAAAGGATAGCCGGTGAGCAACGAGCGAACGCTGCTCAGTTTGTTCGGTCTTCCCAAGGGGCTGGCGATTGTTGCACTCATTTTTGTCCTGACGGCGCTGACGATTTTTTTTATTATCGATGATGTGCTTTATTATTTACTCATTGAGAGGTTATTTGATGTACATTTGGGCGTCATCTCAAAGACGGCAGTGGGCGCTGTATTTGTCTTGTTGAATTTTGGTATCGCCCTGCTGGTGATTCGAGCGATGTTGCGCCGTCCCGAAACTGGAAAGGAAGGAATGATCGGCGCACGCGGCAAGGTGATTGAAAATATTCGTCCAGCGCGAGATGGGTGGGTGCGGGTGCGCGGCGAGTTGTGGCGCGCCGCCGCGGAAGAAAATATTTCGAAAGGCGAGACCGTTGAAGTCGTTGCCATCGAGGGATTGCTTCTTCGCGTGAAAATGTGCAAGTAACTTGGGCTTGATCTGAATAGGGTAAAACAAGCATGATGGATTTTTTGATGTGGTTGGTGATTGCCGGCGCCATAATTTTTACCGGCTTGCGCTTGTGGTGGATTTACCGACCCGGCGTTGGACACCTCTTCTGGCGAACGACGCGCGCCAAGCACCTGTACATGTGGGCAGGGATACTTTTTGCCACTGTGACGCTGCTGGTTTTTTTTACCGCGCACTATTGGGTCTTGCTGTTAGCCATCCCGGCGGTGTATGTGCTGCTCGCCCTTACGGCGGTGAAGATCGATGATCGCGGCATGATGGCGAATGCGGTGTTTGCGCGGTGGCAGGATATTCTGACGTTTCAGCAAGAAGAACGGGACTCTTTGATACTGGTTTCCACCCGTTACGCGTGGCGCAAAATTAAGCTGCGCGTGCCGGCGGAAAAGCTCGGCGAGTTTAAGAAAATGCTTGCCGCCAAGGGAATGGCATTGGGCACGGCGGCGCCGAACCTTGCGGAAGAATCTCTCGCATGACGCGCCGGCGCATGTTCAAAGCCGTTTTGCTTTTTGCGGTGCAGGCGGCGGCTCTTTCCATCGTCGCCAAGACCGCAGAATGCCAAACGTCCCTTCTTGGCTCGACAGATTCCACGACGGTCCAGCAATCCATCCGGCAGATCGGGCCGGGGGTTTATCATCATCAGCGTCGCGATCCGCGCGGTCCGTGGATTATCAATAGTGTCGAAATCGGACGCCGAGATCCATATTTGCATTTCGAGACGGCAAAGGCCGATTATCGTCTGCAAGGCTTGAAAAAAACCAGCGCCATGGCCGCCGCTGCCGATGCCGAGCGCCATCGAGTCGTCGCGGCGATCAACGGCGATTTTTTTGATCCGAACGGCGTCCCGATCAACGTGCAGATTCGGCGCGGGGAATTGTGGCGCGCACCATCCCAACATTCGGCATTTGCCATCGGCGCCGGCGGCGCGCCGTTGATCGAGCTTTTCACCGCCTTCTATCGTTTGCGCACTGCCGATTCTCAGTGGGTTGATTTATCGGGATTCAATCGTGCGCGACAAGCCGATGAAGGGATTCTTTACACGCATCGTTTCGGACCGGCCACGGGCGCGAATGCGTTTGGCAGCGAGGCGCTTTTGCAGTTGCTCTCGCCGCTAATCGTAAACGACACGTTGAAAGCCGTCGTGCGCGAGCGGCGGGTGAACGCGGGAAATTCTTCTCTCTCTCCATCAATGGTCGTCGTCTCCGCGCACGGCGCAAAGCAAACATGGCTTAATGAGAAAATTAATGTCGGCGACACGCTCATGCTTGTCTGTGGCTTGCGTCCCGACGTTGGCAGGATTGTCGAAGCAGTCGGTGGCTTGCCGCGCATCGTGCGCGACGGCAAAGTCTCGGTTGAAACCGAGCGCGAGGGAGGGAAAAATTTCGCGCAGGTTCGCCATCCACGCACGGCTGTTGGATTTTCGGCAGACTCCAGCAAAATATTTCTCGCGACCGTTGACGGGCGCCAGTCTGAATCCGCCGGCATGACGCTCTTTGAGCTGGCAGACTTGATGATTTCCCTCGGGTGTGCGCAGGCGTTGAATCTCGACGGCGGCGGCTCGACGACGATGGTGGTGCGCGGCGAGGTTGCCAATAAGCCGTCTGATGCGGCTGGAGAGAAGCCGGTGGCAAATGCGTTATTGTTAATTTCGAAAGTGCCGACAGGCGCTGCATCGCGTTTGAACATTGAGCCGCGCTTCGCGATTTGTCCCATTGGCGAAAGCATGGATTTTTCGGTTGCAGCGACGGACAGTTTTTTCAATCCCATTGTGCTCAACGATGATCAGTTTGTTTGGCGACTCTCGAACAAAAAAGCCTTCGCGAAGGTTGACGGCAAAGGCAAATTCGTCGCACTAAGCCGGCCGTTAAATTCTCGCGCAGTCGAAGATTCTGTTTTTGTCATCGTGACTCGCCACGGCACTAGCGCACGTGATTCGGCAAAAGTCATCATCACAACGTGGCGGGAGATAAAGATTGAACCGGACTCTCTTTCATTGCCGGTTGGTTCTGCACGCGCTTTGCAAGCAACACTGGTCGATTCGCGCGGTCGTCTTTACAAAAAACCTCCGGCGCGATTAGGCTGGCAAGTCGAAGGAAAAATCGGTACAATCTCGGCGACCGGAATTTTCAGCGCAACGACGATGGGGCAAGGTTTTGTTCAAGTTAACTTTGATAATGTGAAAAAAAAGATTCCGGTGTTTGTAATACCAAAATGACATTGATCTGGCAGGTTTATCATTCGGAGAAACAAGAGACTTTTTTGTAAACGGGATTTTCTTATGGCTCACTTACACGGTATTGGCATCATGTCATCAATTATTTGCCTATGCGTGAGTGCCTTCGGCCCTACGTGCAAACGTCCTTCTGCGGTAAACAAACAGATGGCGGAAAAGGTGGCATCTGATTCTGTCGTGATCCATGCTCAAGGGATAGAATCACAGGAAAAACAAATTATAGATACGGCGTCCACGGATTCTACTGCGTTTCAAATGATAGGGATTGATGATTGCGGTTTCGTGAGGGTATTTGCTCATCCTCATCCGGATTCGCTCGTCTATGAGTTTCTTTCACGTGATGCGTCTGGTCAATTTCTGCGAACGGATGAGTGGTTCGCTGGTGCTATCGACTGTCCCAATATTGAAGGTGGACCCGATACGTTCACTCTTATTTCGGGTTATTCCGTTGCCCCACTACAAAGGCATGAAAATGAGGCTAACTTTTTGGTAAAAAGCGAGCGGCTAGGCTTTGTCGATCCGTTCGAGTTCGAAGAAGATCGGAAAACCGTTGTTGATACTATCGTCGTACATCGTACTTCTTATGGCTGGCGTATTAAAAGTCCGGCCCTAAGACTTCACGTTCTGGTGGATAGCGTTTTCGAAAATAGTATTCTTCCCAAATCTGCGATCGACCGTATCCAGAAGACGATTGGTCGGTAAACAACGATTCAAAATCGAAAAAGAGTGGCAAAATCTATAAGTCATCGCTATCCTGATTAAAGTACTTGCAGTGACTCAAGTTTCTTATCAGGATGGTTTTCAATCAGCACATGGTAGATGAGCCCCAAAACCGAAGAAAGCTTTATGCCGCCTCATGAAAATCCGAAAATGACCATCGCCCTATCCGACATGCAAAAGATCGTCTATGGCGATCATCATGATCCGTTTGCCGTGCTGGGCATGCACGTTGTCGAGATCGATGGCGCAAAGTCACTAACTGTGCGCGCCTTTGTTCCCGATTCGCGCGAGATCAAAGTCGTCGATGTCGCCACCGAGAGCAAATTTGACATGGCGAGGATCGACCCGCTCGGATTGTTCGAGCTGCAATTACCTGGTCGCAGCGAGCGCTTTGTTTATGTTTTGGAAGTCACCGATCATGCCGGTGCGGGTCGACGCCAACACGATCCCTATTCATTCTCGCCGGTGCTCACGGAATTTGATTTGCATCTGCACGGCGAAGGCAATCATTGGCAAATTTATGAAAAGCTCGGCTGCCATTTGATGACCGTCGAAGGCGTGGCTGGTGCGCATTTTTCCGTGTGGGCGCCGAATGCGTGCCGCGTCAGCGTTGTTGGAAATTTTAATAATTGGGATGGCCGCCGGCATTCGATGCGCCAGCATCCCGGCGCCGGGGTTTGGGAAATTTTCATTCCCGCCATCGGCGAAGGCGAGTTTTACAAATATGAAATCAAAACCCAGCGCGGCGAGCTGCGCATCAAAACCGACCCCTATGCTTTTCGCACCGAGCTGCGCCCGGCCACGGCGTCGATTACTCATGATCTTTCAAAAAATGTCTGGCATGATGAAGAATGGATGGCGAATCGAGATGTGAATGTCAGTCAACTCCTCGAAAAGCCGATGGCGGTTTACGAGGTGCATCTTGGCTCGTGGAAGCGAGTCGCGGAAGAAAACAATCGCTCGCTCACTTATCGCGAGCTGGCGCATCAACTTTCCGAGTATGTGAAGGACATGGGCTATACGCATATTGAACTATTGCCTGTACTTGAGCACCCGTATGATCCGTCGTGGGGTTATCAAGTCACCGGTTATTATGCGCCGACCAGCCGCCACGGCGCGCCTGAGGATTTTGCTTATTTCGTCGATTACATGCATCAACAGAACATCGGAGTGGTTTTGGATTGGGTGCCGGCGCATTTTCCAAAAGACGATTCCGGCTTGCGGTGGTTCGACGGCACGCAGTTGTACGAGCACGCGGATCCGCGAATGGGCGAACATCCCGATTGGGGTACGTTAATTTTCAATTACGGTCGCAACGAAGTCAGAAATTTTCTTCTCGCCAACGCGCTCTTCTGGTGCGAGAAATATCACATCGACGGCTTGCGCGTCGATGCTGTGGCCTCGATGCTCTATCTTGATTACTCACGCAAAGAAGGGCAATGGCTGCCGAATCGTTACGGCGGGCGCGAGAATTTGGAAGCGATAGATTTTCTTAAGCGCCTGAACGAGCTTGTTCACGAACGCCATCCCGGGGTGATGATGATCGCCGAGGAATCCACGGCGTGGCCGGGTGTGTCGCGTCCAACTTATCTTGGCGGCTTGGGCTTCACGTTCAAATGGAACATGGGGTGGATGAACGATTTTCTGCGCTACATGAAGGAAGACCCGGTGCATCGTAAGTTCCATCATCATCTCATCACGTTTTCGATGCTGTATGCGTTTTCAGAAAATTTTGTGCTGGTGCTTTCGCACGATGAGGTCGTGCACGGCAAGCGTAGCCTGCTGGACAAAATGCCCGGCGATGTGTGGCAGCGTTTTGCCAATCTGAGATTGGCGTTGGGATACATGTACGGCCATCCCGGCAAGAAGCTTTTATTCATGGGTGGAGAAATCGGCCAGTGGTGGGAATGGAATCACGCCGGCAGCATCGATTGGCACTTGCTGGCGCATGAGCAGCATCGGAAGCTGCAAAAATTTGTGCGCGATTTGAACAATCTCTATCGTCACGAGCCGGCGCTTTATGAGGTAGATTACAACTGGGAGGGATTTCAGTGGATAGATTTTCAAGACAACGATCAAAGCCTGATTTCTTTTTTTAGGCGCGCCAAGAAACGGGATGAGGTGCTGATCGTC
>Ga0247727_10006950_pt1 | contig 21914 bp, 19 predicted proteins | sample WisWelCaveWW1625_FD_202498 | JGI IMG/M metagenome (GOLD analysis project Ga0247727, IMG submission 202498) | Biofilm microbial communities from Wishing Well Cave, Virginia, United States - WW16-25 | ecosystem: Environmental > Aquatic > Deep subsurface > Groundwater > Cave microbial mat | place...
ATGGAATGTGAGCGCCTCGGACTCGTACGGCGAAACGAGAGTTTGAAAACGCGCGAACGCAGTCAATGCAAGGAGAGCAAATGCTGCCGCGCCGAGCCACAGGGCGCGGCGCGGCGCGCCCTGACGCCATCCCAAAAATAGCGCGCTCGCGGCGGCGGCGGCAAAAAGCAATACAGCGACGGGATGCAGGAAAAAAATAAAGAGGGCAACCGGGACGACAAGCACAAGCGTCCAACGTGGCAGCCCAATCAAAAGCGCCATCACGATCACCCAAAACATTTGCACCGCGATCACCGCTTGCGCCATAATACTCGCCTGCGCGGGTAACGACACGAGCCCCAAACTGAGCGCCGCCCACACAAAGAGGGGGCGCGCCCTCTGCTCACGTCGCACGATGAGCCAGCACAACGCAAGCGCAAGCGCGGTCAAGAAAAGATAGACACTCGAAAAGGTGAATATGAGAAACGGGATATTGTCGGTCACGTAACTGACCTGCAACACAAGCCAATTCATTGGAATCATCGCGTAGCGTGAAAGGACAAAGATCGGGAATTGGTAATCCAAAATCTCATAGAGGATCGCGCTGCCGTCCCACGCGAGGGGCAAGCCCACCGCCGCGCTGATGACGAGCGCGAATCCAATGATGCCAAAGAAAAAACGCATACTCCCTCTCTCGAATCGGTACGACAAATTTGAAATTTGTCCTACGCTTGTGCGACAAATTTGAAATTTGTCCTACGCTTGTACGACAAATTTGAAATTTGTCCTATGCTTGTACGACAAATTTGAAATTTGTCCTACGCTTGTACGACAAATTTGAAATTTGTCCTACGCTTGTACGACAAATTTGAAATTTGTCCTACGCTTTTTTGCCCCACACCAAGACATGCGGATGGAGATAACCGCGATCCAAGCGGACAATTTCAACCTGCTCAAAGCCGTATGCGCGTACCATTTGGGCTTGCTGTTGTGCTGAAAAAAAATCAAGCTGCGCCCCGTGCGTCATTCGCACCACGCGCACCGCCAGCGTTTCCTCAAAAACATTCCACGCATACTTCCAACGCGGTTGATCGTCCATCTCTTTGATCAAGAGAATCCCACCGGGCTTGAGCAGGCGCGCCACCTCTGCAATTGCTTTTTGTTTGGCTTGCTCATCCATCAAATACAACACATCCACAAATGTAATGCAATCGTAGCCGTGTGCAGCCAGCGCGTTCGTATCCGTTTCCAAAAATTCGATGGCGGAATTACGCGAGCGCCGCGCGCCGCGAATTTTGCGCGGGTCAATGTCCAGCCCTTGCAAACGTAATTCGGGATAACGGAGCGCGAGAACATTGAGCCAAAGCCCAAAGCCGCAGCCCACATCCAACACGCGCCCGCGCGGCGGCACAAAATCCGCGAGCCGCGCGAATGGACAAATCGCGAGTCGCACGATGGAATAGAAATACTGACTCGGCGGTAGGTTTTGGTATTGAGCTAGCACGCGAGCAATCACGTCTCAATGCTCCCACGCGTTCGCATACGCGCAAAGTTCTACACCAAACTCAGCTCGCAACTGCGCCTTATTCCAATGCGTCACGGCGGCGAAATCAGCGGAACGCCAGCGATAGGGCAAGCCGTACGGATCAGAATCGCTTATCCCCACATGCACCATCAACTCGTTCACGCCCTCGCCCAGCTGCGTCAAAATAATTTCCACTTCGCGCGCCTCCAAACTCCCGCCTGCCATAAATCCGAAAAAATGATCGGGCATGCGAAAGGTGGTTTTCCAAACGCGCCGCGCGTAGCGGCAGCACAGATTCAAGATCGCTTTTTGCGCGAACCGCGCGGGCGTGGCGCGCGAACCGCGATACCAAAAATTTTCGCGCGGCACGCGCACCGCGCGAATAGCGTAGCGTTGTCCCAATGCGCGAACGGTGGACACGAGCGCGGGGTGAATGTGACAATGCCCGTGACCATCTATATGACTCAAGCGCAAACCCGCGTCGAGACATTTGGAAATTTGGGCATCCCATTCGCGTTCGATTTCGGCGATCACGTTTGGATTGGAAAAAAAAAGACGCCGCAAGGTTGCGGCGCGCGGGGGAAACGCGCCGTCGCTGTTGCGCCACGCGGTAGGCATTTGAGCGAGCATTGGCGCGTACTCATCCAAACACAAATGAATCCCCACCTCCAAATTCGGAGTTTCCTGTGCCACTTTAACCGCATGCGTGAACGCGATCCCTTGCGCCACAATGCTCGTACTCGAAACGATCCCTTCGTGGAACGCGCGCGCAATCCCCTCTGTCACTTGCACACTGCGCCCAAAATCGTCCGCATGAACAATCAATTTGCGCGCGCTCATGGCGTTGGACATTTTTGCGCGATGACCAACATGATGTCAAACGTATTCAAGACAAAAGAAAATCGCCCCACGCGCGAATCGGCGAGCCCGCGATAAAACATTGGCGGATCATTGCGCCCCAACGCGATCAATCCAAACAGCACTTGGCTAATGCTGCGGCGCACGCCAACGTAATCAATTTTTAGGGTGGTCAATCCGACGCGCTGTAACAATTGGGCAATGGACGCGCGCGTAAAATAGTGCAGGTGCGTGGGCGGATGAATCATGCGCCACCGACTTTTGGTTATGCGCGCCAGCACGCTGGAAATATCTCCCGTCGTCAAAAACAGATACCCTCCTGGGCGCAATGCTGCCGCGGCTTGTTTCAACATGCGCTCGGGAAACGGCAGATGTTCAATCGTATCCCACAGGACGACAATATCCGCAGAGTTTTCCATATCGGGCAGCGCGGTAAAATCGGCGCTGCGCGCGTCCACGCCAAAGGTTGCGCGCGCAAAGGCGGTTGGCTCCTCCGCCAAATCAAAACCGCGCACGCGATAACGCGTCTGCGCGCAGTTCAAAAAAAATCCATACGCGCAGCCGATCTCGATCAAATCCCCGTCCGCGCGATAGCGTGCGATCTCGCGCAGGCGCGTTTGAAAATGTTCCTCAAACACCGCGCGGTCACGCAAATAATTCATGCAATCGCCACCAAAAAAATAATCGCGCTGATAGATCGCGCGCGCGTCCACGTATTGCAGATTCAGATCGGCAACGCAATGCCCGCAGTTGCCGCAGCGCCGCAAGCCGCGCCAACACTGCGCATAGCCGCGCGTCACATCACCACAGACGATACACGGTTCATTCATTCTTGGTGGGTTGCGAGCGTTCGTTCACAATGTAAATCGGGCGATGCTTGGCTTCGTCATAAATGCGTCCAATGTATTCCCCGAGCAAACCGATCCCAATCAATTGCACGCCGCCGAGAAATGCCATCGCTGCTGCGATACTCGCCCAACCCGGGGGCACGGCATCACTATATCCTGTGATGAGCGCATGAATCCCCAGCACCACCGCCCAAATCGCATACAGGCATGACAACAAAAAAACGATGACACCAACGAGGGTAAAGAGCCGCAATGGGAGAATGCTAAACCCAAAAACACCACTTGCGACGAGACGGACAAGCGCGGTCAAAGTATATTTGGTTTTGCCCGCGAAACGCGGCGGTGTTTTGTATTGCACCCCAATTTGGCGAAAGCCAACCCAACTGACCAAGCCGCGCAAAAATTTATCGCGCTCGGGAAAATTTTCCAACGCGCGCGCGACTTGACGATCCAAGAGGCGAAAATCGGATTGCCCAAACTCGAGCGCCATCCCCGTCACGCGGCGAATCACACCATAGCCGATCTCCATCCCCACGCGTTTCCAAAACGGAATGCTCACCGACTCGATTTTGATCGTGTACACTACTTGGTAACCTTGCTGCCAGAGCGCGATCATTTTGGGGAGCAATTCGGGCGGATGTTGGAAATCGGCGTCCATCATGATCACCACTTGCCCCGTCGAGGCATCGAGTCCAGCGATCAACGCGGCTTGATGTCCAAAGTTACGCGACAAACTCAAATACGCGAGGTTCGGATTTTTCAAGGACAATTCGCACAACAATTCACGCGTATTGTCTGTGCTGCCATCGTCCACAATAATAATTTCGTAGGCGCGGCTCGCCGCGCGCAGCACATCCTCCAAGCGCGCCACGAGCGCGGCAAGATTCGCTTCTTCATTCAAAGCGGGGACAACAACTGAAACGAAAGGGAGATGGGAGGGATCGAGTGAGAGGGCAGAGCATTGAGCTTCGTTGAGGGTAGCCGCGCGCATCGGTGACATTATATTACCAATTTGCGCTACCGAAATTTCGCTTTGACAAATCACAACTCCCACGCCTATAATCCTTTGCAATGAATCGCCTTTCCGCTTCCGATGATCTTCAATTTGAAACGCGCGCCGTTCACGTTGGTCAAGACCCCGATGCCGCAACGGGCGCGGTGATTACGCCAATTTATCAAACGTCCACCTTCGCGCAAAGCGCGGTGGGCGAACATCAGGGGTACGATTACGCGCGCACGGACAATCCCACACGCACCGCGCTGCAAGAATGTCTCGCGTCGCTCGAAGGCGGACGGTTTGGGCTGGCGTTCGCGTCGGGCATGGGCGCGATTACGACGCTGCTGCTGTATTTGAAACAAGGCGATCATGTTGTCGTTGCAGATGATGTGTACGGTGGGACGTATCGTTTGTTTCAACGAGTGTTCACCGATTTTGGCTTGGAATTTACATTCGTGGATATGACGGATCGCGACGCGACGCGCGCGGCATTGCGTCCCAACACGCGCTTGGTGTGGATCGAAACGCCGACGAATCCCTTGCTAAAAATTGTGGATATTGCCGAAATTAGCGCGCTGGCGCACGAGTATCATATTCTCGTCGGCGTGGACAATACGTTTGCGACACCGTATTTGCAGCGTCCGCTCGAACTCGGCGCGGACTTGGTGATGCACTCGACGACGAAATATCTCGGCGGACACAGTGACGTTGTCGGCGGCGCGATTGTGACGAGTGATGCGCCATTGTACGAACGCTTAAAATTTTTGCAAAACGCGGCGGGCGCGGTGCCAAGTCCGTTCGACTGCTGGCTCGTGTTGCGCGGCTTGAAAACACTCGCCCTCCGCATGGAACGTCATTCGGAAAATGGACTGCGGATCGCGCAATGGCTCGAACGCCAAGTCCACGTCAAGCGCGTGATCTATCCAGGTCTCGCGTCGCATCCGCAGCATGCCATCGCGCGTCAACAAATGATCTCATCACGCGGCGCGCCCGCGTTTGGCGGCATGATTTCATTTATTGCGAATGGAGGCAAAGGGGCAGCAGAAAAAATTGTTGCGGCGACAAAATTATTTTTGCTGGCGGAATCGTTAGGCGGCGTCGAATCCTTGATCGAAGTGCCTGCGGGGATGACACACATGTCCGTTGCCAATTCGCCGCTCGAAGTGGACGCAGGTCTCGTGCGTTTGTCTGTCGGTATCGAAAATGTGTACGATTTGATGGCGGATTTGGATCAGGCGTTGGAGAGCATATAGCAAATCGCGTATTGCGTATCGCGGCAAATGATTGCCTTGCGATACGCGATTTGCGATACGCGATACGCCCAAATGGAATCCCACATCGCGCAGTTCATCGAATACCTTGCCACGCAGAAACATTATGCGGGCAACACGCTGATGGCGTATCGCAACGATTTGTTGCAATTCTATCAGTTTGTAATGAACACGCGCCCGTACACAAGCTCGTGGGCGCGTGTGGATTCGCTGCTCATGCAGGCGTATTTGATGGACATGAAGGCGCGCCCGTATTCGAGCGCGAGCATTGCGCGTAAAATTGCCGCGCTCAAGTCGTTTTATTTTTATTTGACCGAAATGCGCGTGATGGCGTCGAATCCAACCTTCGATCTGGATGCGCCGCGCGTGAACAAACAGCCCCCGCGCGCATTGACGGAAGCGCAAATTGTCGCGTTATTGCACGCGCCCGCGGAACCGCATCCGAAAGGATTGCGTGACCGCGCGATGTTGGAAGTGATGTACGCGACGGGGCCGCGCGTGACAGAGTTGGTGATGCTGGATGTGCGCGATGTGAATTGGGAGGCGGGCGCGCTAAAGATCGGAAATGGTTCGCGCGCGCGCGTCGTGCCACTGACCGAGAGCGCGCAGAACGCGCTACGCGAGTATGTTCTGCGCGCGCGAACGGAATACGGCGCTGCCGCGTCGGAGGGCGCGTTGTTTGTCAATCCGCGCGGGGAGGGGCTGACGCGGCAAGGGGTGTGGCTGATTTTGAAACAGTACGTGAAACAAGTGGGCATCCCAACGCCGGTCACCCCGCACTCGTTACGTCATTCGTTCGCGGCGCATCGGTTGGCAGAAGGTTCGACCCTGCAAGAAGTACAACGCCTATTGGGACACGCGAATCTGACGACAACACAAGTGTACCGCCCGCGCCCGGCGTTGACGGATGGTTTGTCAAACAATTCAGCGGAGAAACTAGACTCATGAATTACGTGAATCAATTGTTGGGGCAAAACGAAGAAATTGCTCTCGTTGCGCGGCAAAGTTGGGTGGCGCTGCTGCGCGAGGCGATTCTCAATATTTTTCTCGCGCTCATTGCCGTGGGGATTACGTTGGTCGCTATCGGGCTGCCCGCATTAATGCCCTTTGGTTGGCTCGCGGTTCTTTTGCTGTTTATTCCCGCAGGGCGATTTGTGTACTTTTTTCTGCAATGGGCAAATCGTGAATACATTGTCACGAATCGGCGCGTGATTCAAATTCGGGGGCTCGTGAACAAGAGCGTCGTGGATTCGTCACTCGAAAAGGTGAATGACGTCCGGATGACGCAATCCGTGTTGGGACGGATTTTGGATTACGGCGATATTGAAATTCTGACGGCGAGTGATTTGGGCTTGAATCTAATTCAACGCATCAGCGATCCGATAAAATTCAAGACGGCGATGTTGAACGCAAAAGAAATGCTGGGATTTGATGAAGCGCCGCCCTCGCCTACCGCGCCCGCGCCGAAAGCGACAGAAATTCCCGCGTTGATTGCATCGCTGAATGCGCTCAAGGCGGAGGGGTTGATTACGGAAGAAGAGTTTCAGAAAAAGAAAGCAGAGTTGCTCGCGCGGATGTGAATCAAAAAATGTGCCACGCATTTTCGGAAATGCGTGGCACATTTTTTGATTGGCGTTTTTATTTCACCCCGCGCGCTAAAAAGATATTCACCTCCGCGCTTACATTTCCACTTGTCGCCGTCGAATTACATTTTTCCTCTGCGTCGCGCACTTCAATTTCACGCAAGCCCGCATTTGCAAACCATTCACGCAAATCAGCGCGTTTGAATCCCATCCACCGATCGTGATGTTCCACGCGCAAAAATTCAAAATCATGTTCGTCCGCGTCGGTAATGACCAACACGCCGCCGCGTTTGAGGATGCGCGTCATTTCCAAAATCGCGCGCGGCGGTGTCTCAGTATGATGCAAATACATATTCGCGAAAACATAATCGCATGTTTCCTCCGCGATGGGTAACGCGTCCGCGTCACCCACGCGATAGTCCACCGATTTTGCATCTGCGAATTTTGCGCGCATGATGTTTAACATTTCAGCCGATTGATCCACCGCAATCACATTTACGCCGCGCGCAATCAATCCTTGCGTGATAAATCCACTGCCGGCACCAATATCCGCCGCGAGCTTGCCGCGAGCCACGTTCGCCGCGTCCAACGCTTTTCCGCGCACGTTGTCGGAAAAAAATTGGGTGCGTAATTCGTCCCATTGGGTTGCAACGGTGTCGAAATAGTTGAGACTGGACATTTTGGTTTATCGAGAAACGAGAAACGAGAAGCGAGAAATTTCTCGCTTCTCGTTTCTCGTTTCTTGTGACTCTTATTTCCGCGCCTGAAATTTCGCGCTGTACACCAAATCATCCGCTTGCGGCGCGCCGATGACGTTGATATTTTTGAAACCTGCGCGTTCCATTTTTTCTTGATAGTCCTCGCGCGGAATCGCGCCCGCGACACATTCAGACCATGCTTCCATATTTTTTTGGAGTCCGCGGGGCAATGCCGTGCGCGCAATCATATCGCTAAATGCGACGCGCCCTCCGGGTTTCAGAACGCGGTACGCTTCGCGGAAAACGGTGTCCTTGTCCGTCGAAAGATTGATGACGCAATTGGAAATAATCACATCTACAGACGCGTCGTCAACGGGCAATGCTTCGAGATAGCCGTGCCGAAATTCGACATTGTTCAAACCGACTTTTTGTTTGTTCTCGTGCGCGAGTTTTAACATGTCAGGCGTCATGTCAACACCAATCACATGCCCCGTTTCACCGACGAGGCGCGCGGCAAAAAAACAATCGAGTCCGCCGCCACTGCCCAAATCCAAAACGGTTTCGCCTTTTTGGATCGCCGCGAGTTCGAGGGGCGTGCCGCAGCCGAGCGACATTTGCACAATGTCGTTTGGAATTTCCACAGTGTCGCGCAGCGTGGTCAATGCTTGCACGGGAATTGTGTCTTCGGTCCCGCAACAACTGGACCCTGTGCCGCAGCAACTCGCCGCGTTCCCTTTCAAAAAGGTGCGCGCGTGTTCGGCATAATGTTCGCGCACTTGCTCGCGCGTTTCGAGGATGGGTTCCATTACATTTACGAGAGGCATGATTTTTCTCCTTGTGAAAATAGGGACTGCCAACGGATAATGAAAACGGATAAGCGGATAATCGGATGGGCGCGCTCGCATCCGTTGTCACAATCCGATGGCACATTTAATTGGTTACACGCGTGGAGACGGAGAAATCTTTGAAAGGATGCAAATGAAATTCCAAACCCGTTTTTTTGCAAAAAAACGGGTTTGGAACCTCATTTACTCTAACACTCACACCGCTTGCAGCAATTCACACGCGGGTAATAATCCACCACACCGCCGCGCCGATCAAATTCAAAGTGGCAGCAGTCGAGCAGCATTTGTTTCACTTGCTCGCGCGCGCGTTGCACGCGCGATTTTGCGCCAGAAACGGAAATGCCAAGATGTTGTGCGAGCGCGACTTGGGACATGCCATTGATTTCAGTGAATACAAACGCGTTGCGATAATGTTCGGGCAGTGCGTTGACGAAATTGCGAATGCTTGGCGCGAGGCGGTCTGCTGTATCGTCAGTCTCTGCTGCAGGTTCGGGCAGATCGTCGTCGAGGGGCGCGTTTGGAGATTGCGCGCGATAGTGGTCAGCTATGACGTTACGCGCGATTTGATAAATCCACGCGTTCAGTTTGGTTTCATCGCGCAGCGTTTCGATGCGCGTGTGGATGCGTAAAAAAGTTTGCTGCAATAAATCATCCGCCAGTACGTCATCACGCACGCGGCGGCGAATGAAGGTATAGAGCTGCGCGTGAAATTCGCGCCAGATGGATTCAGTGGTAAGAGGGGCAAGCATGGTGAATCAAACTTAATGGGTGCGGTTTCCAAATGCCACGCACTTGCGCATGTGCGTGGCATTTGGAAACACTCTTATTTTATACAGACGTTGGAATTTGGGAAAAGACGCAAGAGACGTTCCACCGGAACGTCTCTACGTGTGTGGCATCTCCCTCGGTTTGGTCTTAATGTTTTATTGACAAACGCATTTATCGGGCGTAGAATTTTGACAGTCGAGGACGACGGCGCACGGATAGGCGCAACACTGCCCCGGTGAGTATGGCTCGCCGAGGGCTTTTTTTGTGAGACAAAAATATGAGTAGTTTTCGTCCCACGCGGAAACAAGAAACGGCGGCAGAAGGACAAGCCGCGTTGCCCCCTGATTCCGAAGATGGGGATTTGGCGGAAGGGCCAATTAGCGATGCCGTCGCGCGCGCGCCGCTCAAAGATAAAGGCGCGGTGCGAGTTAATCCCGAATTGACGACGACGGATTTTATCAAAGGCGCGCGTCCTGGGGATGTGTTTGTGCGCCGCCGCGAACCGCACAGTCGCTTTTTCAAACGCGTGGGTCCCGGGCATTTTGTGGCGACGGAAGAAGCGGCGGAGTCACCCTCCGCGCTTTGGCAGGTGTGGCGCAAAGTCAAGGCCGTTGTCATTGGTCGTCCGATTGAGAGCGCGCACGAAATTCACGAACGGCTCACCAAAGTCAAAGCGCTCGCCGTTTTTTCATCGGACGCGATTTCGTCGGTTGCATACGCGACGGGCGAAATTTTATTTGTCTTGGTCCTCGCAGGCGCAACCTCACTGCCACTCGCGGTGCCTCTTTCGATTGGGATTGCGGCGCTGCTTTTGGTGGTCGCGTTTTCGTATCGCCAAACGATCATGGCGTATCCGAAAGGCGGTGGTTCGTACATTGTCTCGCGCGAAAACTTGGGGACGAGTCCTGGCTTGGTGGCGGCGGCAGCGATCTTAATTGATTACACTTTGACTGTCGCGGTGTCGATTTCGGCAGGGGCGCATGCCTTGTCGTCTGCATTTCCCGCGCTGACCGCGTACCAAGTCCAAATCGCCCTGTTCTTTGTCGCGCTTATGACATTCGTGAATTTGCGCGGCATCCGCGAATCGGGTTCTATCTTTGCGATTCCAACCTATGCGTTCATTGCAAGTTTAGCTGGGTTAATCGGGTTGGGTTTTTTTGGCATTGTGACGGGGACTGCCAGTATTCCGCCCGCGCCGATTGTGCCGGCAGTGGAACCGCTGTCGCTCTTTTTGATTCTGACCGCGTTCTCGGCGGGCGCGGTAGCAATGAGCGGCACGGAAGCGATTGCCGATGGTGTGCCTGCCTTTCATCCACCCGAAAGCAAAAATGCGGCAACCACGTTGACGGTGATGGCGGGGATTCTCGCCGTGTCGTTCGTTTGTATTTCCATTTTGGCAACGTATTTTCACGCGGATCCACACCTCGCTGAGACCGTGATTTCGCAACTGGGGCGCGCGATTTACGGGGAAAATATTTTGTATTACATTTTTCAATTTACAACGGTCGGCATTTTGGTGTTGGCGGCAAATACCGCGTTTGCCGATTTTCCGCGCCTCGCCTCGATTCTGGCGCGCGACAATTTTATGCCGCATCATTTTTCGTTTCGTGGGGATCGTTTGGCGTTCTCGGTCGGGATTGGCGCGCTGGGCGGCATCGCCGCGTTGTTGATTATCGCGTTTCAAGGTGACACGCACGCGTTGATTCCGTTGTACGCGGTGGGCGTCTTTCTCGCCTTTACGCTTTCGCAAAGCGGGATGGTGATGCGTTGGCGCAAATTAAAATCGCCAGGGTGGAAACGGAATGCCATTATCAATGGCATTGGCGCGGGTATGACGGGACTGATTTTGATGATTGCGGCGGTGACAAAATTTACACACGGGGCATGGTTGGTGTTGGTGTTGATCCCGTTGCTGGTTGGCGGCTTTATGTTGATTCAGCGTCACTATTCGCGTGTGGCGGAACAGATGCGGATTGATCCTCAAGACTTGCCTGCGGCGACGATTATGCAATTTGTGTTGGTACCGATTGACAGTGTGAATTATGCGTCGCTGCGCGCGTTAGCGTTCGCGCGTTCGATCGCGGCGCAAATTATCGCAGTGCATATCAATTTGGATGAGGAACGCGCGCAGCGCACCAAAGAAAAGATGAAAAAATATGCGCCCGATATTAATTTGGTGATGCTCGATTCACCGTATCGCCAATTTGTGCGCCCAATGATTGCGTATGTGGAGGCATTGCACAATCAAAACAAGGATGCGTTCGTGACAATCATTTTGCCTGAATTTATTCCCGCGCATTTTTGGGAACGCGCGCTGCACGGACGAACCGCGCAGCGACTGCGCCGCGAGTTTGAAACGCATCCGAATGTGGCGGTGGTGTTGGTGCCGTACTTGTTGGAGGATTGAGGGGCGCTGGATTGCAAATCCAGCGGCGCGCGCGAGGGGTCCACTGGCGCGCGTGGATTTGCAATCCACGCTGGCCTTGCTGCATTGCAAGTCCAGCAGCGCGCGCGAGGCGCAGACGGGGTATTGACTTAATCTGTTCACAGGATAGAATAGCCACATCAAATCCGCCACGCGGATTATGAAACGCATGAGAGTTAGGGAACGCTCCACCTGTCGAATCACGCACGCGGCGTATGCACGAGGCGCACGCGGACGAGTTTGAATTGCAGCAGATATGACATCGCACCGCGATTCAGCCCGATTCGACGCCCGGTGGGAGGCGTTCTTTTTTTTGTCTGTTGAAAAATGTCCGAACGAGAAAAACCCAATTCCGCACAGTCGCAGAATCCCGTTGAAATAAACGGCGCGGGAAAAATTTCCCCGAATGGGAGCGAGAATGGGGATGCGAAAGAATTGCATCTCGATTTGACGCGCCAAGAAAAACGCGTCGGCACGCGCGCGGGCGATACTTATGTGCGTGTGGTGCGCCCGCACGGACATTTATTCAAAAAAGTTGCGCCCAATGTCTTGCGCGCGACGGAACGGGCGAGCGAAGCGCGCACGCCCTTTGAACGGCTGTATCGGAAAGTAAAGCGCGTCTTGATTGGGGAGCATTTGCCCAATGAAGCGGAATCTTCCGAACGGCTTTCCAAGTTCAAAGGGCTGGCGATTTTTGCGTCCGATGCCATGTCCTCCGTTGCGTATGCGACAGAAGAAATTTTAGTGGTTTTGGTCGCGGCGGCGGCGAGCGGCGCGTTGGGCTCTGTCGTACCGCTTTCGGTGGCGATTGCGTTCATGCTCGCGGTTGTCGCGTTCTCGTATCGGCAAACGGTTTTTGCCTTTCCAAGCGGCGGCGGTTCGTATGTGGTTTCGCGCGAAAATTTGGGATTGGTGCCCGGGTTGATCGCGGCGGCGGCGTTGACACTCGATTACATTTTGACGGTTTCGGTTTCGATTGCGGCTGGCACGGCGGCGCTCACTTCCGCATTTGAATTTTTGCATCCGTACACGGTGCCGATTGCACTTGGTTTTATCGCGTTGATGATCGTTGGCAACCTGCGCGGCATTCGCGAATCGGGCAACATTTTTGCGATTCCAACGTATGTGTTCATCGCGAGTTTGGCGGGTTTGATTGTGGTGGGCTTGGCGCGATGGAGTTTGCAACTGCCGCCCGTCGAAGCGCCGCCACTTGGCAATCTCGGCGTCGAAGCGCTTTCGTTATGGCTGCTGGCGCGCGCGTTTTCTTCGGGCAGCGTCGCGGCGAGCGGCATTGAAGCGATTTCCAATGGTGTGCCTGCGTTCAAGCCGCCTGAAAGTAAAAATGCGGCGCGCACGCTCGTGGTCATGGCGGCGATTCTTTCAACATTCTTTTTGGGGATTTCCTTTTTGACCACCGTGTATGGGGTTGTGCCTGCCGAAGGCGAAACGGTGCTTTCGATTTTGGGGCGCGCGGTATTTGGAACGAGCATTTTTTATTATGTGATTCAGTTTGCGACCATGACAATTTTGGTGCTGGCGGCGAATACCGCGTTCAATGGCTTTCCGCGTCTCGCGTGGATTCTGGCGCAAGATGAATTTTTGCCGCGCCAATTTCGGTATCGCGGGAGTCGGCTCGCATTCACGTATGGCATTACGGTGTTGGGTGGCATCGCGGGCGCGTTGATTGTTGCGTTCAACGGCGACACACACGCGTTGATTCCGTTGTACGCGGTGGGCGTGTTTCTCGCGTTCACCCTCTCACAAAGCGGCATGGTTTTGTATTGGCGCAAAAATAAACCTGCGGGCTGGCAGCGCAACATGTTGATCAATGGCTTTGGCGCGGGGTTGACTTTGATTGTGCTGCTCATTGCGGCAACGACGAAATTTTTTAGCGGCGCGTGGTTGACGATTGTAATGATTCCATTCTTGGTGGGCGTATTTCTAGTGATTCATCGGCATTATCAAAAGGTGAACGAACAATTGCATTTGTCAAAACGCGATACGCACGCGCCCGCGCTGCGCCAAATTGTGATTGTGCCGCTGGCGCAATTGAATCGCGCGTCGGAACGCGCGCTCGCGTTTGCGCGTGGGATGGATCAACACGTCTACGCGCTGCACGTCACCGAAGAAGCGGAAATGGCAAAAGGATTGGCGAACGAATTGCGCGCGTATGATCCGAATGTGAAATTGATTGTCTTGGAATCGCCCTATCGCGCGGTGGTGGAGCCGCTGTTGAACTACATTGATGCGCTGCATCAGCAAGACCCTGATGCGTTTGTCACTGTAGTTGTTCCCGAATTTTTGACCGCGCACTGGTGGCAAGGGTTGTTGCACAATGGCACGGCGGCGCAAATCAATCGCGCACTGAAACCGCATCCGAACGTAGCGGTGGTGAATGTGCCATACGTACTGGAACATTAGAAGATAGGAAATGGTATGGAAACAAAATTGAAACGAATCTTAGTGCCTGTCGAAGGCGCGCCCACCGATCATGAAAGTGTGGTGTTGGCGTGCGACATGAGCAAAAAAGACAAGGCGGAAATTTTACTGTTGTATGTGATCGAAGTGCGGCGCAATTTGCCGATTGACGCAGAGATGACAGAAGAAATCGAACGCGGCGAAACGGTGTTGGACCACGCCCAGCGCTTTGCGGACAAGATCGGCTGCCGCGTGGAAACCGATTTGCTGCAAGCGCGCGAAGCGGGTTCTGCGATTGTGAATGAAGCGGTAGAACGCGACGCGCAATTGATCGTGATGGGCGTACCCTATCACGAAAAGTTTGGCGAGTACTGCGTCAAGCCGCGCGCGCAATATGTGTTGGAGCACGCGGGCTGCCGCGTCATTCTCGCGCGCGAACCACTGCCGCAAGGACAGCCCACAGTGAACGGACGTTAAGATTTTTGAACGCGCGCCTTTTTTAAGGTCGCGCGCAGGCACTTTCATTGTCGCGCGATTTTAATAATGCTATAATCGCGCGCAATCGTAGAGACCTGACAGGTTTTTGATGCGTTGCCTCACGCACAACATTCGCGGCATGCAACGCGCACGCGAAACTTGCAACATCGTTTTGGAAACCTGTCAGGTCGAGAAGAACATCGAATGAAAATAATTATTCTCGGCTGCGGGCGCGTCGGAACGTATCTGGCGCAATCGCTTGACAAGGACGGACATCACGTCACGGTCATTGATCGCAACACGGATCAGTTTGCAAAACTGGGCGCGGATTTTGGCGGGCAGATGGTGGTTGGCACGGGGATTGACGAAGACGTTTTGAAAAAAGCGGGCATCGAAAAGGCGGACGCGTTTGTCGCCGTGACGAACGGCGACAACACGAACGCGATGGCGGCGCAAATCGCGCAGCACGTTTTCAAAGTGCCGCACGTGGTCGCGCGTATGTACGATCCCGTCCGCGAAGAGACGTATCACCTGCTCGGTCTCAATACAGTGTGTTCGACGGTAATGGGCGCAGACAAAATTCGGGAAATGGTGGGGGCGTAGGGATTTATGATTTTTGATTTACGATTTCGGATTTGAAATACGGGATTGCTAAATCATAAATCAGAAATCAGTAATCATAAATTCATGTACATTATCATCGTCGGCGGCGGCAAAGTCGGCTACTATTTGACCAAGCATCTTTTGAGCGCGGGGAATGAAGTCGTCGTCATTGAAAAAAATCCAAAAAAAGTGGATTTGATCATGAACGATTTGGGCGGCGTGGCAATTCTGGGCGACGGTTCGGATGCAGGCCCGATGGCGGAAGCGGGCATGAATCGCGCGGATATTGTGGTGGCGGCAACGGGTGACGATGAAGACAATCTCATCGTTTGCCAAATGGCAAAAAAGAAATTTGGCGTCAAACGCACGATTGCGCGCATCAACAACCCCAAGAACGAACACATCTTTAGCGTCCTCGGCATTGATTCAACGGTTTCGTATGTGGACGCGCTCGTGGCACAAATCGAACGCGAAATTCCCGCGCACTCGTTGATTCATTTGCTCACGCTGCGTGATGTCGGCGCATCGTTCATTGAAAAGCAGGTGCCGCAAGATTCACCGATCATTGGAATCTCGATGAATGATTTGAGCTTGCCCGAACAATTTCTGATCGCGCTGGTGATTCGCGAAGGGCAGGCGATCATTCCGAAAGGGACAACGAAATTATTGGGTGGCGATGAGGTGGTGGCAGTGACCGCGGTGGATCAAGAGAATGTGTTGGATCGTTTATTTCGTGGTGAACTGATCCGACGACGATAACAAGTGTAGGGGCGAATTTACAATTCGCCCCTACATCCATTTTAGCGTAGTGTAGTAACGAATTTATTCGTTCGCCCAATTCAATGAATAAATTCATCACTACAAATTACAAGCGCATGAAGAAATTTAAAGTGGCATTGTTGTATTCGATGTTTGCCAATGCGCCGCAGGAAGCGACCGATGACGATACGCCCTGGGATCGCTGGAACGAACTCGATTCGGAAAAAAGTGTCGCGGGCTATGAACGCGCGCTGCGTGACGCGGGACACGAGGTAATTCCGCTCGAAGGGGATCACACCCTCATCGGCAATTTGTTGAAATACAATCCCGATATTTGTTTCAACACCTGCGAAGGGCATTACGGCAAATCGCGCGAAGCACAAGTGCCTGCGATTTTGGACATGCTGCGCTTTCCGTACACCGGTTCGGGGGTGATGTCACTTTCCATCGCGCTTGACAAAGCGATGACGAAACGCGTGCTGCAATTTTACAGTATCCCCACACCCGCGTTCCAAGTTTTTGTCACCGGCGACGAACCTACCGATGCGCGTTTGAATTTTCCGCTGTTTGCTAAACCCTCCCTTGAAGGATCAGGCATTGGCATCATGGCGAAATCCATTTGCCAAACGCCGCGCGAATTACGCGAACAAGTCCGTTTTCTATTGCGCGCGTACAAACAACCGGTCCTCGTCGAAGAGTACATTCAAGGTCGCGAGATCACCACAGGCATTTTGGGAAATCTGATGCCGCGCGGTTCGTGGATCAAAGAAAAGAAACGCATCGAAGCGGAACGCGCGTCGCAAACTCAAACGATAGGCGCAGAAGTGGAACACGCTTCCGGCAATGGCAATGGCTCAAATGGAAAAAAAGCGCCCGTTCGCGAATACTTTTATTCAGGGGTGCGCGTATTGCCGCCGCTCGAAATTGATTTTTCACCGCTGCAAGACACCGCGCCGCTGTACGGTTCCGAAATCAAACACAACAATCCGTGGGGTCCAAAATATCTGTGCCCCGCACCCCTTTCCGCAAAACTCACTTCGCAAATCGGACGCCTCACCGTGGCGACATTTCGCGCGCTGGAATGTTTTGATTTCGCGCGCGTCGATTATCGTATTCGTGAATCGGACAATCTCCCGATGGTGATCGAGATCAATCCACTTGCAGGTCTGACGGAAGGATTAAGCGATATTGTGATTGAAGCGAACGCGGCAGGGCTCGGTTACGACGAATTGATCAACACCATTCTCGATGCGGCGCTACGGCGCTATGGGATGCTCGAGGACTAGGGCGAAAAACATACCACGCATTTCGGAAATGCGTGGCACGTTTTTCGCAGTGGCACGTTTTTCGCGGCAACTTGTCTCGAATTGTAAAAGGTTTTACAATGCGCGGCGGAAGGAGACGTTTCCCGAAACGTCTGTACGGCGATTCTGATGTTGAACCCTGAAACGATCCAAACTCAATTGCACCGCGAACGCGAGGAAATGCTCGTGCGCGCGCAAACACCTGTCGAACTCGCCAAAGGCGATGAAGCGGACATGGCAGTCATGTCGCAAAACAAGGAACGCGCGCTCTGGCTGGCGAACGATGCGAAAGCGCGACTTGGTGCTATCGAAAAAGCATTGAAGCGTCTCGAACAAGGCACCTACGGTTCATGCGTGCAGTGCAACTCTGCTATTCCCGAAGATCGTCTAAATGCCATACCCACGACGCTGTATTGTTTGAGCTGCCAAAGCCAATTCGAACGCCCGCGCAAAAAATAGGGACGGATCCTCCGCTTGCCCGCTGAGCCAAGACGTTTCACCGAGACGTTTCACCGAGACGTTTCACCTAAACGTCTCTACTTTTCTCCATGACCGCATTTCTCGAACTGTTAAAAACCTACGCCATATTCTTTTATATTGGAGGCGTTCTCGCCGTCTTGCTTGGAATCAAGATGCTGTTTGATGCGCGGCGCGCCGCGCGCACGACGCTCTTTACCTTGGAACAAGAACAAGCAAGTGACCGCGCGTTTCGCGCACTGTTGGTGATGGTGGGCGCGACAGTATTTATTGGCGCAGTGGCAGGCATCAACGCGTTCGTCGCGCCTGCCTTGCCAACGCCAACACCCGATCAAGTGGACCCTACAGCGATTCCATTTACGCCGCCTGTGATTCTGCCATCCGCAACCCCGCAACCGACACTGACCCTTGCACCACCCACTGCCGCGCCAACGACGCGTCCAACGCAAGGCGCGGCAACCACAACCCCCGTCGTTCCACCAACCAGCGCAGTCCAACCAACAACGCCCGCACAACCACCGACTGTACTACCTCCGCCATCGTCCGCGTTAATTTATCTCGCGCCGACGTTGAATGTGCCGCCAAATGGTGACAGCATTGGTTCCGATAAAGTGCGTATGAGTTGGGGGGTGGATCAATTCGGCAACCTCGCGATTCCTGCGCTCTTGCCGCAAGATCAATTTTATCGTTTAGTGATCACATTCACGGATCGCACGAAAAACGCGACCGCGACACTCGTTCTATGCACGCACGAAAATAGTGTAGATCAACGCACGGGCGTCAACGTTGCCGATTATCGAAACGAAGCGGTGGACAATCAGTTCAAGTGGAATGTGACTGTCGTACGCGCGGCGAGTCAAGGCGCGTGTGAGGCAGGCGATTTTGCGCCTTTGAGTCCGCCGAGCGCAACATCAACGTTTATCTTGCCGTAAGCGAAATTCATCGCAAGGCGACAGGTCAACTGTCGCCTTTTTTGTGTACAAAAACAATCCCTTTGTATAATCCACCCGCGCCGTTGGATTGCAAATCCAGCGGCGCGGGTGGAGTTATGCTGTTACAAACCCAATCCTTCATGACAAACCTACGTCCTCAAATTTCGCGCGTTCCCATCCTCATTTGGCTCGCCGCACTCGTTCTAGTCATCGCGTTCGCGCTCCGCTTTTTCGCGCTCGATCAATTTCCGCCCGGTGTGCAGCATGACGAAGTGTTTGTCGCGAATTTCGCGCAAACGATTTTGCAGGGGCAGTATCCGATCTTTTTTGAATTGAATCGCGGTAACGAACCGCTGTTCATGTATCTCACCGCCGCGATGTTCAAACTCTTTGGCGAAAATGTTTGGGCGTTGCGCGCGACGGCGGCGTTGTGTGGCTTTGGCGCACTGCTGCTCACCTATTTTTTCGCGCGCAATCTTTTCGCAAAACAACACACCGAACGCGGCGATGAATCCAGCGCGAATTTTATTGCACTGATCACTGTCGCACTGATTACTTTTTCCTTCTGGCATCTGTACGAATCGCGCATTGGCTTGCACACCATAAGTACCTACCTGCTCGCCGCCGCGACATTTTATACCTTTTGGATGGGCTGGACGCGCGGCAATAAAATATTGTTGATCCTTTCTGGAATTTTCGCGGGCTTGTCCACCTACACTTATCGCTCTGGCATTTTCGTCCCTGCGACTCTTTTACTCTTTACTCTTTACTCGTTACTCCTCCACCGCAAAACATGGGACAAAAATCTCTATCTCATCCCCATCATTTTTTTCATCGCCGCGCTCGTTTATTTTCCCCTTTTCAATTTCATCACCACGCATCCCGAGACCGCGCTGGCGCGTCTGGGCGATTTGAGTGGCGACATGGACGCGCTGCGGCAAGGTAATCCGCTGCCTCTGCTGAATAACGGGGTTCGCGTATTGGGCATGTTTGGCGTCAGCGGCGATCCCGAATGGCGCTACAACGTCGCGCTGCGCCCGATTTTTGATCCGTTGTGGGCGATCTTGTTTTATGGAGGCATTGTCGTCGCGCTGTTTCGTTTCAAGCGCGCGCCATACGCGTTCGCGTTGATTTGGCTGTTTGTGATGTTATTGCCTAGCATTTTAAGCGGCAGCGATTTGTCACAACATCGCGCGGTGGGCGCAATTGGCGCAGCGTTTATGATGCCCGCGTTGGCGTTGGATGAACTGCGCGTGTTTGTAAAAAAGCGGTGGGGCAATCGCGCGCAGTTCGCATTGGGCGCGGGTGTTGCCGCGTTGATCATATTCGCCGCGTATGGCGGCATCAACGCCTATTTTGTGACGTGGACGAACCACCCTGAAGTGCGTTTGATTCAACGCGCAGATTTGGCAATCGCGGCGCGTTGGTTGGACGAGCATCAAACGAAACAACGCGCGCTCGTGTCCGCCGAATTTGCGAACGATTTGGATCGCGGCTCGTTCAATCTCGTCGCGCGCAAGCCGAACCGCGCACAATTTTTTCAAGGCGCGGATACGTTTGTGTTGCCCGTGCGCACGATTGCGTTCGTCGTCAATCCGCGCAGTGGGCGCGTTCATGAAACACTCAAAGGAAAATTTCTCTCGGACTCGCCCGTGTTCACCTCCAAACTTGCGGATGGGGCAATCGAGGTCGAGATTTACGAATTGCTCCAAGAAGAATTACAAATTTTGCGAACGATACGCGGACTCGTATCTAGCGCGCATACGCAAGACGGGCAAATTTTGATCCGCGATGCGTACATCATCAGTAACGCGCGGACAGGTGAAACGTTGAACGCGGAATTGTGGTGGGACATTCTCGCGCCATCTGTGAGCGATGCGGACGGCTTGCAATGGATCGGTTCGCTTCAGGATAAAATGAAATATGTTTGGAGTGAAACATCTTCGCTGGGCTACACGCCCTCGCAGTGGCAGCGCGATGACGCCATTGTGACCTTGTTGCAGTTGCCCATTCCCGTAGATGCACCGCCGCAAACGTACACGCTTAACATTGCTCTCAATTCCAATCACGGCGCCATCCCGTTGAGCAAAGATGATGCCCCACCCGCGCCACAGATTCAACTGGCAGAGACAAATGCAGAACGCGGACCCGTGCCGCGCGATAGACCTGTTTTGGAGGTACGCTATCCATCCAAAGCGAAATTTGGCGACATTGAGTTGCTCGGTTCGGACGCGGTGTGGGAGGCGGCGGCGGGCAGCGCGTGGCGCTTGATTTTGTTTTGGAAAGCTGACGCGAAAATTTCAGCCAATTATAAACTGCGCTTAATGGCGCTGACGGAAGATGGAACGGAAATTGCGCGTCAGGAAGATGTATTGTTGAAAGGGGTGTACCCCACGCGGCAATGGCGCGCGGGCGATTACATTCGCAGCGTTCACGATTTTCAAATTCCAACGGACGCGTCGCGCGGCAAAGCGGTTGTGCGCGTTTCGCTTTGGACGAATGATGACAAACCTGTGGGACGCGCGGACGGCGCGCCGATTGCGGGCATTGAAATTGTTGGACGCGCGCGCAATTTTGAAAAACCGAATGCACAAACGCCGCGTGTTGCGCGTTTCGGCGACGCGATTGAAATGATTGGTTATGATCTGCCGCAAACAAAATGGCGCGCGGGTGATCCATTCAACCTGACACTGCATTGGCGCGCGTTAAAAGCGGCGGACAAACCGTATACGGTTTTTGTGCATTTATTGGATGCGAACGGGCAAGTGATTGGGCAAAAGGACGCGCAGCCGTTGAATGGCGATGCGCCAACCGATTCATGGCAACCGAACGAATACCTCGCCGACGCGTTTTCATTCAGCATCGCGCCCGACGCGTTGAAAGGCGCGGCATCTATTGAAATCGGTTTCTATGATTCTGTCACGGGACAACGCCTCAATGTCGCAGATGAAAGGGGAACGCCATTGGGCGATCACCTTTTGATAAACGGATTGAGCATCGAGTAGCGCGGTTTCAAGACCCTAATAGACAACTCAAATAAACATCGAACGAACCGTGATGTATCCGTAGTCGTCCAGCAATGAAGAATGAAAAGTTGTATCGTTCAAATACTTTTCGAACTGATCCGCTAACTGATCAAGTTGCGTT
>Ga0247727_10006951_pt1 | contig 21913 bp, 18 predicted proteins | sample WisWelCaveWW1625_FD_202498 | JGI IMG/M metagenome (GOLD analysis project Ga0247727, IMG submission 202498) | Biofilm microbial communities from Wishing Well Cave, Virginia, United States - WW16-25 | ecosystem: Environmental > Aquatic > Deep subsurface > Groundwater > Cave microbial mat | place...
GGAAGCCGGCGTAGCATGTGCGACCTCGCCGACGTGGCCGATCGCGCTCTCGCCGCGCTGAGGCGGGCCCCGGGCCTGACCGGCTCGACGCTCGCCGAACGCCTTGCGGCGGAAGGGATCTGCGCGCTCCACGCCGACGTCGCGATTCGCCAGCTCCATCGGAAGGCGAAAATCGCGGGGCCGAAGGGTCAACCGCTTCCCAAGGACCTTACGCTCGACGATCTTCGCATGCAGGCGCTTGCGGTCGTGACGGAGCCCGAGTGGTTGGTCGGAGGCTACCGCGTCTTCCGCGACCAGTTCCTGGGCGCGGGCGCCGGCGCGAAGGTCTACCGGGCCGAGCATCTGAGGCTCCGCCGCCCCGCCGCGATGAAGATCATCCGTTCAGTCGATTCTCCGATGGAATCGGGGCGCGCAGAGATTCTGCGGCGGGCGCTCGCCGAGCCTGAAGTGCTCGCCCGTCTTCACCATCCGCACATCCTGCCGGTCTTCGACGCCGGAGAGGAGAACGGCTACACCTGGATCGCCACGGCGCTCTGTGAAGGGGGCAACCTGGCCTCAAGGATCCGGCGAGAAGGGCCCCTCCCGCCGAAGATCGTGGCCGAAATCATGGCCGCCGTGGCGGAGGCGCTTGACGCGGCCGCGCAGAACGGCGTCGTCCACCGGGATGTGAAGCCCGAGAACATCCTCTTTGACTCGGCCGGTCGCGTCTACGTGGGAGACTTCGGGCTCGCGCGCATCCAGCCCCTGCCTGGACAGGCGGCAGGCTATTCCGACCTTCATCCAGCGACGGCTCCGGGCACGGCGGTGGGCACCCCGCAGTATCTTGCACCGGAACGCGCCAACGGCGAGCGCGGCGACCTACGCTCGGACGAATACTCGCTCGGCGCCACGGCCTACGAGATGGCGACAGGCCGGCCGCTCTTCGACTTGGACCTCAAGCCTGAGATGCAACTCCAGTGGCTCTACCACCACATCAATGTCCGACATGAGCCCATTTCGAAGCGCCGCCCGGATATTCCCCGCGACCTTGAGGAGATCATCGGGCGCTGCCTCGCGAAATCGCCTCACGACCGATACCAGACGATGAGGTCGCTGGTTCGGGATCTTCGACGGTTCATCGCAAGCTGCCCTTCCCCGGATACGGAGCGGATTGAAGTCTCCCCCTCCTTGGAAGCTCCCAGCGTGGTCGGGCCGGTCACGCAGAAGATCTCCTCGTTCCTTGCGTCCGTAGACGTCGACATTGTCATCGCCCAGAGCGCCTATGAGGAGAAGTTCGGCAAGGCGTGCTTCGAGACGCCGGAGTTCTTGCGGCCATTCTGGTCGATCATTGCCGAGAAGGGGCTTCTCGGCGTCTGCGCGAAGCTGCAAAGCGTGGTCGCTCCGGAGCAGTTCAAGGAGGTCCTCGACCGGGCCTTGGCGGGTGCCGAACCCAGTTCGGCGACGTGGGCGCTCCCGAACGACCCCATCGACTACCTATGGTTGGCCGTGCATAAGGTCGCCAAGGCCAAGGCCGAGGGCCAGATTCCCGACACCTCCGGCGTCGAAGCCCTCCACGCGTTCTTAAAATCGGCCATCGACGATCCGCGCCTCCCGCTGCCCGCGCCACCTGCACCCGTGCCGTCGGCCACGCCGAGCGAAGCGGTCGCCGAGGCTGGGGAGATCCCGGTCCGAGAGGCCACATCGGCTCCCGTGGCAGCGCCGCCGGCCGTCGAAGACGATGTCATTCCGGCGGGATTGGAGGTCGGCGATCGCCTGCGCGTCCTGCATCTCATCGCGCGGGGCGGCATGGGCGCCGTCTACCGCGCCCACGACAAGCTCCTCGACCGGGACGTCGCGCTCAAGTTCATGCTCAACGCCGGAGCACCCGTCGACGCCGAATCGCAGTCCCGTTTTCTGCGCGAGGCGAGGACCGCTGCCAAGCTGAAGCACGACAACGTCGTCTCCGTCTATGAGGCCAACTTCTGGGAGATCGAGACGCCCTTCGGACGGAAACGGGTGCCTTACCTTGTGATGGAGTTCGTCCAGGGCAAGACGCTCACGCTCCACCGGGCGGAGCGCGAACGGCTCGCCGTTGATGAGGCGCTCTCGATCGCCAGGCAGGCACTTTCCGGACTCGCGGCAGCCCACGCGCTTGGGCTCGTCCACCGCGACATCAAGCCCGACAACATCATGATCGACGAGGCCGGCGTCGTCCGACTCATGGACTTCGGCCTGGCACGTTCGATGTTCCGGAGTCTCGACAACGTTACGGCGACGGGCGTCTTCACTGGCACGATCGAGTACGCGTCGCCCGAGCAGCTCGGCACGGCGGACTCCGTCGACGGACGGAGCGACCTCTATTCGTTCGGCGTTGTCCTCTACGAGCTGCTGTCGGGCGTGCGGCCCTACACGACCTCCTCGCCCAACAAGCTGCCGCTCGCGAAGGACATCGCCGATCCGGCGCACCAGCCGCCACGCCTGCGATCCGTCGTGCCGGAGATTCCGGAATCTGTCGAGGAGTTCGTCCATCGCCTTTTAGCGAAGCGCCGCGAGAACCGGCCCAGCGGCGCGGTCGAAGCGATCAACCAGCTCGACGCCCTCCTCGAGTCGCTGTCCCATCCCATCAAACCCAAGCGCCGAATCGCAGGCGCGCTGACCCTTGCGTCAGCAGCTCTCCTGATCATCCTCGCCGTTGCCGTCTCCCCGCTGCTGCGGAGTTCAGCCAAGCCGTCGGGCAACGGACTGGAACACGCGGGGAAAGGCTCCAACGAGCGCCACGGGGAGCGGCCTCCCGCCAAGGAGGGAGCCGGTTCTCAGAGGAACGATCCGCCCAAGGAGCATCCCAAGGACCCGCCGATCGATGCATCGAAAGCCGAGGGAAAGCCTGCGGATAAGCCGTTGCCCAAGGAGTCGCCCCTCGTCGAGCGCCTTCGCGGCTACGACGCGCCGACGGACGCTGAACTCGCGCTGATCGCCGAGATGCGGGCCGTCTTCGCGAAGGGCGCTTCCGCGTTCGCGTCGCGAGACTTCGCGCTCGCGGCCTCGGAACTTGCCGCGCTTGCCGGAGACGCGCGCCAGACGGGCCACACGCAACTGCTCCATCGCGGTGCCTCGGCCCTGCTCGAACTCGTCGCGAAGTGCGTGGCCGCGCGCCACGGCGATCTCAAGAGCGCTCCCGGCGCCGTCACGGTGCGTCTTTCAGATGGCCGGGTCCTGACGGGAACGGTGGCGGCTACTGACGACGCGGGGTTCACGCTTTCGACCGACGGCTCGGCGTCCGTGCGGCTGGCCTTCGGCCAGCTGGCGCTGGAGGACTACTTAAGCGCCGCCGGCCAGGAGCGGGGACGGCTTGCGCTTCGCATCGTCTCCGGCGACTCGAGCGAGGCGCTGGCGGATCTGGGCGCCCTCTTGCTCTCGGAGGAATCCGTTACGCTGTGGCTTCCGTTCGCGGTGACGATGGCCCAGATCCGGGCGGGCGCCCTGGTTGGCACGGATCGTCACGCGGAGGCTAGATTGTCGTTCGGACGCCTGGCTGCTTCTGCGAAGGACGCGGTCGATCTCTTTCGGTGGCTCAAGCCGGAGTTCGAGCAGGCGAGTCGCGAGGAGCAGGCGCTCGGCCTCTTCCTCGAGGGCAAGCATGCCGAGGTCGTCGTCGGTTTCGACCGGTGCCTCGCGCGCCCGATCGCGGCGAAGCGTCTCTTCGATGCGGCGACTGCGACGTTCAAGGACGACCTGATCGCCAACGAGCTCGTGCTCGATTGGGTCCTGCGGCCCGAGGAGAAGAAGGACTCGATGAAGTTCTTCGACCTCTACGACAAGGACGGAATCGAGGGGCTGATCCTCCGGGATCCGACCAGCCAACACAGCGTCCTGCCGAAGCATCCGCTTCCCACAGCTGCCCAGGGTCTCTCCATCGCGTTCCGCGCGACCTTCATGGAGGCGTCGTCGCACCTGCGAATGTCGCTCTCCTCGACCAAGGGCGGCGCGCACCTTCGGCTCGATGCCAAGGAACTGAGCCTGCGCCGCTCCAGGATGGAAGGCCCCGAAAGCGACGTGCTCGCGACCGTTCCCGTGGTCCCGGCGAAGGACGACGCGTGGCGCACGTTGACGCTCGTGCCCTCCGTGGCGACCCAGAACGTCTTCGTCTACATCGATGGCGCGCTGATGTTCCACGCGTCGTTCGACGACGCCTCGATCCCGCCCCAGTTCGCCATCACCGTCTCGTCCGCCGAGATCGTCATTCGCTCCGTCATGGCCAAGCCCGTCAAGTGAGGACTTCATGAGCACCACCCGCCACCGCGCTCTCTTCATCATCGGTGCCGTCACGCTGGCCGCCCTGCTCGCCTGCGCCGTCGGACCCAGGCCCGCGCCACTGCCCGAGCACACTGTGGAGTGCCAATTCGTCCCGCCGGATCATGTGGCGGAGACGTGTCTGCATGGTTTGGGCTCGTCCCTTCTCGAGCTTCCCGACACGACGCTCTTCTACGAGAAGGACTCGATCCTCCGGATCAACACACCCGCGGGATTCGAGCCCTACCACGCCCATCTTTTTCACAAGGTGGGAGAGGTCCACCGGATGGAGCAGGTCGTGGGGCCCGCCGACAAGGCGACGGGTGTCCTTACGATCGACCTGTCGCAGTTCCCGCACCCAGAAACGCTGATCGTGGCGTCGGCGGACCACCGGGCGACGCCGACAGCCGTCGCCTCGCAGGAGTCGGCGGCGTTGGGCGCGGCGATCCTGCCTCCCTACGCGCTCGCATTCAAGCTTGCGCCTAAGGCGCAGGCGGCGACCTTGCTCAGCCTTCAGCCGTTCCGATACGAACTCGAATCGCCGCATGGCAATCTCCACCTCCTCGTGACGCCCGCGAACCGGGGCGACATGCTCCTCTCGCTCATCGACCTCGACCAGAAGCTCTCGCGGGCGTTCAAGGACGCCTACTTCCACTTTCGGCCTGCTGACGCCGCGCTCGCGCCGCGCCTCACCGTCGAAGTGGCGACCAAGGAAGGGAAGACATGGCAACGCGCCGGCACGTGGCCCATCCCGCCGGGCGCTCTCGCCTCCACGAAGGGGGCCGAAGGCGCCGACGCGCTCCTCTTCGCGCTCCGGACCTTCCGCAAGGACCTCATCCCTTTCGGCCCTCCCGCCGAGCTGGCACTCGTCTATCCGAAGGAGGCGCCCGAGGTGACGGCGACGGTGACCGGGCGAATGGCCGGGACGCGCGAGAAGGCCGAGTACCGGCTCGTCGTCTCGCACGCCGTCCCGGACGACCGCGCGGCGAAGAGCTACGCCTTCAAGACGCAGGCTGTCACGCTGACGCACGACAAGCCGGAGCAGTCGTTGAGCGTCGATCTCTCCAGCGTGGATGGGGGACGATTCCCGGTGACCTCGGTGATCGCGCACCGACTCGTGACGACCTGGACCACGAAAGGCGGCATGTACGCGCTGGTGCCGCCTCTCGGCCGGACCGTTCTCGCGTCCGATCCCTTCGAGAATGGGCCTTCGGCGCCAGCGCACATCATCTGCGCTTCGTCCGCCGCCTACTACGACCTCGTGAACTTCAGGGGGGACGGCGGGGCCGCCAAGCTACGGTTGATGCGGCAGCTTGGGCCGTCGGGTGGCACATCCCCGAACACGACTCCGACCGATGCGGGGCCGAATGGCGGCGGCTGGACCGACGGCAGCTGGAATCCAGGGTTCGATTCGAGTTCCAACCCGGGAGGAAGCACCACGCCGAGCGAAGCCGGCGGCCCTACCTCATCAGGTTCGCCCGGCTCGGGAGGATCGAACCTCAACTGGACCCCCGAGTTGATTCCGCCGCCCCCCAACCCGCCCGACCCGCCCGAAATCCTCGTGCGTTTGAAGTGCGGCTGCAAGTACGCGGTGGAGTGCAAGTGCCCGCCGCATATGTGGAACATGACCGACGTCATGAACCGGATCATGGCCTCGAAGTACGTGGTCGATTCGGCAGGGAAGAAGTACGAGGTGGCCGACTATTCGTGGTTCGGGAGTCACGGCGCGTCCGCTCCCTGCCATGAGAAAAAGCAGATTGGAGCGGTGCGCATCTCGTTCTGGATCGGGCTCAGCCTCGTGCAGCGGATGTTCAGCGTCTTCGTGGAGTTCGGGCCATGCATGCCGACGGGCGGCTTGGGCAAGAAGGACAAGAAGAAGGAAGCGAAGAAGGCCCCCCCTGGGATGCCCAAGCCGGGACCGAACGACCCGCAGCCGAAGCCGGTTCTTCCCGTCTTGTCGATTAGCGTTGCGCCAGACGAGGGCTGGGACGACGCCCGTCCGGCGGCGGACGGCGACGAACTCACCTCGTCGGCGGACATGGCGGGCGTGAGCCCCTTCAATGATCCCCTACTGGCGGGACTCATCGCGCAGCGACGGGATTGGTCTTCCGTGCTCCTTCGCGGCGACGTCTTCCTCAGCTCGATCGTGACGCTCGCGGAGCTCGCGCCGCGGCGCGAGCGGTCGCATGTTCGCGACGTCTACGACCTCCAGCCCGAGCGTTCGCGTCGGTTCGATGTCGAATGGACGCGCGACCCGGCCAAGTCGTGGCCCACGTACGATCCGTCACGCACACCCGGCGGCCGGCCCTGATCCCTGAGATGAACGGAGAATCCATGAAACGGATGCTGCTGGCGCTGTCGTTCTTCACGGCCATTGCTGGCTTGGCCTCTGCGCAGGAGAACGCGATCTCCGCGCGCGTCGAGGACCCGTTGGGTTCCATCCGAGGCGCGTATGCCGAAGGCCGCAACCAGGATCTCGTCATTCTTGCGGACCGGGCGCTCCTTCACGCCGACGCCTCATCGCATGGCGAGATTCGCTTCTGGCGAGGCGGGGCCCTTCGGCGTCTCGGCCGGCCCGGGGAGGCGCTGCTCGCGCTCGACTCTGCAGTCATCGCCGGATTCGACTCGCCCGAACTTCACGTGGAGCGGGCCCTTGTTCTTTCGTCGCTGGGACGGCTCCAAGAGGCGAACCAAGAGATGGAAACCGTTCGCCGGATGCTCCAAGAGGATCCGCTCCGCCGCGAGCAGATGGAGGGGCGCTGGGCGAATCGCGAGCCCGCCAGTCGCCGCTTCGTGGCGCGAGTGAGGCCCCAGCTCGGCTATGACTCGAACTTGGTTCTCATCGGGGACGACGCCACTCTCTTCGAAAGCGCAGACACCAAGAGCGCCTTCTATGGTGCGGTCCTCGACGCGAAGCTGCATCTCTTGGAGCCGGGACCGCAGGCTCTCGATGTGGACTACCGCAACTCGCTTCGGGGCTACTCAAGCGAAAGCGACCTGTCGTCGAGCGACAACGCGCTGTCGTTGACCGGCCGCACGCCGCTTGGTGACCGCATAGACCTCGAAATCCGGCTCGGAATTGCCGAGACGTGGTTGCAAGGCGAGGGACATTTCCGGACGGAGCGATCCATGGGCGGAGCGCTTCTCTTCCGCCCGGTTGCTCGAGTTCAGGCGCGACTCTCGCTGGGCTGGTCGGACGCGGACTACTACCTCTCGGGTCCCAATGAGCAGGATCGAGATGGTGTCCGGGAGAGCGTCGGCCTCGAGGCGACGCTCGACGCGGGGCAGGGCTGGGCGCTGACCCCCTACCTTGCGTTCCGCCTCATCGACACCGATGGCACCGACTACCAGGGTTCCGAGCGCGAAGTCGGGATGCGGGTCGCATGCCCGGAGTGGAAGCGTATCCAGACCTTCGTCTCCGCCGGGTTCGTCTATGCGCCCTTCGACAAGCCGCACAGCCTCACGGCCTTCACCGACGAGCGTGAAGATCGGCGGATCTTCGCGTCGGCGTCGTTCGTCCTTCCGGCCTTGGAGTCGATCGCCGGGTTTGCTCCCAGTCTCACGGTCCGGTTCGAGCAGTGGCGTTCAAACATCGAGGTCTTCGAGTTCCGACGGTGGGAGCCGGTCCTCGAGTTCTCCGTGAACCTCGCTTTCTAATGCTCTCTGCCGGCGCCACGACTCGGTCGTAGAATCTCACGAGGCCACATGACGAAGCCCGCAGTGCTAATGCTGATGCTCGCGGTCGGGCAGGCGGACGACTTATCTGCTCGCGCCGACAAGCTGGACGAGAGGTTGGTGTCCGCCTTCGTGGCACTCGCAGGCGACTACGACTCCAAGAAGGACCCTGAAGCCTCCCACTTCTTCGCGGAATGTGCCCTAGGGCTCGGTTCAAAGGACGAGAACACCGCCGCGCTTCGCAAGAAGTGGGAGGACGAGCTATACCGCGGGCGTTCGCGGGGGGGCATCGTCATCGCGGATAAGGAACTGGCCACGCTCAATTCTAAGCTGACCGCGCTCGCCAAGGAGGCTCGGACAATCCTCGATCTCTTGGTGGACGAGGCGCAGAAGGGCAAGATCAAGGACGAGCAGCGGATCCTCCTGCAGCGCGTCGCGCTCCGTTGCGAATTGGCCAGAGGGGCTGGCGATTACATTCGAGCGACTCAGCGATTCAACGCTACGCGCGCGAAGATGAAGCTCCGGGCCTTGTTATGGGACTTCGACTCCTCCTCGCGCCTGATCTTGGCAGCCTGGCACATGGCGGAGACGGCGGACTGGACCCCAGAGCAGGTGTCCGTCGAAGAAGCCTGGTCCTTCAGCGTCTCAGTACCTTGGTCGAAGGAAAACGCAAACCGTCTGCCGACGTGGGAATACAACAAGCTGAAGATCGCGCTACCCGATGTCGTGGACGAGATCCGCTCGCTTGCGGTGGTACGGGAGAACCTCCTCAACCCCGACGCTCGCCGCTTGTGGCTGGGCTACTGGGGCAAGGGACGCAAGCTGCACAGCATCAAGCTCTACGCGATTCCACGGGGCGAGTACCGAAAGGACATCGCCACGCCGACATCTCGATTCCGGGGCGAAACCGTCGCGGAGGATCGAGATCGATGGGCGGAGGTGGAGGAGACGATTCAAGTCGGCAGCGCGAAGGTCGCCGTCGCTCAATACCCTTTTGACGGCGAGGCCGACGCTCCCACGACATTCGGCGGCGGCGAGCGAACGGAGCTGAACTGGTCCGACCCGACCATCGACCAGAAGGGGCTCTTCACGATGGGGTTGCCTATCATGCTGCGGTTCTTCGGAGGCGAGAAGATTACGGACCTCGACTTCGAGGTGAAGGCGAAGGGCGGGCGCGCCCTCAGCTGCCGGAAGTACCTCAACGGCGACAAGCGCGTCGATATGGAGAACCTGCCGACCGTCCTCCTCCTGCCCGAGAAGCCATTCGACAAGGGCACGACCTACCTGGTGCGCATCAAGGGGAAGCTCGACGGGACGCCGTTCGAGAGGAAGTGGGAGTTCACGACGGCGAAGTGACAAGCGCGCATAACGCGAGTTCTCCAAGGGACTGCCGCCACGTTCGGTCGCTATGGAGTAGACTCAAGCAAGATGCGATTTCGGGTAGTCACTGGCGCAATCTTCTCGGGCGCTTTGCTCATTGTTCTCCATGTAGTTGAGCCCGAATGCGTCCTCATGCTCGCACCACCGGAGCGGTCCCCTGAGCGAGTGCGCGTTTGCCTTCAACGAGAAACGGCCACTAGAAATCTAAGCGACTTCAAAGCATGGGCAGCAGAAGAGGGAGTCTCTAACGGGCTCTGCGTGAAGGGAGTGACCTATCCGGCGCCAATCGTTGTTCGAAACGATGACCACAGCTACGCACTCTTCCACCCCAATCTCCTCAACGACTCATGGAAGCAGGAACCCGGCTTCCTCTTATTATATAGCGAGCAGGGAGGAGGTCTTCTGCTGTCCTATCACGCAAGTTGGGAACTCGGCCTCGAAAGCGAAGTCGTTGGTAGTGGCATGGCGTATCGAGATCGAGTCTCCTCGATTCTCCGGGGTACAACTGCGATTCGGTGGGCAGTTACGGGAATTCTCATCTTCGTGATGGCGCTTGCCGTTCATCGGGACCTTCGGCGTCATTTGAGATCCGAGAACCACGAAGTCACGAATTGCGTGTAGTACTCGCGATGCGCTGAGGCCGCCAAGACGGGGCTCAAGCGATCAAGCCAAGCGCGTGCGTTTTGGCGATCTCCCTTTACGTAGTAGGTGTTCGCGATTTCGATGTAGAAGTGGACCGCGAAGGATCGAATGGGGCCATGCATCAGCATCATGAGCTGCGTAAACTCCTCATCGCGCCCGAGTGATTCGTCCAGTGCTTTGTACTCCGCCTCGTTGGATAGGAGCCAGTTGCGCCAACGCTGCCAGTACTCAACGTATTCGACCGGGTCATAGATACCCCGCTTCCGCTCGTCGCCTAGTGCGGCCATGTCTGCGAGGTGCCAAGCGCCAACGACCGTGCGCCAATCTCTCCAAGGCAGTTGCGCAACACGCTCGAACAGCTCGCGGGTCCACTCGTAGTCACCCGCCCCTACTTCTGCCGCAATCGCCAGGGCGAGAGTTGCATCTGACCGTGATCGCGTAGGACTCTCGTCCAGACAATTGAGCAAGATGTCGATTCGCGAGAGGAGCTTCTCCTCGCCCGGCAATGCCATCGCCTCGCGAAGCGCCGCAACACAACAACGCTGCCGTTCCAGGACTACGGTCTCCCTAAACTCCACCTTGAGTTGCTTTAGCCGCTCGATCGTTGCTTGTTGATCGAACTTCGGCGAGCAATGCGAATGTCGCGGCGACGTCTCCCTGAGAGGAGCCGGCGTGCAGGCTGTTGCGAGAACGAGGCATGAGACCGCAATGCCCTGCGCCGCCCTCCTCGCGAAAGCAGGTTGGGTCATTGTGGCAATGGCGACCTAGCCCCCGTGACGTGATCGCTCTTGTAGAAGTACACATCAGGCTTCGTGTTCCTGAAGTAGTGCCACTCTTTGCCGGGCACGTCGACTGCGCATGCGTTGCGCCACCCTGCACCCACGTGGGGCTTCGGCGCGTTGTCTCCCTTCAGGCCCAAGCTTATGTTGTGCACCCACCGATTCGCATCCATCCACCTGGAGATGTAGAGCCGCGGATTGTCGACATTGACGTTCTTCGCGAATTTCAGGAAGTTGTTGATTAGCGCGATGGCATTGCCCTTGGGCTTGAGATAGCCAGACTGGTCGATGTCCGAAGGAGCGCTAGCTCTATAGCCGAGAAACACGACCACTGGTGTGGTTCTCCATTGCGCATTGGCGTTGAAGGGATTGACTGCCCAGTCTGGATGATGCCATACGTTGCCAACTTCGGGCGGATCAATGAGACCGGGATTGCGCGCCTGCGCGTCTGCCGTGCCCAAAACGTCTGCGTCCGTAACCGAGCATCCCGCGATAAGGACGACTTCGATTTCGTCACTCCAATGGTCCGCAAGTTGGGCGTTCGTAATCGCCTTCGCGTCATTGGCGACTGTTCCGGTAGGCCCAACAGGGGCGTCCTCGTTCGCCTCAATCGCACCTTGCTGATGAGCGCCGTGACCCGAGTACATGAAGAGGTCCGCGTTGTTCTGCATCTGTCGCCCGAGCAATCCGAATACCGGCGGCAGATCCTTGGGCATTTCCAAGTCGCTTTGCACGCCAGCCACGATCATCAGGTGCTCGACGCCACCCGACTGAATGAACTCCTTGTTGACGTCTCCGATGCCAAGCCGCTCGTGCTGCGAGTTCGCTCGCAGTTCCTTGTCCTTGAGTCGATGGATGGCGTAGCCGCGGATCTTGTATTTGCGACTCGCGAATTCCTTCAGGAGGTTGCCCGTGTCTTCGTCGCTGGACTCCTCCGGGGTAGCGATGTAGTCCGCGGCACAGACTTCGTTGACGTCATCCTTACCCGCCGGTCCGAGGAGGTCCTTCTTCACGTTCTCGCTACTTATCGTCACGGAGAACTTGTTTCCGCCCAGAACCAATTTCTCTGCGCGAGAACGGCCCTGATATTTGGGCTTGAACTTGTCGATGGGGAAGCCTTCCTCGCGGTCGCCCGCAAGGAGCATCACGGGAAGTCCAGCGTCACCACGCGCGGCCGTGTCCTTCTCGCTACTAAGCGCGACTTCGATCTTGATGTTGGGCAGGTCCTTCCTCAAAAGTACCTTGGTCCAGGCCATTGCTACGAAGGTGCCCCCCTCCTCCCGGAAGAACTTGATTTGCGCAACCTTGACATCCTCGATGCTAAACGTCTTCAAGTTCTTCTTGACCTTGGCTTGATCGACGTCGCTGTCTTGGCCGAGCAGCGTGAACGACGCCTCCGCGACAGACGCGACTTCCGCGGGAATGCGTCCATCGACAAGGAGCACGTGTTTGCCGGTGAGCCCCCGCGCATCGAGAAACAGCCCATTCCTCGAGAAACCCTTGATGACCGCTCCCCCCTGTACGTCAATGCCAAATGGCGAGAGCTTCGTGAGATTCTGGGCCTTCAGCTCCGCATCGGCCGCAGCTTCTTCTCCCGCGAGCATTCCCTCGATTGCATCGCTAGGAAGCGGCACGAAGGTCCCCACGAGACTTCCACTTTCCGAGAAGGAGACGTTGGCTTGAGACGCGGGCTTCATGCACGTCGAATAAGAGAGCGGTAGGGAGCCCGTTGAGGTGATGACATTCTCGGTTGATGAGGGCTGCGTCACTACAACGACGATCTTCGTCGCGTAGAGTTCGCCCGACAGATCGGTGCGCTCCTCGGTCCCGAAGGTGCTCGGGCCAACGGTGACGGGAAGCACCGCTCCTCGCGGATCTACCACGCGAACGTAGAAGGGATTGAACTGGCCTGGGCCGGTCTCTTCCCCGTTCTGCAAATCCACCACCAGCACGCCGACAGCGGGCAGAGAAGCTTCATCAGTGTTCCGAACCGTGGCGCTGTTCGTGAAGAAGCCATCGCTAAGAACGTCTGCCTCTAGGGACAGGTTCATGGCTGACACGGAACGCGCCGAACTCGAAATCTCGACGACAAGTTCGCCGCCAAGCGAGATCGACAGCACCTTTATCGTCACAGACCCGAAGGCTGGCGTCGCGCCAGTGAAGATGCTGGAGTTTGCTGACGTCTCTGTGAGCTCATCTTCGGCGTTGTCTTGGGGAGGGATGCCTCCCGTCGTCAACACGAGCCTATCCACGACGCTCGCGCTGAGGCTCGGCCCACCTCGAATCGTGATGCCGATCACGTTCGTGACGAAGTAGGCGACGCCCGTGTCCGCTCGCTTGTCCAAAACGACCGCGAACTGCAGCTGATCTACTCCTTCATTACCGATGAGATTCGGACTGGTCCGCAGGGTTATTAGGTTTCTCTCCTTGCTACTCGCGCTGAACGCGAGCGTGCCAGAGAATGAGAATTGCTTCGCGAAAGGCCTCATGAACGACGTGGGAGCCGGCGCCTTCTGGAGCGCGAACGTGGCGATGAGAACGTCGTTGCGAAACGCCCCAACCTCAGCAACATCTCCTCCGGAGCCCTCGATGATATCGGCTATGGCATCCGTGACCATGCCGCTCACCGGAAGCAGAACATTTCCTTGCAGATCAACGGAGACGTCTGAGAGCGAGACGTCATTCACCTTCAGATGAGGTCTTGGATTCGATATGGCCACCTCGTTCAACGTCGCCAGGGCATCTCGCGAACCATCTCGCGGGTCTGACGCCGGCAGCTTCACATCCACGTCGATGATGGGGCACTTGTCCATGGCAGATTCGATGCTGCCCGTTTGGACCGTGCTCTCTAGAGCAAGTTCGATTTGCTCGATGGCAGATCGTAGGGTCTTGAGTTCGCTCACGAGTTGCTTGATTTGCGCCCAGCTCGAAGCTACGAGTGAAGTCGTCTGCCCGATGTACGCTTCTACGTCGCCAGCGGCGTCGGCACCCTTCTTTTGAGAGAAGATCGCGGGTAGGCCGCTCTCCTCCTGCGAGATCCCCTCGATGATCTGTTGATCCAGTGCGGAGATCATTGCGAATTTCTGCTCATACTCCGAAGCCTTGCCGTCCCGCTCGTCGAGCAGGTCATTCAGCGCGGCGAGGACTCCCGGAACAGATGCCGATTCGAAAAGACCCGCGCCTCCTCGCATGTAGAGACCGGCGTGGTGCTTCGTGAATGGCGGCAGTGAGAATGTGACGGGAACGATTGGGTCATGGGTCCCTACCTCCGTGAACGTGCTGCCACCTCCGGGTCCATCCGTGATATACCCGACCCAGAGATGGTCTGGATTCGGCCCAATCAGGAAGAAATCCATTCCTACGCCGGCCTGCTCCGCGCAAATGTCACCGCCAGGCTTGCATACAACCTGAGCGCGGGGCGGAGGCTCCTCGGCAACCAACGGAGTACCGCCGCCAGACTGGGTGGAGCCTGGAGGCATCGAATTGTTCGAACCCGACGATCCGCTACTGTCCAGCGCCATCGCCGCGAAGAACAGCGCGAGGACCAAGGCGCATGCGAGAGTGCTCGCCGCGAGTATCTTGCTTCGTTTGCTTTTCACGGATAGCCCTTTCATTCCATCTGCCCAAGGATTCGCGAAGCGCCTGCGGCCCCCCTCCCAACCAACCCAGGCACGGCCGCGTTGCGCTGGCCGCCCTCACTCCTTCGGCGGGATACGGCTCGGGTGCGATGCGGTGCTGATGACCGCGCGCCCGTACTTGGCGTCCGTCCCCCGCCAGCTACGACTCAGACCCAACCATACCCCTGCATTCACCTAACTGCCAACTCCATTCTGAGAAAAAGTGAACGCATCCCCCTCCATCCGTCGCAAGGAGCTTCATGGCACAATGGCGCGATGCCCGACCGGCGAATCGTCCTCTCCTGCGTCGCGTGGCTCATCGACGAGATGGAATTCGAGGTCGGCGACGGAGGCGAGTGGTTCTCCCCCGCGCTCGAGCGGGAGACGGGGCGCCCGCTGCGGGTGCCTGCGGCCGCTTTCGAGCGTGCCGCGACGCTCGGAGGATTTCAGCGCGAGGTGGCGAGGATCGTGCAGGAGGCGCGGCGGAAGGGCGGCAGGCGATGAGCCGGCTTCCAACTTATCTCGAGTACCGAGTCCGGCGGCAGCCGCCCATCGCCCGGCGCGTTGTTCGCGGTTCCACGCCTGTCGTCTCATTCGGCGACGCGTCCACAGCGCGCGTTGCCACGCTCGGACTCAATCCTAGCCGGCGCGAGTTTTGTGATGTCCGTGGGCGGCTCCTCAGCGGCACCGAACGGCGCCTTGAGACTCTCGAATCGCTCGGCGTGCGGAGCCTGCACGACGCACCCGATGGCGCGGTCCGCAAGGTCATCCAAGGCTGCTACCGCTATTTTCACGGCAACGTCTACGGCTGGTTCAAGCCGCTCCAGGTCGTGCTCGATGCGCTTGGCCGCTCCTTCGCGCGCGGCTCCGCCTGCCATCTCGATCTTGTCCAGTGGGCGACCGATCCGACATGGGCGAAGATCGCGCGGAAGGAGCAGCTCGAGCTGCTGCTCGCGGACGCGTGGTTCCTCGGCGAGCAGCTGCGGAACGAGCGCATCCGCGTCGTGCTCGCGAACGGCCGAGGCGTGGCGGACGTGCTGGAGCAAGTGTCGGGCGTGGCCTTCCGGCGCGCGAGCCCTGATCTGGTCGTCGGCTCCGTCACCGCGCGCTTCACGCGGGCGAAGATCGCGGGCGTGCCGATCATCGCGTGGAGCACGAACCTGCAGTCGTCGTTCGGCGTGTCGAGCGAGCTCGTGAAGCGGATCGGAGGGCGCGTGGCGCGGATCGCACGCGGGCTGTAGCTTCCTCTTCTTTCTGCCCGCCCGAGCGGAGGCGAGGGCGGGGGCGGGGGCTTTCTCTTCTTTCTTCGCAAATCCGCCGTCTTCTGTTCTTCGTCCCTTCTCTTTCCCCTCCCGGTGTCTCTTCTTCGGACCCTTGAAGTAGGAGTACGCGATGAAGGAGTGCGCGAGCCGCGGAGGCGTCTGGTGGATTTCGGGCGGCAGGTTGATCCTCGTTGACGCGCGGCGACGCGCGCGGTGGCTGCCGATCATCGCCTTCCCGCATGAGGAGGTTCTGCGCAAGGCGTTCGGCGAGATGATCGGCGTGGCGGGCAACCTCGGGTGCCGGCCGCGCCTCGTTTTCGTCGAGTCCCTCGCTGGATCGGGCGGCATCTATGCCGACGGGCTCATAGCCGTCGGCCTCCAGGACGCTCGCCAGATCCTCGAGCAGGTTTGGGCGGGGAACCCGGCCACCTTGATCGGCCGCATCCGCGCCGTCACGGGCGACGCGGCGATGTCGATCCGCCAAGCTGCGAACTTCCTGTTCGTCGCTGTGGTGGCGCGCATCATCGCTCACGAGCTCGGCCACGCGATGCGGGCGCAGCTCGGCGTCCGGACGCCTTTCTCCGACGAGGAGGCTGCTGCCGACTTCATCGCCGGGGTGCTTGATGGCGCCCGTGGACGCGATCGCGAGATCGGGCGGCGGATCTTCCGCGCCATCGGCTGCGAGGCGCTCACCTGCACGCACCCGACTCCTTATGAGCGCGCTTGGGCTTATGTCGCTGGCCACGAGTACGCGTCGGAAACGGCGTAGCCCGCGAGGCCTCTACTCCGCGCAGATGCGACAATCGACGAAATGAGCGCGGGGCTCGTCGACACTGACGAGGCGCCCCCGCGCTCAGGGTAGAGTTCTCAAGCAGTATGGCACGCGGTCTCTCGATCCTTACGTACTGAAGACAAGCTCCAATGAGCCCGCCAAGGACGGGAGTTCATGCGACACAGAAGTCCGACGGCACTGTCGGGTAAATACTCACCACGTCGACTCCGAAATGGAGGTATACGAGCGTCATCCGGCAGCGCACGCATTCCGAGATGGACCACCAGCCTTCGGCGTTGAGTTCCTTGATATCGTGCGGCGTTCTTGAGGCAAACGGCTTTGGCGCGAGCCGCGGAGCCGCGAATTCTCGAATCACGAGCCCGTCGATGAGCTCGCGCAGTTCGATGGGTTGGAACGGCTTGGGCGAGATGGCCGCACCCATTCCGACGGCCTCCTCGCGCACCTCCTGTGGAGGGTTCGAGGAGACAAGGGCGAGACGCGCGCTGGGCAGGAACTTGTGAGCCGCCCGCAGGACGTCCAGTCCGCTTCCTTCGGGCATCGAGTAGTCCGAGAGGACGATGTCGTACGCACCGACGGCAATCGCCGCGACTCCTTGGCGGGCGTTCTCGGCGAACGTGACCTCGAACTCCGAAGCGAAGATGGCGTGAAGCAACTTCCGGACGCCGTCGTCGTCATCGACGACGAGCATGGAACGTCGCGGCACCGGCACCCCCACCCAACATCAGCTTACGACATGCTCCGCACTGGTGCGTTGGATTGAGTCGCCGGGTCAAGCAGGCCGTCATCGCGCGGCAATCTGGTGGGAGCTGACGCTCTCTCGGGCCTTCTCGGCCTCGCACATCACCCACTGGCAGGCTGGCCGCAAGGCAGCGCAGCCGAGATCGACCCCTTGCTGCTTCAGAATCTTGAGCGCCATGAAAACGTCGACGGACCACCGTTCCTGGAACCATCCGGTCAGGTCGCTGGAACAGCCGAGGTGCTTCAAGAGAGCCGGCGCTCGCGTGGGCACATCGTCGAGGAATCTCTTCACGAGACCGGCACGAATGCGACCGCCGGCCGCCTCGCGGAAAACCAGCTCGATGGCGGGAGTGTAGGCACGCAACAGGATCCACTGCTCCATCGAGACCTTCGATCGGCGCACTTCGGCCGATGGCCACTGGACGAGCTGAATGAAGTTCGCCTCGTATTCGCGCTTCGCGTACGCATTGAAGCAGGCGAAGAGCTCGCTCAAGCGGTTGGCGGAGAACTCGGGCATGTAGTCGCCGAGGATGGATTGGTTCACGTGCACGACTTCGTGTTCGAGGATCGACAGAAACGTCTCGGCCGGACTCGCGAGGCGCGACTCTGGAGCGAGAATCAAAGGCAGGAGCGGGCTTTCCGGGCTGATCCTGATCGGCGTGACCAGCGCGTCCACGCCCGGCACGGCCCGACGATAGGCGCCCTCCTCAACCCACGCGACCAGGTATGCCTTGCGGAACAGAACGGACTCATGAAAGCTGAAATTTGAGGCGACCACGCGCTGGTCGCGAAGGCGAAAGACCGGAAAATGTTCTTTGTAGGTGCGCAGAAACAGGTCCGCGCCGCGTCGGTACTTCGCGTAGAGGCGGCGGGACGGCGTAAGCGCCTTCATGAGCTGCGCCGCGCGAAGACGAGCCGACCTCGGAACCAGGACCATGTCGGCACAGGGTAGCATGTCGTCGCGTCCCCATCGCAACCTCCTGCGCGGCCTCACAAAAACGAAAACGGCGGGCATCCTCCGCGAAGGGAGAACGCCCGCCGTGCGGTGCATGGATTACGACGCGGCGGCTTCGGCCGCCGGCGGCTCACAGGGAGCCGAGCTCTTGTCGAGGAACTGGATCCGCTGCGCGCGGACGCGCAGCTTCGATTGCTTCGCGCCGTCTTTGTCGGTCCAACGCAGCAGTTCGAGGAAGCCGCTCACGAGGATGTGCGACCCGGCCTTCGTGAACTGGCAGCAGAGTTCGGCCTGGTGCTTCCACACCGCGACGTCGACGTGCGTCAGCGACTTCTGGAACGAGCCGTCAGCATCGGTCGCCACGCGATTGATCGCCAGCGTGAGCTTCGAGAACGGCGTGCCTTCGGCCTCCGTGTACTTCAGCTCCGGATCGCACGTGAGGCGTCCGGCCAGGACGACCAGGTTGTAGTCAGCCACTGAGAACCTCCGGGGGAAGCCGTGCCCATGCATGGGCACGGCGGGGATCAGGACCGGGACTTGCGAGCCGGCTTCGCCTTCGCGCGCCGCGCCATTGGGCGGTGGGCGTCGAAGCCGATCTCCACGATGCGGCGCAGGCGCGCCTGGACCTCGGAAAGCACCGCGCCGGCGTCCTTCATCAGATTGCCGTCGGCCTCGTCGGGGTCGGCAGCCTGCATCAGCTCCGCGAGCGTTTGCAGTCTGCGCAGTTCCGCGTTGACGTTGTCCTCGAAGTCGAGCCGCGTGAGCGCGGGCAACGGCGTGTCGCGCCCCGTCGCGGTGAAGAGGTACTCGCGGAAGTCGAATCGCTTCATCGCGCGCACTCCATAGGGAGAGAGTCCGCCTTGGGCGGACGGCGATCATGCGTTGATCTCGCGTGGGGAGAGGTCGCCCGGCAAACCCTCCCAGAGGCGTAGGTTGTAGGAGACGTGGCCGAGCACGGTCCGCCCGCTGCCGAAGAGCGCGCCTGGCCAGTTGCCACCGCCGAGATCCCACTGCCGCTGATACTCGGAGCAGCGATCCCGGACTCCAGAGAGGCTGTCCGCCCAGCCAACGCAGGGCTCCGAAAGGGGCGCGTACTGGCCGTGGTCAGGATTCCCGACGGACGAGAGGTAGACCCAGAAGCGTGAATCAGGCTTCCGCGTCATGAGCTCCGCAGCGACGAGTTCCATCGCCTCCTGCGCGGGAGTACGGGCGGAGCTTCGGTCGTCAGGAAGGCGCAGGGACTCCAGAGCATCGCCGATGGCGTCGAGGGTGTCCGGGGACCACTGCCGCTCCGGGTCCTCGCGCGGCCAGAGGACTTCTCGGATCTGCTGGAGAAGACGGCGCGCCTCGCGCGCCGTCAGCGCGTCGATGGGATCGCCCATCGGTTCACCAGACAGACGAGCCGGACCCGCCCCGAAGGGCGGGCCCGGCGGAACTGGCGGATCACTCCTTGAGGAGCGCTTCCTTCTCGATCGCCTCGAGCGCCTCGCGCAGGAGACGCACTTCGGCGAGCGACGCCAGGCGGATGCCGCGTCTCGTAAAGCCCTCGAACGAAGGCCCCTTTGCGAACTCGCGAATATCCGCGACGGCGGCGCCGCGAGGGCTCGACATCACGACGCGAACACGGTAGTTCCCGACTACGGGGAACTCGCGGACAACGACCGGGGTGTCGGCCATGATGGCCTCCAAGGGAATCAGCCGCCTCCCGGCGGCGCAGGTGGTCAACGGGCGAGGAGCTTCTCGAGCTCCTCGACGGCGCGACGAACGTCCACCGTCACCGTCCTCAGCCGTTCCACGCAATCTCGGAGCGCTTCGGGCGTCACGGCGTCGTCAAGCAGCGCCTTCGGCGCGCGACGGAGCGCCTGCTCCAGCCGGTCGGCCAGAGCGGCGAGGTCGCGCGCCTCGATGAATCGATGGTTGTTCAAGAGACCTTCAGGGGAGGATCGGGCACGGCGACATCCGCGCCGGCGCCGAGGATGGACCGGCAGAGCGCCCTGGCGGGAACCCACTCCGTCTCGCCGCCGTCCGACTGGACGACGATGAGACTCCCGAAGCGGCGCTTGGCCGCGACGAGGAGGGCCGTGACCGCGAGGTCGTAGGGCTTGCGCTGCGTCTTGCACCAGTCGAAGAACAGGTCATGGCGGACACGCGAGGGGGGCCCGCAGAAGAACCGCTCCATGCGGAACGACTCGTGCGCGGCCGGACCCATGCCGTTGAAGCGGACGATGATCCCGCCGACGACGGGCGCGGTGCCCTCGTCGCCATACTCGTCCGCGAGCGCGATTCCGCGGCGCGAGACTTCGGAGACGATGGCCTTCGCGTCCTCCACGAACGCCGCCCATGGATCGACCGGAAAGGCGGCGACGCGGTACCACGAATGGGTGTATCCCATGTTCACACCGGAGGACGGCCGCCGGACGGCGGCGGGGAGTGCCGACGCTTGAGAAGCTCGGCCATCAGGCCGACCTTCACGTGGTCGAGTTCGACGATGGCCCGCCCGATCACGTTCGCCGCCGTCTCCAATTGAGCGGTGTCGACCGCATCCGCGTCGAACGTCGCGTGCAGCTCGCGTACGATGAAGAGCGCCAGCGTGTCTCCTTCGAGCTCTTGGGAGACGGGCTCCTGACGCTTCGCGTCCCAGTGCTGGACGATCGCGTCGTCGGGGTACTTGGCATTGGCGATTTCGAGCAGCGTCCCGAAGTTCACAGTCGGCTCCCTGCGGAAACTGCGCGTCGGACGTCGCCGATCGTGCATTCGTTCCAGTGGAGGTCGCGCTCGATGCCGACGAACCGGCGGCGCCGCCCGACCTCCTCCAGCTCGTCGAGCGAGACATAGCCCCACTCGACTTCGAACCCGGAGGTGAGACCGAAGAACTCGCGCGTCTCGATGTCCCACTCCGTCAGGTACCACGTCCATTGGCCCAGCGGATCGAACAGCTTCGCGACGACGACCGCGTCGTCGCCCTTGCCCTCCTGGGAGCCGATCGCGGCGAAACGCCGGACCATCTCCTCGGTGAGGAGTTTCATCGGACACCGTGAAGAGAAGCCGGCGCGCGGGTGCGCGCCGGCGAAGGGTGAGTTAGAACAGTTGCAACTGCGCCTCGCGGAGGCGCGAGGGCGCGGGTCCGCGCTGTTCGACGCGGACCGTTCTCGGTGCGGCCCAAAGCGGCGCGGACGAGGGCGACGCCGCAGGTGCGGCATCGCTGCCCGGAGTTTGCGAACCCCGCCAGTAACTCTCGGCGGACGCGACGCCGTCGAGCCCGTTCACGAGCGCCTTGGCGAGCGCGGACATCATGTCCTCGCTCTGGGTGAGCGCCGTCAGCCCTTCGGCGGAGAACTTGCCCTGAAGCGCCATGGTCGCCTTGACCTTCGCGCCCATCAATCGGAGCGCGGCCTCCTGCAAGGTCTCGCCGTAGCAGAAGTAGGTCACCTTGACCGGCTCCTTCTGGCCGACGCGCCAGGATCGGCGCGACGCCTGCATGAGCGTGAACGTATTGAAGCCGGTCTCGAAAAACGCCAGCGATGGGAACGCGAGAAGATCGAGCCCGGTTTTCACGAGCTCCGGATTGGAGATCACGACCTCGACGCCCCGTGCCACCTGCTCGGCGATCCACGCCTCGCGGTCGGCCATCTCGACCGTGTCCTGTCTGAGGATGGCGGCCTTGATGCCTCGCTTCGCCATCAGGGTCCGAAGGCGTTCGGTGACGTCGCGCGTCGCCGTGAAGGTGGCGAAGACCCAGACGCGGCGTCGGGAGGCGAGTTCCTTCTCGACGAAGTCGAGCAGGGCTTTCTCCTTCGGATAGA
>Ga0247727_10006952_pt1 | contig 21913 bp, 6 predicted proteins | sample WisWelCaveWW1625_FD_202498 | JGI IMG/M metagenome (GOLD analysis project Ga0247727, IMG submission 202498) | Biofilm microbial communities from Wishing Well Cave, Virginia, United States - WW16-25 | ecosystem: Environmental > Aquatic > Deep subsurface > Groundwater > Cave microbial mat | place...
TTGATTCAAAGCTCAAATAAATAGGAAAGCGCTTAGTTCAACGCAGAATTATGCGGCGGCTCGCATCTGCTGCATTTCAAGGCACCTACTCGTTTCGCCGCGCCGCACGAATTCTTATATCGTTAGCTACACAGCCGTTGGTTTGAGGTTAACGATCGGAGCAATATGCCCTTCCTGTTTATTTCATAAACAACAGTTTTCAAATCATCATGAATATTCGTATGGCAAATGAAAATTACTGACGGTACCTCAATGTAACAGAAGCTGTATCATTATTTCCTTACCAATCCAACTCCAACTCCACTTCTCTTGCATACACCGCATTGGTATCGGGCAACTCCTGCGGGTAGCGTTTGCGGTTCAACTTGAAATGGAAACGGTATTTCCCTCCGGTCCAGATTGTGGGCGCGCCATTAGAACCGTTTAACGGAATCAGCATCGTGCGGGTTTCATTGCCATTGCCGAGCAGACGGAAATGTTGCGGCGCAAAGAAGGGCATCGACAAATCGGGCAAGGGCAATTTCTTGATCAATACGCCCTGGTTGTTGAGCAGGAAGAGCTGGTTGGCGTGGATGTTCCTAATATGCCCGGTCAGGGATCGGATAAGCACGTTATGTAAAATGATACTAAAATCGTTTTCATCCCGCAAAAGGCCCATGACGCGGGTAAGGTTTGGGCCGATAGAAGTGAAGCGCAACTCAAATAAGAAATATTTCAAACGACCCTGATGATTCAGCGCGGCAAGGGCATATCGGGGCGCCTGCGGCAAGGATTGCAATAAGCGGTTAGCCATTACCGCAAGAATCCGGTCTTGCTGAATTTTTATGGCTTTTACTCCCCGCACTTCATCCTTAAGGGGCTCCTCAAAAGATTCGAAGTCATGTGGTATGTGCGACTCCAGTGCCCTTATGCCTGGCGGTAGTGGGGTCGGAGGCGGATTCATGATCTCTTTTTCAATCGTCAAAACCAATTCATCGGAGAATCTCAGCGGCTCCGGACTTTCCAGGAGCAATAATGCTGTATCGGACCCTTTTTCCAGGCGGCTAATTGTCAAAGTCTGTGGCTGCTGTACCAGCGGCAGAGACAATGCTTCCGCCCAACGCTGGAACAGGTTCAGGCGCAATGTGGCATCAGCGCCGGGTTGCATTAATTGCATTATATCGGCGGATGTAGCCGCATACTGATCCGCGATGGTCTGAACCTCGTCTTCTTCTGCAAAACCTGCGGGGATGACTAAAGTACGGTTGCCGGCAGATTGAATATGTTGTGCAAAACTTACAAAGCGGCTCGATTGAAAATAGAATCTGTACGCATCCAAAGCTTCCACGGTCATTCTTTTGAAAGAACCTCCGTTCTGCCCCAACAATGCCAACTGGCCGGAACGAATCCCGGCTCTTTCTACGATCAATGTGGCTTCATCCAACCGAATTTCCAACTGGTCATCATATGCTACCAGCTCCAATTGGAAAGGCGCGCTCAGATTTGACGGAATCGATGTTTGCTGCAAATCCTGTAATGCACCAGCATGCCATTGCTGTACTTTCAGTAACCCATTTGCTTCATCCACTAATGCCAGCATGGCGCTGGTAACGCCGGACGCAGCAGTCAGAACTCCAATAGCTATGCCAGCCGTTGCTCCTTCCGGATCCAATTGAACACTAACCTGCACATGATTCCAATCGGTCTCACCAAAAACTGCGTAGTATCTTAATCCGGGCGTAGCCGTTGACGTTAGTTCAATGCTGCCATCCGCAAAGACCCAGGCGCCGGCGGCAAAACCCTGTTCGGTAAAAGGTTTAAAAGAACTTACATCATCGGGTTCAAAGGGATTGCGATGAATGCAGGGACCGCCTTTAGGTTTTAGATTAACCCGGAATGCTGTATTAGACTCCCAAAGCGCCACTGCATCTTCTTTCGAAGGATCAATTGGCTGGTGCAACAATACTTGGGATGGCGGAGGCGGTGGCGTGGCGCCACCATTACAACTAAAGGGCGAAGCAAGAATTCCCTGCACCCTCAGACGCATGATATCGGTCGTGATCGCCTTTCGCTCCAATTTGAATAATACCTCTCCAATGAGTATGGTAAAATCATACGGATTGGTCGTGCCCGTACCTCTATTTTCTATAATCCAATCCGGATTGGATTTTGAAATACGGTTATGACCAAACGGATCTCCCTGCTTGTCGACTGTAAGATCCCATTCCAGCACCTGATTTAATTCCGCAGGATTGTTTGGGTCAATGCTGCGGTCAACAGGGAGTAAAATATTGAACTGTTCTCTAAACGCCATCGCAATAGGCTCTTCACGGTAAACGATGAGCCTATCTGCACGGGGATAAGCGGCTTCGAGATAAGGTTCAATTTCATGGCCAACGTGGTCTCCATAATTCAATCCAACCATTCCTTTCGTGCGGAAGTATGCACGCTGCACCATTTCAGCATCCTGTGCTCCGGTTTGATTATGCTGCAGTATGACCCTTGTCGTAGCAGTAATTTCGTAATTGTGGTTGGGCAGCCAGGCAAGCTTGCCTTTGCCCGTAATTGCAGACCCTTCACCATTCTCGCATTTTTTCGGTTCGCTTAGCCCGTCCCGTTGTTCCAGCACGGTTTTGTATTCCATCTTCACGACTTCAATTGCTTCGGATTGTTTTGGATTAATAATGATACCGTCAATAGGCTCTTTCGCCATAAACCTGAACAGCATCCTGGTAAATCCTTTTGCATCCTGCATTTCTATAAATCCGGTTTGCGGAGAGGTTAGGGAGAATTCTTTTTTGGAAAGTAAATCCACTCCATTAAAACCTTCCACCACGATGGAGGCATGGCGATGCTGTGGCAGCCAATAACATTCCAGGCGAAAATGAAAAGCCGGCTGGTCAAAATTTATCGCCGCAAAGCTGAATTCTTTCGGAAAGTGCAGATTCATCTTTGCACATGGTGGATGACTTGGTGGAATCACTGCAGGCGCCACCAGTGGCCTTGGGGTCAAAAGCCACTGTAAGACACTGTTGCTGTCGCTGAATACCTGGAAACCGGGCGCCCGCTGACCATACATACTTTCGGTAAAGAATATCCGATGCCAGCTTTCCTTCCTTCCCGGACCAATCACGTTGCAACAAGGCCATCCCGGCTGGAAAATAAGGATCGATTCATCGGCTTCAGCGTTTTCGGTAATGAGTGTGAACGGCGTTTCAGCATTGACCAATAACCGGCGCGGATCGAAACGACCCTGGCTCTGGACATCTCTGTCCCAAAGTACTTTCACTTCTGAAGAAAATAATGCCTGTAGTTCCTCATCAGATGGCCATTCGTCGAGAGGAGGCAATTGCGTATCCTCCGGCGCCAATAACGCCGTCCACTGGTTGGCGTTAGCGCCATAGCGCGGCTGGCGGCGAATGCTTAACGATATGAGTTCATAGGTCATGCTCAATTCACTTTCAGCAGGTGCAACGGCTGCCTGTGTACCCGCACCCGGCGGAGTATTTTCTCCAATGGTGAGCTTATCATCTACCGGAGGCTTGAAATTGAGCGCAATTGTGCTGTCCACACCAATCGCTGTCATTCCATCCAGTGTGGATTGCCCAAGTTCCTGGGGACTGAGACCGCGAAGCTTGTTCATATCAAACAGTTGCTTCTCATCAATCGCGGCGCCGTCCAGAGCGGTGAGCAGCACCGGTCCGGCTTGTTTTACGCCGAGCACAAAAGCTTCGGCACTGATAAGGGGAGTTGAAACCAGCAATTGCCTTTCGGGCTGTGGTGAATCATATATTTTCTCAAAACGAATGGTTACATCAGGAAGGTACCAGGGCGTATCAATATGTATTTCAAAAGCCAGGCGCTTGTATTCGGGATTCGGACCCAGAAAGTCCAACTGAACCTTTATGCTGGCGCCAAATCGGAATACTCTAAAAAGTTTAATCCGGAAGCCGGCTTCAAATATGATGATGAGTCCCGAAGCTGATGATTCATTTTTCCATATTCCGGCAATGAGAAGAAAAGTCAAATAAAATTCCGCCTTACCCACGCCAAAGCTTGCCCCGCCTTTGGCGCTGATCAATCCGCCAAAACCCTTTGGCCCCTCTTCCCGATCCACAAACTGGATGCAGATCGCCACAATAAGTTCCATCTTGAAGAACCGATCTTCCTTCATACGGAATCCAAACCAGGTATTCTGATCGCTGAGCTGTCCCAGTGCAAATGTGCCGGGCTTGTTGCCGATGTAGAGATTCCCACTTAATGCTGCGACATTTTCGAGACCCGGTACCGAAGTTCCTTCAGGCAGCACATTACTAAACGAGAGACTAACGCCAGCGAATAATGCCCATTTGCCGGTTTCCAAATCTACTTCCAACACCGCAAATCCCACTGGCTTCTGACTCTTTAGCAGGAACAGCTCCATCGCAATCATGAATGCGTTATCAGCGGGACTGTGATGCCCGAATACAAACATGTCAAGCAGCAATGCCGTGGTTCCTCCAAAGGAACCGGCCGTTCCCACGCCGAAGGCAAAACTGTCTTCCTGCGGCCTCCAGGCATTCATCTTGCGATCAGCAGGAACACTCAAAGGCGCGGTCGCGGTCTTGTACCATTTAAATATCCGCAGGTTCTGTTCGCTGGCATCGGGTGGCGCAAGGTTAGGCGCAAGATTGTTGGCGGCCATCAACCGGATATTGTAAAGATCAAGACCACCAACCGCCGGAATAAAGGTCAGCGAAAAGCCAAACATCCGGTATTTGAAATTATCGACCGGACCAGAAACTTCGCCCTTGTATAAGAATACTCCTAACGCAAACTTCTTGCTAAGAGCGGTGAATTTGAGCTCGAGCCCAAACGCCATTTCCTGGTACAGATGCTCGTTAATGGTTGTTTCGCTCGCCATAGCCGTACCGGACAATTCGAAGCTTTTTATTTTCAGTGCAAAGCTGATCCCATCGAGCAACCATTGCGCTGCATTGGAATTACCGGCAATGCGCCAGCGAAAACGATAAACAATTATAGACGCGCCGTATTTATCATTGCCCAAACCCAATCCACCGGTTACTGAAAAATACGTGCCCCCGTTTTTATCGGTTAAAATGGCAATTTCCTGGATAATAACTTTGATGAAATTCAGTATCACTATCTGTGTGCCTTCGGGTAGCTGCACGCCGCCAAATGCGATAGAACCTAAATTCCATCCAATATCTTTCCATGCGATATTGACCGGTTCGGTACTGCTTTCAAATGATTTCGACAAAATCTCAATCCTGAACTTTTCACTTTTGGATGGTTTCACTTCCAGGTTGAGGTCTACCAATAGTTGCCAGTATTCATACCATTTGTAATCAGCCAGATCATGGTTTTGTTCGTACAATCGTCTGAAGGAGAATCCGAGTTTGGCGCCCATCAATTTCACTTTGTTATCGCCCAGCGTCAGCAAGTGGATTCCCTTATTCCTGCGCCACCCCGCCTGCGTAGTCCATTCATCCGTAAAACCGATTGTAATAGCGTTTTCCGAAAACAGATCCAATTCAATCGTGGCGCCAAATGTATGTGCGCTTGGAGTCGTCAAACCCAGGTGTCCGCGGAGCACACCTCCAAGTTGGTTTCCATTGACAGTATGCACAAGAACGATTTCCCGTTTGGAAGGATCGGTGCGGTCGATAATAAAAACAGTAGGTTCTTTTATTTCGCCAAAGACAGCGCCATCCTCTACCGTGATGCTCACTGCATCTTTATCAATGGCAGCCGCCAGTTTGGTGACCTTTGGCAATTCACCGCGGGTAATAATCACTTTTACGCGGCCAAACTGGCTTTCTTCTATCGCTTCCGGATCTACTGACTCGATGATGAACTCTTCGATGAGCAATAAAAATCCGGCGAGATCAATTTTAATCGGCGCACTGGCAAAGGAATAGGCTTCTTCAAAACGATCTCCGAATTCAATATTGCGCCTGATACCGAGTGTGCCGTGAATCGGAATAGGCAAAAGGAGAATACTGAAGAATGGTATGACAATATCTTCCAATACAAATTGTATCAGACCTGGTTGAGGCTGTCCCGAGTTCAGCCATTCATTAAATTCTTTTAAAGGTGCAAGGCCACTATCGAGATCAATGGTTCTAACCGCTAGCACTCCTCTGAAATTGGTATCTCCCGGGATTAATGCTTCCGATGGCTCAATCGTATGTCTCGTCCATTCAATGGCCTGCTCCACTTTTTCGTGGTTGCCTTTCAGAGTTGGCGCCGCAATAAAAGAAATGTCATGGACGCCAAAGCAGGGAAGGCCGGAAAATAGACAAGGCCCTACAGATAGCACCACGGCCGGCTCAACGATAAAATCCAATTCCTGTGTAACACGGACTTTCAGATGCACAAAAATGGAGGAAGGGTCGGAGGTTTTCAGCTCTACTTTGTAACTGTCATAGATACCTGCCACAAATTCATTGGTCAGCGGGAAGGGAGGTTCGCCCGTGCCGGTTTCGGTTATGGGTTCAAGCAATCCACCGGGCAATTGTATTTCTACCGGAAGCGCTTCAATGACCACTTCGGTGCCATCATCAGTTTTCGTTACATAGCAGCGGGCCGGACGCCCATCCCCGGTGTTCCGGAGAAAGAAGGCGACATCCGGCATGGTGCGGATCACAAGCGGTACAGGTGGCGGGGCTGCGGGATTGTTGATTTCAATTTCGGCATAGAAACCCACGGTGTCCGGAGTAGCGCCCGGGCTGATGGATTTGAAGCGAAGCGCAGCCTGCAGATACTGCATCAAGGGACCAACAGATTCCGTGACCTCGATATCGCCCAGGAGAAAATGAACCCGACGGGAGGGCCAGATGCTGCCCGCTCTTTCCACCCGCTCCAGGCTGTTCAGCGCTCGATCAATTCCCAATATGTCAAAAAAAGTTACGGCCATACATTTCCTTTACGCATCATGGCCCCGGCGTTGGCTGGGGATCATCGATGGTTGTAGGATCCACAAAGCTGTTATATATTTTCTCCCGCACGCTGGTGAACCAACCCATACCGATATTCACCAGCGCATTCATCAGTAGATTGGAGTTGATGGAAAATTGCAGGTCCGCATCATCATTCAGGTCGAACAGACTCAGCGGCACAAAGCGATTGCCCCCATAAAAATGTCGGCGAAATAGTTCGAATGCAGCAATAGGATCCTGCAATAGCGCAGGGCCCATCGATGGTGGTATATTCAATTGTTCGGCCCAAATATCGGTGCGCAGAATCCTGGCAGGATTATCAGGCGCTGCTTTCAATTGCTCCGGCACCGTGAATACTCCGATCTCGCCATCCTGGAAAAACCCCCGGCGATTGATATTTCCCGAACCGATGTACACATGAATATCATCTACGATCATGTTCTTGTCATGCACAAAAATTCCACGAAGCTGCGAGCAAGTTACCGCACTGCCTTTGGGATGCTCTCTTGCAGTCGCACCCCAGCGCGGGTTTACACCAATCGCTCCTCTGATCACTTTTAATTTTACTACGGGATGCCCGTCAATAAGCTCTCCTTCATCTGTAAGCTGTGTGGCCAGCAGCAACTCGCCATTGCTCCAGGCCCAGAATGGGAGGGATTTTGGCAAACGGGCCTTGGGTCCGATTTTGATGAATTCATCCAATGCTGATGCTTTAGCATAAAGAATGCACCTGCCCTCATGCGTTAGTCCGCCCGGGCTTGGCAGGATTGGCCTTCGTATGGGAGCTCCGATTAAGGCCCTTCGTCCCCATCGCGCCAGAATTCGACTCACCACATCAGCCCGGCGTTCATGTCCAAACGGAATATCCGAAAGGCTCATCACGCTGGGGCTTATTATGATAAGGCGCTTGCAATGATCTGCAGCATCGAGGAGTTCGTTCAAATACGCCGGCTCACCATTAGTAGTCTCGTTGGGAACAAAATACTGATCCGCCAGATAAATGTATTCCCTGGCCTCACGTATACCCCGGAGAAGATTTTGATAGATAGAAATGTCGCCCTGTCTTGCAAATGGTAAGGCATGATCGCTGTTGGGATCAGTAGGCCTGAAAAGTGTTCGGACTATCTGAACGATATGCCTTGCATCATTATTGGCCGGAAGGTTTTGGGGGAGAGGCGTATCAAACACTCTTTCCAATGTATCGGGATTGGAAGGAAGCGATCTCTCGTATTCGTAACGTTCCTCCCAGGATTTGAAAAGATCGCTTACCGCGGGACCCGTGACACGCGAATGCACATCATGGTAAGCAGAACTCCCCTGCCGGCCAAAATTATCGAGCCTGTTGTTATTCACATCCATGCCCCCCACGTATCCAATAAATTGATTCCCCAAAGCATCAAATTTTCCCTCTGCGCGCTTGAACAGTTGGAACTTCTGGTGCCAGGTACCCATGCCTGTAATGAAATCGGTAATCGTAATGGGAATGGGTGTTGGCACGGTGACAGGTGTGAACAAGGGATTGTCTTCCTTTCGCGCTGGGTGTATGGATCGGATGGCAATATGTGGTTTTATTTCATTGAACTTGGGGAACATCTCCGCGCTTTGATCCTGTGCATCTTCCAGCATCTTATTCACATCGCCAATCAACAAAGCACCCAACGGAGAAAATATTTGTGCCCCGAGAAGAACGATTTTCCCGGGTGCGTTTGTTTCCACAAATCCGGCAACGGAAGCAATCAGAACGATGTCGGTAATGATGACCACCAGCAGAATGGCATTCTGCTGAGCTGCATCATCCAGATCGCCGGGGACAGAAAAGAGTTTGTTTACGAGCGCACGAACATCGCTGTTATTGTCAATCAGATGTTTCACGAGTCCGGCGTAGGTAAACGGCTTCCCGTTTTCATCCAGCAAATCATCATCCAACACAAATTCTTTGAAACCCCAGCCGGCAAAATGTGCCCCAGGCTTGTCGTTCGGATCGGGAGTACCCGATGGAACACAATTGATCATATCCGCAGCCATCAGCTTGAATGTTTTAAATCCATCCGTTAAAGGTTCCACCCTGCTACGGGAATGAAAGCGTTGCATGGCGGAACTACTGTTGGGCGCCGCAAACCAATTGGCCAACTCAAATAACTGCAGGTGAGCGCGACCGAAAGTACCCGGAATATTCAATACCTCGCCGGGCGCGGCGCTGTCGCCGGTTTCATACAAAGCCATGACCGGCAGCGCGGTTGATTCACCAGGATGAGGATTACCCAACCATCGCAGCTCGATTGGCTGTCCCGCAGTGAAAGTCAAATCGAGTATGCCTTCGGCTGTTGAATTAAGGTTTTGAGTTTGGCCGTTTAATGTTACACTGAATTGAGTTGCCGGATGCACTTCTCCTAAATGATCCAGCACTTTAATGGTGCGCGTATTATTTAGTGGGTAAAGGGCATTGATGAAATTGGTCCATGGAGAAGCATCTTCCCCGGCGGCAACCAATGCATTTGCAATGATGGAACCCCAGCCCCAGGGTTCGAGGCAAACTCTATCCTGAAAAAAAGCGCCAAAATAAAACAGGCCGCTTGTGCCAAGCAACTGGTTTTGATCGATAGTATCTTCCTCCACAAATGCTTGCTGGTTGGCTGCAGGAATTCCGAGATAAAATATCGGAACACCACCTTGCATGGACCGGAGAACCGGTTCAATAAAAAATGGCAGGGGAGTAATTTCCAGCAAATCATTGATGCCTTCTGCAATCAGGGTGGCATTACCAACAAAAGCAGCATCCAGTGTAATCTTCCTGATCGTACCAATTACGGGACATGATAATGCTGTGGGCGAAGAGGTTTGAATTCTTGAAAGAAACAAAGCAGAACTGGCATAGCGCGCCACATGCGGACGTACCATCGCATGATCAAGCACAACCTCAGTGTCGGGTAACACCAACGTTGCGGGTTGAACGGCTTGTACCGTTGAAGCGTCAAAAGGAGGTAGAATGCCTGCCATTATTTTTCCTTTTTGTTTGCATACAATCAACGCTGAACACTAAACGCAGGACGTCGCATGATATTAGCTTTTACTAAGGCTGGACCACGGGTACTAACATTCGCCAAGGCCCCGCGGGTTCACTTGCGATGCCATCACTGGTAAGCGTACACGCCCAAATCCGCCAACTACTGCCCGGGTCTTCCTCCAGCTCGAATGATACGGTCTTTGCGCCCTGTTCATCTTTTGTCACATCACTCTCGCTCAAATCTTTGATGAATTGTTGTGCAAAATCTCCCGCGGGGGTTCGAAAACGCAATAGCTTATCCGGGTACAAATTTGGACGGTTTGCTATGCGCAAAAGGGAACCCCGGGATGGAGGTCCGGCCGCGCCGTTCGAAGCTTCGGCATAAAAAATTACAACATGAGTGAGGTTTTCATCCGGAGCAATTCTGAGTTGAATCAATCCCGGGGGAGTATTTTTTTTCCTTGGAATAAGCTCGGGAACCGGTCCTGGTTTTAATGAAGGAACTCTTACGACCATTTCAAGCATGGCATCTCCGGCGGAGATCAAACCGGCAGCATTACCGGTTCGAATACGGTACACAAAACGGTTGGTTTGTGGAAGAAAGCTGTCTGCAATTATTCCCACGTTCACCGGGTCGGCTGTCACCGGTTCAAAGAATGTTGCCCGGTATGGATGCGAACCAGCAAGGAAAACCAGATAACGGTCCGCGAGGCCATTGGCGCTCACTTTTCGCAACGCTTCGATGATATTATTCTTATCACCGGGATTGGGTATCGTCACTTCCACATCGGGTTGCGCAGCCGATGGGGCAACGGCCATTACGCGGTTATCTGAAGTAACTCTGTATTGATTGAATACGGTTCCTGCATCGGTTCGCTCCAACCGGATATGGGTGATCCCGGATAAAGTTCCAGGTTCAAGAAAATCTGCAACATTGATCTCAAACCGGATGGGACCGGTTTCAGGTTCCCGGGTGAGCAGGCGGGGCACGTCTTCCATGGGCGGAGGAATATCGAATTGTGGCCGCTCCTGGAATCTTCCCTGCACTCTCACAGGTACGATCGGGCTTTCATTACCTTTTCGGTTGTCCGTTGGCGCAAGCTTATCCTCTACATAAGGCTGATCATCGCTGGCACTTACCCCAATCCATAATTCATCTCTTGTATGGGTAACAGAAAGATCCAATGCATTGCGCAATTCAAAACTATAGGCAGTTGAGCTCGTGATTGGCACAACACCGAAGCGCGTCGACCAACCCTGCGGTTGCAAACGATCTGAGCCTATCAGGATGGGAATGTTTACATTGCCAGTCGGTGGGGCACTCAATTGACCATTGGCATCGGGTATCCTTCGTTCCAGCAACATCTTGATGGCATTGCCAGCCTCATGAGATTGCACATAAAACGGATAACCACCCAATTCAATAAAAGAATTCTTCACTGCATTTTCCCTGATGGGACTTTCAAGCTGAAAGCTTCCTTCAAAACGTCCATTTCCCAGATCGACCACGGAAAGGAGCTGGCCCGGAATACTATCCAGCGCCTGGTTCCTGCGATAGATTCTGAATTCTTTGGCATAAGGATCCAGATCTCTTTGTTCCTTGTGCCATCCCCATTTAAGGATGATCAGATTATTATCGCTGCCCAACAAAGTGATTTCCTCCGGCGTAAGATCGGGAGCATCCTTTACTAACAGCCTCGCATGTACGCCGCTGGGACTGGCGAAATTGGGAATATCATCAACAACCGGGACTGGGCCAACGGGCACGGGTGGTGGCAACAACTTCTGCAAGTCAACCTGGTTCGATTCCTGCCAATTGTCACTGGGTCTCCCAATAATATCGACTGCCCTGATCCTGTATTGATGCGTGGTGCCCAGTTCAGGCACCGGCCTCAGTACCGGTTCATTATTGAGAGAAAAATCAAATACATCATCCCATTCCATTTTTTGGTTGATGCTTGCTTCAGGGCTTGGCATTTCGGGAAAGAGTTGCATGAGATCAGCGCCGGAATGGATGGCCGCTTTATCCTCATTGCTCCGTCGATGACCAATAATCCAATTCTCTTCAGTTAGAATTGGGCTCCAATTTAGTGAAGGAAGCTGCCGATGCTCTATTTGGTAAAGCGTGCTTTCTATGGGTGGCGCAGTGGTTTCTTCGGGTGGCCAATAGGTCAATCCATTTTGAAGGCTGGCTTCCCACTCAAGCTGAAATCCGAGGGCCGACCTGGCAGCCGACGTGGCAATGCCGTTGTCCTGTGCATTGGCTGCTGCTATCTCCTGCAGGTTCTTTGCTTCGAAAAATGCCGGAGTAGCGGGTCTTGGTGTGTCTTTGAACAGAACAGGTGGCAGGATCATCGAAACCGGCTTCAATCCTCTTAGTGGCTGGGTGATCCTTATGGTAAATAAAAAACCTGTACCCTTTAATCGAAATTGAATGATGGGCGAAGGAAAATTAATTTGCACAATTTCGCCAGCGGGTAAAGGTTGTCCGCTCACAACGGGATCGTTGTAATTCCATGCTTCATATTCCAGGTTATGCCCTGGCCGCATTTCGAGTTGTAGCTGTTGTAGCGGGAATGGAAAGTCCAGAACCAGGCTCCAGTTCTCAATAGCCGGGAAAGGCCAGAAGAATTGATCCGCCATCTGCAATGCTATTCCGCGTCGACTCAATTGTTGCAACCCATCCAAAGAAGTTCCGGGAACCAGTTCCACCCGCGGCGGCTGTGAGAAACGCAGCATGAGATCGCCTAAGGAAAAACTTGCTGGAAGCGCGGTATTGGACGAAATAGTATGGAAGCCATACACACGATCGTGCAGGTCTTCTATTGGGAAAAAACCGGTAATGCGATATTCGTAGCTCTGGCCCGGTTGTAATGCGCTGTCCTGGTCGAACCATCCAAAGCCCATTATTCGCCGCCATTTGGGATGACTGATCAAAGAAAGCAGAGGAGCCGTGGCATTGAGCTCTTCAAAGTTTGTAGTTTCCTCAGCCCTAATCAATAATATTTTGTCTATATGCCGGGGATAAAAATTAGTCTTTACTGTAGGGCGCAGCGACTCCACCAATTGTTTGAATTCAGCCGGGTCAATGTCTTCTCCTGGCAACAAACGCGATTTTGCCTTTTCAAATTCTTCGTCGGGGTTATGCAGGGAGGGATCGAGCTCTACAATGGGTAATTGAAGTCCTTTAACAATAAAAGGCACATCATTCCAGCTTTGTTCCTCGTTTTCTTCCGGCCGGTAGACGCAATATTGAATCGTCTGCGGATCGAGGAGGTAGGATACTACGGCGTCAATCGCTGTCGCCATGAACTCCACAGAAAAACTGCCACTACTCTTTGGGGTTATGGTCGACACCACCTTGCCCCTGTAAAGTGCGTAGCTGAAACCCAGTTTTGCCTGGATATTCAGTCGTATGAAGTTGGTGGGCTTGTCGAGGTCGAGACGAAAGACCTCTGCAGGCGTGATCTCATCAAACCGGCCATTGCGGTAGCTCAGCCATCCAAAAGAAAAGCGCCATTCTCTTTCGATCCTGACGCGGGCGAGCTCCGTCGTGCCGATGGCTTCACAGCGTGATGGTCTCCTGGTGAAACGGCGGCGTTGAATATTCCATCCTCCCGGCGAGTATACCCAACTGAACGGTCCCATCCAGAACAGGTGTATTCCTGTGCCTGACGGTTCTACCTGAGGCAAAGCATTTCCATTAAGCATATTGTTTAGAAGTTGGTATCGTAAAATTCATTTGGAAAGAAATAGCCTCTGTAGCTATACCTCTGCTGCTCAGCTTTCTGCGAACTTCGCATCTCCCAGATAAATGAAAAAGCGGTCGCTAGACCAAAACAGTTTTATTACATCCTGATAAAAAATTATTTGATTTGAAAATCACGAACGGCACGCAGCGTCTGCACCAGCCGCTTGTTAGCGCACGCCGTTTGCCTTTGCTTCATGTTTCACGCCGACTTTTGCTCTTTCAAAACTTGTGTTCATCACTCAACTTTTGTCTCTGCTGTGCTACTCTATCTTACGGTTCTTTCTGATAGCTTATTTCCTGTCGAGTCGCTTTAGCTTTCGGCCGTTCACGATAGTTTATTTCCCACCGAGTCGCTTTGTCTTTTAGTGCTTCACGATAGATTATTTTCTCCCACATCGCTCTGACTTTTCGGTGCTTCATGGTAGCTCATTCCTTACCGAGCCGCGTTATCTTTCGGAACTTCACGATAGTTTACTCTCTGCCGAGATGCTTTATCTTTCGAAACTTCACGATACTTTCATATTTGCACGAACTTCTTTCGCTCAAATTTTGCTAACACTGTTGTTAGAAAAGATAGCTTGCATTTACCACGATTTTTTCTCGAACTCAAGTACAGTCTTTATTTTTCCACGATTCTGCTTTTTGCTCTTTCACGCTTTGTATTCTTCACCAATTTTATTTTTTGCCAAGTCGCTTGCTTGTTTCTTGCACGATACTTTGCTTCCTTTGCGGCTTTTAAAATGGGGGTGAAAAGCGTTCGAACTATCACGATATTTTGTTTTTACCGCGATGCCTTCTTTTGTTGCAGCACGATATTTTTGTTTGCACCGAGATGCCATCTTTTGTTGTGCCACAATATTTTGTATTCACCACGATGCCATCTTTTATTGCGCCACGATATTCCTGTGTTCATCGCGATACCATCTTTTGTTGCGCCACGATATTTCTGAGTTCACCGCGATGCCATCTTTTTGTTGCGCCACGATATTTCTGAATTCACCGCGATGCCATCTTTTGTTGCGCCACAATATTTCCGATTTCAGCACGATGCCATCTTTTTGTTGCGCCACGATATTTTTGATTTCACCGAGATCCCTTCTTTTGTTCGCGCAAGATATTTTTGATTTCACCGAATCGCCCTTCTTTTGTTGCGTCACAATATTTTTGTTTTCACCACGATCTCTTGTTGCAAATTTCGCTAACACCGCGCTGTCTGGCGGAAGGACATAGAGCCAAGTTCGAGACCAGCACAGCCGTTCAAGCTACCACACAACGGAATTTATGCCACTGTCCTTCCGTCCAGACCAGCGCGATGTTAAACCATAGCTCGACGTTACCACGATTTTATTCTTGACTTCAAGTACACTTTTAATTTCTTCCCAACTCTGCTTTTGGCTCTTTCACGCTTTGAATTTACCACCGAGTTTTATTTTTGTCAACTTGATTTATCGTTGGTTGCGAGTTGCTTTTGTTTTTTTAAAATGGGGGGGGAAGCGTTCGGACTACCGCGATGTTCCGCGCAGCCAGCACATATTTTTATTTGCTGGCCGCACACCGAACTTTTATTTTTAACTCATAACTTGACTTCCAAATCACGCTTCAATAAAAACGTTCGGCCTACCACGCTTTATCATTTTTAATCATCTTCTTCCTTCGCCGGTCGAACTCCGAACTTCATTTTCGAGACGCACACGAAACTCTTTTTATTTTTAGTCATATTCTTCGTTGCCAAGCTTTTATAGACGCTGCTTTATTTTCGAGACGCACGCACACGCTCCGCTGAATCACGCGGCCAACTTTTGTTTACAAGAATAAAGTTTGTCACACCACGCGCCCAACTTTGATTGCTACTTCATAATTTTATTTCATCCCGTCTGCTTCTCGTTCGGCGCTTCACGATAGTTTATTATTTGCACGAACTCCTTTCGATTTCACGGCGGTAACACCTTGATCTGCGGCGGGTGTAGTTGCTCGCATTTTCATGGCATCGTCTTCCCGTCCGCAGCATCATGTGTTATGTCATACTCTCGAATCTCACCGAACTCCTTTTCAATTCCACCCCACAGCGCAGTGAAGTCCAATCCGGCCTGCGGCTTTTTAATGGGGGGGAACTTTGAACGCACACGCATTTCAATTTCCACCACGAACCGCATTCATTCGAGGCGCACACGCGAGGCGCTTCACACTCCGCTTATCAAATCGCAGCACACGCGCACGGGCTGGCTGGCCTTCACTGTCCTGTGGGGTGTGATCTCACACAAATAACACCGTTGTTCAGCGGCGGGACATTTCCAGCACGGTGTTTAAAATTTATGCCGCCGTTGTCCCGTCCGCTGCAACACGGCGTTAAACCATAGCTCGATATTACCACGATTTTATTCTCGAATTCAAGTACACTTTTTATTCCTTCCACGAACTTGCTTTTTTGCTCTTTCACGCTTTGTATTCTTCCCCAACTTTTATTCACTGCCGATCCGCTTTGTTGTTCATTGCACGTACTTTTCTTTTTTTGTGTTTTTTAAAATGGGGGTAAACGTTCGAGCTACCGCGATGTTCCGCGAAGCCTGCACGTTTCCGTTTTGCATTCACCTCATATTTTTAGTTCTCTCCGCGCCGCATCATCTTTTGTTATTTCACGATATTTTTGATTGCACCACGTATGTTCATCGTTCGGAGCATCACGATATTTTGGCTTCCACCGCGATGCCCTTTTTTTGTACATCATCATATTTTTGTTTTCATCACGTTTGCTTATCGTTCGGCGCGCCACGATAGTTTTCTTCCACCGCGATGCCCGTCTTTTTGAAGCATCACGATAGTTTTGTATTTCCACGAACTCCTTTTGATCTCAAAGAGGTAACACCGAGCGTGTGCGGCTCGGCCAGCTTGCACAGCGTTTGATCGAAGACGAGACGTTCAAACTGCCACATTCATAAAATTCATGTGAGGCTGGCCGAGTCCGCACCACGCAGGGTTAGGCCTTCGGTTTATATTTACCACAAGTCTGTGTTACTGTCTCTTCTTCCCACCAGCATGAAAACGAATGCATTACCCGTAAAGAATCGTGCAGTACCGCGTGTATTCGGTTTCTTAAAACCTCGTCGCATCTATTTTGTCAACCATGTCCGCATAATCACGCCGTTCTTCTTGCCGGGGTTAATATCGTAGTCAATATTTACAGTCCAATTATTGTTGAATGCATCGCGTAGCAGGTCGAGCATGCCCTGACGAGCTGGGCGATTACTGTCGTTACGGAGCTGAAAGCCAAACGCTTTGCTGGGGTGAGTACTAAGTTGAATGACGACCTCGACATTGATTTGATCTGTCGGTGGTCCATATTTAGTGCCTACATCGTGTACGCGAAGCATAGTGACTTTTCCACTTGCCTGAAGACGTTCTGCCTGCGCCGGAATGGCAAATACGAATGCGAGCAACATCACCGCAATTGCAATGCTTGAGCGTTTCATCTGTTGACTCCTTTCTTAGATTAGGGAAGGTTCATAACGCGCTGTATGCGTCCATTTTGCAATCCAGTACGAACGTAATCGATCCTCACGCGACGATCACGATTGAAAGCGTCGCGTAAACGGTCTAACATTCCACGGTGCGCACCCTCGTTTGCGTCGTTGCGCAATTGGAAACCAAATGCCTTGTTGGGCTCACCATCAAATTTGATAACGACTTCGACATTGATGAAGTCCGTTTTCGGACCATAGCCCGTACCAACATCATGCACGCGGAGGAGTGTTATTTTTCCCTCGGCAGCGATTAAACTTCCGATAGGAAAATCGGTGTTTACTTCGAAGGCGCTCCGTCCAAAGGTTGCCGCACGCATGACCCCTGTGATCGGATGGACCTCAAGATCACGAATATCAGCGAACGGCAGGCCGTTGTTATAAGACCTCCAATGCCAAGTTGTGCCTCCATCAGTGGAACGGCCACGATAGACACCTTTTTGAGTGCCTGCATACACAGTCAACTCCCTCATTCTATCGATGGCGAGTGTGCGTACCGAAAGTCCGGTCGGCAGATCAGAAGTCATATCTACTGCTGCCATTGTCGTAGGTGTCGGCGATGATCGTCTTAGCCGGTACACTCGACCACTACTTGTGCCACTAAAAGAAGCATAAACGGTTATGGGATCGTCAAGATCAACCTCGATGTCAGTTATGCCCTTGGCAGTGGGATGAATGAAAACGGTTGGCCAGCTTGTGCCTCCAGGTCCTGCATAGAGGCGTCCGTAGCTTGAACCAGCGTAATAGAGGTTAATAGTGGCGTCTACGGCCGAGCGTAACATATTGCCTGATGGGGGTGTAAATATCATTTTCCAGTCTCCTGGTGGCTCGGATGTAGTAGTACGCCATAAAACATTGCATGAGGCTAACAGTGTCGAAGGCATACCTGGGTGAACCTGATAGTGAAGGTTGAAACAAGCTGGACCAGTCGGTAGGTTTTTCGCGAGCCCTGTGAAGGAACCACCATCCTTGGACTTGGCGATGCTAGAAGCGTATTGGACCATGGAATAGAGTATCTGTGCGTTTGTCGGATCAATATCAACTGTCGCACCATCCCCGCCACGGATCATCTTCCACACTGTGCTGCTACCATCGTACTTGATCGTTCCATCATCTTGTGTGCCACCAATAACCAGATTGGGCTGAGTAACCGCGGCAGCATGATCATAGAATTCGACGTTCGCTATTCCTTCGCCAATGAATTTCCAAGTTCCGCTTTTCCCTCGATCCGACGACCGGTAAATACCGCCATCGTTTAATGTGTAGATAATCTTTGGTGACAATGGATCAGCCGCAAACGCATGATGGTCAACGTGCGCGCTATTGGCCGGAGAACCCGAGCCGCTCGTTAATTCAAAGTTGGCACCGCTATCTGTCGATCGCCAAAAGTAAGTACCGCCAAGATAAACATATTCCGGGTCCGTAGGGTCTACCCACATACCGCTCCATAAAATGCTGTGAATGTCTTCTCCACCAACTTTGCCGGTTGGACTCCATTCTTTCTCCCATTGCCTTTCTTGACGCCCACCTATTGAGCAGCTTATATCGGTGGTACGGTAAAGCGTCCAACCGGATGGCGTTTTAAAGCTGGCGTATAGCCTGCCTTTGGACAGAGCTAGCCATATTACAGTTTCAGCGGGGACAGTGGGTAAGCTTCCTCCCGGGCATCCTGTCAGTTTCCTCCAATTAGTACCGCCATCGGTGGTTTCGTAGATTCCTGTGCGGCCGGCTGTTGTCTCGTTTCTTATGGCCGCATAGAGTCTACTTGGGTTTGATGGATCCATCACTAAGCCAGTAGCTTGGCCTTCACTCAGTACAGGATTCCTCCAAGTGACACCACCGTCTCTAGAGCGGTAAACACCGTTAGATGAAGCGAGGTAGAGGACATTTGAGTTAGTTGGATTGACCAAAAAGATGCCCCCATGCACGATGGCACTGAGGTCATCATCGGAAATCTGAATCCAACTTATCCCCGCGTCTTCAGAACGAAAAACACCCTCATGTTCTGTTACAAAATAGACGCGCGAAGGGGCAGAGGGGTCAATAGCGAGCGCCGCAATGTTGAGCGTTGCTATGTCGGCGATAGGCTGCCAGGACGTCCCCCCATCAATGGTCTTCCATACTCCAGCTCCACGAGCGCCGACATAGATAGTTGCCGGGGACTTCGGGTGTATAGCAATGGCCGAGAGCCGCCCAACCGCGTCGTTCCAAGCGTAACCGTGATCCTTCGACCCAGTGATTCGTCGTGGCCCAATAGAAACCCAGCGTCCTACATCGGGGGTCGGGTTCTTGAAGTGCGATGTGGCGACATTGTTTGCCTCATCGGCTTCTGTAATGATGTGGTCCGCATCGACTTCAACACGCACATCAAACTCGCTTACCGGCACCACGATAGTGTGCGAGACGTAGGCAATCTTTCCGACAGGGAGCACATGCGTGGTCACGTAGAACGTATCGAGACCAGTCTGAGTGACAACTCCTGGAAAAATGCTGGTACGGAACGGCGTCGTGACTGCTTCTCGCCCGGCATTTGCTATCCGAAAGTTCACGGTGATCTGTCGTGGTCGTGTCGACTCAAACTGCGCTGCATAGATTGACAGGCCTTCGACACGGAGATCAACGGACGGTCGTAGTTCTCTCTCTAAGATGTTGTCCTCAGTAACCTTCTCGACAGTGCGAGCGCGTGGATTAACCTCGGCAGAAACTCGTGTAATGGGAAATTGTTCTCCCCAAAGCACTTCTACGATCACCGAGTCGCCCGGTTCGATGGGCCCGACTGACCGCACTGCGACCACCCGGCTACCAGCTCGTAACACGATTGGTGCTTGGGCTGTAACTGCGCCGTTATTCCGAACGGTCGCACGCAACACTGCTGGCCGCTCTGGTACCGATACTACATCGAGATCTAATACTGTGAAGTCGGCCTCGACCGGGGGTTGTGCTGCCACCACAACTTCCACAGAGATCACGTTGTCAAGCCGCTCTCGCTCGGTAAGCTTTTGCTCAGAATCCACCACCGCTGTAAGGGTATAGGTTCCCGACAGAGAAGCTGTCCAAGGCATTTGGATTGTTGCAGTGCCTCCCGCCTCTATATCTATAGACTTTGAGGCAAGTTGTTGATCGCCGACGAATAGCGTCACTACCACATTGCGCTCTAAGTGGTTTGCTTGATTACGCACTTTGATTTCGACGCTGACTGCTTCACCCGGTAGCGGATACGTGGGCGATGTTGTCAACGCTATAACCACTAGGTCCGCCATTTCGTCAGGGCGTACTCCTTCACGAATTGGCTGCTGCGCCTTAAGGGGGTTGACGAGCATGATTATCACGCCCACAGCTAACAAGATGACGTTGGCGCTTTTGTAAAAGGAATGTATCTTCATTGTCGTTTTCCCTTTGCGAAGTCAAATTTACAAAATTACGTTATATTTCAAGCATGCCTAACACCGCTGTTGTCTTGCGCGGCCTATCGAGCACGGTCTTGGAAATTTATGCCGCGCTGGCCGCGTCAAGACCAACACGGCGTTATGCGCTCAGTCTGCCATTTACCACGATCTTTATGTTTGCATTAAGATACAACTTTGTGTCTACTGCTGAGTTTTATTTACTGCCACGAACTTTCCACGAATTACCATCGCATTTACTTCTTTGAGAGGCACTTTCCAACTTGCTCTGCTAATGGGGGGACTTTGCAGGGCGTTCAGCACGAGCACGCAGTTTCGCGAAGCCAGTACGAATCTTTTTCCAGATTCACCACCGATTTTCAATTTTCGACCCGCACCCAACCGCAGATAGGCACGCTGGCTTACTTTTATAACCAAATTTTCTACTTGCCGGTTGTTTCGTCATCTTTCTTGTAAAATTTTTTACCGTCAAGTATCATTACGCCAAGATCAATTGTTTTCTTTTCAAATATCGCGGGTTCAAAAAAAATTTTAATCCCAGCCTTAGTTGAAATTGGTATACATGTATTCCGAGGAATAGCTTTACCGCTTTCCTCCCCCATAGAGTTATACAAGACAATGTATTCGTCCTTTGTCAATATCCCAAGGAAGAACTTAGTAGTTCCTACATATTTTGTGAAATATTCTTTTGGATTGGTTATGCTGAACTTTCCTTTTTTATCCGTCTTGGCACAAAAATCACTATGAAACACTCCATCTATGGTCGGCTGTTGATCTTGAAGAGTAGTTATTAAGCAAACCTTTGTGTCTTTAATCGGTCGATTTACTTTATCTCTTATTATACCACTTATAGTAATTGTTGTGTCCGTTGCAGATTGAGCAAATCCCAAGCTCGATTTTAATGTTTCAAAAAGAAACATTATAACAAAAAGTTTTACTAACGTCTTCATGATAGTGCCTCCTTTGCCTGTTTGTTTTTGTTTGAGACTAACGTTTATTCGACACACAATTTCATCTTTGAGAAAAAATGTTCCCCCTTTTATTTTTTAGCACGCACAGGACGTGTTGGGGGTGTGGCGGTTAGGACGCGTGTTACAATACACCACCACACTTTCATCGCTTGCCGTGAACCTGCTGCAAATTGCAACCAAACTTTTTCATGCACGAACTTCTCTGCAAAAATTTTTCACGGCGGTAACACTATGCTCTGTGGCGGGACATTTCGAGCACGGTCTTGGAAATTATGCCAGCGTTGTCCCGTCCACAGCAGCAAATGTTATGTTCATCTCTCGACTCTCATCACCGGACTCCTTTTCAAT
>Ga0247727_10006953_pt1 | contig 21910 bp, 19 predicted proteins | sample WisWelCaveWW1625_FD_202498 | JGI IMG/M metagenome (GOLD analysis project Ga0247727, IMG submission 202498) | Biofilm microbial communities from Wishing Well Cave, Virginia, United States - WW16-25 | ecosystem: Environmental > Aquatic > Deep subsurface > Groundwater > Cave microbial mat | place...
TCTCGTGCTCAAGCGCCTCGTAGCGCCCTGCAATGGCGTTGTACGCGGAGGCGGCACTCACAGGCGGCGCGCTCCTCAGGCGCGCGCGCGCCCTACGACCAATGGGAACCGTGCGAACTCGGTGCCGGCGATCCTCGACTTGACTGCGCGGACCGCGAGGAACCCGGCACTAAGGCCGGACGGCCGCACCTCAAACACAAAACCCGCGCTCCCGAGCGCGCCCTCCAATTCCTCCAGCGTCAAATGGCGATACGATTCCGAGAGCGGCCCCTCGGAGGCAAGCGCCCGGATTTCGTGGCGCGTGGTTTCGGCAGCCCCTGCCGCGCCCCTCGCCGTGAGGTGGACGGGCGTGAGGCCGACAATCAACGCCCCGTCCGGGCGCAACGCGCGCCGCGCCTCCTTGAGTGCCAAGACCAAGTCGTCGGCGTAGTGGAGGGAAGCGCTGTACGCCGCCACGCGCAGCGCGCCGTCCCCGAAGGGGAGTGCGGTGAACGAGGCGGCGGCCCGAAGGTACGGGCCTTCCGGAGGAAGCGCGGCGTCGAGCGCCACGGCCTGGTAGCGTTCACGGGCCGCGGCTGCCGCGAGTCCCCCGTCGCCCGCACCGAGGTCGGCGAACAGCCCCGGTGGCGGGGCAGCCTCGCGAGCCGCGTCCAACATCGAGCGCCACACCCTCCGCCGCTCTCGGTTCCAACGTCCCCCGGCCTCCTTGATCCATTTCGCGTAGGCGCCAGCCACCGCTTCGAGCGTGTCGGCGCTTCCGTCTGCCTCCGACAGGAACGAGGGGGCGCTGTCGCGCAGCGGAAACTCATGGCGGGCGGCCCCCTGGCAGATCGCCGCCGCACGCTCGGACACTTCGAGGGGCGCGCGGCAGCTCGGACAGCGGAAGGCGTCCAGGACCCCGGGGCTCACGATGCGGCCTCCCGCCTTCGAAACGTCATCAGGGAGAAATAGCCGAGCAAATTGAACGGCCACCGCCGCTCAATGCGCGCCTCGATCCGATTCACTCCGCGGATAAGCGTTGGGAACCGCAGCATCTGTTCGTCGGGAGGCGGCAGGAATACATGGACGGCCTCGAGGCTCTCGAGCAAAAACCACGGGGAAAGGATCCGCGCGAACTGTTGGGGCGGGTAAAGGTAGCAGGCCACCTCGTCGGTTCCCCCGCGGGACACCTTGAGCCGGACGGGGCGCGCGGCCGCCTTCCGGAATCCTTTGAACCGAAGCGCTGCGGGGTAAAGTGCGATCTCAAAGAGGACTGCGGGGTTGAGGAGACCCACGAGGAAAGGGGCGCCGGGTGGGATGAGCGCGAATACGCCTTCCGCGACCGGGCGCAATTGAGGCTCGAGGTTTAGCACCGCATAGAACGAGTAGGCCGCGTCAAAGGAGAGCCCTTCCGCGCCTAGCGCGCCTAGCTGCGCCGCGCGCATCGCGCGAAAGGTCGCGGCGCCGGGCGGGAGTCCCCCGGCACGCTCGCGCGCCAGGTCTACCATCGCTTGCGAACTGTCCACGCCGAAGATGCGATAGCCGCGGCGCGCTAGGGTAACCGCTTCCTGCCCGGGACCGCACCCGATGTCGAGCAACCGCGCGCCCTGGGGAACCAGGCGCGTGAGCTTCGCCATCGCAACGGCCTTGGCGCGCGCGGCGACCGGACTCATCCCCACTTGCATGTCGTAGCTGGGAGCCATCCGCGAGTACGCCGTTTCGACGTCCGCGTAGTACCCGGTGGCAATCGCTGCCCGCGCCTCATCCGATTCGTTTGCAGCGCCCACGGGTTCCAACCAGCGAACAAGGGAGCCGTCGATAATGCTTCCCGACAGGCCCAGCCTGGTTGGACGACGAGGCAACGTCGGTGCGACGCAGGACGCCGTTCCACCCGTCCTCAAGTCGGGTTATGCGCCGCCTCGCCCCAAACCTTCGCTTGGCACCCACGGTCCGGCGCATGAGAGGCGGCGGGCCGCGTCGAATGGCCCTCCGCCTCGCCCGCCGGGGCTTGGAGGACACTCTGGCCTGCCTAACGGCAAACGACGATTTTGATGTCGGCCTTCAAAGCCGTGGGGGGCCCGCCTCGGCTCGGGCTTTCCAATCAGAATTTCCGAAATCACACATCTGCGTGGGGCGTCCCGCGGACTCCCAGCCCATGCGCGGGATCACAAAAGGATCATATGCTAGAGCGCTTTCGTGCGGCCACACGATGAGCTTTGCCTTCATGCCGTCACCGGCGTCTGGGCTTGGGGTGCACTTCAATTGTCGGCAATTGCCTTCGAACCGGCTCCCGGACGGTGCCTCCTGGCCCGCGTCCGCACCACGTCGTGACCCTCAACCATGATAACATATTGCCGAACGTTGCCCAAGTGACCGTCCGCTGCTAGTTCTTCAAATCCGAGCCGAAACCCCGAACCAAATCCCGAGGAAACCACGATGTCGCCTATCGAATTGGTCTGGATTCTCGCGCACCTAATGTGGGCGCTTGGGGCTGCCGTTTACATGTTTGACGGCTACCGCTCCTTCATTCTTGGCCGCGAGGGGTTTGTGACCAACACCACGCCCGAGATCCCGGACGTCCAGCGCGAATTGGACAAGAGGAAGCTCGCGACGGTTCCGCTCATCAAGTTCCAGATCACCACGCGCGGGCGCGAGGTGCACGTGATCAACAAGGGAATCGAGTCGGCCGTCCGCTGCTCCGAGCACGTCCCCTGGAAGGGCCGGGTCATGGTGGATGTCATCACCGAAGACCCAAAAGATGTCGAGGAGATCAACGCGGCCTTCAAAGCCCCTGGCGTCCCGCTCCGCATCCTGCTCGTCCCCAAGAACTACAAGACGCCCCGCGGCACGCGGCTTAAGGCGCGCGCTCTCCACTACAGCACCGAATGGAGGCGCACCCTCGCCGAGGAGCGCGGATACGTCGTCCACTTTGACGCGGAGTCGCAGATGGAACCGGTTGACTTCGTGCGGCTCCTCTACAACCTTGTCCGCTCCGATGGCAAGATGAAGCTCTCGGAGGGGCCCATCCTCTACCCCCTCGAGTGGAACCGTTCGAACATGATTTCGCGCCAGCTGGAGTCCAACCGCGTGTTCGACTGTTTCCACTGCCACATCCTCATGGAGAACCCGCCGCCCTACCACCTGCACGGCAGCAACCTCGTCGTTGAGGAAAAAATGCTTATCGAGCTTGGATGGGACTTCGGGCTCTCGCGGGGACGACCGCTTCTTGCAGAGGACCTCCTGTTCGGCATGCGCGCCTTCGCCCTGAAGGGCAAGGAGATCTTTGGCTGGTCGGGGGCTGCGATCCTCGAGCAACCGCCCTTTTCGATCAAGGACTCGGTGCGCCAGCGCATCCGATGGGTCACCGGCGTGTGGCAGGCGATTGATGTAATCAGCAGGGAGCCGGAGTACAAGGCGATCCCGCGGCGCGAAATGCGGCGGCTGAAAGCAGTCGTAATCGCCCGACTGTCGGTCTACGGAATGGGGTTCTTTGCGGGATTTTTCAGCGTCCTCCTCGCACTCATCGCGATCTCCGATGCCTTCGCCGGCACGCAGATCGCGGCGAACATCCCGCAGGCATGGCGCGACATCTCGTTGCTGCTGCTGCCGGGGGTCTTCCTTTGGCTCGGGACGAGCCAGATCGGGCTCTACAAGAACCTGCAGCGGGTCCAGATGGCCCGACGCCGGCGCGTCCTTGAGCATTTCAAGGTACTCATCGCGACGCCCGTGGGCGCGCTTGTCGAGACCGCCGCGGCGCTCTACGCCACGCTAAATTGGTGGCTCCGGGGGAATCACGTCACGTGGATCCCGACGCCGAAGTAGCGCGAGGGGCCTCGTCCGCCTTTTCGCGGGCGAACTTCGCCACAGCGGCGCTTTTCGGCGGTTTGATTGGTACGGGCATCGCGCTACGCGTGATGCGCTTCTCCGTCGGCGACTACTACGAGGACGGAGCCGCGCACTGGTGGGCGGCGGCTCGAGCGACCCAAACGGGGACGCTTGTTGACACCTTCAATTACGGGACCTCCGGCTATTGGCTCCCCGGCTACGACCACCTCGCCGTCGCGGTAATGCAGGCCGCGGGGTCCACGGAGATCGTGGTGCTGCGCACGCTCGGCGTCGCCTTCTTCGTGGCGGCAGCCTTCGCGGTGCTCTCGCTGGCGCGGATGGCTGGCACGGGCGTGGCCCTCCTCGCCGTCGCCTTCTTCGCACTTTCGCCGTTCGACATCCTCAACGCGCCGATCGCGATCGGCATGGAACCGGCGGTGGCGTTCATGGCAGGGGGCCTTGCCATGGTGTTCCAATCGCGCCGCGGAAAACCCACGGCCATCTACGGCGCGGCCGTCCTCTTCTCCATGGCCGTCCTCTTCCGCTACGAGGCCCTGCCGTTCGTCGGGGTTATCCTGGTGCACAACTGGTGGTGGTCGGCCAGCCGCCCGCTCATGGGCCTCACGCGCAAGCGGGAAGCCCCTTTCCTTCTCACGCCCCTTGCGATTGCCGCGCTCTACCTCGCTTTGACCTGGGGCAACAACTTCCCTTCCCGGCTCCTCGGCGCCGGGCCAAACGCGCCCGAGCTAGGGTCGACGGAGGCGTTCGCGTTCATCCCCTCCGACCCCTTGGGCCGCAACGCGGCCTTCTGGTCTTTCTGGGCGGGAGCGGCGCCGGCCGCAATTGCGTTTGCCGCCCTTGGCACCGCCCGGTATTTCCGCCGCGCCGAAGCGTGGCTTGTCGCGGCCTTTGTTTTCCTAATGACCGTCTTTCTGTTCCTGAATCTGGGGACTCCGTCGGTGCGCTACCTCATGCCGGTCGAGCCGCTGCTGTGGTTCCTCGCTGCGCTCGGGGTTTGGGTCGCGGGGCAAAGGGTGGCAGCCGTTGCGGCGCGCCTGCGCCCCGGCGCTAGCCTCAATTGGGTGCGGCCCATCGCCGGAGCCGCCCTCGGGGCTCTCGTGCTCTCATCGGGCCTTGTGACGAGCGCCGCCGCCTTCGAGTCGGTGGACCAGCGAATCGCGCTTCACGGGCCGCTTTACCGTGCGGCCGACTTTGTCGCGTCGCTACCGCAAGACGAAACGAAGCTGGTGCTGATCGATTCGCCGCTCGCGGCCGAGGCGTCGGGGCTCTCGCCTGCCCGCCTCATCGGTTCGGGGTTCCTTCCCGACGACCGAGAAACGGCCATGGCGTTCATCAGGGGTCATGTCCAGTACGTGGTCGCGGTAAACGTCTCCTATTACAAGCTCATCACATTCTTTCCCGAGCTTGGCCGAGGGAGGTCCAGCGAAAATTTCTCGATGCTTTACGACGCGAGCGGCTGGGAGTTCGACTATACCGGCAAGACCGCCTTCGTTTACCGGGTGAACCACGGATCGGGCGCCCTGCCGGTTGCCGACGACCTAACGCTCAGTTTTCCATTCCACGAAGCCGACGCGTGGGGGAACGTCACGGGGCTGCACTTGCTCTACCGCGGGGAAAACATCACCGCGGGGGCGCGAGGCATCGGCTATCCAACCATCGAAACGTCCTCGGAGCGGTACCGCCCGGCGGCGATCGACGCCCAATTCACCAAGGAAGCGCCCGTTCGCGAGGTCCGCGCGAACTACACGCTGTACCCCGAATCGTCCACCGGCCGACTAGAGACCTACCACAACCGGACGGTCGTATCCGCCTCGTTCAGGCTCGAAGGGGGCTCCGTGCTTGCCTGGTTCCGCGTCGTGGAGCCGCCCCCCACGAGCTCCTTTACCCTTCGGGTCAACAACTCCGTGCCTTCAGGGGAATTTGGGGAGACCTTCAACGACTCCTTGATCGCTCGGACCAGCGCCCCGTTTGCCGAGGGGCTCGTTTGGTCGCTTCAGAATTGGCTGCTCGGCCCCCGCGCCGCACTCCAGTTCGACTTCACGGCGCCTTCGAACCTGAGCGGCGCCCGCCAGGGCGGCGGCGCGGCATGGGTCGCGTACGAAGGCGCGGCCGGAAGCGAGGGCCTTTACTACCCGTTCCACGTGCGTCCCGCCGACGCCGAGCTTTTCGGAGTTGCAGAGCCTCTCCTTCTCAAGGCACCAGTTTTCCGCGCGGCGGGGTTCCTTGCGACGGCGCCCCGCAACGGATCCCACCAGATCCTCTCGGATTTCGCATTTGGCCCGTACCCTTGGTTGCTCGAAGGCTCAGGACTCCCGCAGGGCGCCTTCGTGAATACAAGCGCGGTTCCGGGGACACGGCAAGCGGCGATCGAGTGGCTAGTGGCCACCGTCGACTATGTTGTCGCGATTAACGTGAGCGCCGACCCCTTCATTTCGACCTTCCCCGAGCTTGCGAACGGGGATTCGACGCAAGAGTTCTCGCTCGTTTTCGACGCCAGCGGGGGGCCCGGGTCGCTCTCCCACGGCCTCGTGTGGGTGTACTCGGTCAACCGGGGGGGTGGGCTGGTGCCCGCGCACCTTGGCGCCTACCTCGAATTTCCCTTCACGCAGGACACCGGCGCCCCGACCGTTCTTGGGTTCGGCATTTCCGTGAACGGCACGCAGGCAATCCGCCCCGCAGCCGGGCTTGGCGTTCCCTCGGCGTTCGTCAACGGCACGCCCTACGGCGCCGGTATCGCAAGCCTTGCGTTTGTGGCTGGAAGCGGCGGCACCGGCGTTTCGGGGACATTCGCCTTGTTCCCGCTCGAGAACGGCACGCCCAACCGCTCCCAGCCGCCGCTTGTCGTCCGCGCGGCCTATTCGTTCGCGGAGGGGGTCCTTAGCGCCAGCTTCGAGGCCGAGCCAGCTTCTCCCGCGGACAATGTCACGCTCTCCGCGGGGGTTTCCGTCCAGGGCGCCGATTTCCCCGTGTACATCAACGACACCGACAATGCCGTGTCAAGCGGCGAATTTTCCCGCGGAAATGTTTGGGCGCTCCGCAATTGGCTGATCGGCCCCGTTGTCGTCTTACAGGTCGACTTCCACGACCCCTACCAACTCTTTTATGCGCGCGAATTCGGCGGAGACGCGAGCCTCGAATACGAAGGGCCGGCCGGAGCGCGGACGATGTCGGTGTCGGTGTGGGTTCTGCCTCGGGAACTTGGCCCGGCCTTCTGAACCGCCAAAAGGCAAGACATTCTCCGGCCCTTCCGCCCGGCAAACAAGGTATTTATGGATCGCCGCACGATTGCGGTGGGCATCGCGGCAAGGGAGGCTTGATCCGTGGAATTCCGCTATTACAACGAGAAGCTGGCCAAAAAGCCGAAGCTCTCGGTCGACGGGATCGTGCCCGTCTCGCTCCACTTCTCCCACTTTAAGGGCAACAAAACGCCCCCGCGCTACAAGGCGGACACGGGCACGGAAATCGCCCTCAAAGTGGCGGAGGACTCCTCGTTCGACCGCAACCGCGTGCCGATCTGCACGAACAACCACTACGACACCGACGGGGTGCTCGCCGTTTGGGCGATGTGCCTCCCCGAGGATGCGGTGCTCTCCAAGGACATCGCGGTCAAAGCGGCCGAGTGCGGCGACTTCAACCACTACACCACCGACGAGGCCTTCAAGGTCGACGCGGCAATCGAGGGGTACCGGAATTCGCCCAACTCACCCTACGCCGCCACCATTGCGGGGCTCGACACGGCGGCAGCGGACGGCTACGTGTACCAGAAGCTCTCGCACATGTTCCCGGACCTCTGGCAGGAAATCAACAAACACAAGATCCTTTGGGACCACCCGCTCGACGATGTGAACAAGAGCTTTGACGCGTTCCGGGCGAAGTCCTTCTCGGTGAAGGAATTCTGGGACGAATGGCTCTCGGTGGTCGAGGGCCCCTTTGCGCCCCACCCGGTGGCCGTCGACAGGTTCTGCCAGGGTCGGGTGTTCCTGCTGTCGCACCTGTCGCCCGTGAGGAAGGGGACCTCGTTCGAAGTCGCTTACGCCTACTACAGTTGGGCCGACACCGTCCAGCGCGAAAAAATCGAATGGGTCGAAATGGCCCCGCTCGCGGAGAAGCTAAACAATCAGGACAAAGGCGACGGCAAATGGCTCACGCGGTGGGCTGGCCAGGGCGATACCGCGGTGCTTCGGTATTCGAAGCCCGACGGGCACCCGGCAGGGTCCTCGCTCCCTGTCGCGGACGTTACAGAGGCGCTTCGTCAACATTTGAAGACGGGGCCCAAGGTCGCCGCTCCAGCCACCGCCCCGGAGCCGGCGCAGTAGAAAGAGGGACAGCCGCGCCTCGGCCATTTTTGACGGGCGGGCGGCTTGAAATCCCACCGCGGGGGTTGGTTCCCGATGCGACCGGCAACGCGCAAGTTCCGGCGCGAGCTTGACGAGAAGGTCGAGCGCCTGCGCAATCGCACGACAAGAACGGGAGCCGAATCCCTGAGTACCGATCAAAATCCGGGCTTCGACCGCCTCGCCGAGGCGCTTTTCTTGCGGGGCGAATGGGATGAGGCAAAGAGTTGGGCGCGCCGGGCGGTCGGCTACTGGGAGGCCGCGCTGGGGCACGTGAAGGCCGACCCGCAAAAGTGCGAGCCGACCTTCCACCTTGGGTCCGCGCACCTGTTTGCCGACGATGCAACGAGCGCAAGGCGCGTGTTTGCGGAGGGCGTCGCGCTTTTTGCCGACAACGGCCTCGCCGGTTCCGACGACACCGGGTACATGGCCGCGGTCGCGGGCGACCTGCGCCGCGGGGAGGTGGTCTTCCACGCGGCGGTCGTAGCGGACATGGGAGCGCAGGGGATGGGCGACCTGAAGCTCTTCGCGAAGCGCTTTCCGGACACACCGCGGCTCCTAAAGCTCCAATTCATCCAGGGCCTTGCAAGGAAGGACCACAAACTGATCTCCACAATGGCGCTCATGGAGCGATGGCTCACGCCCGAGCCGGAAGGCATCACGAGCTTCCGCACGGAGGAATGGTTCTACGCCGCACACCAGGTGGTGCTGGCGCAGATGACGCGCGGCGAGGTGCCCCACTTTGCGCTCTATGACCGCGACGTTTCGCGGGGGCTCGTCGACCTGCCTCGCGGCGCGAAGGCGCCTTAGCTGCGCCCGAAGCGCTTCTTCTTCGACTCCCCCTTCGGGCTGCCCCGAGCCGTCTCCCGCTCGTTTTCTTTCGCGACGTCTGCTTTGGCCCGCTCAAGCACCGCGTCGAGAGCGTGGGAAAGCTCCGCCTTTTGCCCCTGAAGGTACAGCGACCCGACGCCGGTGCGGAAGTCTTGCAGGGCTGCGCGCGTCTTGAAGCCGCCCCAGGGGAACGCAACGTCCGGCGGGATGGGGCGATCATCGAGGATACGCTCGGCACCTACCCCGCCGAATCCGGCCTGCTTGAAAAGACGGGCCCACTCGTCGGCCGCAAGGAAGTGCATCTTCACGGGAACGTCGGCCTGCCACGCCGCGGAGGCTGGGTTCTCCTTGTAGTAGTCGATGACGAGGTGGAATCGCCCTCCCGCTTTCAGCAGCCGCCACGCCGCCTTGATCGCAGTAAGCGGGTCTTTCGTGTAGTACATCGCCTCCATCGAGAATGCGTGGTTGAATGCGGCCTCGCCAAAGGGGGTCTCCTCCATCGGGGAGACGAGGAACTTGACCGGGTACTTGGCCGCCGACAGCTTGCGGGCCTCGGCGATGAGTGCGGCCGAAAGGTCGACCCCGACACAGAGGCCGATCTCCGGCACCTTTTGTGCGACGTAGCGAGTGGCCCACCCGTTCCCGCAGCCGAGGTCAATGAACGACTCGTCATAGCCAATTGAAATCCGGTCGAGCACTTTCTTGCCCGCGAATTCGTGCGCTTCCTCCATGCGCGCGCCAGCGCCCTCGCGGGCCCACGCATCGAACGCGTCGGCGATGTCGGCGGACAAGGGGCGCCCTCCTCGACTACGCGCGCGAGGCGCCCGCCGACAACTGGCGGGACAGCTCGGCGGGGTCGCCGGTCGGGATGTTGCAGGTCGTCGCCCGGCACACGCACGCGGCCGGCAGCTTTTCGCGCGGATACGAAGAGGCGAAGTCACGGGCCAATTCAGGGAAGCCGCCCGGAGGCGCCTCGCCCGGCGGAAGCGCCACAACGGCGGCATGGGGAGGGTACGACCGCTGCGCCGCCTCGATCAGCCTGCGCGTCTGAGGCGCGGCGGGGTCGCCGACGATGGTAACGTGGACGGGGTGTTCGAGGTGGAGGCGGACGGCGTGCGCGAAAGTGCCGGCAAAGATCCCGTATTTCGAGGAGGACGCCGCAAACGCCGCGAGGATCGCCTCCGCCGCCGCCCCGTACTTTGAATCGCCGAGGACCGCCCCTAGCCGATCGAACACGATCGCCGCAACCGGGTTGCCGGCGGGCGTAGGGGCGTCTTGGAAAGGCTTCACCTTAGCAGACAAGGCCGGCGACGGGGCTTCGCCAGAAAGCGAAGCGGCCGTGTCAAGCAGCGCGCCATCCTCGTCCTGAAAATTCAAAAGCATAAGGTCGCCAAGCGCGCGCGCCGCATCGAGGTACTTGGCCTGCTGGGTCGCTTGGTGGACGTCGAGCAGGCCCAGCGCGAACATGGCCTGGTCGTCCAACAGTCCCCACACGCGCGCACCCGTCTCACTTCGCCACTGGTGCGCCATGCCGCGGGCGGGGTCAAAGCAATTCGAAAGAAGGAAGTCGGTCGTTTTCACCGCGAACGCGCGGCAGGCCTCGTCCCCAAGGGCCTTCCAGGCCTCGATGTACGCTGAAACCGCGAGCCCATTCCACGAAGTGTAGATCGTGCGATCCACGAAGGGCGCGTCGCGCATGTCCCTCGCCGCAAGCAGGCGCCTGCGCCCCTCCTCCACGAGCGCTTCGACCTCCTTCTCGCCTTTCTTGAACCGCTTGGCAAGCTCCTCGAGGGAGGAGGCCACCCACAGCACGTTCTTGGCGGCGTTGTGGTGCATCTCGCCGTGGGGCTTCACGTCGTAAAGGTCGGCCATCAGGCGGTAAAGCTCGCTGCCCTTGCCGAGCGCCTCCTCGAGCTCCTTGTTCGTCCACGTCCAGTAGTCGCCATCGTCGCCGAGCCCCACATCCGCATCCTGCGAGGCGAAAAACCCGCCCCGCTCGCGGTCGCTGAGCACCCGGTCCAGGTACAGGACGGTGCCCCGGGCAACCTTTGCGAAGAAGGGGTCGTTCAGCACTTGAAACGCGTGCGCATAGTTGCGGAGCAGCTCGCTGTTGTCGTACAACATCTTTTCGAAGTGCGGGACGATCCATTCGGCATCCGTCGAGTAGCGGTGGAATCCGCCGCCGACTTGGTCGGCGACGCCCCCCTGGGCCATCCGCATCAACGTGACCTCGACGACGGTCTTCAGCGACTCATCGCCCGCGGCCGCGACTTCGGTGAGCGCGAGTTCGACCGCGCTTGCGTGAGGGAACTTCGGCGCATCGCCGAAACCGCCGTGCCGGATGTCGAAGTTCATGAGCGCCGAATCGAGCGCGCGCTTCACAATCGTCCAAGCCACCGTTCCCGGCTGCGCACGCGCCTCGCCGCCCTTCGCCACGGCCTCGCTGATTTCCTTGGCCTGCTCGAGCACCTTCGCCTTTTGGTTGCGGTAGGCATCCGAAACGATCTGGAGGACCTTGGGGAACCCAGGGCGGCCGTAGGCATCGCGCGGCGGGAAATACGTCCCCCCTGAGAACACGAGGCCCTCGGGAGTGAGGAACCCGGTGAGCGGCCAGCCGCCGCTGCCGGAGAGCGCCGACACGGCGGGCTGGTAGCGCGCGTCGACGTCCGGCCGCTCGTCGCGGTCGACTTTGACCGCGACGAAGCGGTCGTTGATAAGGCGGGCGGTCTCTTCGTTTTCGTAGGACTCCCCGTCCATCACGTGGCACCAGTGGCACCACACGGCGCCGATGTCAAGCAGGATGGGCTTGTCCTCGCGCCTCGCGCGCTCGAATGCTTCGGGCCCCCACGGGTGCCAATCCACGGGCTGGTGGGCGGCGCTCTTGAGGTAGGAAGAGGCCTCGCCGGCCAGGCGGTTGGGGCTCCGGGCGGCGCCCTTGGATGATTCGGATGACAACGCGGGCCTCCCGAGGGGGCATCCCGACCTGCACGGCGTGTGAAAAGGGTTGCGTCCGACGGGCTGCCGAAACGCTCTCCCGCTACGGGGGTCCCTGGCTCCGCAAGCGGGACACCCCCGCACGAAGGATCAAGACCCCCGCGGCGCGTGCGGCGGCGGGGCGGCCTTGCCAAGCGAAATGGTCGAGCACATTTCCCGCGGACTCGGAGAAGCGGTCGACGCCACCGCAGACCACGTGGACGCCGCGTTCGACGCGACAGGCGATGCTTTCGAGGCAGGGGCGGAGAAAGCCGTCGAAGCGACGCGGGAGGCGTTGGATGCCGGAGTCGAGCACCTCACGCGGTTTGGCCGCCTCGTGCTGAAAGCGTGGAGGTTTTTCGAGAAGGCGGCAAACCCGCCGTGGACGGCGGCGAAGCTCATCGGCTGGGCGTGCGTCTTCCTCGTCGTCGCCATCATCACGGTGCTCGCGTACCAAATTGAGTACGGGATCCTCACCCTCCCGATCGTCGAGGAGGCCGGCGGCAGGTTTGTCGGGTGGATGGCTGCGCTCGGGGCGGCGGGGCTGTTCGTGTTCACGGTGGTTGGAACGCTTTTTTTCATGGTCATCCCCACGGAGCCCTTCTTCTTTGTCACGCTTTCCGGCTCGACTCCCGTCGCGTTCGCGATCGCAGCCGCCGCGCTTGGTAGCACGCTTGGCTCCTGCGCGAATTACGCGATGGGCAGCCGTCTCCGCGCGAGCGCGGGAAAAAAGAAGGGAGAACAGCGCGAGCTCGGCAAATGGGGAAAACGCGCGCACTCGAAGTGGGGCGCGGTCCTCTTGTTCCTCGCAGCAGCCCTGCCGCTCCCCGAGCTCGTCGCGCTCGCCTACGGACTCGCCGACTACCCCTTCAAGAAATTCGTCCTTGTCACGCTGCCGGCGAGGGTCGTCAAATGGACTTGGGTCGCGGCGGCGTTCATCTTTTTCAACGCCACGTTCTAGGCGGGGCGGATTTCCGACCGCCACCGCATTCGAATTGCGAAGGGCGAGCCATCCGTTAGCCGCGGAGGTCGGCCTCGAGTTTCCTGCGCGTGGCCGCGTCGATGGGCTTCTTCGCCCGAGATCCATAGTCGAACATGACGATGACCGTCTCCCCGTCGGCAACCACCGCATTGTCTCTCGTGTCCCAGATTTCATAGTAGAGAGTGAAGCTCGTCGTGCCGACCTTGGCCGGTCGGACGCGCACCTCGATCGGGTCGCCGTACGCCACCGCGCGCCGGAAGTTCAACGATGCGGTGGCGACAATCCAGTCCACCTCGCCCATGGTCTTGGCACCCATCACTTGCATGAGGTATTCGGTGCGCGCCGCCTCGATGTAGGTGAAGTAAACGGCATTGTTGACATGGCCCATCCCATCGATGTCGCGGAAGCGGACGGCGATAGGCATCGCGTAGGGAAACTTTGCCACGGCCGCCGAAAGGGCGCGAACTTCTTGAGCGTTTGGGGCCGGCCGTCTCACGGGTAGGGGCGGCGCGACCACAGGAAAAACCGCGAACGCCGGGGGTGGAATGCGCGCCGGAAACGCGACGAACGGACGGCCATCTCCCCCACCGCCTACTGGATGTACGACGTTGCATCCCGGTCGAGGCCTTTGACGATTTCGAACGGGACGTCCTGCGGGCGCCACACCACATGAGGCCACGCGAGGTTCCCGATGTACTCCATCGGGTCGGCGGCCATCTTCGTCGCGGGGTGATCGGCGCCGAGCACCGCGACGGCAACCTGGTTGGTGACCTTCCGCACTTCGGTTTCGTCGAGGATGCCAAGCGCGTGGAGGTACTCGTGGAGAAGGACGCTGAAAAGCCACGGGATGTAGAGGGCCGGCTCGGTCTCCTTGATGCGCCGCAGCGGGGTCTGGTTCACGACGATTGCGTTGGCGCCGACCACGAAGTACGCCCCGAGGAACCCGCCGGGGGTGTTGCCGATCTCCTGGGTTACGACCATCAGGCCGGCCCGTTCTTTGCCAAGCACCCGGCGGACGGCCTCCTTCACGGCCTCGAACACGTCCCGGATGCCCTTGGAGGACGCCAGGCGGTCAGCTGTGGATGCCGCGCTCATCACCCTCGTACCTGCGCTCGAGGTTCATCTTGATTGGGTTCCACCCGAAGGGCTCAACAGGGCCCCGACAGGGCTAAGACGTCGGAGGGAGCATTGCTTCTCGGGACGGAACATGTCGTTTGCGAGCATCTACCCCGCGCAGAAGTTCAACAAAGCCGGCGTCGTGAAAGCCGACCTGGCATCGACCGAACGTCTGCAGTTGGGGCTCCTGTGTCTCGAGTCCGGCCAATCGCAGGCGTCGCACGTGCACGAAGGCGCCGATAAGGTTTACTTCGTCGTGGAGGGCGTTGCGACGGTCACCGTCGGAAAAGAGACCCGCGAGATGGGGCCGGGCGCCTTCGCGCTCGCCAAGTCCGGCGAAACCCATTCGCTGTCCAACCACGGCCGCGACCGGCTCACCGTCGTCTCGTTCTCCGCGCCGCCGCACCACGGGAAGCCGTGAGCCCACGCGTGTAGTTTGGCCGGACCTTCTTGTCGTAGATGAGCACCCGCTTCGCCCATTCGGAGGCCGTGTACCCTGCCCGCGCGAAGGGTCTGCGGGCGCTTTCGGCCGCCGGCAGAATCACCGTGATGCTCTCGGCGCGCCGCGCGCGCGCGAAGTCGATGAGGCCCGAGGCGACGGTCGAATTCGACCGGAAGGCCTGGATGGCCATCCACCGCTCCCCCGTGTCCGGAAACATGCAGGCCATCACGGGCCCCGAAGCCGGCGAGAGCCAGAGCCACGGGCGGGCGGCGCGCGCGGAACGCTCGTCAAGCGTAAACGCCCCGTTGAACGACATGTACGCGAACCCATTCTGCCTCGCGAGCAGCGTTGACCCACGGGCCGATTCGAGGAAATCGCGCGGCGACACGCGCGCGAAGCCGGAGCGCGCTCCGGCCGGCGCCTTTCGGCTCACCGGCTGCTCCCATTCCATGAATGATAGCGCGGTGGCTTGCGTAAAGCCGCCCTTTGCAGCCGCCCTTCGCGACGATGTGTTCTCGTGCGTGATCAGCATCCGCGCCGCGCGCGCGCTCCGGAGACCCGGCGTCGATAGCGCGAAGTCGTTCAGCCGGTTGACCCAGCCTTGGCCGCGGTAGTCCGGGCGGACGCGCGCGGCGCTAAGCCAGGCCGACCCGTCGGGCGCGAGTCTGCCGTGCACGATCCCCGCGACCTTGCGGCCATCGAGGAGCAGGACGAAGCGGCCGGCCGCCAAGAAACGACCGATCCAAGAAATTACGTAGTCCTCGGGGTCCTCCGCCTTCAAGAACGCGAGGATTCGCGCGCGGTCGGCTCGTGTGGCTTCGCGGATTTGCACAGCCGGCAATCGGCACGGCGGTCTAAAGCCTCTTCGTGCAAAGCGAACCCTTCATTAGCGAGGCGCGCAATCGCGCTGCCACGGCGGCGGGGGCTTCCCCGGGCGCGCCGGACGCTCCTCGCTAGGTGGCACCACGTGAAAGTGAAACTAATCGAGCACACGCCGCACCCGGAAGCGGTCTGCGCGCGGGCGGCAAAGGGCGACACGGACATCCGTCCGTCGTCGAAGATCACGGAGTACGACGCCGGCGGGTGGGAGGGGATCCTCAAGTTCTGCCTTGAACACGGCCACCACGGGGTGTTCGAACACGCCCACTTCACCTTCTCGATCGAGGGCATCTCAAGGGCCTGTTCGCACCAGCTCGTCCGCCACCGAATCGCGACCTTCGACCAGCAGAGCCAGCGGTACGTCGACTTCACGATCCTCCTCGACCCCGGGAACAAGGCCTTCGACAAGGGGCTCCACGAGGTCATCGAATCCTACCGCGCGACCGGGAAACTTCCGGAGGAGCCCGACCCGGTCAAGGCCCTCGAGACTTACTTCGTGTTCCCGCCGACCATCCGCCGAAAGCCGGAAAACGCCCGCGCGCTTGCGAAGACCTACGCGGACGACGTCATCGAGTACCACAAGCTCGTGAAGAGCGGCGTACCGCCGGAGGACGCCCGGTTTGTGTTCCCAAATGGGATGAAGACGAACATCACCGCGACGATGAACTTCCGCGCGATCTACGACATCGCTGCCGAGCGCCTCTGCACTCGCGCGCAGTGGGAGATCCGAGTGGTGTTTGCACTCATGAAGCGCGAGATGCGCGACGTGTCGCCGTTCTTCGCGGAGCGCCTGCAGCCCAAGTGCCTGCACCTCGGGTACTGCAACGAGTCGAAGAAGGCCTGGGAGACCTGCCAACTGATGCCCCACATGGCGCAGGTGCTGAAACCCGTGCCGCACGCTGGCCCATAAGAATTAATGATCATAAAACAATTCTTATCGGAATTGACCGCCCCGGCCCGATGAGCCGTGGAGCGCACTTTTATTACCGCCGCGCGGATCGCCGTTCGTGGCCCTCGACGAGCCTGCGAAGCGCGCGGCGCTGCGCATGCTGCCCCACCCGGTTTTCCTCGTCGGCTGCACGCTTGAGGGCAACTACCACGTGTTCCTCGGAACGTGGCTTACCCAAGTCTCGTTCAAGCCGCCCCTCGTTGCCTTCGGATGCCGCAAGGAGACTGGGTCGCACGAGATGATCCGCAAGAGCGGCGTATTCTCGTTGAACCTGCTTGACAAGACGCAGAAGGCGGTGGCTGCGGCCTTCCTGAAGGGGGCGACGTTTCAAGGCAACCGCGTGAACGGCTACGAGTTCACGACGAACGGGGTGGGCGCGCCCCTTTTGCGCGACGCCGCGGCGGTGCTCGAATGCCGCGTCGTCCAGGAGACCGAAGGGGGCGACCACCGGGTATTCATCGGGGAGGTCTTGTCGGCCGACACCCGACGCGCGGGCGCGAGCCTTACCCTCGAAGACACCGGCCTCCAGTATGGCGGCTAGGGCGGCGAGCATGAGCGCTTTGGAACGTTCCATCTTCCGTCAACCGACTCATTAAATAGAGTCGGGAACGTGAAAAGGACTTGAAGAGGGGTGCAACACGGTGGAAGCTAGCGGTCATGCCTTGGACTTCCCGGGCGTGGACGACCGCGACCGAGTTGTGCTCCAGGCCTTTGCCGGCGACGAGGGCGCAACGCTTGCATTCCAGGGAATCCGGCGCTCGCTGAACCTCCATCCCGAGAAGCTCTCGCGCGCGCTGCGCCGCCTCGAGGAGGCGGGCGTGATCGAGCACACCAAGGATGGCTACCGCCTCACCGAGGTTGGCGTCCGGGCGGTGCCCGTCCTCGATCGGCCCCGCTCCGAGCGCCTATCCGTGCTGGAGACGATGGTGCCCGAAACCATTTCGCCCGATGCGGTCGTCGAGCACCTCAAACTCAAGTGGTTCGCAAACCTCCGGTGGGTCGGGTTCACGGCGCACGCGGGAGTGGTGGCGCTGCGGTGGGTGACGGACGACGGGCGAAAGCGCGTCACGGCAACCCTCGACGGCGGAAGGCTCCTCGTGGATGTGGAAGGCGACCTTTCGGGCGGAGTGGCCGACGCGATCGCGGGTGCGCAGGCAATTTTTGCGCACATCGCACGGGCCGCTGCGCGCGGGCCGAGCGCCGATGCCGTGCAGACGGGCTGGCAGGACGCGGAACAGCCGCGGACGTGAAAGCGGTCCGCAAACCGCGGAACGGCCCTACATCTCCCGGCGCCACGCGCCTTCCCGATCGACCCGTTTCATGTACGACTCGAATTCGGCGTCGCGCGCGGCAATGTCCCACCCTGCCGCGGCCGCAACCAGCTTGGACACGTCCGCCGCAATGGAGGCACCCCCATCGCGCAGCCGAACGGACACCGGGATCCGGCGCACAAGCGTGTCCTCGAGCCGCTCCGCACGCTCGTGGGCAAACGCCCACACGGCCGACGCGCGCAAGTAGGGGAGTTCCGGGTGCAGCCGAGCCCGGTGGAGCGCGGGGGCGTCCCCAAGCACGTCCCCCACGTCCGAACCGTGCAGAAAATAGAGCGCATCTGCCTCCTCTGCGTCAACCTTCCACCTGCGCGCGATCGCGCCGGCGGCCGCCGAGGGCTGGGCGGGCAGTCCTCGGCCCCCCGGGAGCGCTCTCTTCGCCGTGGACGTCCGCCTTGCGGACAGCCGAACGGAAAGGAGAGCCTCGTCGACGATCTCGCGCGCCATCCTCCGGTAGGTCGTGAGCTTTCCGCCAACGACCGTTACGAACCCGCGGGGGCCGACGAAAATGGAGTGCTCACGCGACACGGAACTGGGGGCCAAACCCTCCTCGCGGGCGAGTGGCCGTAGCCCCGCGTAGGCCCCAACCACATCGTCCTTCGTGAGGGCCGCATCCGGGAAGCAGTGGGACGCGGCTTCGAGCAGGTACCGGACGTCCTTCGGCTCGGCGCGCACGTCGTCCGGGTTGCCCTCAAAGTCGGTGTCGGTGGTGCCAATGAGCGAGAGGGGGCCCCATGGCACCGCAAAAAACACGCGCCGGTCCTGCGGTGTGCGAAGCACAAGCGCACGAACGTGGTTCAGCCGTGCCCGGGGGACGGTGATGTGGACGCCCTTCGTGAGCCGCACACGGGCCTTCGTGGAGGCCTCTGCGAGGCGGCTTACCGTGTCGGACCAGGGGCCGGCGGCGTTGACGACGGCCCTTGCCGCCACCTCCGTATCCTCTCCGGTAAAGGTGTCCCGCACGGTGGCCCCGGTTACGCTGTCGCCCTTGGTGCTGACGGCGGTCACCTCAACATAGTTCGCAACCGCCGCACCGTGGGCGGCGGCATCGAGGGCGTTTGCAAGCGTTAGCCGCGCGTCGTCCGTGATGCAGTCGAAGAACAGGCCGCCGCCGGCAAGCCCTTCGCGCCTCAGACCGGGCTCCATGTTGGCGATGGCGCGCGCCGATAGCGGCCGGTGCATCCGCGTGTTGCGGAACAGCGCGACCGCGTCGTAGACCCACATCCCGGCTTCGACGGCAAGGCGCGAGGGCTTCTCCCCGCGGTACGCCGGGACGACGAACGACCGGGGGCGCACGAGGTGCGGGGCGATCCGCTGCAGCACCCGGCGCTCCGCGCACGCCTCCGACACGAGGCCGAACGAGCGCTGCTCCAGGTAGCGCAAGCCGCCGTGGACCATCTTGGAGGACCGGGACGATGTGCCTTGCGCGAAGTCGCCGCGCTCCACGAGCGCGACCTTCAGCCCGCGCAGCGACGCGTCGCGCGCCACACCCGCCCCGACGATCCCGCCGCCAACCACAAGGAGGTCAAACCGGTCGTTCGAAAGCCGGTCGAGCGCCGCCGCGCGCGCGTCGTTTTGCAGGCTCCCACCCGTCAGTCGTAGCGCGGGACGCCGGGGTCGACCTGCTGGGACCAGAGGTCGATTCCGCCCGCCATGTTGAACACCTTCTGGAACCCGCGGCGCTTGAGCTGGACGGCGACCATGAGCGAGCGGCTGCCGCTGTGGCAAAAGATGACGATGTTTTTGTCCTTGGGGAGTTCCCCGAGGCGGGCTCCAAGCTCCCCCATCGGGATGTGGAGGGCGCCTTCGATCGATGCGGTCGCCACCTCGTCGTACTCCCGCACGTCGAGCAGAAGCGTGCCGTTTCTAGCCTCGACGCGGGCTTTGACCTCGGTGGGCGAGAGCTCCTCAACGCCGAAGCGGTTCACGTTCCGCCGGATCGAGCGCGCTCGATAAAAGCTATCGTCCGTTTCCAGGCAAGGGGGTGGGGGTGCGCAACGCCTGGAGAAGTTCGTCGGTGGACGCCACGGCACGGACGCCCGTTGGGGCCCCAGGCGCAAGCAAGGCGGCGATGCGCGTAGCGGCGCCGCCCCCCACAAAGTCTCGCCCGGCTACGCCCGCTCCGTCCACGATGTACACGGTTTTCCCCGCCTCAACGGCCGCATCCACAAGGGATAGGTTTGCGAGGTTTGAGCGCCCAAGGGGCACCGCGGTAAGCACGACTACATCGGCCGCAAGGGCAAGGCGGCGCGCCTCCTCCAAGGCGGTTGGCGTAATCTCCGAGAAAGGCGCCTCCGCCACGACCCGCAACCCCATGCCCTCGGCGACTTCAAAGTCCGTGTCGAGAACATTCACGACTCCGACCGAGACCTCCGCGCCGCGCCGGACGAGTTCGCCCATAAGGGGCGCCCCGGTGCCGCCCCCGCAGACGATATGCACGCGCGGGTGCGGCGCATGCTCGTGGCCCCCCGCCTGGTCGTCGAGCGAAAGGGAGAGGGGCACCACGAACAGGGCGCCGGAAACCGGGTGGCGGCGCACCAGCACGTCGACCCCGAAGGTCGAGGCGACGAGCGCGCGCGTGAGCACCGCGCCCGGGGTGCCGCACGCGCGCACGCGCCCCTTGGAAACCAGCAGGATCCGGTCGGCGAAGGTGGCGGCGAGGTTCAGGTCGTGGAGCACGGCCACGCACGCTAGCCGTGACTCACGGACGGCCTTCCGGACGGCCTCCATGATCTCGATTTGGTGCGCGACGTCGAGGTGAGCGGTGGGCTCGTCGAGCAGCAGCACGCGCGGCTGCTGGGCGAGGGCCCGCGCGATCGCAACCAGCTGCGCCTGGCCGGCTGACAATTCGGTCGAGGCGCGCTCCTCGAGGTCGACCACTCCGGCATCGGCCAGGGCGCCGTCGACAGCCTTGCGGTCTGTTTCCGAGAGGGGCCGAAGGCCCCGCAGGTACGGTGTGCGGCCCATCTCCACGACCTCGCGCACAGTGAACGCGAATTCGAAGGGAGTCGCCTGCGGCACGACGGCAAGGCGGCGCGCGCGCTCGCGGCTCGGCAGGTTTGCCAAGTCACTGCCGCCGAGGAGTACCGTGCCCGCCGAAAGCGGAAGTGTTCCCGATAACGCGCGGAGCAGGGTCGTTTTTCCGGAGCCGTTCGGGCCTACGACGGCCAGGACTTCGCCCTCCGCGACCGCAAGGTCGACGCTCTCGATCACCGAGACGGTCCCGTACCCGGCGCTAACGCCCCGCGCGGTCAGCCCCACGAGTTCAGCCTCCTCGACCTGCGGAGAAGGTACACAAAGAAGGGAGCCCCCAAGAACGCGGTCAGAATTCCCACCGGCACTTGGGTCGGGGGGATGATGGATCGGGCGATGAGGTCGCAGGCGATGAGCAGGCCTCCTCCGAAGAGCGCCGAGGCCGGGATGAGGAATCGGTGGTCCGGGCCGACGACGAGGCGCATCGCGTGGGGGACGATGACGCCGACAAAGCCGATGATCCCGGCAAACGCCACGGCGCCCGCCGTGAGCAGGGCGACGAGGAAGAGCAGGGAGGTTTTCGCTCGGTCCACTTCGACGCCCATATGCGCCGCGCTTTCATCTCCAAACAGGAGCGCATTGAGTTCGCGGGACTTCCAAAGAACGGCCGCTCCACCCGCGATCGTTAGGGCGGCTACGGTGCCGACGCGGTCCCACGAGGCTTGGTCAAAGCTCCCGAGCATCCAGAAGATGATGTTCACATGCTGGCGGGCGTCAAGGAACACGATGAATGATGCAACGGCCGCGAGCAGCGAGCCGATCGCGAGGCCGGCGAGCAGCATTGTTTCGGCGGGCAGGGTTCCGCCCGCGCGCGCGACTTGGTAGACGAGGAATGTCGCGAGGAGCGCGCCTCCAAACGCGGCCGTGGGGTAGCTCATAGGCCCGAGGAGAATGAAGCCCCCGGCGATTGCGGCCGCGGACCCCACGGCCGCGCCCGAGGAAACCCCGAAAATGTAGGGATCGGCAAGGGGGTTGCGCAAGAGGCCCTGCATCGCGCTGCCGGCGATTCCAAGCGCGCTGCCCACGAAGAGCGCGAGGAGCACGCGCGGCATCCGCAAATCGACGACGATGAGCCGCACCTGCGGGTCAACAGGCCCGCCTACGCCCGCAAGCCCGGGGACCGCCTGCAGCATGGCGAGCGCGGCCTGTCCCCAGTCGAGCGCCACGGCGCCGATGAGCGTCCCCAAAAGGATGGCCGCAAGGAGCAGGGCGAAAAGG
>Ga0247727_10006954_pt1 | contig 21910 bp, 15 predicted proteins | sample WisWelCaveWW1625_FD_202498 | JGI IMG/M metagenome (GOLD analysis project Ga0247727, IMG submission 202498) | Biofilm microbial communities from Wishing Well Cave, Virginia, United States - WW16-25 | ecosystem: Environmental > Aquatic > Deep subsurface > Groundwater > Cave microbial mat | place...
TTCGGCGGAGAACGCTCCAAGCTCGCTGTGTTGTCGTTCAACACGACGCACAACTACGAGCACTACGGCAACCTGGTCACCTACATGCGGATCAAGGGCCTGGTGCCGCCTTCGAGCGAGGGCCGGTAGGGCCAGGCTCCTTTACCGTCTCGGCTGAGCCAGCGCCACGACTTTCGGTTCCCGCGCCAGCGCTTCCATCAGCGCCCGGCAGAACCAGGGCAAGTCTTCCGGCACGCGCGAGGTGATCAGGTTCGCGTCCACCACTACGGGCTCGTCCACCCACCGAGCCCCGGCGTTGGTCATGTCGTCGCGGATGGCGAAGAACGACGTGGCCCGGCGATGGCGCAGGATCCCGGCCGAGCACAGCAGCCACCCGCCGTGACAAATCGAGGCGATCGTTTGGCCGGCCGCGTCCAGATCCCGGACCAGTTGGACAAAGCGCGGATCCCGCCTCAAGTAGTCCGGCGCCCAGCCGCCGGGGATGACCACGCCGTCAAGTTCGGCGGCGGAGACGTCGCCGATGCCGCGATCCGCCTTGACCGGGTAGCCCAGCTTGCTGTTGTAGGTCACGCCGGCCTGCGGCCCAACGGTAACGACAGCGACGCCCGCCTCGCGAAGCCGCAACAGCGGGTACCACACTTCCAGCTCCTGGTAAAAGCTCTCCACCAGGATCGCGACTTGCCTCGTGTTCTCAGCCATCTTGACCTCCGTTCCGGTTGTGAATTTCCTGTTGAAGTTGCCGGTACGCCTCGCGCTTGGACAGGCCGTGCTCTCGGGCCGCTTGTTTAAGCGCGGACATTTTATCCAGCCTTTGGACCCGGATCAACTCCTCGACCCGGCCGGCCAGGGCCGGCGCCGGCGCCGGCGAGGCCGCGGCGCGCCCAATCAAGAGTGTAATCTCGCCCTGGATCGCCGGGCGTCGACTCAATTCCGCGCGAACCACGGCGGCCGGGCCCCGGAGAAACTCCTCGTGGACCTTCGTCATTTCCCGCGCCACCACCACCGGGCGGGCGCCGAGAACCTGGGCGACATCGTGCAGCGTGTCGAGGATGCGGCGAGGCGATTCGTAGAATATCAAGGTCGCCGTTTCGGCGGCTAAAGCTTCCAGCAGCCTCCGCCGGCGTCCTCGCTTGGGCGGCAGAAAGCCGCCGAAACGGAAGGCCTCGCAGGGCAGGCCGGAAACCGCCAGCGCCGTCTCGGCGGCCACCGGACCAGGCAGCGGAACCACCGGGACGCCGCGCGCGATGGCGAGTGTCACCACGCGATAGCCCGCGTCGGCGATCGCCGGAAGCCCGGCGTCGCTGACCACGACGATGCAAGCGCCCTCGGCGGCGCGGCGGACCAGCTCCTCGGCCCGGGCCGCCTCGTTGTGCTCGTGATAGCTGATCACCGGCTTGCGGATCTGGTAATGGTCGAGCAGGATCCGCGTGCGCCGGGTATCCTCGCAGGCCACCAGATCGGCCTGCTTCAACACCCGGAGCGCGCGCAGGGTGATATCCTCAAGGTTGCCGATCGGGGTAGCGACCACGTAGATGACGCCGGCCATACCAGCATTGTAGCGTCGCGGGCAGGTTCGAGATCCTGGAACACACCGCCGACATCGGATTCCGCGCCCGGGGACGGAACGCGGCGGAGCTGTTCGAGACGGCGGCGAGCGCCATGCTGTGGATTGCCTTCGAGCCGGAGGGCATTCGGCCGGCGCGCGAGTATCCGCTGGCCGCCTCCGGCCAGGACTACGAGTCGCTGCTGGTGAACTGGCTGAGCGAGGTGCTCTACTCCGGCGCTGCCCCTTTCCACTCGATGCGCATCCGGCCGCCGCGCCGCCCCTCCAGCTCCAGCACGCACTCGGAAAAATTCGTCGCCAGCGGCGCGATCGGTTCCACGAACGCCGGTGACGCCCCGGGCCGACCGGCGGCCGGTCGCGGCAGTCTCTTCTTCAGCGAGCGGCCGGGTGCATGCCCTCGTTAGGCCCGGTCGCCGGCAGACCAGGAACTCGCGCGGATCCAGATGGTGGCGACTCCGGCCCGGAGGCCGCAGGGCGGGCGCCAGGAAGACCGCACTATAGACTTCCGCCAGTGGAGGGCACTGCCGGCTTCCGCAGATCCTGCTTATCGAGCGTGTAGTCGAAGTAACCGATCATCATCTCATCCCAAGTCTGGTCCCCCCAGCGCACTTCCTTGGTCGGGTCGGGGTTGAACTTGTTGTTGGGCGAATTGTCGTGGTGGGCGACCACGTCCAGCCGGCTGCCTTGCGGAGCGGCCACCGGTTCGCGGAAGAAATAGGTCAATTGCCAGTTGAAGTGGAAGCGCGGAACGACCAGTAGGACCTTCGAAGCGCCGTCCGGGTAGACCAGTCGAAACTGGAAGTCCTTCCCCCGCATGTGCATGTGGGGGTGGAGGCTGTCGATATGGCTGTCTTCCTTGAAGGTAAAGCTGGCTTTCGACTCGTAATTCGGGTCGCCGGGCGGGATGACCAGGTTGCGCGAGACGGCCCCTGCGGTGATCACGCGCTTTTCGACGGGCGCTTTGGAGAAGATCAGCCCGAGGCTGGTTCGGTCCTTGCCTGGCTTTCCGTTGGTCGTGTAGTGCACCTGGAAAACCAGGACCGAGCCCTTGCGAACCAGCTTGGCCTGTCCGGACCGCAAGATGAGCGGCGCTTCGCCGGGCGCCCAGCCGACCAGGCGGCCATCGGAATCCTCGACGCTGCGGCGCGCCTGCGAGTCCGCGGCTTGCTGCCGCCTGGCGGCGCGCTCCTCGGGACTGATAATGATTTCGCCGGGCTCGGGGAGCGGCGCCTGGCCGGGAAAACGGACGCTGACGATGACATGATGCACGTGCTCCCGGTCGCCGGCGCGAATCTCGGCGAACTGGACGTACCGGTCTTCGCTGAAATTCGTCGGCACGGCGAAGTACTTGTAGGGGATCACGCCTTGGGTCGGCACGCTGTAATCCAAGGTCATGGAGAGCACCGCGTCCGGCTGGCCGATGGTCCAGCCTTCGACGAAGGTCGGAGGCGGCGGCATGAGCTTCGGATCGCCTTCCCCGGCGCCGCCCTCCACCCAGTCGGCGATGGTCCGCATGTCTTTTTCGGACAGACGCGAGTCGTTGGAGAAATCGCCGTGAGCCGGATCGGCGAACCAGGGCGGCATCTCTCGCTGCAGAACCCGATCGCGGATGGCCTTCGCCCAGGGGCGAACCTCCTTGTAGCTCAGCAAGGACATCGGGGCGACCTCGCCGGGCCGATGACAGGTTTGACAGTTCTTCTGGATGATGGGCGCGACGTCTTTGGTGAAGGTCACCGGCGCCGCTATCGCCAGTGAGGAAAGCGCCAGAGTCAGCAGCAGGCACGCGACGCGGGCTGGTTTCATCTCGGGCCTCCGGAGGGTCCCGGCAACAGCCCTAGTGTACCGCATTGCCGCCCCGGTTGCCAGCGCCATTACTCTTCCGGGACAGCAAAGTGCCGGACCAGAAACTGGGGATGCTCGGCGCTCAGGTAGCTTAGAAAGATTTCGTTCACCAGGTGGATGGCCTTTCGCACGCCGTACTCATAGTCGGTCCCGACGACCCGAAAGCAGAGCCGCCGGTTCGAGAACTGCACAGCCAGGCGCCGGGGGTCGATGCGGCGGTGTTCGGGGCGCTGGTCGGATTGACAGCCCTCGATGAAGGCCTGGAGCCCGGCGTGCAACTCGGAACCTGGGGGGATGGCCGGCAACAGATTCTCGAAACGAAGCGCCTTCCCCTGGAAAGTGGCCCGAAACGGCAGGTTCCATAACCAGCGGAAGCGGAAGTGAGCCTTGCCGCCGCTCGAGGTTTGACTGAAGGATCGGAACACGCCTCGCCGGGCGTAAGATTCCAGAATCCGCCTGACGATGGCGACGGGAGTTTTGCGGGAGGGCCGGGGCGGGGCTTTCTTCCGGGTTCTAGGGGGCCTCATAGGGTGCAGCAGTGCGTGCCCCCCACAAGCGTTAGTGGGCGTAAGCCATGCAGCCCGGTTCCACCTTGCCCAGGAAACCTGGCGGGTGCTGGCTTCCTTGCCAGAACTCGCGCTTGGCCTGGCAGTTGATCACCGTGGAGATCCTCTCCTTGGCGGCGATTTCGTAGCTGCGCCGGAGCGCCGGCAGGAACTCCTCGGGCTTAGCAACGTACTCGCCGCGGGCGCCGAGGGCCTCGCCGATTTTGTCGTAGCGGAGATTCTCCTGGAACAGGTACATGTGGATGGGCTTGCCCTGGCTCATGATCCCCCAGGCGTTGTTGTTGTAAACGATCATCACCGCCGGCACGCGGTACTTCATCATGGTCTCGATTTCCATGCCGGAATAGGCGAAGCCGGCGTCGCCGGTGATGCCGATGATCGGGGCGCCCTTGTATGGCGCTTGCGGGCCGACGCCCAACTGGACGGCCGCGCTCACGCCGAACGCATAGCCGCAATCGGGACCGATGGCGCCATATTGATAGGCGCCGTTGCAGATCTGGCCCGGGCGGTAGGCTCGCAGGAATCGCCGCGCGTACCGGGCGATTCCGTATCCGCCCGACACCACCGTGGTCTGTTCCTTGGGGAGGCTGCCCCGATAAAGGAAATCGCTGAGTTGCCGGGCGATGACGGCGGGGTGGACGGCGTCCTGGTAGCCGAGGCCTGTGTTGTAGTAGGTATCGTTCTGGTCTTCGAACTTTTTCCGCTCGGCGGCCAGCTCGGCCGCCCAAGTCGGGCGCTTGGCTGGGGAGACCGCCTCGGCCAGGGCCTGGAGCGCGGCCTTTTCGCAGCTCACGATCCCCAAATCGATGGGCCAGTTTCGCCCGATATCGGCGGCGTCCGGGTCGATGCGGGCGAACTTGGCGTCGGGGCTGAAGTTGTACTCGCCGACGCTGGGCATCGAGTATTGGCCGGCGAAGATCACCAGGTCCGCGCTCATCAGGGCCCCTGGGGCGGTGCTGGCCGAGAGCGGATGCGCGTCGGAAAAGTGGCCGCGCGAGGTCCCCGATTCGCACACCGCGATATCCGCCTTTTCCGCGACCGTCTTCAGCGCGCTCCAGGCCCTGCTATAGAAGACGCCGGTGGAGGCCACGATCATCGGCCGCTGCGCTTTCCTGATCATTTCGGCGAGCGCGCGAATCCGCTTGGGATCCGGATGGGGCCGGGCGTCGGTGCGATACCGGGATTTCTCGTGGAAGAAGCGAAGCTCGCTGGGGTCCTTGAATCGCGCTCCGGAGATCTCCTGCGGGAAATCCAGATGGACCGGCCGCGGAACGCCGGTCTTGAGCTGGCGGAAGGCGTAGGCGGCGTACTCGTGGACCCGCAGGGGGTCGATCAGGCGCTTGCCGTACTTGCGCATGCCCTCGGTGGTGGGCTGCTGATAGACGGTCTGGATCCCGCCCTCGGCGTCTTCCTCCGAGAGCCGCTTGTTGCTGGCCAGCACCAGCAGGGGCGTGCGGGCGGCGTGGGCGGCCGCGATATTCATAATCATGTTGGTGAAGCCGGGGCCTTCGGTGCCCGAGCAGGCGGCGATCTCGCCGGTGACGCGGATGAAACCGTCGGCCGCGGCGCACATCGAGCCTTCGGTCCGGCCGCCGTAGCAGGGGATGCCTTCCTCGCAGAGGGAATTGATCACCTCATAGTTGCCCGGACAGCAGAACAGGGCCGCCAGCCCTTCTTCTTTGCAGACCTTGGCGAAGACTTGGCCGCCGCGCATGGGAAAGGCGGCCGGCTTGCCCGGGGCCCGCAAAGCGGCCGGAATCGCCTCGGGCAGCCGAATCGGCGCGGGGGCGGTCTCGGCCGCGGCCGCGACTTGGTGAGCCGCGCCCAGGGCGCCGGCGACGACGATCGACCGGCTCAGGAATTCCCGGCGGGAGCCCGGCTCGCGCTTGTGTTCGTTGTCCATCTCGGCACGCTCCCGCTCTCGAAAGTATCACCGGGAGGGGGGTAAGTCAATTGCGCTGAGTGAATGTGCTGGGTGAATGTCGGCCGCTGCTTGCGCGGCCCAGAACCTACTGATCCACCATTGGCGTGGCCAGGAATGCGGCCGTCTCGCCGGTGTTCAACAGGCTCGAGAAAGCCACCTGGCCAGCGGCGTTCAGCCGCGGGGGCCCGACGCTGCCCCCGAAGAAGCCGCCGCCGGGCGCCGGCTGGCCGGTCCGCGCAACGGAGAGTAGGATCCCTTTCGAGAACACGAAGTAGCCTGTGTCGGCTCGAAAGGCCACCAGTCCGGAGTCGTTCAGAGAAGCGGAGTGGGCGAAGCCGATTGTGCCGCCCCCGGGAATGGGGTCTCCCGGGCCGGCAATCCGGCTCAAGACTCCCCCTGAGTACAAGAACACCGCCGGGGGTCTCGCTGACAGGTCCGATCCAAAGGCCACCTCGCCGGCTCCGTTCAGCGAGGGACAGGAAGGATGCGCCGGCAAAGGGATGGGCGGCGGGAAAAGAGAGGAAGAGAAGTCAAAACTTCCGCCTCCCGGCGCGGCATCCCCGGTCTGGGCCACGGCGGTAACTACTCCTTCGGACCACAGGAAGATCCCGCTGCGCCCCGGCGACTGCACCGCGCCAAGAAACGCGATCTGTCCCGCGCCATTCAAAACCACGCACCCCATGAACGCGAACGTTCCGCCCCCGGGCGCCGGGTCCCCTTGGCGCACCGGAAGGGTGAATCCCCCCTCTGAATAGAGAAAGATCCCGCCGCCGGAGCTGGCAGAACCGCGGAACGCCACCTGGCCGGCGTCGTTGGTCGAAGGCCAGTCGGAGGAGCCGAAGAAAACGCCCCCGCCCGGGACCGGGTCCCCGCTGCGAATGATTTCGCTCACCGAGCCCTTGGAGGCCACGAAGACTCCATGCCCGTTGGTCAGGCCGGCGACAAAGGCGACTTGACCGCCGTCGTTGATCGAGGATCCGAAGAAGAACTCGAAAAGCCCGCCGCCGGGAGCAGGGTCGCCGGTTCGAGCGATGGCGTTGGACGCTTCGTCGAACAGGCCGTTTCCTCCCGGGAACATGGAGGCCGCAACCAACACCTTGCCAGAGGAGTTGATCCCCTCCACCGGGGCGGCGTACAGGAACCTGGGGTCGCGGGAAACAGGGTCCCCATTAGCCGCCAGGCGGCTGATCGTTCCTTCGGAAAACAAATATACTCCGCCGTACTGGTCTCTCAACCGGGCTACGAAGGCGACCTGAGCCGGGGCGTTCACCATCGGCGAGAAGCTAGAAGCAAACAGGTCGCCTTCCGGGGAGGGCATCCCGTCGCGCATGACTTCACTGACCGTCCCCTCCGACCACAGAAAGATCCCGCCGGCGGCCCCGCCAGCGGAGCCCCCGCCCCGGAAGGCGATTTGACCGGAGGCATTGAGTGAAGGGGAGCCCAGAAACGCAAAGACGCCGCCACCAGGGACGGGGTCGCCGGTCCGCGCCACAAGCCGCATTTCCCCGTCCGTGAAGAGAAATAGGCCAATGCCACCCGTGGATAACAAGGCCTGGAAGGCAATCTGGCCCGCGTCGTTCAACGACGGCGAGCCGATTTGAGCGAACGCGCCGCCGCCGGGAGCTGGCGCCCCGTCGCGCGCAATCGTGGTAAGGCCGGTCTTGGAAGCCAGGAGGACTCCCGATCCCGCCGGCGCCAACGAGGCGGAGAAGGCCACTAGGCCGACCGCGTTCAGCGAAAGGGGCACGGAGAAGCCCCTGATCGTTCCTCCGCCAGGAACGGGATCTCCGACCCGGGCGGCCAGCCGCGTGATCGTCCCTGCTGATGAGAGGTATATCCCAAAGGAGGACTGGGAGCCGCCCAGGAAGGCCACCTGGCCCGCCTCGTTGACCCGCGCGTCGCTCAGAAAACGAAACGGCGACCCGTCGGGCGAGGGGTCTCCTACCCCGACGACCTTTAGGATGGTCCCCTCGGAATACAGAAACACGCCGTAACCAGCCGGCGATGTCAAACGAGCTTCAAAGGCGATCTGACCTGCCGCATTGATGGTGGGCCGAAAAGCCTGCAGAACCGTGCCCCCGCCCGGCGTCGGATCACCGACCCCAGCAATCGGCAGCAGCTTGCCGCCCGAGAGCAGCAGGATGCCTCCGTCGGCTTCGCAGGCCACTTGACCGGAGTCGTTTAACGACGGCGTCGAGGCCCGGAACACCAACGGCGGCGGCGGGGCGCTGTCGCCGGGACGTATCAGGGATCGCAGATCATAACTGACTTGCCCGGTGAGTGTGGCGGCCACGGCGAGCAGGGCCGCGGCTCTCCCCGCCGTTGGCAGGAATCGAAGTCTGGTCGCCATCACCGCTTACTCCACCACGCCGCCTGCGGGAGCGGGGCGTTATTCACTTTGTTGCGCCCTTTGCTCATTTTCGGCTCTCCATTAACTCCACCGTCAGTATACCGCCTTCCAGCCGCGCTTCCCGGGGAAAACGATCGTCGATCGTTTACTCGCGCCGACCCCCGGCTAGATCCTCGAGCCGGCCGAGGTTTCCTCCACTGATCACGCAGACCACCTCCCCGGCCCCCGGGACAGTCTGGCCAGCAAGCAGCGCCGCCACCCCGACCGCGCCGCCCGGCTCGGCGATGATTTTCTGCTTCCAGGCCAGCTCCCGGACCGCGGCTGCCATCGACTCCTCCTCCACCAGCAACACCCCATCCAGATAATGGCGCGCTAACTCGAAGGTCTGCTCGCCAGGACTGGAGGCCACCAGGGCGTCGGCAATCGTCCGGACCGGGCCCACGTTGACCCGTCGTCCCTCCTCGAGCGATCGCCGCAGCGAAGCGTTCGCCGCCGGCTGCACCCCGGCCACCAGGCATCCTGGCCTCGACAGCTTGACCGCCGCGGCGATTCCTCCAACCAGGCCTCCGCCGCTTACCGGCGCCAGCACGGTGAAGTCGCCGGGCAATTGTTCCAGCAGCTCCAGTCCGACCGTGCCGTCGCCGGCGATCGTCTCCGGCGAGTCGTAGGGGTGCAGCAAGATCCGGCCGGATTCCCGTTGCAACCGGTAAGTCGTCTCCCAACGCTCCTCGAAGCTGTTGCCGCAAAGGACTACCCGGGCCCCCAGCGCCTCCGTCTCGGCGATCTTATAGGGCGAGGAGCTGGCCATCATGACAATCTGCGCGTCCAACCCCAGCTCGCGCGCCGCATAGGCCACCGCCTGGGCGAAATTGCCAGAGGAGGAAGCCAGCACCCCGGCGCCACGGGCTTCCTCGAGGCGCGCCAGCGCTCCGTTCAGCGCCGGACGCACCTTGAACGATCCGGTCGGCTGTTGCGTCTCCAGCTTCAGCCAGACTCGCCGTCCGGCGGCCCGGCTCAGCCAGCCGGAAAACACCAGCGGTGTCGTATGCAGCCAGGGGGCCAGCCGTTGCCGCGCTTGCCGGATCAAGTCGAGAGTCATGTTGCTGCCGCCGCGCTTGCTCCGTTCAGAAAAAGACGATTTCAGATGATCGATGACAGCTTCGCCTGGCGCGGCTCGAAGCTGATGAGCAGCCGCGAACCGGTGGCTTCCGCGAGGCGCTCCAGCGTGCGCATTGAGGGGCGCACCCGCCCGCTCTCCAGACGGGCAACGACAGGCTGCGTCGTTCCCATCTTCCGGGCCAGTTCCTCTTGCGTAAGGCCGGCGCGGTTGCGCACGTCGATCACCGCAGAGGCCAGGACGAACTCTTCTTCAAGCGCCTCGTAAGCCTTCCGGTACTTGGGCGCCTTCATCCATTTCTTGTGCAGGTCAGATATGCGCGCCATTGCTACACCTCCATCACTGAACCGATTTCGCGCGGGACAAGGCCAGCTCTATGTCGCGCCTCCTCAGCCGGGACCAGCAGAGCGGAATGGTGGACCGGCGGAATCGAGCAATTGACGATTGACGATTGTATCATTGACGATTATGACCCACGCGGCCGCCCCCAATCGTCAGTCATGAGGACCCGGTTGCTAGTTCTACTTTTGACCATCGGCGCCCTGGCTGGCGGGCAGCCGGCGCCCGCCACTTACGCGATCCAGACCATCGCGGGGGGCGGCCAACTGGGCGACGGCGGGCCGGCGGCATCGGCCTTGCTCTTCGCCCCAGGTGACGTGGCCGCCGATGGCGCCGGCCGCCTCTACATCGCCGACACCCACCACAACCGGATCCGCCTGGTCTCGACTTCCGGCGTCATCACGACCGTGGCCGGCACGGGGGAGGCCGGTTTCGGCGGCGACGACGGGCCCGCCGCCTCGGCCCGCCTGTTCGGCCCCCGCGGCGTGGCCGTCGATCTGGCCGGGAACCTCTACATCGCCGATACCGGCAATCACCGCATCCGCCGGGTCAACCAGGCAGGCATTATTCAAACCGTCGCCGGCGGCGCAGCCGGGGGCGCGCCCCGGGAAGGAGGGCTGGCCACCCTGGCCACGTTGCAGCATCCGCACGGCGTCGCCGTGGACGCGGCTGGCAACCTTTACATCGCCGACACCGGCCATCACCGCGTCCGCAAGGTGAACACCAGCGGGCTGATCAGCACCGTGGCGGGGGCCGGCACTCCGGGGCTCAGCGGGGACGATGAGAACGCCGCCGCCGCCGAGCTCAACGTGCCCATGGGCGTCGCGGTCGACGCCGGGGGGAACGTCTTCATCGCCGATACGGGCAACCACCGGATCCGCAAGGTGATGCCTCCCGGCCTGATCTTCACCGTCGCCACCAGCGGCACGCCGGAAGTCCCCGGCTCCAGCCTGGCCTTTCCCCGGGGCCTGGCCGTCGATCGCGCCGGCAATCTCTACATCGCCGACTCGCTGCTGCACTCGATCCGACTGCTGACCCCCGGCGGCGTCGTCCGCACGGCGGCCGGAGGCGGCGAGCGAGGCGCCGCCGGCGACGGCTCGCTGGCCACCCTGGCGCAACTGGACACTCCCGGCGGCGTCGCCGTCGACGCGGCGGGGACACTCTACATCGCCGATACCGAGAACCACCGGATCCGCCGCGTGCTGGCCGGCGTCATCCACACCGTAGCCGGCCGGGACCGCTTCAGCGGCGACCACGGACCCGCCCTCCCGGCCGAGCTGTTCCTGCCCAGCAGCATCGCTCTCGACCGCGACGGCAGCCTGTACGTCGCCGACATGGGGAACCACCGCATCCGCAAGATGGAGCCGGGCGGCAGTATCACTACCGTGGCGGGGAGCGGGCGCCGGGGATTCCAGGACGGCGGGATCGCCACCCAGGCCGCGCTTCTGTCGCCCTCCGCCGTCGCCGCCGATTTGGCCGGCAACCTCTACATCGCCGATGCCGGCAACTCCCGCCTCCGCCGCGTCTCCTCAACCGGCCTGATTACCACCTTGATCGATGGCTTCGGCTGGGGAGCCGGCGGATTCGAGCCCTTCGGCGTCTCGCCGCCGGTGGCAGTTCCCAACAGCCTGGCCGTCGACGCCGCCGGCAACCTGCTCCTGGCCGACACACGCTTCCACGCCGTGCGGCGAGTGAGCCCCTCCGGGTCGATCACCACGGTCGCCGGCGCCGGACCGAGCGGCTATGGAGGAGACGGGGGACCCGCGGCCGCCGCCCTCCTTTCGGCCCCCAACGGCGTGGCCCTGGACCCCGCCCAGAATCTCTACATCGCCGATCAAGGCAATAGCCGCGTTCGCCGCGTCGGCGCCGGCGGCTCGATCGCTACCGTGGCCGGCAACGGAACTTTCGCTTTCGGCGGCGACAACCTGCCGGCGGTGTCCGCGCAACTGAATCGGCCGTCGGCTGTCGCCGCCGACGCCGCCGGCAACGTCTATATCGCCGACTCGTTGAATCACCGCATTCGCCGGGTTTCCCCTTCCGGAGTGATTCGCACGATCGCCGGCGTTGAAGGCCCGGGCTTGGGCGGCGACGGCGGCCCCGCCACCCTCGCCCGCCTGCACTTTCCCTCCGCCCTGGCCGTGGACTTGGCCGGCAACGTCTACGTCGCCGACCTGCTGAATCACCGGATCCGCAAGCTGACCCCCAACCTGCCGGCGGAGGTGCGGATTCTCAGCGGCGACCAGCAAAGCGGCCTGGTCGGCCGGCGGATCGAGCGCCCGCTGGTGGTTCGAGTGGAAGGGACGGCCGGCTTTCCCGCGCCGGAGGTCCCGATCACGTTCGCGGTCGCCTCCGGATCGGCCGCCCTCACTGCTACAACCACCTTGACCGAGGCCGACGGCGCCGCCCGAACCGTGGTCACGCTGGGCCAGGTTCCCGGGCCAGTGGTAATTACTGCTATCGTCAGCGGCGTGCGGCCGGCGCGCTTCACCCTGAACGCGCTTACCGCGGGCGGATTGATGGCGCCGCGCATCGTCGCCGTGCTGGGCGCGGGCCTCAGCACGCCAGGCGTGACCCACCTCGCGCCCAACGGCATCGCCAGCGTTTTCGGGGAGGGCTTCGCGCCCTTGGGCTCGGAGCGCGTGGTCCAGGCCTCCGACCTGGTGAATGGGCGGCTCCCGGACCGGCTCGGCGTCTGCGTCGAGGTGGGCGGTCAACGCGGCCGCCTCTTCCACCTCTTCCCCGGCCAGATCAACTTCCAGGTCCCCTCGCTGAGCGCCGGCGGCGAGGTGACAGTCCAGGTGATTGTGAATTGCGGTGAGCGCGACGAGCTCCGCAGCAACGTGTACAACGCGCCGGTCCGATCCGCAGCCCCGGAGTTCTTCTTCCTGGCGCGGAATCCCGACGGCAGAAACCCCATAGCCGCCACCCACGCCGATGGATCGCCGGTGAGCGCCGGCCAGCCGGCCCGGCCCGCCGACGTAGTGACGCTGTTCGCCACCGGGTTCGGCGCCACCCGGCCGGCCTTGGAGGCCGGAGAGCTGGCGGATCGAATCGCCCCCACCGTCGCCCCGGTTGCGGTTACGGTCGGAGGGATTCCCGTGCCCCAGCGCGACGTCCTTTACGCCGGGGCGACGCCGGGTCTGGCGGGAGTGTATCAGGTCAACCTACGAATTCCGGCCGAGGCGCCGGACGGCGAGCTGCCAGTCGTGGTTCGCGTGTCGGAATTCTCGACGCCCCCGGGGGGCTTCGTGACGGTTAGGCGGTAGCCTACAAACCCAGCCGGCGCACCAGCTCCTGGAACCGGGGCTCGGAGCGCAGCGGATCCAGCCGCGGATCCACCTTCAACAGGGTCACCAGGTCGGAATGCTCCTGGAAGGCCTTCTCCAGCGAAGCGAGGGCCTGCTCTTTTTCGCCGAGGCCGAGATGAGCGGCCGCCAGATAGTAGGAGGGAATGTATCTCTTCTTGGATTCCTCTTGAACTTGCCGTAGCAGCTTTCGCGCCGCCTGCGTGTTGCCGGCGGCGCCGTAGGTGGAAGCCAGCATGGTCAAGGTCACCGCGCTCGCGGGCGAAAGAGCCCGGGCGCGCTCCAGAGCCGCGACCGCTTCCGCGTGCCGCCCCTTGCGCTCGTAGGCCCGTCCGAGCAAGGTGTAGGCCGGCGCGAAGTTGCGTTCGAACTCCAGCGTCTTGCGGAGCTGCTCGATGGCCTCATCGTAACGCCGGGCGAAGTAGTGGTGCCAGGCCACGTCCCGGTTGATGATGACCGAGAGCGGATCCAGCCGCCGGGCCTGCTGGATCTCCCGCATCGCCTCCTGGTGGCGGCCCAGGGAGGTGAGCAGGTCCGCATACCAGTGATGGGCGGTGGCGTAGCTCGGATTCAGCTCCATGGCTCGCTGGAACCCCTTCTCGGCGCCGGCCCAGTCCCAGTCGAACCGGAAGCGGACCCAGGCCAGCGAGGTGTGCGACTCGGCGAGTGAGTCATCCATCTGGATCGCCTTCATCGCCGCTTCCTTGGCCTTGGGGAAGGCCTCCTGGGCCGGCAGGACGTTAAAGCTGCCCAGAAGGCCGTAGGCGTCGGCCAGCCCGGCATAGGCAGCCGGATAGCTGGGGGCCAGCTCGACGGCCTTTCGGAAGTAGTCGACGCTCTTGGTCAGGTCTTCGTCGGTTCGCCGGTTCCAGTGGTGGCGTCCGCGCAGATAGGCTTCGTGAGCCTCCGGTGGCAGAGCAGCCGGACCCGGCCGGACCGTATCCCTGACCGCCAGCTTGCCCTGGATCCCCCGAGCGATGGCGCGAGCGACGTCGGCCTGCAAGGTCAGGATGTCGCGCAAATCGCCGTCGTAACTATCCGCCCAGAGGTGACGATCCGAGTCGGCGTGGATGAGCTGGGCGGTGATCCGGACCCGCTCGCCGGCGCGGAGCACGGTTCCCGTCACCACCGCGTCCACCCGTAACTCCCGGGCCACCTCCCGGATCGGCTTGCGGGTCCCCTTGAAGCGCATCGCGGAATTGCGCGAGATCACCCGCACGGCGCCCAGTTTGGCCAGGTCGGTGATCAGGGCCTCGGTCATTCCGTCGGTGAAGTACTCTTGCGCCGAGTCGCCGGAAAGGTTTTCGAGCGGGAGCACGGCGACGGTCTCGATTCGGCCGGGGGCGGCTGAATCGCGCGTCCGCTCGCGCCGGGCGGCGAATCCCCAGTAGGCGGCCCCGGCGACCAGAGTTGCCCCCAGGACCGCCAGGGCCAGCCGCCAGTGCCGCGGGCGCGGCGGCGGCTGGGGACGCGTCACCGGCGGGATGGGGACGCTCAAACGTTCCAGATCCACCAGCAGCTCGGCGGCCGATTGATACCGCCGCCGCGGATCCTTGTCCATCGCCTTCAGGATGATCTGCTCCAAGGCCGCCGAGACGCGGCGGTTCACGGAGCTGGGCGGCGCCGGCGCCTCATTCAGGATGGCGTCGAGCAGACGCGGCCCGTGGGCCTCGGAAAAGGGATGCCGCCCGGCGGCCATCTGATACAGCACGACGCCGGCCGCGTAGATGTCGCTGCGGGCGTCGGTGGGATCGCCGCGCAACTGCTCGGGCGCCATGTAGGGGAGCGTGCCGACCAGGGCCAGGTCCTGCGTCACCGCCTCCGCGCCGCCAGCGTTGGCCTCCTGGCGCACTAGCTTGGCCAGGCCGAAATCCAGAATCTTCAGCCGGCCCTTGGGGGTCACGCGCAGGTTGCCCGGCTTCAGATCGCGGTGCTCGACGCCATCGGAGTGCGCCGCGGCCAGGGCTTCCGCCAGTTGGGCTCCCAGTTGCAGCGTCTCTTTCTCGGGAAGCGGGCCGGAGGCGACTTTTTCCGATAGAGCCGCGCCTGGCACGTACTCCATCACCAGGAAGTCGACGTCCTGCTGGGTATCAAAATCATAGATGGCGGCGATGCCCGGATGATTCAGCCGGGAGAGCGCCAGCGCCTCGTTGCGGAAGCGCTGGCGAGCGTTCTCGCCGGCCAGCGTGCCGTGGGGCAGAACCTTGAGAGCCACGTCGCGGTCCAGCCGCTCGTCGTGGGCGCGATAGACGACCCCCATGCCGCCGGAGCCGATCTTCTCCAGGATGCGGTAGTGGGACAGCGTCCGCCCGATCATAGGCCGCCAACAAGTGATGGTAGCGCGCCGCGGCAGGCGGCGGCAACCGCAAGCCGGCCTGCTACACTTTTCTTATGAGGATCCTCCGCTGTCAGTCCGCGACCGCGTCCGGCCGGCCGCGGAAAACCCGGCCATTGGCGTTCGCGTGGCTTCCTTTCCGTCAGGCGCGCAGGTCATTCAACTGCCGTTGTACGCGCTCCAGCTCGGCTGCGGACTGACGAAGCCTCTCTTCTGTCCGCTTGCGATCGGTGATGTCAGAGAACGACGCCGCGACGCCAGCCAGCGTTGTTCCGTCTTCCCGAAACAGAGGTTCCGAGTTGATGGATATCCACGTCAATTCGCCGCCGGGCTTATGAACCCCCATCACCACGTGGAAGCAGGGTCTCCCCGTCCGCAACGTGATTACGGCCGGGTGCGTCTCGCCTGGGAATGGCGATCCGTCTTCGTGAATCGCGCGCCAACGAGGGTCAAAAGATGTTCGTCCCATGATTTGGTCCGCCGACAGACCGAGAATGCGCTGCGCGCTTGCGTTACACGCCCGGATGCTCCCATCGGCGTCCAGCAATACGGCGCCGTCTTGCATCGCAGCAATGACTGACCGATACCGCTGCTCGCTCTCTCGAAGGGCCTCGTCCGCCAGCTTGCGATCGGTGATGTCACGAGCGATGGCATAGATCAGTTGCTCGTTCGCCGACGGAATCGACGTCCACAGAAGCCACCGGTATGAGCCGTCCTTGCAGGCATAGCGGTTCTCGAAAGAAACAGTCACGCCGCCGCCGGTGGCCAGCTTGGAGGCCTCCCGTATGGTTCGTGGGCGGTCCTCGGGATGCACGAAATCAAGGTACGGCCTGGCGAGAAGCTCCTGCTTGGTGTGGCCGAGCACCCGTTCCCAGGACGGATTCAAGCGCGTGAAGTATCCATCGAACCCGGCCATGCAAAGCAAGTCGAGCGAAAGATTAAAGAAACGATCCAGCTCCTCTTCGGCGCGCCGCCGCTGTACCTCTTGCCAGGTCTGGACTTCCTGAGCCAGTTCCGTGGCTCCGGCATGGCGCTGTGCCGGTTGCTTGGCCATCGCCCGGAGACAGGCAGTCTCCAGCGCCGCCGGCGTCTCGTTCGACAGCTCGTGCGGCGGTGGTGGATCTTCATGCAGAACCTTCCGGAGCACCTCGTAGGCGTGTGACCCTTTGAATGGCGGCTGCCCCGTAAGAATCTCGTAGAGAATAGCCCCCAGCCCGTAGACGTCGCTGCGCTGGTCGACAAGGTCCAGTCGCCCGGCCGCCTGCTCCGGAGCCATGTAGGCGGGCGTGCCGATGGTCTGGCCTTGCAGAGTCAATTCGAGCTCTCCAGAGGTCTCCTGCTCGAGCACGACCGCGGGCGTATCCAGCTCCTCATCGGTTCGGCCAACAAGCTTGGCCAGGCCCCAATCCAGCACGACAACCTGACCGAAGTCCCCCAAGAGCACATTCTGGCCTTTCAAATCACGGTGAATGACGCCGCGAGAGTGCGCGTAGGCCACCGTGTTGCAGACGGTGACAAAACCGTTGAGCAGAGTGAGAAATTCGAGCGAATCTGCCTCGCCGGCCGCTCGCCTTTGGTGATACTCTTGAGCCGCTTCGGTCAGGGTGCGACCTTTGAGAAACCGCATGGTGTAGAACGGCTGTTGGTCGTCCGGTCGCCGTCCCAATTCATAAACAGGCACGATGCCCGGATGCTCGAGTTGGCCGGTGATCCGGGCCTCTCTGAGGAATCGCGCCACGCTGCCGGCCTGTTCCGGTCGAAGCTCCTTGAGGGCGATGTCGCGGCCCAGCTCGGCATCGCGAGCCACCCAGACCCGTCCCACGCCGCCGGTGGCGTGCAATCGGGTAAGCGCATAGCGCTGGCGCCGCTCCGGCAGCAGGTCGATCGTGGCGGCATCATCAATGACCGGTGGCAGGCTGGCCAAAGAGCGGTGGATTTCCGCATCCGGCACTCTGGCCAGGCAGCGCTTCGCGTTATCTGAAACCGACGCCAGCGTGGCCCTCACGTCACCGCCAAGCTTCGCCAGCTTGCGCTCCAGCAGATACTGCAGATGGCCCACATCGGTTGAGGAGAGCCAGCCGCGCTCCATGAGCACCTCCGCCAGAGACGCGTTATGGCGGGTGGTCCAAAGCATGCAGGCGTCTATGAACTGCCGGGAGTCGATTAACCCTGCCTCCAGAGCCAGTACGCCAAACAGCAGGTTGCGGTCGGTCTCCACGAAGCCTCTATCCGTTCCTTCGCCCCTTCCACAGACGCACAATAAAGCGAGCCTCCTCCGGGATGAAATCGGGATCTGTCCCATTGTGCGCCCGCATTCCGGGGATAATCTTGTCGCGCACGCCCATGCCCCGAAAGTCGACGTATCGGTAATCCCGCATGACGTTCACCAGCGACTGATTTCTGGCGTAGCGCAAGCCCGCTTTCATGCCTTCCACGGTAACGGTGTCGGGGAGTTTTCCGGGACTTTGTATCTCCAGACGGTCCGCGTAGATGACTAAGGTGATGTCGGATCCCATGATGCTGTAGTCGCGATGGACGAGTGCATTGACCACCGCCTCGCGGATTACCGCCTCGGGATACTCGGGTCGGTCGATCCGCCGCGCACCCTCCAGATGCGCCGTGGGCTCGGTGTTGCGTCTGACAAAATCGAGCGCTTGATCCGCCAGTCCAGACTCTACGATCGAACCGTCCGCCGCGCAGAGCGGCGCCATGGGCCCCTTCAGGTCCTGGTCGGCACGCGCGGCGTAGTCCGGAGTCGTACCCGGATAGCAAAGCGCGCGGACCTCGGACTGCGGGAGGTAACGCTTGGGGTTCTTTCCAAAGAGCAGGATTCCATCGATCGTTGGAACGGCCTGTCCGCCTGCGATGGTCATAAGGTCGAGGTTGGACAGCAGCTTCTGCCATTCGCTTACGTCATCGTCCTGGGGCGCTGCACCGCCCAGGACGCGCACAAAATAATCGCGCAGGCGGCGCCGGTCGAGATCGTCGAGCGAGCTCCCCGGGACGGGCTTGCGCCCATACCGCAGTTGACCCGAAGCCTGAAACATCCGCTCGAGCTCTTCGCGACTCGCCTCACGGCAGGTGTTCCCGACTCGGATAAAGTACATGTGACGGTTGTCATGCACGCGGGAGTACGGTTTGTCGGGACCCTGCACGACCCTCACCGCCAAGACGTGCTTTCCAGGTTCGACATCCCTTGCCCAGGACAAGAACGGAATTACCGGCGGATCGATCTTCATGCGGCACAGCTCTGTCACCCATTCTTCCAGCCTGTCCCGGATTGTGCCGGAGACGGTACCCTCGTCTTCGACGCCAAGGAGGACAGTCCCGCCATTCAAGTTCAAGAAGCAGACCAGTTCCCTCGCCAACTCGTGATTGGCGACGTCATCCCGCTTGAACTCGAGACCAGAGTCCTCGCCGTTCCGGATCAGGTCTAAGACCTCTTCGCGTCGCATCGCCTTACCTCAGACCCGTACTTGAAACGGCGCATCTCACCCCGAAAACTCCACCGCCCGCAGAAACTCCAGGACCCGCCGCGCGTAGCGGTCCAGATTCTCGATCAGCCGGCGCCGGATAATCCAGAACCGACAGATGCCGGCGCTTGGCCATCAGCATGACGCCGTGAGCCCAGCTCCGCGGCCTTGTCCAGAAACTGATCCAGGCCCCTGCCACCGAGTATCCCAGTGCGTCGCGCCGCCGCATCCGGGTACCATCGTACCAAAGCCAAAATACTCCTCTGCCAATGGCCGCAAATGATCGTAGATCCATCCGGTAAACAGCGTCGCCTCGATCGCGCCCACCCAGGGTCGTGAAGCCGAACGCTGAACGCTGCAAGCTCCCCTCCTCAAGATTTCAAGTATCCTTGGCTATACTCTTCTTATGAGGATCCTCCTGTTCAGCGGCAAGGGCGGAGTCGGCAAGACCAGCGTAGCCGCGGCCACCGGACTGGAGCTGGCCCGGCGCGGCTATCGCACCTTGGTCCTCAGCGTCGACCCGGCTCACAGCCTGGCCGACGCCTTCGATCTGGACACCACGCTATTCTCCACGGCCACCGGCCTGCCTTACGCTATCAACAAGCGTCTGGCCATCCAGGAAGTCAACATCCAGCAGGAGATCCGGCGGCACTGGCAAGAGATCTGGTCCTACATCGTCTCGGTCCTGCGGGCCACCGGGATCGGCGCCATCGAGGCCGAGGAGCTAGCCATCTTTCCCGGCATGGAGGAGGTCAGCTCGCTGATGTACGTCAACCAGTACCGGCGCAACCGACAGTACGACGTGGTGGTCGTCGACTGCGCCCCGACCGCGGAATCGCTGCGCTTCGTGAGCATGCCGAACACTCTCGAGTGGTACATGAAGAACATCTTCCACTTGGAGCGGACGGTGCTCAAGGCGGTTCGGCCCGTGGCCAACCGGGTCTCGCCGGTGAAGCTGCCTTCCGACAGCTACTTCGGCAACATCAAGGTGCTGTTCGAGCGGCTGGAAGGAATCGGGGAACTACTCGAGGATTCCCGGGTCACCACGGTGCGCTTGGTAACCAACCCGGAAAAAATGGTCCTGCGCGAGACGCAACGGGCGTTTGTCTACTTCGCCCTGCACGGGCTGACGGTGGACGGCATCGTGGTGAACCGCGTGCTGCCGGAAGCGGTGCATGACCGCTACTTCCGGGAATGGCAGCGGGCGCAGCAGAAGACGCTGGAGCAGATCGAGGAATACTTCTCGCCGGTCCCGGTGGCCCGGGTGCCGCTGTTCAGCCAGGAGATTGTCGGATTAGAGCAGCTCGCCGAGTTGGCGCGGCGCCTGTACCAGCAACCCGACGTCGACCCGGCCGCCCGCGCCCGCTCCGAAGCGCCGTACTGCTTCGAGAAGCTGGACGGCGCCGGCTATCGCGTGCGGATGCGCCTCCCCTTCGCCACCGCCGGGGAAGTCAGCGTGTTCAAGAAGAGCGACGAGCTGGTTGTGGAGGTGGGGACTCTGCGGCGGCACGTCGGACTGCCCACCACCATGGCCGCGCTCGAGCCGCGGAAAGCGCGGCTGGAAGGCGGTATACTGACGGTGGAGTTGATGGAGAGCCGAAAATGAGAAAAGGGCGCAATAACGCCGGCGAGGAACCGTCTTCGCGGGCAGCCTGGAATCAGTGCTTCTGCGGCGGCAGCGGCCCCCGCCTGACTCTGCTGATGGGGGGCGCCTGCCGGGGTCCGGTCTTCGAGCACTTCCGCAACGCCGGGGTCGAGATGCTGAAAGGCTTCCGCGCCATCCTGGACCAGCAGATCGAGATGTGGAGCGGCAAGGAGCGGAAAGGGACCCGGGTTCCGGTGGAGTGAAGACGCCATCGGCGAGGCCGCCCATATACGCCGACCGCGGCATTCATCTCTACGACGGACGCATCGTCGAGGAAAGCGTCGGGGCAGCCTAAGAGGTCGCGGCCTGAGCCGCGCGCGTCAGCAAGCGGTGCTGCCGCAGAAGGAGAGGTCTTGTGGCTCTAAGCGACCTGCGCTACGGCTTGCGGATGCTCCGCAGAAGCCCCGGTTTCACCGCCGTCGCCGTCTTGACCCTCGCGCTGGGCATCGGCGCCAACACCGCCATCTTCAGCGTGGTCCACACGGTTCTGCTGCGGCCGCTGCCGTACAAGGACCCGGAGCGGCTGGTCTTTATATGGGGCTTGAATCCGCGGATCGGCCAGGAGGAAGCCTCGGTTCCGGATTTCCTCGATTGGCGCAGCCAGGCCACCTCTTTCGAGGGCATGGCCGCCATGACCGCACAGAGCTTCACCTACAGTTCCGGCGAGGATCCGGAGCGGCTGGTCGGCTTTCGGACCACCGCCAATGTTTTCCCGCTACTGGGGGTCGAGCCGATTCACGGGCGCGGCTTCCGCCCGGAAGAAGATCGGCCCGGCGCTGAGCGGGTGGCCATCCTGAGCCACGGCTTCTGGGAGCGGCGCTTAGGCGGCGACAGCGGCGTGATCGGTCGCAGCGTCACCCTGAACAACGAAACCCACACCGTGGTGGGCGTCCTGCCCCGGAGCTTCCGCGCGCCGAATGATCCGGAGGTGTTTACGCCCCTGGCGATCGACCCGTCCCGCTTCGGCCGCCGTGGCAACATTCTGGTGGTCGTGGCGCGGCTCGGGCGCGGCGTCGGCGTCGAGCGGGCGCAGGTCGAGATGACCGCCATCGCCGGGCGGCTCTCGCAGCAGTACCCGGAGACCAACACCGGCTGGACCGCGCGGGTGGTTCCCCTGCACGAGCATCTGGTGAAGGACGTCCGGCTGCCGCTGCTGGTGCTGCTTGGCGCGGTCGGCTTCGTCTTGCTGATCGGCTGCGCCAACGTGGCGCATCTGTTGCTGGCCCGGGCGGCGGCGCGTACCCGCGAGATCGCGGTGAGGGCCGCGCTGGGGGCAGGGCGCGGGCGGCTGATCCGGCAATTGCTTACCGAAAGCGCGCTGCTGGCGGTGGCCGGCGGCGCCGCGGGCGTTGTCCTGGCGGCCTGGGGCGTTCCGCTGCTGGTGAGCATCGTGCCGGGCGGCGCGGCCCTGCTCGGCGACGTAGGCATCGACGGCCCCGTCCTGGCGTTC
>Ga0247727_10006955_pt1 | contig 21910 bp, 14 predicted proteins | sample WisWelCaveWW1625_FD_202498 | JGI IMG/M metagenome (GOLD analysis project Ga0247727, IMG submission 202498) | Biofilm microbial communities from Wishing Well Cave, Virginia, United States - WW16-25 | ecosystem: Environmental > Aquatic > Deep subsurface > Groundwater > Cave microbial mat | place...
ATAAACAAGGTCAGATCGGCGGACAGTGGAGGTGGATTATTGAGGTTGATCCACAGTGTATCTTTGCAGCCATTGGCATCTTCCACGACAACGGTTACAGTACTACCGCCTCCTAAATTGTTGTGTGTCGCACCCAGAATCGGATTGGGAGGTGACCAAGTGTATTCATAAGGCGCAGTACCTCCCACGAGGTCAACGGTCGCGGATCCGTCCGTAAAACCGAAACAGGTTGGATCATTCAGTAATGTGGGAGTGAGGTTGATCTCAGCGCCCGACGCCAACGTTATCGTCTGGATAAATGTGCAGCCGGAATCGTCGGTGACCGTGATGGTGTAACTGCCCTCGTCCAGGCCGGAAAATATACCTGTGGTGTTTGAACTGACTCCGATATCAAACAAGAAAGGTGAAATTCCGGACAGTGTCGTCACCGTAATGGCGCCGTCGTTCATATGAGCGCAAAGTTCATCTGAATAATCAACCGTAGCTGTTACGGCGGTACCCGCTAAAATGGTAATCGTAGAAAGATACGGACAGCCTGATCCATCGGTGACAGAAATCGTGTAAACGCCGGGAGAAAGTCCTGTAAAAATCCCAGTTGAATTACTCGCTGTACCGATGTCGAAATCGTACGGAGGCAAGCCACTTGTGGGTGTCAGTGTAATCGATCCGTCGTTAAAACCTGCACACGATTCCTGGGTTGAGAGCTCATCGCAGGTAATCGGAGCCGTCATATTCAAAATTTCGACAGAGTCGATGATGGTGATCGTATCCGAGTCGTAGAGGTATTTAACGATCAGGTATTGCCACCCTTCACTTAGTCCTGTAGCAGTAGCTGAGGTTTGGCCACAGGGCGACCAAAGGAGTGATTCAAAAGTGAATTCCGGACAAATTGCGGTGTCACAGATTGCCGTTCCCGAATTGTCATCACAAATTTCATTGGTATGGGTTACTTCAGGTGGCGCGAAATACGGGATAAAGTCCATTTCCATCAGAAAGCCCATTCCGCAGATATACATCAAGCTATCGTTAAGGCGGATGTCGATCACTGTTCCAGGCATTTCATATCCGCCGACGTTGTTCATTTCCTCGTCATAAATTACAACACTGTCCTCGGTGCCGACATAGATATTCCCGCAAACGTCCACCGCAATTCCGGCACTGGACATAACCGGGTGACCGGTGATTACACTGTCTACGATGGTACCAGCAAACTTGTCCCACTTTTTAATATACAGTGCATCGTAGGTATAGATAAAAAATTCGTCAACGGCAATTCCGTTGTAGGTATTTGGTTTTGGAAATGCTGTGACGTAATCCGAATAATTGGCATTTCCTGCTTCCATAAAGGAGTGGCCGGTCTGAAAAAATGTGGGTGACGTGAAACCGTCAACACTAGCCGTGACGAGACAATTTCCGTAACCCGAATAAATTTCAGGTCCCGGGCCGATGTGAGAAGCAATGACGAAATAAATTTTGGTTCCATCTGGGTCAAGTTCAGTCATTACCACATCTGAAACGTCGGCGCCTGTCGGCGGGAGCACCTCGATTTCCAGGTCGCCACTCGACATCCAGGAGGTTCCGCTCATTCCCATAAGCAGACCTTCGTACGATCCACCTTTTCCAAAGAGTAGTTTGTCGTTTATTTCGTCGTGTTCAACGCGCCAGAGTTCATTTGCCAATCCGATCATCGAGTGTCCCCACCAGGAAATCCCTGTCGGTTCGACCAACGTATATCCTGCTTGACCCGGCACAAAAAAAGCATGACCGCTGTTGTAAATTACCTCGACATCACCGTGTAAGTCGGCCATTCCCGGAGCCACAAACGAGTAAATCCATTGCAAGGTCCCGGTGTTATCAAACTTCGCCAACTCTTTGCCGTGCTGACCAATAGCCCAGACATTACCAAACATATCGAAATCGATCTTATAAAAATCGTCCAGCGTGCTGAATGGTGCATCGATTATCAGCCACGGATCAATGACAATTGTTTCGCCGGGCATTGCGGTTGGGACCTTGAATCCAACTTCATTTCCGGAAACAACATAGGAAACATCGAGTTTCTCGCCGGTTTCCTGAATGAAGGAAGAGGGTATTGATTCTGAAAATTCGAAGAAGGAGTCGGACAATTTTAGTTGTGTGTCCGATTGCGCAGTGATCGTCGTTGATTCCGAATAACGGAGTCTGACACGATCCGGGTCAGCACCCGGATGAAGTATGATGTCGTATTTAATTCCGTTGTCACCGCTCAAGGTAAACTCAATATCGGTTCCAGGATAAATATTTTTATAACAGATGCGTCCAAAAGCCGGGCCGACAAATGTTTTTGAACCCGTGCTATCCCCGTAATTGATGGTGAATGTTTGCTCCAGATCCGCGACAAGTGTTGCTGTGGCATCAGCACCTGAAAAATCAACACGCCAGGTCCTTTTTTCTCTTGGCTTGACAGGTTCGCCGTGTTCGGCCTTTTCAAAACGCTCCTTTTCCTCTTCCAATTCATAGTGGACATCGGCAACCGCGGAGTAACCGTTTTTGGTGAAAAAGAAATCCGTTGTTCCAATTTTCGCTGCGAACAATACTTCTACCCCTCCATCGTTCGCGAATTGTCCAACGTTCTTTACAAAGACGTGTGGATGAAAGTCGCGGGCGATCCAGTTTTCCTGGGCATAGGACCCAGAAACTAAACTAGCAGTAAAAAACAAGAAGACTTTGTACATTTTTGTTTTTGGCTTCACAAAACAATCCGGTACTACAATCAAAGCGAATTCAATGTGGTACTAGTTGCCCTAATGTGAAATAACAAACACAGAGATCACATCCTGTTCAGGCCCAGTAAGCGGTCCGAAAACGAGCATCATAGTAAAGAATTATGAAAACGTTTACCCATTACTTACCAGAGACAATCTGAATGGTTCCCTGACCGGCAAAAGGCTCGCTGTTTTCCGCTTTTCCTTCATACGTGTAAAAATATACCCCGTCGTTGCAAACGGAGCCTGATTTGTCCGTACCATCCCAGCCGACATTGATATCATTGATTTCAGCCAGGGTCTGACCCCATCGATTGACGATAACGCAATGGAATTCCTTCACTCCTTTTGCAAGATGAATGAAAGTGAACACATCATTGATTCCATCATCATTGGGTGTGAAAATGTTCACGGGTCCGAATTCAAGGGGGTCGAAGACGGTGATTGTTTTACAGGCGGTGTCTACACATCCGTTTTTGTTTTGGGCAACAAGGCAGACAATGTAAGTACCGCCAACGGAATAGCAGGTATCAAAAGTTTCGAAGAAATTATGTGTCAGAATCCACTGCGCTTCCGGTGTGTTCAGATTCCAAAAGAAGGTTGTATCCGCCAAAGGATCGTTTGGATTTGCGAAATTGATCGATTGATTGGTGAATGTTGCGCATACCACTGCTGTTCCCTCAAGAATACTGTTCAACTCTGCCGAGGCAACATCAAAATCGGCAATCGGATTGAGCGAGTCCATCGTGACGATCTGGGTTAACACACAACCGGCATCATCGGTGATTGTGATTTGATAGTCTCCGGGATTCAATCCTCCCCAGGTCGTTGGATTATGAGTTTCACCGGTTGCAAGATTCTCCCATACATAGGTGTAATCAGGAGTTCCTCCACCGGCTGAAGCATACACAACGCCGTTACCGGACTGATACGGATAAAGTCTGCAAAACGCCGGCTCATAACCTAGTTCGGTAAAAACAAGTTCATCGGGTTGCACAATGTCGAACGTAATTTCAGCGCTACATCCAAAGTCGTCGTTGACGATCAGTGAATAGGTACCTTCTCCGAGGTTGTACAATGAATCGGCTCCGACTCCGCTAATCACCGGAGGATCGGGATTCCAGATATAGGTAATGTTGGTGAGATCGCCTTGCGCGTTATGCACCGAGTCGACGACCGCATATCCGTTCTGATCACCAAAGCAAACCGGCATCTGTAAATTCAGATCAATGATGATTTCAGGCGGTTCGTTGATGGTGATCACCAGGGTGTCTTTACATCCATTGGCATCAATAACGGAAACCGTAACAGTACCATCCCCGAGATTGTTGAATGTCGCTCCAAGTACGGGGTTTGTAGGCACCCACGTGTAATCATAAGGCGCAGTTCCCCCAGTTGTTTCAACCGTAACGGAACCGTCCGTGAATCCAAAGCATGTAGGGTCGTTCTGGGTGACAACCGCCAGAAAAATTCCCCCTGAGGAACCAACCACCACAGTAACACTATCTTCTACGCCAAAGGCATCGGTATAAACACATTCGTACGATCCCGGAGCTAAACCGGTGATTGTTGCCGTGGTTCCACCAGTACTCCATAAATACGTATACGGCGGACTGCCTCCTGTAATATCAATAGTAGCCGTTCCATCGTCAGTTCCCCCACAACTCACGTCGGTCACCTCGGTTGAAACAACGGGTGGAATGATGGCGGAACAATCAATTGTGGATTCAGGAATTTCCAAATCGGTAATGGTTCCTCCCGGCAAACCAGGATCGCCATTGACGGATGAATTACTGAGTCCACCTAATCCGGCATTTGCTGTGAACACGATATTTGGATCAACGGCAGGAGTTGAAACCCAAAGCGCACCGCCGCCGCCGCCGCCTCCACCACTGCAGCTTACAGGGGTATAAATCGTTGCATCTCCACCCTTTCCTCCGTTGGTGATAACGTTGAGTACATTTGTGTACACTGGAATATCCAGAAGAACAGCTCCTGCGGCACCGCCGCCACCGCCACCATCCTGAATGGTATTCACCGCAGCATCACCATTTGCAATAATAGAAAATGAGTTACCTGTGATCGCATCGGCTCGGATGATCACAAGTCCGCCGCCGTCTGCACCAAAATTAGTACCAGGTCCTTCGAAACGCTGTGCATCACCACCGGCTCCACCCAAAAATATTTTGTCGTCGACGTTGTTATAGGAAAGTGGATTTCCTCCAAGGGCCTGAAGGTCGCACGACCCGGTCCAGCCAAAATTTCCTCCCAGCCCACCGGCGCCAAAGTTCGATGCCCCGCCACCGCCATTGTCAGTCCTTCCTCCACCACCGCCATTGGCTGATGCGCCCAAGCCCTTGGTCATCGTCCAGGGTAAAATTGTAATGCTTTCGCCTTTAAGGGCTTCAATAGAGCTCTCAGGTTCTTTGTAAGAGGCAGCACAACTGATCCATCCCGTGGTTTGAAATGTTGTTCCCCGAAATCCATTGCTGGACACATCGATATTGGCGTTCATCACCGTCGTTGCGTTGTCAATAAAAACCAATACTCCTCCAGTGATTCCATTCCACGGTTGACAGGTCAGGGTAGCGTTAACGGTGGCGTTTGTGTATTCCGGAACACGAATCAATTGGACAAGTCCTGAAATAGTGTACCCCTGGATGGGTTGAAATTCGAGCGTCACAACCAGACCGGCGATCGATGCAATTCTGCAAAACTCATAATTTCCGGCATTGTTGTAATCTAAAATCTCGCCGAATGCGATCGTATTATTCGTATCGATTTCAGCACCTTTCATTTGAATAAGCATCACTTTGTCACCTGCTGTAAATCCTGCAACCGAACCTACTGTGACATCGCATCCCGTAATGTCAGAAACAGGCGTATAGACATTGATTATTCCTGAAATGCTCTGCGCCGTAACGCAAGGTGTCGAAAAAAATAGTAGCGCAACGCTGCCAAACGTTCTTCTGATCAAATATCTCATATCGCCTGTTGTTTGCCTTCTATACCCGCAAATGTCTTTCTGGGTGCCACTAAACATCTGACCGCACAATCAGGCTCCCAATACAGTGCGCTACAATTTACGGCTTAGATCCGACAATCTGTATGGTACCTTGCCCGGAAAGTTCTTCTCCGTTGTATGCTTTAGCGACATAGGTGAAAAAGTACACTCCGTCGTGACAACGGGATCCAGATTTATCTGTTCCATCCCATCCGGTTTGAATGTTGTCAAGTTCTGTCATTACAGTACCCCACCGGTTCACAATAACGCAATGGAATTCACTGATTCCCTTCGCGAGGTAGTCAAAAGTGTAAACATCGTTGACACCATCTTCGTCCGGCGAAAATACGTTCGGTGCAACTATCACCGGAGGCGTAAACACTGTAATTGTTTTACAGCTGGTGTCTACGCATCCATTCTTATTCTGTGCAACCAGACAAACCTCGTATAAACCGCCCTCGGCATAGCACGTGTCAAATGTTTCAAGGAAGTCGTGAGTGAGTATCCACGGACTGTTCGGAGTATCGAGATTCCACCAAAAGGTTGTATCGGCCAGTGGATCGTTCGGATTTGCGAAGTTCTGCGATTCGTTGGTAAAAGTTGCGCAGACCACAGCGGTTCCTTCGAGGTTTCCGTCGAGTTCTGCAGAAGTAATGTCGAATTCAGCAATCGGGTTCAGGGAATCGACCGTGACGATCTGGGTGAGGATACAACCTGCATCATCCACTACCGTCATTTCGTAATCGCCGGGGTTCAATCCGCCCCAGGTTGTAGGATTCCAGGTATCGCCAGTGGCCAGATTCTCCCACTCATAGGTGTAATCTGGTGTTCCTCCACCCGCCGAAGCAAAGACGACACCGTTTCCACTCTGGTAGCTGAACAAGCGGCAGTATGCCGGCTCGTAACCGATTTCGGTGAAAATAAGTTCGTCAGGTTGGGTGATTTCAAACGTAATTTCATTGGAACATCCGTTGTCGTCGGTGATGATGAGCGAATAGGTTCCGGCTGGAAGATTGTAGGATGAATCGGCATTCAATCCGCTCACGGAAGCGGGATCAGGATTCCAGATATATGTGATGTTGGTGAGGTCGCCTTGTGCGTTGAAGACTTCCTCTACAACGGCATATCCATTCTGATCGCCATAACAGACTGGCATAAAAAGGTTCAGGTCTGCGTCAAGTGCTTCGGGTTCGTCCAGAAAAACAGTTGCATCACCGGAACATCCAGAGCCATCGTCCACGTGGATGGTGTACCAGCCTCCGCCCAATGAGTTCGCAGTATTCGATCCACCGACATTCACCAGAACATCGGCGTCGTTTTTAATTTCGTAGACTTCGCTACCTGATCCACCGGTGATATTCACCGTGACGGATCCGTCGGTAAATCCGAAACAGTTTGGATTGTTGAAGATGACGTCGAGAACGGGAGAATCGGTCATAATAATATCCATCGAATACGTGTCGCTGCATCCTGCGGCCGTAGTGACCGTCAAGGTGACCGTGTAAGTTCCCGCAGCGGCGTAATCGTGGGATGGATCGGAAGAAGATGAACTTCCGCCGTCACCAAAATCCCAGTCCCAGTCTGTAATAGGTCCGGTTGAGCCGTCGACAAAATCAACGGTGTTGAAAATACATCCACCAGTCAATCCACCGGAAGAAGAATTACCCAGCATTTCGAACTCAAAATCTGCAAAAGGATTTGGAGATACGGTTACGCTATGCGTAATGGTGTTTTCGCATCCGTCATCCGACGTTACGGTCAGTTCGACGGTATAGGATCCAGCGGCAGCGTAGGTGTGTGATGGGTCCGAAAGTGTAGACGTTCCTCCGTCATCAAAATCCCAATCCCAGTCGGTAATAGTGCCAGATCCGATGGTCGACTCATCAACGAAATCCATTGCATCCCCGAGGCAAACATTGGTGAAGGAAAATTCCGCAACCGGTGCATCCGGAACAGCAACGTCGTGTGTAAGTTCGTAACAATCCGACCCGATGGTATAAACTGCCTGATACGTTCCAGGTCCTGTAGCCATCACATCAAGCGTTGATCCTGTTTCTCCGACAAGAGCGACACCGCCCTGATACCATTGCCAGGTTCCACCTGTCGTATCCAGATCGGCGCTGAGTCCGAGATCTCCGTTACACCAGTCACCTGTTTCAGAAATTCCACCACCTGAAAAAGTGAGGCTGTCGATCAACGTGAGCTCATCGACGAAATAGTAGTTGTAATCTGAACCGGTGAATCCGCAAGGACCGCCCATCGCTACCGCATAAATGTCAACCGTTGGCGTGAAAGTCAGCGTGACTTCGTACCAGGAACCGTCCGTTGAAAGCGTGATCGCCTGTTGGTCGAGCAACATCCAGGCCCCTGAACCTACAGGACAGTCCACAGATGCCCAAGGAAGGTCAGAGCAGTTTGGTGTTCCATAAAATGAGAAATTGAGATCCGGTGAATCATTTGACCAAGCCACCCAGGCATTCAGGACATAAGATGTACCGGCCGTCATTGGTGCCGTCAGACAAGCACCGATGTACTCTTTCCAGCCGTCAAAAACATAGAATCCAGCATAACCAGCGCCGCCAGCCGCTCCCGGTAAAGGCATCGCCGGAGGCGTAAAAATTGAGGTATAACCACAGGTATTGAAGTAATCGGATGTTGGCGTGGAGGCCTGAATCCAGGTATCGGCGCAGTACAACATCGAAACCGACGTAGGACAACAGGTGTAATCTTCGAAGGAAGGATTCGGGATGAGTGAAGTAGCACTGGAACCTCCAAAGCCGATGCAATCGCACTCGGTGTCGTTGAGATCAATAAACGTGTCGCCATCGTTGTCGATTCCATCGGCACAGTTTTCCTGTGCAAATCCGTAACCCGCTAAAACCACGAATCCGAATGCTAAAATGCCTTTTTTCATACCGTTAATTTATCAAGACGAAGCGAGTTTGTTCCGGCCTTAACTAAAAGTCGTGTTTTATGCCCAAATGGTTGCATACGGTTGAAATCTTAACGTAAGTAGTCCTAACCGTTTACTGGAATTTGCGCTGGTTTTGGGTTCCGCAATGGATTTAGATCAGGATACTCCAAAAAAAGAGGAACCCGATTGGATTCCCCCGATACGTAAGTTTCAAACGATCAAACTTCCCCGACCGATTTTTCAATGATCGAAACACAGTCAAGGATTTGATCCTGAGTGATGACCAAAGGAGGAGCAAACCGAAGAATATTGCCGTGGGTCGGCTTGGCCAGCAGACCGTTGTCGCGCAATTTGAGACAGAGATTCCAGGCTTTGTTTTTGTCTTTTGAATTGTCGACGACCAGCCCGTTGAGAAGACCCTTTCCGCGAATCAGTTTCAGGGTTTCGTAACGGCTGACGAGTTTGGTCATTTCCTCGCGGAACAGAACACCCAGTTTTGCGGCATTTTCGGCCAGATTTTCGTCCGTTACCACCTGAAGAGCTGCAATGGCAACGCGGGCTGCAAGCGGATTTCCGCCATAGGTCGATCCGTGCTGACCGGGTTTTATCACGTCCATAACGTGGTTGTTGGCGAGCACCGCAGAAACAGGATAAACGCCACCGGATAACGCTTTTCCGAGGATGAGTACGTCCGGCTTCACTCCTTCGTGGTCGCAAGCCAGCAGTTTGCCGGTCCGGGCGATTCCAGTTTGAATTTCATCCGCAATGAAGAGAATGTTGTTCGCCGCACAGATTTCCTTCGTTTTCGCGAGATACCCCTCGTCCGGCACCACAACGCCCGCTTCGCCCTGAATGGGTTCCACCAGGAATCCAACGACGTTTTTGTTTTTTGCCAATGCCTCAAAGGCCTTGACATCGTTGTATTCCACTGTGACGAATCCCGGTGTAAAAGGTCCAAAGTTCCCCGTTGAATCTGTATCTCCCGAGAAGGAAATAATCGTCGTGGTTCGGCCATGAAAGTTTCCTGAACAGGTAATGATGACGCCTTGATTCTGTGGTACGCCTTTGACTTCGTAGCCCCATTTCCTGCAGAGCTTGATGGCCGTTTCAACGCCTTCGGCACCTGTATTCATTGGAAGCACCTTGTCGAAGCCAAAATACTGCGTGACGAATTCCTCGTATACCCCGAGCGAATCGTTGTAAAACGCGCGGGATGTAAGCGTCAGTTTCTGTGCCTGCTCTGTGAGCGCCGCGATAATCCGTGGATGACAGTGGCCCTGATTAACGGCAGAATACGCCGACAGGAAATCATAGTATTTTTTGCCGTCGCAGTCCCAGACAAAAACGCCTTCACCGCGTTCGAGCACGACCGGAATCGGATGATAATTATGCGCTCCGTAGTGTTCTTCGAGTTTCATCAGCTCTGCAGCGCTTAGTTTTTCCATTGTTTCCATTCTTATAGGATTAAAACGTTTCACGGGTTTGTCACCGATCACCGAATGACAAAAATACGTTAAAGGCTGTTAAGGTTGGAAATCGGGCAGAAATGTGTAAAGCAGATTGTTAAAAGAGTAACAAATGTGAGGAGACTCAGAAACAAGCGTCCAACAAAACGACTAAACTCAATAAGACATTGAGCTATTAAGGGATTTATGAATTCGCAATGAGGAATTTATCACTGCTCCACTTCTCCGCCAAAGCTCAGCAGCATTCGTTCAGCAACGCGCCGATCGACAGACGTTTTGAAACGGCTTTTGACAAAGGCCGATATGGACTCAGCCAGTTTCTGATTCGAAATGTGGAGTGTTGAGCCGGTTTTTTTGGCCTGATCGAGTCCCTGACGAACTAATTTGGCCGCGTCGTTCAGTTTGAGATAATCCAGTAAGGAGGCGAGGGAATGGTAATACGCCACTTTTTTTGTTTCCGATTCGGGGGTTCCGGTTTCAAGGCCGTCTGCTGAAACCGTTTCGATGACGCCCAGTTGCGAAACCGGTTTGTCATCCCTGTCGAATGGTTTTTCAGATTCAATCAATACGGCGTCCGACTTCCGGAAGAGCTCCAGTTCAACGGCCGATAGATTCTCCTTCTTCGAAAGTTCTTTACCCACAACTTCAAATTCGCACTTGAAGGCATCACCAATCGACTTCAGCAGTTTGTTCATATAGGCGACCGATGACTTTGTTGTGCTTTTGGAAAGCAATGTGATTTTGTATTTCATAACCAGTGGATTCGTGTCCTAAAGGTAGAGACACCTTTGCAGAAGTTTCGGATAATTTCGGAAATTGTTCCTCCGTTCAATGGCACAAATAAATAAGTAATAATCTAAATATCAATTGTATATTTGTATTTATTACCCTATGTCCAAAGAGCAAAAAAATCCACTGTTCCAACTCATCCGCAGCCTGAGCAAATCGGAAAAGCGGGCATTTAAACTGTTCGTCGGTCGTCTGGAAAAGAGTACCCATTCGAAATTTATTTCCTTATTCAATTTGTTGGACAAAATGAAGGTCTACGATGAAAATCTGGTGCTGAAAAAAACCGGTTCGACACGAAAAAAACTCTCCAACCTCAAGGCAAATCTATATCGCCAGATTCTGGTAAGCCTTCGTCTCAACCCACATCACCACACCGATCACATTCAAATTCGCGAATTGCAGGATTTTGCCACTGTTCTATATAACAAGGGACTTTACCTTCAGAGTTTACGCCTACTGGAAAAGGCACGCGGAATTGCCGAAGAAATTGATGAACTCACCAGCATTTTCGAAATCATCGAATTTGAAAAAGTGATCGAAAGCCAGTACATCACCCGAAGCCACCAGACAAGGGCCGACGAATTGGCCGTCAACGCGAAGGAAATCAGCCAGCGCAGTTTGCTGGCGTCGAAACTTTCAAATTTGTCCCTGCAACTTCACAGTTTTCTTCTCAAAAACGGATACGCACGCACCGAGGACGATTTTTTCCGCATACAGAAGTATTTCCGTCACCACTTGCCGGACTTTGAATTGGATCAACTCGGTTTTCGAGAAAAGTTGTACCTCTATCAATCGCAATTGTGGTACAGTTTCATCATCCAGAATTTCGTGCTGGGGTGCCGGTATGCCCAGAAACTGGTCAACTTGTTCAAGGAACATCCGGAACTGATTCGTGCGCATCCGGTTTACTGCATAAAGGCCTACCACTATTTGCTGGAATCACTGCTGTACCTGAGGCACAAGTCACAGATGGAATCGACCATTGTTGAATTCGAAAAACTGATGGCCGACCCAGCCCTTATCCGCAACCAAAATATGAAAATGTTGTCTTTTCTTTATGGATCGTTCGCACGGCTGAATTTTATTTTTCTCACGGGTGATTTTAAAAATGGCTCTCACCGCATTCCGGCAATTGAAAAAGAGTTGACGGAATTCCGTGGAAAAATTGACGCCCATCACGTGATGGTATTTTATTACAAATTTGCCTGTATGTATTTTGGTGCCGGTCATTGGGAGCGATCGGTCATTTATCTCAATCACATTACTGAAAACAAAGACCTGGCGATGCGGGCAGATTTGTTGTGCTATGCCCGAATTCTCAAACTCATCGCGTTTTACGAGCTGGGATGGGAACATCACGTGGACTCAGCCGTTGTAAGTACGTACAAGTTTCTTCTGAAGATGAATGACCTTCACGCGGTCCAATTGGAGATATTTAAGTTTCTCAGAGAATTGAAAACGATTTTGCCCTCCGAACTTCAATCCGCCTTCGGACGTCTTTATCAAAACCTGAAGAAGATGGAGCATCATCCCTACGAGAAGCGGTCGTTCCTGTATCTCGACATTCTTTCCTGGCTGGAATCGAAAATAGGCTTTCAGGACATTGGTGAGGTGATTTCTCAGAAAGTACGAAGAATTAACTGACCTTTGTCGCGAAATTCCCAAATGAATCAGAATGAAACTGCTCGAAGAATTGTGTGCCGTTCGCAGTTGCAGTGGCGATGAGTCCCCAATGCGCGACTTCATCGTCAACTACGTGAAAACAGAAAAATCGAAATGGTTGTGTCAACCCGAGACGATTTTTGGAAATCAGTTACAGGATGCACTCATTCTCGTTTTCGGTAAACCAACAACGGCGATTTATGCCCATATGGACAGCATTGGCTTTACGGTGGGTTATGAAAACAACCTCATTCCCATTGGTTCGCCTAAGGTCTCGGACGAATACCATTTGGTGGGTTCAGATAGCAAGGGAGAAATTGACGCCGGCATGATCGTGATCCGGAACGATGAAGGAGATGAACGACTGCAGTGTGTTTTCGACCGCATCATCGACCGTGGAACGAATCTCAGCTTTCGACCAGATTTTCGTGAGGCGGAGGAATTCGTACAGTCGCCATACCTCGACAACCGGCTTGGGGTTTGGGTGGCGCTGCAAGTAGCGAAAACGATGAAAAACGGTGCCATTGTTTTTTCCACCTACGAAGAAACCGGAGGAAATTCGGTTGGTTTTCTGGCGAAATTTCTGCTCGATCGCTACGCGGTTCGTCAGGCATTGATCTGCGACATCACCTGGGTCACCTCTGGGGTCGTTCACGGAAGGGGAGTTGCAGTTTCACTGCGCGACAGCGGTATTCCAAGAAAGTCCTTCACGAATCGCATAGTGGAAATTGCAAAAAAAAGTGGCATTCCGTTTCAGAGCGAAGTTGAAAGTGCCGGTGGATCGGACGGAACCGTACTGCAGCGCGCATCCCTTCCGATTGACTGGTGTTTTATCGGGGCACCGGAGGACGGTGTTCACAGTCCGGATGAAAAAGTGCATAAGGAGGATATTGAGGCGATGGTGAAGTTGTACGAGAAGTTGATGAAAGAGCTTTTATGAATTTTCGATAGTATCCTGGATGAAAATTATCGAACACCCCATTCTTCCAGTATCTGGTCTCATCATTTTTTTCGTCGGTGTTGGACTTGATAGCGCACCCCATCGGTTTGCCTATCTGGTCATTCACCTTGGTGCATTGATCGTTCTTTTTTCATTCGTCGCCTTTTGGATGAACCATATGTTGAATACAGAAATCCGAAAGACTAAGAATTCGACACGTTCACAAAAACCCGGATTCCCCTACAAGGATATCGGAGAGTCCATTCATCCTTTGATCCGGCACCTTGCCAGCGTGGTATTGGTCATTATTCTCATTTTCTATACAGCGCATTTCGCAACGAGACGGTCTGCTACATTCCAATTGGCGGCCGAAACAGTCAAGCAAGATCCGGCTGTTCTTGATAAAACAGGTGGAATTATTGGCTTTTCATACCTCATCTGGGGCGAAAGCGATGATGACTCCTCCAGCACCTACCGGTTCGGAATAATTGGCAAAAGGACCAATATGAAGGTGAGGGTTCAGGTTATTCGCGGAATACGGAAAACGACGGTCATTATTAACTGATCCCAATAGCATCGCGATTGCCTTTTGTTAGTTGATGGTTGACTTTTTGATAGTTGTTGCTTCCCCTTCAAAACCACATCGTCACACTCGATACCACCCACGTCATCTGGTCGTGCGGATTTCCATTCGTGTCGGAATAAACAAACTGATCCGAGAAAAAATGGCGGCCTTCGAACCGGACCAATGCGTGATCGAACAGGCGAAGATTCAAACAAAGTCCGCCGCTGAAGGATGAAAACCCAGATACCGGATTAATCATCGATACGATGGAATTGTACGGATCACTGAAATATTCAATCCGCCCGGAAAGCGAAATCGTTTTGTTGAAGGAATACCGGCCGATTAAATTTGCCTGCCACCATTTGAAGGTCGACTTATTTCCAAGGCCATCCAATCGCTCTTGCGCTCCTACATAAGCACAGCTTGTCATCGAAAATTTACCGTCCGGATTAAACAGCCAGTAAACATCGGTAAAATATCGTGTGCGGTAATACGGTCGGGCAGCGCTGCGTTCATCGCCGATGTATGTATTCCAATTGATGAGATTTCTGTTTCCAGGTCTCCACTCCACTTGTGTTCCAATGGACTTTCCTTTGTTGAGATCCACCATTTGTTGCCAGCCGTTAAGTAAGTACAAATAGGCATTTACTCTTTTGCCGAGTGGAAAGGTAAACTTCGCTCCCGTAACATAATACGGTACATACTCCGGTGCAAAAGACCGTGTGTACATCAGGTGGTCCTTGCTGATGGCGCTTTCATTGGTGTAGGGCGAACCCAGCACGCCAAAATCCATCCAGATGTTTTTTTTCTTGAACAGTTTGATGCCAACCCGGGCTTCAATTAAATGCCGTAAGGATCCAGGCTCTGAAGCATTGTTTGCATTGACGTAGGTTCCAAATCCGGGTGCGAAACAGATCCGCAATCTTTCGGCCGTGTAACGGAGATCGATCATTCCGAGGTTGATGTTGGCCTCGTTGTGCCGGTTCATCGTAACGAAGTACGGAACGTCCGAATTCGCCGGCTCGTTAAAATTGTAACCGTAGTACGTGTCGAGATAAACGGAGATGGCCAACTTGCCGATTTGAATTCCGCCTGTGGTGTCCATCGTAGCGGTATTTGTGACCTGGGCCAGGCTGGTTGTGCCAGACAGAATGAAACCTATGGAAGCGATTTGCACTATGCGCATACCCAAATGTAATGATAAACTCTTGTCAGGAACCTTTGGAATTTGGTCCCGATGGCCCTGCCTTGCCGGCAGGCAGGTATCGGGATTTTACGCGTTGGCCAGCGCCAGCAGTCGGAATTTCTTCAAAACCACATCGTCACACTCGAGACCACCCAGGGCATCTGGTTAAAGGGATTCCCATTTTTGTCGATGTACAAATCGCTTCGGGAGAAAAAATGCCGACCCTCGAACCGCCAAAGTGCGTGGTCGAACAAACGAACGTTGAGACAAAGTCCCGCGCTGTAGTCCAGAAATTCACCTACTGGATTGATAGGCGTGACCATCACGTCATACGGATCGTCGAAGAATTCAAACCTTCCGGAAAGTGAGACCATCTTGTTGAAACTTGCCCGGGCAATGAAGTTTGCCGTATACCACGGAAGAAATTTTTTGGGTGAAAGCGGATCGACGGTTTGCTGCAGCCCTATATAAGCGCAAGACGTTATAGAGAATTTGCCTTCGGGATTAAAGATCCAATAAAAATCGGTGAAATAGCGCATCCTGTCGAAGGGTCGCATACTGCTCCGTTCGTCTCCGATAAACGTGTTCCAGTTGAAGAGACTTTTTTCTCCGGGGCGCCACTCCAATTGTGTTCCGATCGATTTTGAACTGTTCAGGTCCATCATTTGTTGCCAGCCGTTGAGGATGTAGATGTGGGCACTCAAACCCTTTCCCATCGGAAAACCCAATTTTGCACCGGTGAGGTAATAGGGAACAAATTCCGTCGCCAGAGAACGTGTATACATCAGTTGGTCCTTGCTGAACGGACTTTCACTTGAATAAGGCGATCCGAGCACACCAAAATCCAGCCAGACTTCTTTTTTTCGCAGCAGTTTGATTCCCGCGTGGGCCTCGATGAGGTTTCGGAGACCGACAGGTTCGGATGAATTGTTGGCCTGGACATAAGTGCCAAAACCTGGCGCAATGCAGGCTCTCAAGCGGTCGCTGTGATATTGAAATTCAAGCATCGCCAGGTTGACGTTTGCTTCGTTGTGGCGTGACGAGCAAACAACGTAAGGGATGTCAGAATTCGTAGGCTCGTCAAAATCATAACCGTAATAGGTGTCCAGATAAATACCGATGACCAGCTTGTTGATGTGAATGCCAAAGGCCGTATCCATTTCACTGGTATTCGCCACTTGAGAAAGAGCGGAAATACCACTAAAAAGCCCTGACACCAATAAGATTGCTCTTGATATCCACATAGTTACGACGCCAGTTTGGAGACGCGTGCATCATTTTTACGGCAATCCAGACCATAGGTTCCGCCAACGTTGATTCTCGTGGATTTATATTTCCCTCAGACGAACGCTGATTCTTGAGCGGATTTTTGCAGATTTGTTGAATCAATGGGCAATCTCTGGAAGAAAATAGCACACATCGGCGTTGAACCCGGCACGAACGACTGGAATCAGCGGAATCTTCGAATGATGAACTCGATGACGTTCATTATGTGCTGCTCGATGTTTATGTTTGCGATTCTCAGTGTAACGCTCACTTCGGGCGGGGGACTTTATATGATCTCCGGCGTATTTGTATCCTGCCTCATTTACTTTGTGGTTGCAAAATATGCCCGACTGTTCATTGCCAAAATTTACTTCTGTATTCTTCCAGTGGCCTGTGTCGCGATGATTTCCATTTTCGCAGTTGGCAGTCCGGGAAATGATGTGTACTATTTTCTGGATACTTGCGTGATACCCTTGGTGCTCTTCAAACAGAAAAAGCTCTATGTACCCTTAATTCTGCTTTCGTTTGTTTCATTTTTTGGATGTCTTTACGCCCAGAAATTCGTGGAACCTGCGGTCGTTATTACCGAGGAGGCAATGCCGGTATATTTTGTCACGAACATTGTGATGATTTTTGTATTTCTTCTCGCAATGATCACTTTGTTCAAAAGTGAAATTTCCGGTCATCAGAATAACTTAAATCAACAAAAACAAATCGTCGAGGAAAAGAACCGCGAAATTACGGAGAGCATTACCTACGCAAGCCGGATTCAGGAGGCGATTCTTCCGGTGCAGGAAAAATTTGACCGACTACTGCCCCAAAATTACGTTTGGTATCAGCCTAAGGATATTGTTGCCGGAGATTTTTACTGGCTTGAATCCTCGGGAGATGATGTGTTTCTCGCCGCGGCAGATTGTACAGGTCACGGAGTTCCGGGGGCGATGGTGAGTGTCGTTTGCCACAACTCGCTCAACCGGGCAGTCCGCGAATTCGGTTTGAGAAGTCCTGCCGCCATTCTCGACAAAACGCGCGAACTCGTCATCGAAACTTTTTCCGAAAGCAATAAAAATGTGAAGGACGGAATGGACATTGCGCTCTGTCGCATCAATCTAAAATCAATGTCGCTGACTTTCGCCGGGGCAAACAACAGCCTTTACTACATCCGCAACAATCAACTTTTTGAAATTAAGCCCGACAAGCAACCCATTGGAAATTTCGACAGACCAAAACCCTTCAGCGAACATTCGATTTCTCTCCAAAAGGGCGATATCATTCACATTTTCACCGATGGCTTTGCCGACCAATTCGGTGGACCCAAAGGCAAAAAATTCAAGTACAAAACATTTAAGGATTTGCTGGTGAGTGTTGCGGAGAGGGATATCCGGGAACAGAAGAATTTGATTGAGCGGAAATTTTTGGACTGGCGAGGGGACTTTGAACAAGTCGATGATGTTTGCGTTATAGGAGTGCGAGTATGAAACCGGTTGTTTTGATAACTCAATTTGAAGTGAGCACGAACTGTAACGCATTGACATCATCGATGCCGAGCGACGAAGGAGTCGAGGTATCGTTCAATTTGTAGAAGTATGTTTGATGTTTGTGGGATCGGCCTGCACGTCTGAAAGAGACGCTTCGGCCGACACTGTTGAACTGAGAATTAGCGCTGGAGCGGGAACGGAGACACGTCACTACACTGACTATTTGTCGAGGTGCATAATTTTTGTGTGGAAGGACTTCGTATGTGAAACGACACTAGAGGACCTTCTGATCTGCGATCGCGTTTGGCATTGCAGAAACAAAAATCACCAATCATCGTATTTTAATTAACGTTCCAGCAGGTGTTTACGGAACACGTACCAATCATTTTTACTATGAAAACATTAACTTTCCTATTTGGTTTTCTCTCCACCGTCCATATTTGCGCTGCACAGGGAAACATCCTTTCCGACACCCTTAAGAGCAAGCTTGAAAAATTCAAGCCAACAATATCGGGCACAGTTCAGGTTCACTACCTCAACGAGTTCAACACAAACGGTGACACCATTCGCGACCCGGGTGGCTTTCGAATTTTACGGACCCGTTTATCTGCCAAAGGCGACCTCAATAAATTTATTTCGTACGAAGTAATGATTGATCCCCGCGCACCGGAACAGGGTGGAATTTTGCGCGATGCTTTTATCGGGCTCAACGTAATCAAAGACCACACCATTCGCATTGGACAGCAGAAAACACAGTTTGGATGGGAGAACCGGCAGTCGGTTACTGAATTGTATACCGTAAATCGAGCCGAAATGTCAGATGGCGCATCAAGGGGAGAGAACCTGCGCGACATAGGCATTGGAATTATCGGAAATATCAAACTCAACAAGAATTTTCGCTTCGAAGACGCCGTTACCTTCACCAATGGGACCAAAATGAACGTTACCGGGCCATACGATTTTAATACAAAAAAGGCATTGTGGGGAAGGGTAGGTCTGCGATATAAAAAGAACGATTTCACTGTTCGTCTCGGTGGTTCATTTGGATATGGCGGACTAAGATATTTGGGTGATACTCTTTCTACACCGAACGATGATGTCTACGTTGACTTCAAAAGAATAGGAACGGATTTACAAATTGACCACAAATATTTTTTCCTCGCGGCGGAGTTTGCGGCCGGCACCGATATGGCGGGTGATACGCTGTACGAAGAGCCGATTGGTTACCAGGCCCAGTTGGCCATTAAAACGCCTTGGAAAGTAGGGCCTTTTGTACGATACGACGCTTTCGAAGACGAATGGAAAGTACTCACCTTCGGTGCATACTACGGAAATCCGAAGGATCGATTTCGCGTTCTTGTCAATTATGTTATGAGAGGAAATGTCACCGATATCCCCGGTGGGCACGACGATAGATTGTATATTCAGATGCAAATTAAGTTTTAGAAAAAAATCCACGTTGTGGCATATCAATATGGATTTTTTGACTATTCGAAGCGTCCCAATCCTTGTAAAAATGCCGGTGTTGCCGAAAGTATGAATGACAGCGTTAAAAAATTGCAATTGAAGGAAGTTCCGAATGGTTTGGGTAAAATTGTGATTTGCATTCGCGTCGAGAGCTATGAGATTTCTCACGACACGGATCCTCACGAATCGAATTAAATCAGAATTAAGTTGTAGATAAATTTCTGCCCGCGTTTTCTCACTATTGAAACTGTTATAATCCAAAACAACTCTGATGTTACGCGAATTCTGACAATATTCGCTTCGTTGTCATCGACACCGAAAATTACCCGTAAATTTCCCGCCTGCCTGGGCCTCGGCCTGTGCTCCGTCACGGGGGAGGCGATCAGGCACTCACAAAAAAATAGCAGAATTATGAAAAAATCGATCTTCTCAACATTGTTGATGTTATCCACAGTGTCTTCACTCTTCGCGCAAAACGCCGGAAATTACGTCTACCGTAGCAATAGCGAAAGTTATTCGGATGAATATAACGGTACAAGTTCCCTCTATTCCGGGTCTGGATCAAGTTATGCCAATTTCACCCAGGACAACCTTTTCGTCAACCAACCGTTCGATGCCAACATCAACATCCAGATAAATGGTATGGCAAACGTCAAAGCCGACGCATTTGTTGCCGTCTTCAGTTTGAGCCAAAGCGGCACCACCACCGAAGAGGTGAATAGATTAATGAATGTCCGAATTGGCCAGGTTCTGGACAGCCTGAAACTCGCTGGACATACCGATGTTTTTGTCGATATGATTTCCTTTGTTCCGGTCTACGAATTTGAATCGGAGAAAAAGATATTCAGCAAAAAAACCTACAACGAAATTCCGGCGGGCTTTGAGCTGAAGAAGAACCTCCACATCAAATTTGTCAATCCCGGTGCGCTGGACAGAATCATTTCCATTTGCGCCAATGCAGAGATTTTTGACCTGGTCCGTGTCGATTATTTCTGCCAGGAGCTAGAAACCATCAAGAAAGAAATTACGACAAAGGCAAAGGCGGCGTTTCTTGAAAAACTGAAATACTATCAGGAAATTGCGGGAGTCGATATTTCCGCCATCGAACGCCAGATTACGGACGCTTTCCGGGTCATTTACCCGATTGAAATGTACAAATCCTACCAGTCGTACTGCAACTCATCCATCAACACCGGCGGCAAAAGTTCGTACAACGTGAACTACAAGGACAAATCGACCACGTTGCACTATATGCCCGTTATGAACCGGGAATTTGACTTTGTAATCAATCCACTGATCGTTGAACCGGTAATTCAGGTTTTGTACGAACTCAACGTAAAAATCAACCGGGAAAATGTGCTCAGGCCGGATACCGCCAAAAAATACATCCTTGTGACTGCCAATGGCACCGTGCAGGCTTTGGATTTGTAATTCCTGAGAGAGATTACTATTTGTTGAGATTTTGGAATAGGCGCCAGGACTTTTATTTCGCCCATTCCACGGCCTCCACAACGTACATCACGACCTTGGTCGTTTTGGCGCCGGTACTAATGACATTGCCATAAATTCGAACCTTATCCCCGGGTTTTACGATTGTACTGTCAGCACAGACAAGACGTAAATCGAATGAAGTGAATAGTTGCGGCAATTCCTGGATGTGGTTTATGCCGTTGCCTTCAGGATTTTTGCTCGATATTTCAATGCCAAAAGGTGTAAAGGGGTCTTTGCTTTCGTGCATACCGAATGTCACGTGTTCGTTGGCTTCATAGGAATCATCTCTCATTGGATACACGTACCCTTCAAATGTAATCCACTCTTCGGGTTTGTATTTGCCGCTCTCGATGTCGGCCCACGTTGCTTCCTGGTAATCGTGGTCTTCTTTGTAGTCTGGTCTTGGAACGTGTGGAGTAACGTAATCATACGGCTCAACATCCCCACCGTAACCTCCACATCCAATTCCTAAAAGCGATAGCGCAATAAAAAAGAGTTTTCGTTGTACTTTTTTCATAGTAAATATATCTTGAGAACAAAGGTACGGTTTGGAACGATCTCCCCTCAATTCGTTCTCAGCTAGAATTCCGGATTATTGTAGACCTAAGGTTGGGTGCAGAATAAAAGTTATTCACGGAAGCTCGGCAGCTACAAAGGAGAAAGAATTAATACCTCCCAAATTTATGTACGTCGTTGTGTTCGTCCTCAATGTTGTCCTTCACGGTTCGGATTTTCATAGAGATCATCGCGAATTCTCCGTGACCTTCTTTTTTAAGCCATTCGAACGCCTCGTCCTCACCGTCCGCTGAGAGCGCGACATTTTTGAGCACAAGAAATCCCGACTTTTCCAGCCAGTGAAGTGCATCTTTGCTGCCCTCGGCACCGTTGATCATCGCCATCAGATGCGCATAGCCGTTTTCCATCAACCAGTCTCTGGC
>Ga0247727_10006956_pt1 | contig 21909 bp, 21 predicted proteins | sample WisWelCaveWW1625_FD_202498 | JGI IMG/M metagenome (GOLD analysis project Ga0247727, IMG submission 202498) | Biofilm microbial communities from Wishing Well Cave, Virginia, United States - WW16-25 | ecosystem: Environmental > Aquatic > Deep subsurface > Groundwater > Cave microbial mat | place...
CAGAAAAAATCTCAAGCTTGCCAAACAGGGCGGCGCAAAATATCTCGGTCATTTCCCTCTGAAGCAGTACATAGGGCTCGTGAATCGATGCGACCTTGTCGTCACGGCCGTTACCCTGGCAATGCACGTTGCGATCGGGTTGGGGAAAAAAATCGTTCTTCTTAATAACATTTTCAATAAACACGAGTTCGAATTATACGGTCTGGGAGAACTTCTTGAACCTGATTTCGACTGCACATGCTACTATTCACCGACTTGTCCGAACGATTGCATGCAGTACCTCGCCCCGGATCGAGTCTTCGATGCCTGCACACGACTGCTCGAACAGTGCTAATTTGTTCCTGATTCAACATCATCCAAAATGAGCGGCGGAATCTCACCATCTTGCAAACGATGTGTCGTCATGATGACTGAAAGAAGCATCTCCGCGCAGGCGAGCTGAAGCCATGTATTCAATAGTTATCCCGATCTTTAACGAACATGAGACGATCCCTCAACTACATAATCGGTTGGGCGCAGTCATCGATAAGTTTGACGCTCAGGGCGAAATTATTTTTGTAGACGATGGAAGTACGGATAACTCATTCGAGGTCCTTCTCGCAATCCATCAGGCTGACCCCCGATCGAAGATCGTTCGGCTCTCGCGCAACTTTGGCCATCAGGCGGCAATCAGTGCGGGGATTGATTGTGCGGTCGGTGATGCGGTTATCCTCATGGATGGCGATTTACAGGATCCCCCCGAAATCCTTCCAGAGTTTATCGCAATGTGGCGTCAAGGATATGACGTCGTTTATGGGATTCGCAAGAAGCGAAAGGAGAACTTTTTCAAGCGTGCTGCCTACGCTGCGTTCTATCGCATCTTGAGCAGGCTCTCATACCTCGATATTCCGCTTGATTCAGGCGATTTTTGTTTGATCAACAGACGGGTTGTCAATGCGATAAGGCAGCTCCCCGAGCGAAATCGATTTGTCCGGGGAATACGCACATGGGTTGGATTCCGGCAGGTAGGAATTGAATACGAACGGGATCGCCGGTTTGCCGGTACCACGAAGTATACATTCAATAGGCTCCTGAAACTTGCGTACGATGGCATCTTCTCGTTCTCGACCGTTCCGCTTCGGTTGGCAGTCTACGCCGGTTTTTTCTTTTCCACGATAGCATTCCTTGCAGGTCTTTTCATTATTTACGAAAAACTTGTCCACCAAATCGCCGTCGTGGGATGGGCATCGACGATCGCGATCACGACCTTTCTTGGCGGGCTGATACTGATGATGATGGGGATCATCGGGGAGTATATCGGGCGCATTGTCGATGAAGTGAAGCAGCGACCAGTGTATGTGATTAGAGATAAAATCGGACTGTGATCGTATGAACATTATTATTCCTTCGACAGTTTGTCCTGTGCGAAATGTGATCGATCATGCCGATATTCTCCTCGATGAACATTTCACAGGACAAAGCAGCGGTGAAACGGTCCCGTCAAGCGCCTCTGTTCCGTCAAGAAATTCCCGCCCCTTGAGACCGAGTATTCCCCCGACGAAAATCCCAACGCTCGAGAGCCATCGTGAGTACCGATAGATCTCGCACCGTTTCGGAGAAAGCGGCGACATTTTCGTCATGGGAACCACATGACTGGCAATGCATCGCTATTCTTGTCGCGTTGGTTCTTTTTTTCTACCGTGATATTCTTCTCGGCAGTGCGTTTTTCTTCGACGACTTCATTTATTTTAACTATCCGTCAAGAAATTTTGCTGCCACGACGATGGCTCAAGGGTCCATGCCGTTGTGGAACCCTTATACATTTAACGGCATGCCGTTTCTTGCAGATATTCAGACCGCAGTATTCTATCTGCCATACTTGATGCTCACGTTGTTCGTCCATAACGGTTCCTTGCATTTTTACTGGCTTGAATTTGTTACCATATTGCACCTTATTCCCGCAGGCGTATCGATGTATTTCTTAACCAAGTCTTTCGGAATACGTCGTATGCCCTCGTTGTGTTCAGCTGTAATTTTTGTTTTTTCTGGGTTTATGATCTGTCGCATGGTTCACCAACATATTCTTTCGCTCGTCTCATGGTATCCGTTAATCTTGCTCTTGTTTCGTCGATCAATCACAGGTACAAAATGGTATTGGGTGTTCTTGACCGCGGTGGTGCTCGGGCATTCTACCCTTGCGGGTTTTCCACAGCTGACATTATATTTGTACTTTTTTCTCTTCCTGTATTTTCTCTTTGAATTTTTTACTACCTATAGACTATCGGAGGTTTTTTCCCGTAGCGCAGTTGTAACCGCTGTGAAAGCTGGCTCCGTTGTGGTGCTTTCCTTCGCGATAGCAGCAATTCAGTTACTACCAACCTTCGAGCTTGCTCCCTTGTCCCAACGTGCACAAATTTCTTACGACATGGCAGTTCAAGGATCAATTGCTATATCGCAGGTATTGACGTTTTTCATTCCTAAATTCTTTGGTTCGGCTGGGGGTGAGGGTTACAATTACTGGGGTCCGGGACCATATTGGCATTTTTGGGAAACCTGTATTTACATGGGTGCTATCCCGTTAATGCTGGTTCTTGTTTCTGCAACATTGTGGAAGACGAACACCAGGTATATCAAGTTTTTCTGGAGTATCGGGATCTTTGCCCTCCTATATGCCTTTGGCGACAACTTTTTCATCCATCGCTTTTTCTTTGATTTCGTTCCAGGCTTTTCACGATTTAGGGACCCGGCCCGAATGTCTGTCTTTCTGAGTCTGTCGTCATCGCTTCTTTCTGGATTTGCATTGCAACATATCCTTTTCGACCCACCTTCACTAAAGAATATCCGCATGCTTCGGAATCTTGCTATTGCCGTCATGGTCGTTGCCTCTGTTCTCTGGATGTTGACCGTCTCTGGGTCGCTTTCTGAAGCGTTTTCTTTTTTCAAAAATCCGCAAATACTATCACAGGTAAAGAAGGAAGCAAATACCTCCATAATTGTTTTTCTTGTCTCAGGAGTAATGCTCCTCACTTTGATAACACGTCGTTTGGTAAAACCCTGGGCTCTACTTGCCTTGATGGGATTGTTCTACATCGATGTTTTTGTTTTTGGTGGTCATCAAAATACAGGAACAGTGAATCCCAAAGACTATTTCACTCAGAGAAGGCAAATTGTGGAATTCTTAAAACAAGAGAGTAAATCAGAGCTGTTCCGCGTGAACACGAGAAACCAGGAAGGTATGATTATGGATCGCAATCAGGGAATGATTGATAGGATTTTTATGATGGAAGGATTTACCCCTCTCGTCTTACAACGGCTTTCTGCACCACTTCGTACATCAGATCAATTGTATGATTTACTCAATGTTAAGTACAAGACCATTACCGACAAAGTGAATAGAAGCCTTTCGCTTGTACTTCACCCGACATATTTCCCTCGCGCTTTTTTTCTGTATCAGATCCATGTCGTGAGCGGTGAAGAGGAGCTTCTCTCATACTTGAAAAGTTCAGAGTTTAATCATCGAATAACTGCAGTATTAGAAAAAAGCCCTGGGTTTACGCTTCCAGCTCTGGTTGATACACCGAAGTGGCATGCAAATATTACCTCCTACGAAAGCAACAGAATCATGCTTGATGTGGAAACTAGCAATGACGGCTTGCTTGTGCTGAGTGAAATTTATTACCCGGGGTGGGAGGTGTACGTGGATGGTACTCCAACGGAGATCTATCAAACTGATTACAATCTCCGTGGTCTATTTGTCCCAAAAGGTATTCATAAAATAGAAATGATCTTCACACCAAAATCGTACGCAGATGGAGCAAAGGTTACAATTGCAGCCCTCTTCCTGTGTGGATTAGGATCAACTCTTTCTTTTATTCGCACAAAGAAAAATCGCGACAGCTAATGTATTCTATTTTCCTTCCCATTTTACAAGCGCAAAAGTCTGTTCGACAACCTCGACGGAATGAGGCCAAGGCATATTTGGCATATCTAAAGGACCTGTGGATGTCCCGATGACCATACGCGATTTAATTTTTGATGTCCCGTGGATTTTTGTGAAATCACGGTCAATCCTCCATGGAGGATTTAGGACCGAAAAGGGACTTATCCGTTCGTACATTAATTCAGTGGACCACGTGCTTGATTTCGGGTGCGGAACGGGCCAGTATTCTGACCTTTTTGATGCAGACAAGTATGTTGGCGTCGATCTTCCTGGCCCTCATCTCCGATATGCGAAGAAATGGTACCCAGCCAAAACCTTTCTCGTATTTGATACAAATTTCCGAGTTCCATGGAGGTCATTATCCTTTGACTGGGTTTTGTGTTTCGCCGTGGTCCACCATGTGCCCCCCAACGGCGTTGGAAGGTTTCAAGAGGAAATCCTGCGCGTATTGAAACCAGGAGGTCGTATGTTAATTTGGGATCCGACTCCAGTCTCACGGCAAGAAAGCGCGTGGTCTAAGTTTTTGCTTACCATTGATCGGGGGCGCTTTCCAAGGTTACCGGATAGTGTTATTGATATGTTCAGAGACGCTGTCAGGGTGGAAGAAAATAGGCTGATAAAAGCAGGCCCGTATAATGGTTACCTGCTGGTAATGGAAAAAAAGGAATAATGGGGATAGTCAAGTATGGAAAATTTTCTTTATCCACATTTTTTTGAAATCGAAAATGAACACTGGTGGTTTATTGCAAGGCAGAAGATATTGTGGGAAGTGATGGAAAAAAAACTTCAGCTCCCTAAAGGTGCTCGCTTGTTGGATGTTGGTTGTGGTACCGGAGCAATTCTTGAGATGTTCTCCAAAAAATATGAAACTTATGGTCAAGATGTTTCTCAACAGGCGATCGAATTCTGCGGTAAGCGAGGATTAGGGAATCTATTTTGTGGAACACTCGATCAGTTGCCTGTACCTCCGAATGGTTTCGATATTGTCACTGCTCTGGACGTCATTGAACACATTGAGGACGACCTGGGTGTACTGAAACAAATGTCTACTCTCCTTAGCCCCACCGGTCGATTGGTAATTACTGTGCCAGCATTCCCGTCATTATGGAGTGCTCATGATATTGTTACCCATCATAAACGTCGCTATGTTAAATCCACTTTACGCGCGGTTCTTACTCAAGCCGGTTTTCGTGTTGAACATATATCGTACTTTAATTTTTTCCTTTTTCCTGTTGCTGCTGTGCGCAGGATGCTTGCACGAGCAACGCATTCCCGCGATGCAAGGGATTTAGAAGTGCCTCGACGGTCAGTGAATACGATACTGCGTTGGATCTTTGAAGCCGAGAAATATATCCTCTCTTTGACAAGTTTTCCTTTTGGGCTTTCTCTGCTCGCCTTTGCGAGGAAAGATGAGACCAGTACCTACTCTACGCCATGACTCTATCAATCACACGATAGTTGAAAGCAAATGGAGAGTTTTCACTTACAGAAGCGTTTGATGTGAGTTCCATACCATTTTATCAGACGTTTGGTTATGATGAGAATTATTATCGTCGGCACAGCTTTTCCCCTTCGCGGAGGTATCGCACACTATAACGCATTGCTCGCTGCCCACCTGAGCAAGCGGCACAGTGTCGAGACAATCACCTTCAAGCGCCAGTATCCAGGAATTCTCTTCCCCGGAAAAACCCAGGAAGAGACCGGCGATGGCTCGTACGTCGAACGTGCACCGCAATTGATCGATTCGGTCAACCCCTTCAACTGGGTTCGCGTTGCGCATGAAATCCGCAATCGAAAGCCCGATTTGCTCATCTTCAAATATTGGCTCCCGTTCTTTGGGCCATGTTTCGGCACAATTGCAAAACTTGCAAAACGGAAAACGGTCACCAAAATCCTTTTCATTTGCGATAACATCATCCCTCACGAACGGCGACCGGGCGACATCGTGTGTACAAGATACGCATTCAAGCAGGCAGATTATTTCATCGTACAATCGGACACAGTCGAACAAGATTTGTTGAAATATTTTCCCGGAGCAATCTATCGGAAAACTCCCCACCCGGTCTATGAATTGTTCGGCACGCCGATTCGGAAGGAAGAAGCAAGGAAAATCTTGGGAATTTCTTCGAAAAAAGTTATTTTGTACTTTGGATATGTTCGAGCCTACAAAGGGTTGATGATCCTGGTCGAAGCGATGAAGCACGTTCAAGACGCCCTGCTGCTGGCGGTCGGGGAGTTCTACGATGATAAATCGAAGTACGTGAAAAGAGTTGAGGACTTGAATCTTTCCTCTCGTATTCAATTTGTGCCAGATTATGTTCCGAATAATCAGGTGCGCCTGTACTTTTCTGCCGCAGACGTCGTCGTGCTACCCTATCTTTCAGCAACACAGAGCGGCATAACCCAGATTGCATACAACTTTAACAAGCCTGTGATTGCAACAAACGTGGGCGGACTTGGTGAAGTGGTTCTCGATAACCAAACCGGTTTCATCGTTCCACCGAACAACGCCGAAGCTCTCGCAAATGCCATAGCGAAATTTTACGCAGAGAACAAAGAGGAAGATTTTGTCGCAAACGTCCGCCGCGAGAAAACGAAATACTCCTGGGATAGTTTTATCCGAACCCTCGAAGGTCTTGTTGGCGCATGACTCGATCAGACATTTTTGTGTGCAAAGTGTGTTCATCACGCCGTCTCCGACAAAGACCATTCGGATATCGATTCAATGGAAAGTGGTTACAGGCGTGGGAATGTTTGGACTGCGGGATCATCTTCATTGACCCGCAACCAACGTCCGAAGATATACATCGACTATACTCCAAAGAGTATTTTAGTAGTGATTACCGATGCGGTCACGAGGGGTCATACTTCGAGGAAAAAACACTGGAGCGCCTTTCGGATCCTGAACTTCTTCGGCTCATCAAGAATTACAAACCGAGGGGAAAATTCCTCGAAGTCGGATGTGCCGGTGGTGCATTCCTCAACGCCGCCCGGAACGAAGGCTATGAGGTATACGGCGTTGAGTTGTCCGACGAGGCGGCAAGTTTCGCCCGCCAAAAGTTCAGCCTGAACGTCGTTGTGGGAGACGTTCACAGTGCAGAATTCAACAGTGAGATGTTCGATGTTGTTTACCTCGGCGACGTTTTGGAACATCTCCGCAATCCTCGCGAAACATTAGCGGAACTCCGGCGCATTATCGTCGATGGCGGATTGCTTGTGCTTCAGTGCCCCATGCAAACCAACACTCTTTTTTCACGGGCGGGATTTTTTCTCTATGGTCTGCTTGGGAAAAATGCTACAGTGCACCTGCCACCGTATCACATGTTCGAATATCGGCCGAAAAGCATGATGGAGTTCCTTTGCCTGAGTGGTTTTTCGATCCTTAGCGAAAAATCAGGGTTGATTTCTCCTGCGGAGATTCGGCTGAGAGGCAACGCACTGCAAAAAATCGGGAAGAAGATCTTCCAGTATCCCAACTACCTCGTCACCCGAATCACCGGTAAATTTGGAGATCGGATTCAAATCTTCGCAACCAAGAATGAGGATCAACGACGATGAAAGTGGCAGTTGTCTTCGGGACACGCCCCGAGGCCATTAAAATGGCCCCCATCGTGAAAGAGCTTGGGCGACAGAAGCTTGACCACATCGTGATCGTCACGGCCCAGCATCGCGAAATGCTGGATCAAAAACTGGGCGTCTTCGGGATTACACCGGACTACGACCTTGACATCATGCAGCACGACCAGGACCTGTTCTACGTCACGACGAGTGTTCTGGAAGAAATCAAACCTGTTCTGCTGAAGGAAAAACCTGATGTTCTTCTGGTGCAGGGCGATACAACAACCACCTTCGCGGCGAGCCTGGCAGCATTCTACCTGAGTATTGCCATCGGCCACGTGGAAGCAGGCCTGCGAACCTGGGACAAACTGAACCCATATCCGGAAGAAATGAATCGCCAGCTTACGACACGCATCGCGGATTTCCATTTTGCCCCTACCGAATGGGCAAAAAAGAATTTGCTCAAGGAAGGCGTCGAACCATCAAGAATTTACGTCACCGGAAATACCGTCATCGATGCTCTGTTGATGATTGTCGACCCGCAATTCAGATTCAATGAAAAACCGTTGAGTGAGGTCGATTTCACGAATCGTCGTGTCATTCTTCTCACTTCCCACAGGCGCGAAAACTTTGGCGATCCCATGCGCAATATTTTCCAGGCCTGCCGCCACCTTGTTGAACACAATCCCGAGGTCGAACTCATCTACCCTGTCCATCCCAATCCAAACGTGCGCACTGCGGCATTCAACATTCTGCACAATCTCCCTCGCGTGCATCTGATCGATCCGATGGAATACCGAACTTTTGTGCAACTGATGAACAAGTGTTACCTGATCCTCACCGACTCGGGGGGAATTCAGGAGGAAGCACCCTCGTTGGGAAAACCTGTCCTCGTGCTGAGGCGAACGACCGAACGGCCCGAAGCAATCGAGGCCGGTACGGCAAAGCTGGTGGGGACAGAGGAGCGGCAGGTGATCGACGCGGCACAAAAACTCCTCTCTGACCGCAAAGAATACCAGGCGATGACATCGAAAGCCAATCCCTACGGCGACGGCCAGTCAGCAAAGAGGATCGTGGACATCCTCCGACGTCAATTCCAATCGGCACCATGATGCTTGCCGAGCAAAAAAATAATCGTGCTTCCTGCAATATCTGTGGGAGTGCAAGTAACTTCATTCGACAGGAATTACAGCGCGAAGGATTTCTCTGCAGCAACTGCAGCGCGTCGAGTCGTCACCGTGCTGTCGTTTATGTACTCGGGAAGTGTATGGGCACCGGTAGTATTCCGCTTGTCGCCTGGCCTTCCCGTAAGGAGATTCGAATGTTGGAATCGAGCGGTAGGGGATCGTATCCGATGATTTTGAAGGAAAAATTTGAATACCTCAATACGGAATACCACCCCGACGCGGCGCTCATGCGGCAACCCTCGAGCCGCTATGCCGATTTCCAACAGCTTGCTTTTCCAGACCAGCACTTTGACTATGTCGTTGCGACAGATGTGTTTGAACACATCCGCGAAGATGAGAGGGCATTCCGTGAGGTATATCGCGTGTTAAAGGATAATAGCACCTTCATTTTGACCGTCCCCTATGATCGCGAGCGGGAGAAAACACTGGTCCGAGTGAAAACAGAAGGGGACAAAGATATTTTCCTCCTACCACCCGAATATCACGGAGGTGGAGGTCAAACGCTGGCGTACCGAACCTACGGTCGCGACCTTCTGGACCGGATGAGAGAGTGCGGTTTCAGCGTGGGCTGCCTGGAGCTTGAAGTGCAACGACATGCCATCGTTCGACAATTTGTTTTCATCGGCGCGAGAAGCAGCTACCTTGATCTGACTAGATTTCATTCGGAGAGCATCAATGAAAGCGTTTACAGAAAGATGCAAGCCTCGCCGCTCGTAGCGTTCAGAGCGTTCACGTTCGTGAAATATAACTTGCTCTCGCTCTTCCACTTTGGTTCAGAAATAGGCCGAAAAGTAGACGAGAAGTTTCGAAAAGGCTGAAATCTCAGAGAGCTGCCCTTTCCCGCGTTTATTTTATGATATACAGTCGGCTGAAGGTGAATTGAGGAAAAGAGTGTCTACTTCACCGATCCGAAGCATATCCGGTTTGGATTAATTCTGTGGGGACGCTTTGTCGAACGAACTCCCTCTTGTCTATTCTATCATCCTCAATTGTGGCTTGAACCCGGACGGAAGGGCACGCAACCTTCTTCTTGCAACGCTGGATTCCGTCAAGCAACTGTCTTATCCGAGGAATCAGATTATTGTGGTTGATAACGGCTCGGTCGACGGAAGCCAGGGGGCTGTTCGCGCTCAGCATCGCGACGTCGTTCTCATCGAGAATGGCAGAAACTTAGGGTACACGGAGGGCAGCAACGTCGGCTTGCGGTATGTCCTTGAGCAAGACGTCGATTGGGCCCTCCTCTTGAATAACGATATAGCTGTGGACCCCGGGATGCTCTCTGAAATGATGACGGTGGCGCTCTCGGACGAACGCATTGGCATCGTGGGACCGAAAATCTACTACTACGATGAGCCAACGAGAATCTGGTACGCTGGCGGTAAGATCAGCTACTTCACCGGAATTATTTCCCATCGCGGAATTCGAGAGGCTGACCACGGCCAGTACAATGTCGTGGAAGATACGGATTACGTTACCGGTTGCGCTCTGCTCATTAAGCGTAAAGTTCTCGATTCCGTTGGCCTGCTCGATCCGATCTATTCTCCGATGTACTCGGAAGATGCTGATTATTCCTTGAGGGCAAAACGTGCTGGATTCCGTGTCGTGTACGTTCCTCAGGCAAAGGTATGGCACAAAGTGTCGGCGTCCACGGGCGGCGGTCTGACCCCCCTTAAGACCCAGTTGAAAGTGGAACACAACTTTATTTTCCTCATGCGATACGCCCGCTGGTATCACTGGTTCACGATCCCCTGGTGTGTAGGCGCTGTCGCTCTTCTCTTTGTGGTCCGAGGATTCCTCACTGGAAACTTCGCCGTCATTGGTGCTTTGCTTCGGGGGTTTGCGAAAGCTATCCGGAGACTGACCTCCTTAGATTAGGTCATACAGTATTGTTTCTCAATTTGTAACTCTTTTCATTTTTGGTTATGTTCTGGCTGAACTCTAGAGGAACTGAATTACCATGGAAATCCGTATCGAAGCGATCCATCTGGGCGCAGTCGTTGTGTTTACCCATGAAGTTTTTCAGGACGAGCGCGGCTTTTTCATGGAAACCTTTCGCGCAGACCAATTTAAGGCGTTGGGGCTGCCTCATGAATTCGTCCAACATAACTACTCCGGGTCAATAAAGGGGGTCATCCGCGGTTTACACTTTCAGTGGGATCCTCCGATGGGGAAATTGATGAGGGTGACGTACGGCAGCGGGTTTCTTGTGGCAGTTGATATCCGGAAGAAATCCCCGACGTTAGGAAAATGGTTCGGGCTGGAGGTCTCTGCAGAAAATAAGAAGCAAATCTGGGCACCGGCAGGTTTCGCTCGTGGGTTCTGCGTCCTTTCAGACCACGCGGAAATTCAATACCTCTGCACCAGCGTCTACAATAAGAATGGACAATCTGGCATCGCATGGAACGATCCCGAAATCGGCATCGGATGGCCAGCGGCCCACCCGATTCTCTCTCCAAAAGATCTGAATGCGCAAACCCTCGCTCAGTGGCTTCGAACTCCCGAGTCGGATCGTTTCACATACCCATAAGGATCATCCATCGTGAGAATCCTTGTTGCGGACGGTGCCGGATACATCGGCCCGGCGTTGGTTCCCAAATTTCTTGACCGGCGATATGAAGTTGACCTCCAGAAAGATGCAAGCTATGTACTGTTCCTCAATAATCATACAATTACTGATCACGAATTCGTCGATCAGTTTATGCGCGTAGCCGAAAGTGAAAAAGAAACAGGAATGGCATGACTGAAGATTTGTTATTATGACAATCCCAATCGCATCTGGTTTGCAGGGGGAACAATCGAATGGTGGAAAGGGTGGACTTCACATATTCGGATTCACGAAGACGATCGCGGTCAATATGACGCTCTGAAGGAGGTTGATTATCTCACGGGATGTGGTCTCCTGGTAAAGCGTAAACTAATCGACCGAATCGGGATGCTAGATGAAAGTTATCACATCTATGGCGAAGACGGCGATTGGTGTGTCCGGGCAAGCCGGGCCGGTTACAAACTGGTCTATGTGCCTTCTACAGCAATCTGGGACAAACTCTCCGTCAGTACGGGGGGGGCACCTTTCGTCACACAAGAACTGGAACAAGTTAAAGAGTCAGGTTCGTCTCATGGCGCGCTATGCGAAGCCATACCACTTGGTGACGATGCCGTTTTGGTTCATCAGTAATACGATCAGAGGTTACATAGCCATAACAAGTGCGAAATAGCCAAATCACGTATTCAGGAATGGGGCCTTGCTTAAGATCGGAATAAGCCCCCCCTACTGAACCTCTGATAATTACTAAGCATTCCATGGTTGACAACGATTCAAGAATTCTGTAACATAGTATGACACTGGGCCGCCGTTATAGCCGAATCCGCTTCAAAAAAATGGAGTTGTTGTGAAAGGAGATAAATGCCATGAACCGACTGATCATGTCATGCTCAATCATAGCCGCTACGTTTTTTCTTTGTTGTCCGTCATATTCTCAAATCGACTGGGTAAAGAATAGTAGCAACCCTGTCCTTCCGTTTTGGCGAGGGAATGAGAATGACCCGCTTGTGTTGCATCATGCTATGGAGCCTTGCGTACTTTACGATGCTGCAAGCGGTATCCATCGAATGTGGTTTTCATCATCAGCGCTTGGATGCTACGGGTATACCTACAATAGCATGTCAATGGGCTTGTCGCCTGATGGCACGACGTGGTTTGTCTACGATAAAAACCCTGTGTTGCAACCGGGAGATCCAACCGCATTTGACGAGGACGGTATCTTGTCCGGCAGCGTCATCCACAATGGAACAGAGTATTTGATGTACTATTCAGGGCAGAATGCGAGCCACATTGACATAGGCCTTGCGACATCGCCAGATGGATTTACCTGGATGAAGTACTCAGGGAATCCCGTTGTGACAAGAGGACCTGTGGGTTCGTGGGATTCCCTTTTTGCTGCATTTCCTCAGGTTATTTATGATGGAGGTGTATACTATATGTGGTACGGCGGTTACAATGGTCGGCATTCTCAGACGGGCTTTGCCATATCCACCGACGGAATCAATTGGACAAAGTACGGTGGAAACCCAGTGCTTGTCCCCGGTGATCCGGGAAGCTGGGAAGATCTAGGTGCCAGCGTGGCCGGGATCGTGAAGAAAGACACTTTGTACTACATGCTGTACAGGGGAAACAATCAGCATGAAGGTCGGGTGTACTTAGGACTAGCGACTTCATCAGACAGGGTTCATTGGGTGAAGTACGGCGGCAATCCAGTTGTAAATCCAGGTTCGCCCGGACAATGGGATGCGTATCAGCTGTCAGGAGCTACACTTCTTTTTCATAATAATAAGTTCCACCTCTGGTATTGCGCGAGTGGTGGATCCAGTTTCTGGGAAACTGGCTATGCAACTTCCGATTTTGTTTCATCCTTAGGAAGAACTATGCAACAAGAAGAGATCCCTACAGAATACAAGTTGTATCAAAGCTACCCAAATCCTTTGAATCCCGAGGCTGTCATCAAGTATGATGTTCCAATGGCAGTACACGTGACCATAAAAATATATGATGCGCTCGGTCAAGAAACAGCAATTCTGGTCGATGACCAACGATCCGCAGGGCAATATTCGGTAGTCTGGAACGCCCAGAATGCTTCGAGCGGAGTGTATTGGTGTCAAATGAATGCAGGTGATCATCTGGAAGTGCAAAAGATGATGCTTGTTAAGTGAGCGCACTTACAAATTACTCCATTCGCAATGCTGGAAAAAGTATAAAAATTCTTGCGACAAGTCATAGAGAGTGAATGGAGTTTGGAAAACATATAGGCAAGGGACTGTGGGCATTTGCTGACAAGGCTTTGCCTGCTGTGTATGGATTAGGCTTTATTTTTCTTGTCATTCGAGTCTTGCCGCCAAAGGAGTATGGCGGTTTTGTTCTCGTGCAAACAATTTTTCTGTTCGCCACGAGCCTTGGTTACTCCCTCGCATTACAACCTCTCACAAAATTTGCCGCCGAAAAAGTTAACAGCGGACCTTTCATCACCGCAAGTCTTATCTTAAGCGTTCTGTTCTTGGGGGTAACTTCTGCGGCTGTTGGGCTTGGTAAGAGCATCCTAGTAAAACTGTTTGATCCCGAACGCCATGTAAATCTTGGAATGCTCTTGAGCTACTTGCCAGCACTTTTCGCGACGGCATATTATCGTAATTTTGCTGTAAGTCTGCTGCAGGCAAAGTACCATGTGCAAAAGGTATTCTGGATTGATGCAGTATATTATCTGGGGACCTTGATTGTTGTTTATTTTGCTCAGCAGTCTGGGCTGTTTCACACTGCACAGGATGTCCTGGTTATTATGATCATTTCCCAAGCTGCTTCTACACTTCTCGCACTCACTCTTACAAGTGAACTTTTCTCATGTAAGTTATCGATTCAGAAGGAAGCCTTCTCCGAAATTTGGAATTTCGGCAAGTTCGTATTCCTGGGGAATACGATGTACTCTGTGTTTTCTCAGATGGATGTTTTTTTTGTATCTTCATTTGCTGGCATTGTTGCGGTCGCTACGTACAATGCTGCGAAGATTTTCACACGCCTCTTCGACATGTTGAGCCAAGTGCTTCAGATGCTGCTTGTTCCTTTTTCCTCGAAGGCACACTCAGAACAAGACACGAAAAAGTTGACAATTGCCGCAGAAAAAACAATCTGTTTTTCTACTCTTTTGCTCCTCCCGGCATTTATTGTGATGTTCCTTTTCCCTGAACACCTCCTCCAACTGTTCTATAAAGGAAGATACGACCAGGGAGCTCCGATTGTCCGGGCACTCAGTTTTCTTGCATTCATAATTCCGTGGAATGCTTTGGTAGCGAGTTATTTAGTCGGGATGGGAAAGGTCAAGCAAGGTTTTTATTCTGGCATCGCTCTTGCCGCCGTCGCTTTACCGATGTACGCAATTCTCACTCCAAGTTTCGGCGGCATAGGAACAGGTATTGGTCTAGTATTTTCCTCGCTGGTGATTACAGTTATACTGACAAGCTACATCCGCCGTTTTATTCCCTTAACTATGTCCAACGTCTTCAAACGAATTGCCGATGTTTTGACGTTTATCCGGACCCAATTCTCGCATTAACCGGGGTTTGGTCAGGGACTAAGGAAACCAAAAATCCTGGAAGAATAGGCTATTTGGGCACTTTGATTTTTTGGAATGTACTTTGTATCTTTCCGCCATTGGAAATCGTAAGAATCTCGCTTGGCGGTTCGGACACCAAGCCTTGTTCTTCATAAAGCCACGGTATGGCAAATGTATTACCTAACCCATCTTCCAACTTCTTAACTTTGGAGGTCGCCATGTTTACCAATAGAATTCTCCCATCCTTTTGTCTGCTTTTCCTTGTCCTTTTTGTTCCAGACGTAAATTCTCAAACACGCTGGGAAAAGTATCCGAACAATCCCGTCATAGAGGCATCTCAGTTCCAGGGCATTAGTGGAACATTTGATTATTCGTACGCATTCAACTCTTACACCATTGAAGGAGACGGGGTTTTCCGAATGTGGTACGTTGGATTTAACAATTCGTTCTCGATCGGGGATGCTCTTTCCATGGATGGTATTCGATGGTACTCTAATAGAGATAATCCTGTCCTGGTTCCCGGCCCGCCAGGAACTTTTGATGCTACGGGTGTGCGAAAGCCCTGTGTGGTACGTGACGGTGAGGGGTACAAAATGTACTATTTTACCGGCACAGGCTACAATTTGAAAATAGGGTTGGCGATATCCTCTAACGGTCATAATTGGACAAAATACGTTGGAAATCCTGTGCTTGATGTTGGTCCATCTGGCTCGTGGGATGCCGTAGGAGTGTGGGCGCCAATGGTAATTTATGAAAATCAAGTTTACAAGATGTGGTATCAGGGATATGATGGAGCATTCGCTAGTATTGGCCTTGCGACATCGGCAGATGGAATTCACTGGACCAAGCATGCTGGAAACCCAGTTTTAAGCCATGGGAGTAATGTTGGCGACTTTGACTATCTGACTGCTGGTGAACCCAATGTCGTTCACGCATTTGGATCCTATCACATGTTTTATACCAGTACTTCGTCAGTGATTAGAAATAATATCGGATACGCCTATTCGAGAAACGGAATCAACTGGATAAAATATCGAAGAAATCCCGTCGTGGAGGCCGGTTCTTCAACATGGGAAAATATCAATGTTTCCTCGCCGAGTGTTTTAGTCAAGGATCGCAAATTTCATATGTGGTACTCGGCATATGGCTCTTCTGGGGCATGGCAAATTGGCTACGCAACTTCAGAAGCCATCAGACCAAGCGAAACACCAATAGAGGGTCCTGATGTGGACAGGCTTGAGGTCAAAGGTAATTATCCCAATCCTTTTAATCCCGAAACTGTCATTCACATTGAAATTCCCGAGAGTGGCCGCTTGCGAGTACTCATCTATGACATTCTTGGAAGGGAAGTGAAGGTACTCACCGATGAGGTTATGCCGTCGGGCTCGAATGATATCACATGGGATGGTACTAATTCTAGCGGCCAACATATATCGAGCGGTACCTACTTTTACCGTGCGGAACTGTTTTCCAAAAGTGGGCTAAGGCACACTGGATTACATAAGATGATTCTGGCAAAATAGTGGATCGAATCTGACCAGTGCCCTAGTGTTTATGTAACATTAGGGCATTTTTGTTTCGGGAAGAGCCGCTCCGTTAAAGAGCTTAGATAAGTGTGAACATGGATCACAACAGCACTCGTTTCCGTCAATTCAACAAAATATGCGGGATTTGCAACGGCGACCAAATGAGTAAACTATTCTGGGCTACTGATCGCAACTTTCATACGACAGAAGAACAATTCCTCGTTGCGAGATGCTCGGCATGCGGGATTGTACAAACTTTACCGCAACCGCGCGCAAACTCTCTTTGGAAGTATTACCCCACCGAATATTACCCAACGGCGGAATTGAACAGCACCGCTTACAAAAAAAATATCAAAAAACGCCAAATGGACAAAATGAAGAGAATACGCAGGTTTCGCTCAAATGGAAAATTACTTGATGTCGGTTCTGGGGTTGGTTATTTTGTAAAGGAAGCTCTTGAAAATGGATTTGAAGCAGAGGGGATAGAATTCAGTAGTGATGCTGCCAAAATTGGTCAGCAACATTTTCATCTAAACATCCATTTTGGTGACCTTTTTACAGTTGATTTTCCAAAAAACTCTTTTGATATAATAACGCTTTGGCAGGTGTTAGAACATATGCAAAATCCGCAGAAGGTGTTACGAAAAGTACATTACCTTCTAAAAACAGAGGGCTTGTTAGCGATTGCGGTTCCGAATTTTTCCAGTTTTCAATCGAAGATATTTCAAGACCGGTGGTACCATCTTGAAATTCCCAGACATTTATTTCACTATGATCCTATCTGTTTAGATCAGTTGCTACAAAAAAACGGATTCGATATTGAAAGCATAAACTTTTTTTCAAAAGAACATAATTGGGCAGGGATTCTGGGAAGTGTTATACGTTTATCCGCAAAGAATGAATCATTGATACATAAAGTTTTCAGAAAATCAGTTGGATTTTACTGTTCAAGATTATTGGCCTGGGTGGAGAGCGCTTTGAAGCTGGGAGGAACGTTTGAAGTATATGCAGTTAGGAGATAATAATTATTTGGAAAGGTCGTAAATGAAAAAAGGATTAAGCAACCCAGACGTTTCCATCGTGTTTACGAATTGGAATGTTCGGGAGTTACTTCGCAACTGCTTATTATCGGTCTCCGAGAAAACCGAGGGTTTTACATATGAGGTCATAGTAGTAGACGATGGCTCTTCAGATGGAAGCGTAGGCATGCTCAGAAGGGAATTTCCGCACGTCAAGCTTGTTGTTAATGAGCGCAACCTAGGAGTTGCTAAATCTTACAATAGAGGTGTGGAATTAGCCTCAGGAAAGTATATACAAATGCTAAATACAGACATGATTCTCGTAAATAATGCAATTAGAATTCTTATGGATTTTCTCGAGAATCATCCGGAGGCTGGGGCTTGTGCAGGAAAATTACGAAACCGGGATATGAGCCCACAAATTTCGTATGGGAGCTTTCCCTCTTTTACTCAGGCTTGTGCGGACGCGATTTTCTTAAAAGAGCTGTTCCCATTCTTGAAAGTGCCAAGCCTTGGGATCAGTCCCGACGAATCCATTACACAACCTATCGAAGTAGAGTATTTGTCAGGTGCAGGTATGATGGTTAGGAGTAGGGTTATCGAAGAAATCGGTTTTTTTGACGAATTATACACAAGCTATTGCGAAGAAACGGATTTCTGTTACCGTGTTCGGCACCAAACGAATTGGAAACTCTATTTTGTTCCTGCGGCGGAAATCGTACATTTTGGCGGAATGTCTTTTCAGCATGTTCGAGAATATCAATTAAGATTGTTGTATTCAAGCTACAATAAATTTTTTAGAAAACATCACGGTTCATTTTATTCCTTGATAACACGCATATTGTACGCCATACAATACTCAATACGTTTCATCTTTCGATGCCTTGCCTGGTTTACTAAGCCAACCAAAGATAAAAAACAAAAAGCCGCCGAAGCTTTTTGGCATGTCAAATACTCCTTACTTCCCAGTGAACCCGAGACTTAAATTACCGCAGCCTCAGATTCCTGTTTTGAGCAGTAAAATTGTTTGTTCAAGTTTTAAGTCTTATCTTATAGAAGTTTTTGTCTTGTCCACTATTCCCAATAGAATTTCCAGAGAGGATAACAGATTGACATGGGACATCTAGTTATCAAAGGGCATCCTGTTCGATTTCACGAGGATGATAGAGGGATTCGCTACTGCCACATTTTCCCGGTAGAAAGGGGAGATGTGAATGTACCTTTTGTATATCCTGGCGCTCTCACAGCAAACCACAGGCATGGACACCAAGATGACTATCAGATCTGTATAAAGGGATCGCTGAAATTCGGTTTATGTGGTAAGTCTTCTAGCGAAGGTGGAAAAGTTGAATGGATGTATACATCAGACCGAAGTGCGAAAGATGGAGCCCTGTTTAGTCCTCGGGGAATATGGCATTGACATTTTGATTTTCGCAACGAAGTTGCAATTGTTGTGTATTGGTTAACAAGCAAGTACTATCCCAAGATGAGGAAAGAATGTCTATAGAAAAAATGGAACCCCATTGGTACAGACATGCAAAGTAGAATTCTCGTAACTGGAGGTGGGGGAAAACTTGCGCGGGAATTGATTCGTATCGATTCAACTATAGATGCCCCAACCCGACAACAACTAGATTTCTCTACCTACGAGGCAATCGATCTGTACTGCAAGGAAAAACGGTATGACGTAATCATTCATGCTGGGGCAGTTACTAATAAATCTGAAAAGAATGTTGATGAAGAATATGTCCAATCAAATATTATCGGTACTGCTAACATGGTCTTGTGGGCGAAGCGGCACAATGTCAGACTTATCTATGTTTCGTCTGATTACGTATACCCTTCAGAAAGAGGTGGGTATACGGAAGAATCTGTTCTATTACCTGTCAATCACTATGCTAGATCGAAGCTTGGCGGTGAAATGGCTGTGCAGCTATATGATAACAGCTTAGTAGTGCGAACATCTTTCTATTCGGCCCTCAATTTTGATAGGGCTTGCGCAGATCAGCATACCTCGCGGATCCCAATCCGTGTCGCTGCCCAAGCGATTTATGATATGGCTCAAATGAAGAATCTTTGTGGAATTATTAATCTCGGGACGAAAACAAAGAGAAGTTTGTACGAAATAGTGAAGAACGAATTCAATCCATCGGTTGAATTATGTAAAAGGGCGGATATAAGAATCGCTTACCCTCTTCCAGGCGATTCTTCACTAGATACTACAAGATATCAATTAGCGATCGATTCATCATTACGGCCGTCAAGACACGTTGCTTCTTGCAGAATATGTCGATCTGGTGAGTTATATAAATATCTAGACCTCGGATTAACTCCCCTTGCTAATGCTTACTTGAATGTAGAAGATCTCACTCGGCCAGAATTCAAGGAAGAATTGGTTCTTCAGGTTTGTTTGAACTGTGGACTATCTCAGTTGACCAAAGTTGTTCATCCAGAACGGATGTTCAAAAACTATCTTTATGTAAGTTCCACAACGCAAACTTTCCGTGACCATTGTGCAGAATTAGCACAAGCCACGACATCTCTAGTTTCTGCGAAGACGGGGGACCTCGTGCTCGACATTGCGAGCAATGACGGCTGTCTGTTATCCAGATTCCAACAACTTGGCATGAACGTCCTGGGGGTCGATCCAGCAGAAAACCTTGCCTTGGAAGCGAATGCATCTGGTATTCGAACTTTAAACATATATTGGTCCAAAAACATAGCAAGAGATATCATAAGCCGATTCGGTTCCCCGAAAATTATTACGGCGACAAATGTTCTCGCACACGTTGATGATATCCACGAATTCGTTGAGGCGGTCGAGCTTTGCCTTGCACGGAAGGGGATATTCGCCGTAGAATGTCCTTACCTGATGGATTTTATCGAAAACAACGAGTTTGATACGGCTTATCACGAACATCTTTCCTACCTCGCTGTTACCCCGCTATCTTCGCTGATGAAAATGCATGATCTTCAAATTTTCGATATCCAGTACTTTAAGGAGATCCACGGAGGAACGATACGCCTTTTTGTCTGTAGAGAGAATGAGTACCCTTTGAGCAAAAATGTTTATGAATATACCAAGAAAGAAGAAACCTTCGGCATCAAGACCCAAAATCCGTATGATTCTTTTGCACAGAGGGTTCTAAAGAACAAGAAAAATCTTCGCGAAGTCGTAATGGCACTTCATAGCGAAGGTAAGAAAATCTGGGCTTATGGAGCCGGTGCAAAAGGGAATATGTTGATGAACTTTTTTGAAATCACAAAAGATATAGTACCTGTTGTTATTGATGATAACCCCAAAAAATGGGAATATTATACTCCAGGCTCACAGTTGCAGATAACCAGTATCAGTAAATTAACAGAGAGCAGCGTAGATTATTTACTGCTGCTTGCATGGAATTTCCAGAAGGAAATCATCCAAAGGTGCAAGACGGTAAGCTATTCTGGAAAGTACATTGTTCCTGTCCCCGTGGCAAGAATAATTTCAAATAACGATTAAGAAATAAAGGAGTTCAATGAAAGTTGCTTGCGTTACCGGCTGTCTCGGATTTATGGGTTCCCACTTTACCAGGGCATGTTTGCAAAAAGGGTGGAAGGTATGGGGAATTGACAAAAAAACCTATGCTGCTCATGTCGAGTTGCTTGACGAGTTTCAGCAAGTAAAGTCGTTCAGATTCTTAGAGGCAGACATCGTTACTATGGATCATTTATATGATGTTGATTATGTCTTTAACTTTGCCGCCGAAACACATGTTGATAACAGCATTATCGATAGCTACCGATTTACCCAAACAAATATTTTGGGCGTTGAGAATCTGTTGGAGCTCATAAGGGCAAAGCGCAACTATGAAATGCCCATTTTTTTCCATTTAAGCACCGATGAAGTCTACGGTGATCTTGTTGCCGGTAAACATAAGGAATCTGATCCACTACGACCGAGCAATCCCTATTCCGCAAGTAAGGCTGCTGCTGATATGTTGATTTGCGGGTGGCATAGGACTCATAACGTCCCATTTAATATAATCCGGCCAACAAATAATTTTGGAACAAATCAATATCCCGAAAAACTCATTCCGAAAGCGGTTAAATATCTCACCTTGGGAAAGAAAATTCCTCTTCATGGAGACGGTTCATATATACGCAACTGGCTGCATGTTGAAGATACTGCGAAAGCAATTTTTCATATCGTCGAACACGGTGAACAAAACAAAATTTACAACGTTACTGGAGATTATGAAGCCTCAAACAAGGAAGTCATTTCGAAAGTCTTGCGTTGTTATTTTGGAAAGGAGGTTGAATTAGAAAAGTATGTTCAGTTCAACTATGTTCGAATGGGAGAAGATGTCCGCTATTCTCTCGATGATAGCACTATTCGATCGCTCGGCTGGAAGAACTCAAAGATTTTCGATGATGAATTGAAAACGATCGTTGAATATTACAAGAACAAATTTTTCTGGTAGGAGGTTACGTACAAGCCTTCAACATGTTTCACTCATTAGTTGCAGGCTGAACAAGCAGTGACTCTCATTTTCTTCTCCGACATTCCCTGGCATGGACTGCACCAGCGACCACAGCATATCGCTTCACGACTCGCACGAC
>Ga0247727_10006957_pt1 | contig 21908 bp, 22 predicted proteins | sample WisWelCaveWW1625_FD_202498 | JGI IMG/M metagenome (GOLD analysis project Ga0247727, IMG submission 202498) | Biofilm microbial communities from Wishing Well Cave, Virginia, United States - WW16-25 | ecosystem: Environmental > Aquatic > Deep subsurface > Groundwater > Cave microbial mat | place...
ATACGAAAGAAGGTTTCTCCGACTTGATCATGGTTATTGCATGTGGCTTACATAATTTCCGTGTTCAAAACCGGAAACGACAACTACGACAATGAATTAAAATACTTATTTCGGATAAAGTCTAATGAACACCGCGAATATAAAGCCTTTCCTGCTAAATTCCTCGGATTTTCTTCACGGATTCAGGTAGACTCATGAGCACTACGAACCTCGTGATCACTCTGCTCTTTCTTTTTATCACCCCGCTTGCTTTTTCTCAAACCGCGCCCACCAAACTCGCGAACAACCTCGAGACTCTCGGCCAAATCATCGACGGCACGCTCGCGTTTGAAACCGTTGCCGTGCTGCAAAAATATTGGCGCCACGCCGGCAACGAAGATTTCAACATGAGCATGGATCACCTCGCAAGGAAATTGCGCGCGGGCGGCTTCGCCGAAGACGGCGCGCGGTTTCGAGTGGCCGTTAAAGACACGTTGCTCGTCAACGAAAAAGCTTGGCAGCCTTTTGAAGCGGAGTTGCGCCTCCTTGCACCGTTCGACACGCTCTTGCACACGATGTCAAACACGAAGATGACGCTGTGCATCAACTCGCATGCGACTCCAGCACAGGGTCTCATCGGCGAAATTGTGTTCGTCGATAAACTCGCGAACATTGCGCCGAATAGTTTGCGGGGCAAGATCGCATACACGCATGCTCCGCCGCAGCGCTATTTCGAAGCTGCGGTGGTGAAGGGCGGGGCATTGGGAGTCGTGTCTTCTTATCTCCCCGCGTACAATCGTGCCCCGGAACATCCCGCTTCGATCAGTATGGGTTCCATTCCATATCGCGAAGCGCCGCAAACTTTCGGCTTCAAACTTTCCTATGGCAGCCAAACGCTGCTCGATGCACTTTTAAAAAACGGCGTTGTGCGAGCACGCGCCAAAGCGCTCACGCAGTTCTCGCCCAAGCTCGTGCGCGAAGTGACTGCTGAGATTATCGGCAAAGACAAGCCGGAAGAACTCGTCATGTTGATCGCGCACGTCGATGAACCGGGCGCGAACGATAACGCTTCCGGCTCGGCCGCGCTTATCGAAATGGCGCTCGCCATACGCGCAGCGATTATAAGCGGTAAAATCGCGCACCCGAAACGCACGATTCGCATGATGTGGGTGGAAGAGATTGCCGCGCTCTTGCGTTGGAAGGAAACTGCGCCGAAAGAATTTGAGAACGTGCAAGCCGCGCTCGTGCTCGACATGGCCGGTGAAGACGTAAGTAAAACCGGCGGCACATTTTTGATCGAGAAATTTCCCGACCCCTCTGCAATTTGGACGCGACCGCCGGACACGCACACCGAGTGGGGCAGGGGAGAAGTGCAATCCGAAAATCTGCGCGGAACTTATCTCAACGACCTGCTGCTCTCTGCTTGCGAGCTGCGCGCGCAACAAACGCAATGGCTCGTCAAAACCAATCCCTATGAAGGTGGCAGTGATCACGTGCCGTTTGTGAATGCCGGCATCCCCGCTGTGCTCGCGTGGCACTTCACCGACGTCTATTATCACACCAGCGGCGACGAGTTGGATAAAGTTTCGCCGCAGGAAATGGCGAGCGTCGGGATCAGCCTCGCGGCCACGGCGCTCTTTCTTGCGGATTGCGATGAACGCGATGCGCTCGAAGTTTTGCCCATGTTGGAAAAACGCGCGGCGTGGCGCTTGGAGAATGAAACGCAAAACAGCCGCAATGCCCTTCGCGCCTCCAATCAAAAGCAAAAAGCTTTTGTTGAAGAAGAAAAGATTGTGCGCGCGTGGGAGAAATGGTATGGGGAAGCGTTCGCGAGTGTAGCAAAGCTGCCGATCGACTCCGCTTCGAATGAATTGCAAACGGCAGTGAAGAAGGCGCAACAAAGCTTAAAGAAGCTGGCAGGCAAGAGTCTAGAGCAAATGCGTGAATAAGCATGGGCCTTAATTCTTGCAACGAATGAAACGGCAACGAATGAAGCAGGCAACGAATGAAACGGCACCGAATGCCTAGCCTTTTATTCGATGCCGCCGTATTCGTTGCCCGTAAATAAATCACAACCGGTTTCGTTGCCGCCAGCGCATGATCAACTCCACGACCTCGCCGTAATTCTCCACGCCCGTTTTGATTTGATTGGCCTTCAAATACGCATCATACGTTTGTGAAGAAAACTCTGAAATCGGGCCCGCGTATTTTTGATAACGCTCGCGCACGGCTTTGAAATCCGCCTTCACTTCGGGCCGCACGGTTTTCAATAGCGAATCGCCGTCGCTGAATTGCAGCATCGCCAGGTTGGCGAATCTTCCCACCAACGCAAAATGCCCGGAATAATTGATCGTCGAATCGCTGCTCGCCAAGCATACCAGCGCCGCGAGGAAGTTCGCTTCGGACTCGCGCGCGAAGCCCATTTGATGCGCCTTCTCGTGCGCCAACACGAACGGCAGCTCCACCGGCAGCAATTCGGAATTGAGATGAACCTCATGAAAGAACGGGCCGAACATGCCCGAAGTCTGCGTGAAATTGAACAACGCCGGGAGCAACAAAAACTTTGGACGCCGCGTGCCCGGCATGAGTTTGATCGGCAGCTTTTCAAACACGCGATGATAGCAACTTTCAATCTCTTGGTCGAGCGACCTCATATTCCAATCTTGCACCGGGCGCCACAACGCATTCGTGGTTTGCAAACTCCACAACACGTTCTCACGCAACGTTAAACTATCCGGCGGCGTTAGCGGCAAATCCAGTTGCTCCTCCAACGGCGGGCGCGAATAATTGCATCCCCAGCTCACATAAAACCATATCACCCCGAATGCGATCAAACGCACGAGCCAACGCAAATGCGCCTTCCATTCGCGCCGTTGTATGGCATGGATTGAAATGGCGAGCACGCTTGCAATGAACGCATACAACGCGAGTTCGGAGATCGAAAAAGAAAAGAGCCCGGTGAATGCCGTGAGGAAACGCGTGAGGAGGGAATACCAGCCTTGCGTGTAGAATGACTCAACAAGCTTTGGAAAACACCCCAACAAAGCGGCAAGCATGGGAACAAAGAAGAGAAGGACGAGCGGCCAAATCGGAAAAGCCGTTATGCGGCGATTGGGTGTCATATTGGGGAGAAAGAAAAGTCGAGGTCGTAACCTTCATTCGAATGCTTCCTGCTAGAACCTGGATCTTGCACCACGCTATCGCTTGATGATGAATCATCAAGCTAGGAGGTGCAAGCCGACTGAAGTCGGCTGCCACCCCCCGCGGCGGGGTCTTAGTCATCTTTAGATGACTTTCACCTTTTAGCCTGATGGCTTCAGCATCAGGCGGAGGGCGGCGAGATCACCAGTGCAAAATTCGATTAGAAACTCTCACTCCGGAGTACCAAGCGCAATTTAAAACAATCGTGCGAAACAAAAAAGCCTTCGGACCTCATTCCAACTCCACCTCTTCCACCCAAAAAACTTCACACGCGCCTTGACCCGTGTCATCGCGTTTGAGCGAGCTGCGCCATTGCCAGCCGTCTTCGGCTTTGACTGCAACTAAAGCACCGCGCAACGTAATGATCTCGCCGACGCGAATGATTGCGAGCAGGTCTTTGATGTCTTTATTCGCGGGAATGATGTGCGTGTTCGCGCTCGAAGTGATCAACGCTTGTTTGGGCAGAGGCAGAGTTTTCGCTTGCCAATAATACCAGCGCCCGCTCTGCCAAATCTCGAGGCGATCCACGATGATTTGATCCGACATCGGGCCCCAGCCCAACGCGAGATCGAACGGCGAAAGCTCGCTCTCGCGGCCGAAGCGGTATCTTTCCTTTCCTAAAACTTTTGCTGTGATGTGATAACTCGCCAACGGCGTGATATGATAATCCCGCAGCTCCCAAGGTTTGCCTTTGGGAATGAGCGTTTGGCGGGGCGTCTCGGGAGCCAGCATGCCCGGCGGATGTAGAATTTCATCCGTTCCAAAAATTTCACGGGCAAAGAAAAAGCTCAAAACCAAAACGGCGAGCACGAGTATGTAGCGCGAAGCGGTCGACACGGTATGGCAATCCGAAGCACAAATCCTTTGTCATCCTGTTGCCAGGGAGGGGTTCGATATACGGCTTAAATTTTACCGGCAGGGAGAGCGTTTGCGGAGAAGGAGGGAGGCAGAAACGAGAAAGCATGGAGAGTTAGCAGCTCGGATTGCTCATTTGCTCAAAACCTTTACTAAACTTTCAAAGTTTAGTAAAGGCACGTATCTCTCACCCCTCGAACACTGCAACTGCACGCACCGGCGAGCCGGTTCCTCCACGTATCTTCAGCGGTAAGCCAATAAAACGAAAACGCCCTCGACCGATGAGCTGGTGCAAGTTGATCATGTTCTCGTAATGCGTAAAGCCCATCTCCCCGCAAATGTGATGCACCTCTTTATTCGAAACGTGGCGCACGCCCGGCGACGCGGTTTCGACGCCGAATGCCGCGATCTTCTGCTCTCCAAGCCAACGCGCTGCGACAGTGCTGATTCCTGGCCCATTGTGCCAATCCTCTGTCCCAAAGGCGCGGCGATAATGATCCGTATACAACAGCGCCGTATCCCCCGGCTCGATGGCAAGATTCGCGGCAACGAGAGCACATTCTAAATCCGCCGGCTCGATCAACTCGCGCAGAGTTTTATGAGACAGGTCTAAACAGAGGCCCTCGGTATAGAATATCGTGAGCGGCATCGTGTCGATCGACTGTCCGCGATACTGGCGCGCCATATGATTGATCGCATCGACGTGCGAGCCGGTGTGCTCGCCCATTGTGAGTCGATGCATCGCAGGTGAGACGACGTCGCTAGCGGTAATGCCCTCCCACTGTTCATGCGAGGCGTGTATCGCGATCTCCACTTCCGGAAGGCCCGGAAACACCGGCATGCCGGAGAAGATTTCCTGGTTCAGATCGATGATTTCGAGCATGGCTTGTTAGGAGCAAAAAATTCCCGCCGAGAGGCACCGAAGTCACCGAGATTCACCGAAAAAGATTTTTTCGGCGACACTCGGTGACTTCGGCGAATGTCGGCGAATAAGCTTTTTTCTGTTTGGTTTCAACTCGCTCGGCTTATGCTTCGGGCCAGATAACCGTGCCGCCCATGAGATACACTGGAATTCCCAACGCTCTGAGCTTGGGCAGAAATTTTTTCATCACCCCTTCAACGTCTGCGTGATCAACGACCAAGCCGCTCAAATATTCCAGCGCGATGCGATCTCGAACATAGACCTCATCCCTTGACATCACCGCCCAATGTTTGCCCATGTCTTGCGGCGTGAGAACGGGAACACTCGGATCAATCAGCACCGTAAAATGTCCAGGCTGAGGGAATAAATAAATGCCGGATATTTCTTTGAAGCGGTGCAAGAAGACCAAGCTATCGTAAGGCACCGGCGCGCCAATAACGACAATGTTGAGATCGGAGCGCACCAAACCGTCCTCGCACGATGCCGGAGCGACCAAGCCGTTCGTAAGAATTTGCGCGAGACGATCCACTTTCGGCCTACCCCCTCTGCGAGGGAAGCGCGAAAAATTATGAAACAAGTCGCCCGGCTGCCATAATTTTTTGACCCTGGAGCGCGCCAGCGACTCTCCGGCAAGTTCATGAGTAGCGGTTCTCTCGATCTGAGAAACTGGCCGCGTGCGTTGAGAGCGGTTATTCGACATGGTTCATCAGGAGAAGATAATCAGTGGGGTGCAACGCTTGTTTGATCGCATATTAAACCGATGAGAGCGTGTTTATTAGGCTCAATCCTGTCTCCAGCGGTTCCCTAACGAGAGTTCGGACCTGATCTCGTATTTCCTTTAGTGTGTCTTGGGATCCGAGAACTGCCTTGAGCACCGCAACTGCGAAATCGCCAAGGAACTTTGAGCCGTAATCGAGAAGCACACTGGTCAAGGGCGCGGTTGCGAGGTCGAGCAGCTTGTCACGCTGCTTGTTGATCGCTTTTTGAGCGAGTGAAAGGAATGTTTTGCGTGTAGTCGCGCTTACGATTGCAATAAGGTCCATAACGGTTTTCCAAAAAGATTGCGCACAATATAACATCTCATCGTTTAACCGCAAAACTTTTTACAGCAGGGCCGCAAATTTGTTATTGCCACTCTGAACCAGTCTTGATACATTGAAATGAGCAACGGGATTTTTCATATTTCAAAAAACATGAGCTTGAACTTGCATCAACGCTTTCGTATTTTAAATTAAAAGTGAGGGTGCCGATGACGATTTCTGAAATACTCAAAAGCTGCAAAGCGGCGCTTGAAGACAGCTACCAATCACAGTTCAAGGGACTGATCTTGTACGGCTCTATGGCGCGTGATCAAGCTCGCTCAGATAGCGACATTGACTTACTCGTCCTGCTCAATCACCCTGTCGACTACTTTCGGGAATTGCGCGCGATTGTTGAGCTGCTCTATCCCATTCAATTAGAATCCGACCAACTCATCTCAGCCAAACCTGCTGCTTGGGATAGTTTTGAGGCAGGAGACATGCCGCTCTACCGCAACGTCAAACGAGAAGGAGTATTGGTGTGACGCCGCAATTTAACGAGGAAATCGCAGCCAATCTTGCGCGGGCGGAAGAATCCTTGCAAGCTGCGCGAGAACTGGCCGGAAAAAAATTTTTATGACTTTGCTGTTTCGCGCGCATATTATGCCGCTTTCTATGCCGCGACCGCTCTTTTGTTGCACGAAGGGCTGGAGTTGAGCAAGCACAGCGCAGTCATCGCTTCGATTCATCAAAGATTCGTCAAAACCGGCAAAATCGACAAGGCTCAAGGCAAAGCGCTGAACTGGCTGTTTGAGTTGCGTAATGTCGGGGATTATGGCGGAATCGAACACGTGCCCCAACCCGAGGTTGAGCAAGCGATTGAAGCATCGGAGCAATTTCTGAAAACCATAAGACTTTTGTTGCAATGATGTTTGGAGATAGTCTGCGCTCAACTCCTTCCAGCTCTAGTCAGCATCACCCCTCATGTACGTTGCCGCGATTAAACACTCGACACCCCCCACGCCGTTCTCCACACGAATCAATCAGAAATCAAAATTGTTATTGCCACTCTAAACCTCGCTTGATACATTGAAACAAGCATCGGAATTTTTCATCAACCCCAAAGCACTCTGTAAGCGGATTGAACAGATCAAGCGGATACGGCTTTTGCTTTATCAGCTTACAGATAAAATCCGCTTACAAATTTTTTTTGCTTTAGATCAGCATGCCTGAAGGCATCACTACGAACGACGAACGGAGAGAGAAAAAAATGCGAGTCGTCTTATTGTTCCTCGGATTCCTTGCCTTATTTGCTTTCCTCGGTTGCACGTCCTCAAAATCCCCAGTCCCCGAAACCATTTACATCAACGCCTCCATTTGGACCGGCGTGCCGAATGCGCCGCGCGTGCAAGCACTCGCTGTGCGCAACGGCGAGATAATGGCCGTGGGCAGCAATGAAGAGATTGCCAAGCTGCACAGCGACAGCACAGCCGTGGTCGATCTCAACGGCGCATTCGTCGTGCCCGGTTTCATGGACAGCCACACGCATTTCATGAGCGCAGGTTTTCAACTCGCCAGCGTGGATTTGCGCGATGCGAAATCGCCAGAAGAATTTGCGCAGCGCATTGCGGACTTCGCGAAGAATTTGCCCGAAGGCCGTTGGCTCACCGGCGGCGATTGGGATCATGAAATGTGGGGCGGCGAGTTGCCGCAACGTGCGTGGATCGATCAACTCACGCCGCATCATCCGGTGTTCGTCAATCGCCTTGATGGCCACATGGCGCTCGCCAATTCCAAAACGTTGCAGCTCGCGGGCATTGATCGCAACACGCCCGATCCCGAGGGCGGCACGATTGTGCGCGATCCTAAAACCAAAGAGCCGACCGGCATTCTCAAAGATGAAGCTATGTCGCTCGTGTATCGCATCATGCCGGACGACAGCGAAGCTGAACAAGATGAGGCGTTCGCACGAGCCTCCGCCCATGCGCTCGCACGCGGCGTCACGCAAGTGCATGACATGGGCAGTTGGAACGATCTCGCCACGTATCGTCGCGCGCAAACTCGCGGCGCGCTCAAGCTGCGCATCTATTCTTTTGTGCCGTTGAGCACGTGGGCGAAGCTCGCGGATTATGTGAAGCAAAACGGCCGCGGCGATGAATGGCTGCGATGGGGAGGTCTCAAAGGTTCTGTCGATGGCTCACTCGGCTCGACCACCGCGTGGTTTTATCAACCCTACGAAGATGCGCCCGAAACTTCCGGCTTGATGACAACGGACACAACCGCTTTGCGCCAATGGATTATTGCGGCGGACTCCGCGAGTTTGCACGTGGTTGTGCATGCGATTGGCGAACGCGCGAATGATTGGCTGTTGAATGTCTATGCTGAAGCCGCAAATAAGAATGGCGCACGCGACCGCCGCTTTCGCATCGAGCATGCGCAGCATCTCACGCGCGACGCGATCTCGCGCTTCGCGGAGTTGGGCTTGATTCCCTCGATGCAGCCGTATCACGCGATTGATGACGGTCGCTGGGCCGTGAAGCGCATCGGCACGGAACGCATCAAAACCACGTATGCCTTTCGCTCTTTGCTCGATAATAAAACCGCACTCGCGTTCGGTTCCGATTGGACGGTCGCGCCGATTGAGCCGTTGCTCGGCATTTATGCCGCAGTCACGCGCCGCACCACCGATGGCGCGAATCCCAACGGCTGGGTGCCTGAAGAAAAGATTACTGTGGAAGAAGCTTTGCGCGCATACACTGCGGGCGATGCCTATGCGGGTTTTCAAGAAAATCGTTTGGGCACATTGGAGCCAAAGAAGCTCGCGGACTTTGTTGTGCTATCGGAAGATCTCTTTGCGATTGATCCCGTGAACATTCCAAACGTGCGCGTGCTGCGCACGGTGGTGGGAGGCAGAGAGAGCTTTGTTAATGAGTGAAGCCGCTTTCGTGTTTGTCATTCTGTAAGAATCTTCCCTCGTGCTGGGAAGAGAGCCGAGCATTGTGGGAGGAGAAGATCGTTTTGTTTATGAATGAAGCCGTTTTCGCTCTTTTCATTCTGTAAGAATCTTCTTTCGTAATGGGAAGAGTGTCGAGCACTAGGGAAGGTCCTTCCAGGATGACAACGCAGAGGAGAGGCGCTACAGAATCAAGGAATTTGATCTTTCCTGCGAATCAAGAAACCATGTCATCATACTTCATTCCACAATCAACACCCGAAATAAATGCTATCGCGCACAGCGAAATCGCGTTTGTGCTGCGCCTCGGGCGCGCGCTGCACCAATACGGTTATCCTGCGGATCGCCTTGAAGCCGTGATGGAACGCGCCGCGCAGCAATTCGAATTGGAAGGGCAATTCTTCACCACGCCGACTTCGATCTTCGCCGCATTTGGCGCGCTCGAAGAGCAACGCACGTTTCTCATGCGCGTCGAGCCCGGCGAATCCAATCTCGGCAAACTCGCGGCGCTCGATGAAGTCACAAACCAAGTTCTGCGCGGAAAAATTTCTCCGGCACGCGGCGCGCAGCGCATCGACGAAATTCTTGCCGCGCCTTCGCCGTATGGCTGGCCGCTTACGATTGCGGCATTCGGCTTGGCTTCCGCAGCAGCCTCGCGGTTTTTAGGCGGAGGAGAAAGAGAAGCGCTCGTCGCCGGTTTGTTGGGGTTGATGATCGGCGTGCTCGCATTTCTCACTAGTAAATGGCAGGCCTTGGGCCGCGTGTTTGAATTGGCCGCAGCATTTGCGGTCTCGACATGCGCGACGATCATTGCCACGCAATTCGGCTCGCGCTCGGTTGCGAACGATATTCTCGCGGGATTGATTGTGTTGATGCCCGGCCTCACGCTCACCAACGCCATGACCGAACTTTCCACGCGCCATTTGGTTGCGGGCACCGCGCGCTTGAGCGCGGCGTTTGTGATTTTTCTCGAACTCGGTTTTGGCGTGGCGGTCGGCGGCATCTTGATACGATCATGGCTGGGCGAGCCGGTGTTGCTCACGCTCATTCCTATGCCCGCGTGGACGTTGTGGCTTGCGCTGCTCATTGCGCCTTTGGCGTTCACAATCTTGCTGCGCGCGCAACCGCGCGATGCGCTGTGGATTGTCCTTGCCGGCATTCTCGCGTTTATCGGCAGTCAATTCGGTGCAGGCTGGCTAGGCCCGGAGTTGGGCGTGTTCATTGGCGCATTGACGGTGAGCATCGCAAGTAATTTTTATTCGCGCCTCAAGGACCGGCCTTCAACCATTACACTCGTCCCCGGCATTCTCTTGCTCGTACCTGGCAGCGTGGGGTTTCGAAGCCTCGCTGCGTTAATGGACAAAGAAGTGATTCCCGGCATTGAGACTGCGTTCAAAATGATTCTCATCGCCATCGCACTCGCCGCAGGAATTTTGGTTGGGAAGAATGTTGCGCCACCGAGGGGGATTTGAAAAGTTTGGAGTGATGGAGTGGTGGAGCTTTGGAGTGATGAATGGAGCAAGCCATGAACGAGAAAGACAACCCTCGCAGCAAGCAGTATGACTCTTCGTGGGACGACGATATCGAATTCGACGAAGATGAAGGTCGCGAAGAGATCGAAGACCCACTCGACCGCAAGATGGAACAATGGGACAAACGGGATTGGGAGAAGTGGCTCAATACATTTTTAACTTTTCCTTTCACAACGGCTCGTGAAGAAGACATGGACGAGGAACCTTTTGCGCCAAAGCGGCGCAAGCCATTTGCTGTGGGCACAAAGATGATCGTTTCCGGCATTCGCTATGACAGCTTTCACGAAGCGATTTTCGCGCACGCCAAACAAGGAAGTGAGGAAGGTTGGATACCATTGGCGGATTTGGAAGTCACTCCCAAAACCGATCCGAACTATTGGGCCGCGCGGGAATATGTTGTGTGGTTTGCAAATCGATGAGGAGAGAACATGAACAAGAAACAGATTGCAGAGATCGAAAAGTTGATCGATCAATACCTGGAGCAGCGTCGTTTGGTCAAGAAGTATTCTTTTCATCCCGACATCGAAAGATTTGTGGGCATGATTCCCAACGATGTCGAGGTTCGCAAAGAGTATTACGAGCATCTTCAGCAGAAGCATAAATGATGATCAATCCAATTCTTCTTTTAATCAAACGCTTGTTTTTCATCCGCTGGTCTTCATCTATCCGTTGGCGGCAAACAACTTTAATCACGGTGCCACCATGCTCATCATCGGCTCTCTCTTCGTTCTCCTCGCCCTCGCATTTGTGATTGCCTATCTCGTGCAGCGCCGCAAGTATGGCACAATTCGCGCGACGCCGACTTTCACTGTCGAGCAACTGCAAGCCCTCTCTGATGACCTCGCTGGTCGCGGAGACGCGGGCTCGCTGCGCTTCATCACCGAAGTCAAAGGCCGCGTGGGCTGCGATCATCCGTTGATATCCGAGTTGACGGAAACGGATTGCGTCTATTATAACATGAAAGTCGAGTGGGAATACGAAGAAATTTTTTATGAAGAAGACGGCGAGGACCGCATCGAACATAAACGTGAACGCGAGGAAACTTTGGCGGAAAACAAAGAGACGGTTTCGTTTTGGGTTGAAGATGCCACTGGCCGCATTGCTATCGATCCCGAGGGAGCGGAGTTGATTGCCAAACAAACGCTCTCGCGCACGGAAGACGACGAGGGCTTACCCGATGACGAGATTCGCATGGGTCGTTTCGCGATGGAAGCGCCGTGGAAAACGGGTGACGAAGAGCGCCGGCCTAAAGAGTATCGTTTCGAAGAAGAAGTTATTCCCGTGGGCCAGGAAGTTTATATCTTGGGAGAAGTCGTGGATAGCGACGGCGTGCTGCGCGTGCAAAAGCCCCTGCGCGGCGGCAAATTCATCATCAGTGTTCGGCGCGAAGAATCTTTGCTGCGCGAAGGGCGGCTCACCATGATCGGCTTAATGCTCGGCGCGATCGTGTTCGGGGTCGTCGGATTGGCGATGATTGTGCTTGATCTCACGAAACAAGTGCAGAGCTTCTAAACCAAAAATGTCATTCAGCAGGAATCTTTTTCAGCACCGGAGAGAGCGCTCGCATCCTGAAAAGGTTCCTTCTGAATGACACGCCAAAAGGCTGAGGAAGGAACAACTATGTATCGTTTCGGTTTCGGCATTTTTTGCGTCATTAATTTGTCAAGCTGTACTCGAACCACGGAATACGATCTCGTCATCCGCAACGCGAAAATTTATGACGGAACGGGCAACGCGCCTCAGAACGGCATTGTTGCAATCAACGCGGACACGATTGCCGCGCTTGGCGATTTGAACAATGTCAAAGGCCGCAGCGAAGTTGATGCGCAAGGAATGGCAGTCGCGCCGGGGTTCATCAACATGTTGAGTTGGGCCACGGAAACGCTGATTGAAGATGGCCGTTCGCAAAGCGACATTCGGCAAGGCGTCACGCTCGAAGTGTTTGGCGAAGGCTGGTCCATGGGCCCGCTCAATGATAAAATGAAACAAGAAGTGCTCGAACAACAAAGTGACATCAAGTTCGAAGTGAAGTGGACCACGCTCGGCGAATACCTAGATGCGCTCGCGCAACGCGGCATTTCGACGAGCATCGCTTCGTTCGTGGGAGCGACCACGGTGCGCATTCACACAGTTGGTTATGAAAACCGCCCGCCGAATGCCGAAGAGCTGGAAGAGATGCCGCCTCGTGCGGCAAGGCATGCAAGAAGGCGCGCTCGGTGTCGGCTCTTCGTTAATCTATGCGCCCGCATTTTGTGCGCAGACCGAGGAGTTGATTGAAATGTGCAAAGTCGCGGCGGAATATGGCGGCCCGTACATCTCGCACATGCGCAGCGAGGGCAATCGTTTGCTCGAAGCGGTGGATGAGTTGATTCACATCGCGCGCGAAGCAAAAATTCCCGCGGAGATTTATTATCTCAAAGCCGCCGCACGAAATGGTGACGCCTGCGGATGATTGGGAAAATTTATTTCTCGCGGCCGGGCCGGATAAAGTTCTACTCGTCGGCTTTCGTTCGGAAGCGCTCAAGCGGCTCACGGGCAAGTCGCTCGCGGACGTTGCAAACATGCGCGGCAAATCCCCGGCAGAGACCGCGATGGATTTGGTGATTGAAGATGACAGCCGTGTCGAGAGCGTTTACTTTCTCATGTCGGAAGAAAACCTCGCGAAGCAAATCAAGCTGCCGTGGGTGAGCTTCTGCTCCGATGCCGAATCGCTCGCGCCCGAAGGCATGTTCTTGAAGCGCAATCCGCATCCGCGCGCCTATGGCACATTTGCGCGTTTGCTGGGCAAATATGTGCGCGAAGAAAATTTGATTTCTCCCGAAGAAGCCGTGCGCCGTTTGACTTCGTTGCCCGCGCAGAATCTCGGCCTCAAAAAACGTGGAGCGCTCAAACCGGGCAACTACGCCGACGCCGTTGTGTTCGACCCCGTAACAATTCGCGACCACGCGACGTTTGATGAGCCGCATCAATTCTCCACCGGCGTGTTGCACGTTTGGGTGAATGACGTGCAAGTGCTCAAACACGGCGAGCACACCGGTGCGAAGCCGGGGAGGGTGGTGCGCAAGGCGAAAGGGAAGCTCGGGCCTGAAGTTGTTTCTGCAGAGTGAAATCCAAATAATCAGATTCGTTTCGAGGCCAACATGAGGAGGCCGTGTTATGACGGAGATACTCGACTACAAAATTTAAAGGAGGTGAGAACAATGGAGCAAGCGAAGAACACTCTGGGCAATTGGGGCGAGCAGCGCGCGGCCGAATATCTCGAAGCGCACGGCTTCAAAATTCTCAAACGCAATTTCCGCCTCGGCAAAGTGGGGGAGATCGATTTGGTCGCCGATGACCGCGGCACTTTGGTTTTTGTCGAGGTGAAGACGCAGAGTTCGGACACGATGGGCGAAGCGATGTCGTGGGTCACGCCCAAGAAGCAGCGCCAAATCGGCCGCGTGGCGCAAGCTTATCTTACTTTCAACAAGATTGAGAATCGCGATTGCCGCTTTGACGTCATTGCCGTGGCGCGTCGCGGCAACGAGATCGAGATCAAACACATTCCGAATGCCTTTTGGCTGTGAAAATTAAAATTTTTCAAAAAACCTCTTGCATTCCCGTCATGTTGATATTATATTGTGCCCACTTTGAGAGAAAAAAATAGCGCGTTGTTGATACTTTGCGATACAAACTATGAGATCCCCCCCCAGTCTCATAAGTTTGAACCGGGTTGTCGCAAATGTTATTAGCAGCGCGCTTTTTCTTTTGGGTCACGCCTCTTTAGCAATTCTCCTCTAGCAATCCTCACCCGACAAATTCATTGACTTGCCTTGACCAATTGTCTATATTTGCCGCTCAATTTTCACCGTTCCATCAATAAAGCTTTCATTAGGGAACCTCTAGATGTTTGACAACACCACCGAAGCTGCCCGCCCCAATTTGGAGAAGATCTACAACCCGAAAGAGATTGAAGATCGTATTTACCAATTCTGGCGCGATAAAAAATTATTTCACGCCGACGTCAACTCCACGAAAAAGCCATACACCATCGTCATCCCTCCGCCCAACGTGACTTCACAGTTGCACATGGGGCACGCCTATAACAACACTCTGCAAGACATTCTCATTCGCTTCCAAAAAACGCGCGGCTATGAAACCGAGTGGATGCCGGGCACGGATCACGCCGGTATTGCCACGCAAAACGTGGTGGAGAAAGCGCTGTTGAAGGAAGAGAAGAAGACGCGCCACGACCTCGGCCGCGAAGAGTTCGTGCGCCGAGTGTGGCAATGGAAAGAAAAGTACGGCTCGATCATCATCCAACAGCTTCAGAAGATCGGCTGCGCGTGTGATTGGGAGCGCACGCGCTTTACGATGGATGAGGGCCTGTCGCGCGCGGTGATGGAAGTGTTCGTGCGCATGTATCACAAGGGCCTGATCTATCGCGGCAAATACATCATCAACTGGTGCCCGCGCTGCCTTACTGCGCTATCCGATGAAGAAGCCGAGAAGCATGAAGCCGAGGGCAAGCTTCACTATATCAAGTATCCGATCTTTCGCAGCAAGAAATTCATCATCGTGGCCACGACGCGACCCGAAACCATGTTGGGTGACGTGGCTGTGGCCATTCATCCCGAAGATAAGCGCTACGCCAAGCTGGTCGGCAAAACTGCAGTGTTGCCGATTTTGAATCGCAAAATTCCAATTGTCGCGGACGAGATGGTGGATAAAGATTTCGGCACCGGCGCGGTGAAGATCACTCCGGCGCACGATCCGAACGATTTTCTTTTGGGGCAACGCCACAGTCTCGAGCCGATCAACGTGATGCACGAAAACGCGACGATGAATGAAAATGCCGGGCCGTATGAAGGTCTCGACCGCTTCGAAGCGCGCAAACAAGTGCTCGCGCAATTGGAGCGCGAAGGTTTGCTGGAACGCATCGAAACGCACCGGCACGCTTTGGGGCGTTGCTATCGTTGTGATACGATTGTCGAGCCGTATCTCTCCAAGCAATGGTTCGTGAAAATGAAGCCGCTCGCCGAGCCTGCGCTCAAAGCGGCGCAAGAAGGCGAGCTCCGCTTCCATCCCGAACGTTGGACGAAAGTCTATTCGTACTGGCTCGAAAACATTCGCGATTGGTGCATCTCGCGGCAATTGTGGTGGGGGCATCAAATTCCAGTGTGGTATCATAAAACCTCGGGCGAGATGCATTGCTCGATCACCGGCCCGAACGATCCCGAGAATTGGGAGCGCGACCCCGATGTGTTGGACACGTGGTTCAGCTCATGGCTCTGGCCTTTCTCAACTTTCGGATGGCCGGAACAAACGCCTGAGTTGAAGCGCTTCTATCCGGGCGATACGTTGATCACTGCGCCGGAGATTATTTTTTTCTGGGTGGCGCGCATGGTGATGGCCGGTTATGAATTCATGGGCGATCTGCCGTTCCGCGACGTGTATCTCAACGGCACGGTGCGCGACGTGCAAGGCCGTAAGATGAGCAAGTCACTCGGCAACGGCATCGATCCGCTTCCGATGGTGGATAAATACTCCGCCGACGCGGTGCGCATTTCGCTCGTCATGCTCAGCAGTGAAGGCGCGGATATCAAGCTGAAAGAAGGTGATTTTGAGCAAGGCCGCAATTTCACCAACAAAATTTGGAATTCGTTTCGCTTCCTTGCGGTGCATTTCGATAAAGAAGACGTTGCCAACGCCACGCTCGCGCACATTCAAAGCGCGAACCGCCGTTTGGAATTGGCCGATCGCTGGGTGCTCGCTCGTCTCTGCTCCGCCATTCACAAGATGACTGCGGCCTTTGAGCAGTTTCATTTTCATGAGGCGATGGATGCGCTCTACAATTTCTTTTGGAAAGAATTCTGCGATTGGTATTTGGAGCTGATCAAAGCGCGCCTCAACGGCGAAGAGCAATCCGCGAAGCGCCTGGCTTTGAGCGTGGCATTGTACGTGATGAAAAACACGATGAAGCTGCTGCATCCCATCGCGCCGTTCATTGCCGAGCACGTTTGGCAAGAGCTGGGGCGTGAAGAAGCCGAGAGCATCATGCTTGCGCCTTGGCCGGAACCGCTTGCGGAATTCGAAAGTGCGCAAACGGTGGAAACGTTCGGCTTGCTGCAAGATTTGATCGTGGCCGTGCGCAACATTCGCGGCGAGATGAACGTGCCCACCGGCAAAACCGCGGACGTGCTCATTACCGGCGGCAACGGGCAAGATCCGGCGATCATCACGCAACACGAAAGTTACTTCGCGCATCTGGCGCGAGTGAAGCAACTCACCTATGCCCGTGAGCTCGAACGGCCGAAACTGGCTGCAACTGCCATGGTCAAAAGTTTTGAAGTGTACGTGCCGCTCGCCGGCTTGATCGACGTCGAGGTTGAACGCGAGCGTTTGCGCAAAGAACACGCGCGTTTGGAGAAATTGTTGGAGGGGCTCAATCAACGTTTGCACAGTGAAGACTTCCTCGCCAAAGCGCCGAAGGAGGTAGTTGATAAAGAGCGCCAAAAGAAGGCGGAGTTCGAGAGCAATCTCGCACGTTTGATGAACAGTCTGCGCCAACTCTGTGATTGATAAACCGCCCAAGTGATTTTCGCTTTCCCTCCCAACCTGTCATTCAGAAGGAATCTTTTTATGCGCTGGAGTTGGTGCCCAGAGCGAAAAAGGATTCCTTTTGAATGACAACATGGAGAGGGCGACAAACAGGAAAGGAGCATTGTTCGCATGATGCAACGCCGTTTCATTACTTGTGCCGCCGTTCTTTCTTTTTTAATGAGCGTAACCGTCATGAATGCCCAAAACTCTCAAGTCCGCGTCACCGTCTATAACGACAACCTCGCGCTCGTTCACGAGATGCGCGAGATTGATCTGCCAAAGCCCGCGGGCATTTGCTCGTTCCGCGACGTGGCCGCGCAAATCGATCCCACTTCCGTGCATTTTAAATCGCTCTCCAACGCGGCCGCGGTGCGCGTACTCGAACAGAACTATGAGTTCGATCTCGTCAGCGCGGAAAAAATTCTCGAGCGCTATCTCGATCAAAAAGTCTCGCTCGTCACCAAGCAAGGCAACACCGTCGCCGGAAAATTGCTGAACTCGCGCGGCAACGTCGTGTTGCAAACGGATGACGGCGCAATCAAGATTTTGAGCGCGAGCGAGATCGTTGCCACCGATCTTCCCAAACTGCCCGAAGGTTTGATTACACGCCCGACGCTTGTTTGGCACGTGGAAAACAACGGCCCGGCAAAACAGAAGGTGGAGGTTTCCTATCTCACCACGGGCATGCGTTGGCATACGGAATACGTCGGCGTATTGGATGCGACGGATAAGAACCTTGAGTTGAGCGGCTGGGTTTCGCTCGATAATCAGTCCGGTGCCACTTTTCCTGACGCGCAGTTGCTGCTCGTGGCTGGATCAATCAACCGCGCGCAGCCGCCGCAGCGGGTTCTCGCAAAATCGCGCCAAATGATGGAAATGGCCGCAGCCGGTAGTTTCGAGGAAAAAGAATTTTTTGAATATCATCTCTACACATTGCCGCGCCCGTGTACGCTCAAAGATCGTCAAGTCAAACAGATCGAGCTTTTGCCCGCGAGTAAAACCGGCGTGCAAAAAGACTATGTCTATGACAGCAGCCGCGACGCGAAGAAAGTGAAAGTGACGATCAATTTTAAAAACAGCAAAGAGAGCGGCCTCGGCATGGCGCTGCCCGCCGGGAAAGTTCGTTTGTATAAACCCGAAGGCACGGCCCAAATTCTCGTGGGCGAGGACAATCTCGACCACACGCCGCGCGATGAAGAGATTCGCCTCAACGTCGGCGATGCCTTCGACATCGTGGGCGAGCGCACGCGCGTGAATTTCCGCCAATTAGGTGAGCGCTCGAACGAAGAGCAAGTGAAGATCGAAATTCGCAATCACAAAAGTGAAGCCGTGACCGTGAAGGTGCTCGAACATTTTGGCGGCGATTGGAACATTCGCCAGCAATCACTGGAGCATGCGAAGAAAGATGCAAACACGGCAGAATGGCGCGTCTCCGTTCCGGCGAACGGCAAAGCGAATGTGGATTATACCGTGTTTCGCACATGGTGAGTTTCTGGCCATGTTCCAACCTCGGCTTGGCCGAGGTTTTACGCTGCTTCAAGAGTGATTTATAAGCCGCCTTTTTGTGATGTCATTTGTAAGAAACTTCCCCAGCGCTTGCGATACATTCTGTTTTGAGGTGAGTGCCGAGCGCGAGGGAAGGTCCCGCCGCGGCGGGATGACATTACGAGGGGTGACTTACTCATCGAATAAGAACGAACGAATCATTGTGCCATCGGAGGAGCAATGCGTCGCAATCGGCAAGCCTGTGATGAGATTATAAAACGCGAGCGCATGCTGCGCCTCGGGCTGATATTGCTTTGCCTCTTCGCACATGCCGCATTAGCTCAAACTTCGGCGCAAGACTCCCTCGGCTCCAACGATTCCACCAAGTATCACATCACCCCGGTTACGATCACGGCGCTGCGTTATTCGCAGCCGGTTCTCAAGGTGCCGATGGCGGTCAATGTGTTGAATGCGGAAGTGCTTCATGTGCGGCGCGGCTATGGTATGGAAGAAGCGTTACAAGCCGTGCCCGGCGTGCTCGCGCAAACGCGCTCCGGCAATCAAGACATTCGCATCACCATTCGCGGCTTTGGCGCACGTGGCGCGGGTGACCGTTCCAATGCCGGCACTTCGCGCGGCATTCGCGTGTTGGTGGATGGCATGCCGACGACCGAACCCGATGGCCGCACTTCTTTCGATCTTATCGATCTCACCACGGCCGAAGGCTTGGAAGTGATTCGCTCCAACGCCTCCGCGATTTGGGGCAATGCCGCGGGCGGCGTCATCAACATCAGCTCGACGCCTCTGTTTGAATCGAGCTTTCTCACCGCGCGCACACTGCAAGGCAGCTTCGGTTTTCGCAAATACGTTTTGCAAAGCGGCATGAAGCTCGACAGCGGTAAATTGTCGATCGCGCTTTTGCGCAACGATTTCGAGGGCTGGCGGCAAAATTCCGCGAGTGCGCGCACACTCGTCGATATCGATTTCATTTCGCACCCCAGCGCGCAAACGCGGCTCGGCGTTTTTCTCATCGGCACGTACAATAAATTTTCGGTTCCGGGCCCACTCTCTTTAGCGCAATTTGAAGCCGCTCCGCAACAAGCGAACGCAACTTACCTCGCGCGTGCAGAGCGGCGCATGAATCGCGTGGGCCGCGTGGGCGTGACGTTGGATCACGAAGTCAATGAGGCACACGGCTTCTCCGGGCAAGTTTTCATGGAGCCGAAATTTTTGCAACGCTCCGAGCGCGGCACCTTCCGCGATTTCACGCGCTATCACGTGGGCGGCAACGCGAGCTATCGTTTCGCGCATGACTTCTCGCCGAGCATGAAGAGCAAGTTTCAAATCGGCGTGGATGAAGCCTATCAAGACGGCGCGATTTTGTTTTATTCACTCTCGCCCACGAACGAGCGCGGCAGTGTGTTGCGCGACAACAAGCGCGAAGGCGCAAACAGCTTTGGCGCTTATGTGCAAGAAGATTTCTCCGTCTCACAAGATTTGAATTTCGTTTTAGGACTGCGCTACAACAACGTGACCTATCACAACGAAAGCTTCATCAACACGAATCTCGAAGGGCAAAAATCTTTTCGCAGTTGGACGCCGAAAGTGGGCGTGAATTACCAGCTTACGCCCATGCACAGCGTTTATGCGAATTGGGGCAGCGGCGTGGAAGTGCCTGCGGGAAATGAGACCGATCCCGCGAGCACATTTGGACAGGACACGGTGTTTGCGCTCAATCCGTTGCTCGAACCGATTCAATCGAAAACGTTTGAGTTGGGCACGAAGCAGATTCTCGTTTCTTCACGGAGCTGGCTACGCGGGCTTTCGTATGATATTGCCGCGTACTATATCAGCATCAGCAATGACATCATTCCGTATCGCGGCGGCAGATTTTATTTCACCGCGGGCAAGACGCGGCGCTACGGCGCCGAGGCCGGCGTGAATGCGCAATTCGAAGGCGATCTTTCTTTGCAAGCCGCGTTCACGTACCTCGACAGCCGTTATGTGAACTATAGCGTTGATTCCGTGCACTACGAGAAGCCCGGCCGCTTCGCGGCTTATGATAACAACAAAGTGGCGGGCATTCCGAATGTCTATTATAATGCCGCACTGCGTTTCGCGCCGCAAGCTTTGCACAGTGCATTTTTCGAACTCAGCGTGCAAGGCGTGGGCAAATATTTTGTGGATGACGCCAACGCCACCTCTGTGCCCGCGTACAATCTGCTCAATCTCACGCTCGGCTTGGAAAAGCCGTTGCGCTTGGCGGAGAATCTTTCATTGAGCGGCTTCGTTGGTGTTTATAATTTAACCGACAAAAAGTACGTTTCCTCGGCGTTCATCAATCCGGATATTGTAAACCGCGTGCCGCTCTATCTTGAACCCGGCTTGCCGCGAAATTTCGTGATCGGGCTGTCGTTGTCGAGCGGGCAGGGACAGTGAAAACTTTTGTTTGCAAAACAACATCGCGCGGCCTCTTTGATTTGTCATTTGTAAGAACCTTCCCTCGTGCTCGAAAGACTGCTTCTTCTAAGATGTGCGCCGAGTGCGAGGAAAGGTTCTTCCCAGAATGACATACGAAGGTGAGGAGGTCGATTCAAATTTGTTTTATTGTTGGAAATTTGTATGAGAACTAACCTCTACTGGATCGACGGCCCGTGGCTCGGCCGCTTGGCTATCTCTCCGCGCCCGCGCGGCAACGATTGGCTTGAAGACGAAGTGCGCGGTTGGAAGCAAGCAGGCGTCGATGTAGTCATGTCCTTACTCACTGAGGATGAAAGGGTCGACCTCGGCTTAACCCTCTTCGCGACGAGCGACTTTGGATTTCGTGATGAAGTTGGAAGCTTTCTTAGTGGAAGGAAAGCGCGTGACGATTCACTGCCGGCAAGGCATTGGTCGCGCGGCGTTGTTGGCGATTTGCGCTCTCATATCTTCCGGCATGAAACCGGTCTTCCGGCATGAAACCGGAGCTTGCGATTCAGCGCGTGAGCGCGGCACGCGGGCTTGCTGTGCCGGAAACGCCTGAGCAACGAAAGTGGGCAATCGACTTTGCCCGTCTGCTGGAACAAAAGCTACAAGTTTGAATTTCAGAGATAAGTTGAGGACTGATTTGAAACGCCTACGCAATCGTGTCATTCAGTAAGAATCTTTTTGAGCGCTGGAGTCAATGTCCAGTACTAAAAAGGATTCCTTCGGAATGACAGGCGGGGGGACGCGGCCATACAAACTCGTTTCAGCATACCTTCACATCATTATCGAGATATGATCATGCGCCTTACTCAAACAACGACTCTCCTCACGGGCTTCATGCTCATGAGCACAACAACTTTGCATGCGCAAGTCAACAATGTACGCGTCACCGTCTATAACGACAACCTCGCGCT
>Ga0247727_10006958_pt1 | contig 21907 bp, 18 predicted proteins | sample WisWelCaveWW1625_FD_202498 | JGI IMG/M metagenome (GOLD analysis project Ga0247727, IMG submission 202498) | Biofilm microbial communities from Wishing Well Cave, Virginia, United States - WW16-25 | ecosystem: Environmental > Aquatic > Deep subsurface > Groundwater > Cave microbial mat | place...
CTGAACGTCTGGCCCTGGCCTTTGGCCGGGGCTTTGATTTTCAGGGCAACCAGTTTCAAATGAGAGTTTGATCCTGGCTCAGAGCGAACGCTGGCGGCGTGCTTAACACATGCAAGTCGAGTGCGCAGTTCTCTGTAGCAATACAGCGGATCGGCGCACGGCGGACGGGTGCGTAACACGTGGGCAACTTGCCCGGAAATGGGGAATAACCCGCCGAAAGGCGGGCTAATACCGCATAACATTCCGAGGACCCTGGTCCTTGGACTCAAAGCCCGCAAGGGCGTTTCCGGAGGGGCCCGCGCCCGATTAGCTTGTTGGCGAGGTAACGGCTCACCAAGGCAATGATCGGTAGCCGGACTGAGAGGTTGGCCGGCCACACTGGAACTGAGACACGGTCCAGACTCCTACGGGAGGCAGCAGTGGGGAATCTTGCGCAATGGGCGAAAGCCTGACGCAGCGACGCCGCGTGGGGGATGAAGCTTCTCGGAGTGTAAACCCCTTTCGACCCGGAAGAATGTCCCGCAAGGGATTGACGGTACGGGTAGAAGAAGCCCCGGCTAACTACGTGCCAGCAGCCGCGGTAAAACGTGGGGGGCCAGCGTTGCTCGGAATTACTGGGCGTAAAGGGTTCGTAGGCGGTGCGGTAAGTCTCGAGTGAAATCTCCGGGCTTAACTCGGAGGCTGCTCGGGAAACTGCCGTGCTCGAGTGCGGGAGAGGCGAGTGGAATTGCAGGTGTAGCGGTGAAATGCGTAGATCTCTGCAGGAACACCCGTGGCGAAAGCGGCTCGCTGGACCGCAACTGACGCTGAGGAACGAAAGCTAGGGGAGCAAACAGGATTAGATACCCTGGTAGTCCTAGCCTTAAACGATCAGGACTTGAGGTGTCCCGCGTAGGCGGGAGGTCTCGGAGCTAACGCGTTAAGTCCTGCGCCTGGGGAGTACGGTCGCAAGGCTGAAACTCAAAGGAATTGACGGGGGCCCGCACAAGCGGTGGAACATGTGGTTCAATTCGACGCAACGCGAAGAACCTTACCTGGGCTTGAACCGCACCGGACCATCCCGAGAAATCGGGACTTCCCGCAAGGGACCGGTGTAGAGGTGCTGCATGGCTGTCGTCAGCTCGTGCCGTGAGGTGTTGGGTTAAGTCCCGCAACGAGCGCAACCCTTATGCTTAGTTGCCACCCGCAAGGGGGAACTCTAAGCGGACTGCTCCGGATAACGGAGAGGAAGGTGGGGATGACGTCAAGTCAGCATGGCCTTTATGTCCAGGGCTACACACGTGTTACAATGCGCGCTACAGACTGATGCCAACTCGCGAGAGGGAGCTAATCGGAAAAAAGCGCGCTCAGTTCGGATTGCAGTCTGCAACTCGACTGCATGAAGCTGGAATCGCTAGTAATGGCGTATCAGAACGACGCCGTGAATACGTTCCCGGGCCTTGTACACACCGCCCGTCACATCACGAAAGTGAGCGGTACTAGAAGTCGCCGAGCTAACCCGCAAGGGAGGCAGGCGCCCAAGGTATGGCCCATGATTGGGGTGAAGTCGTAACAAGGTAGCCGTAGGAGAACCTGCGGCTGGATCACCTCCTTTCTAAAAAGCACGGCAGTCGAACCTGTCCCGATCCCAAATCCCGAAACTTCGGGATCTGGATTCGGGAGTATGCAGGCGAAGCTGCCCAGCTCTGTGCTTCACCGCACAGAGCCAGCCCCGCACCTTTGGTTCGGGGCACACTGCTCGACTCTCACGGGTCGCAGCAGTGTCTCTCGGTTCTCAATCATTGAACGGGTTCTGAGATGTCATCCGATGTAGCGGCGGCTTTACGCCGCCATCTTGATTGTCATTGAGCTTTTTCAGACACGGCCGCGATTCCGTTCTACGGTGTCGCGGTCTTTTCTTTTCCACCCTACTCCCGACTCCCTACTCCCTTCTCTCTCCCCCCTCACCCCGACTCCCCACTCCCTACTCCCTGCCATTCATGCCGGGACGATTGTCAAAGGGCTTTTTCAGAAGAGGAAAGCACGGTCAAAAACTTGACAAACAGCGAGGCTCGTTGTTACTGTGCACTTGCAATTTAGCCCAATACGGTCTAGACAATGATTGTGACGACGGGAAATGGAGAGGTCTTGGAGACCGAGAAAACCATCAACGTCGCTTCAGTTCCTCAGCGAAGCCCCTTTCGGTATCCGGGAGGAAAGACTTGGCTCGTACCGTACGCGAGGCTATGGTTGCGCTCTCGTCCGAAGCCGGTTCAGGAGCTGATAGAGCCCTTTGCGGGCGGAGCAATCATTGGCTTGACCGCTGCATTTGAGGGACTCACGAAAAAGGTCTTTCTCATTGAAAAAGACCCGGATGTTGCATCGGTCTGGAGAACAATTCTGAATGGTCATGGTGAGTGGTTAGCAGAGCGCATTACCACGTTTGACGTTACATTTGGCTCAGTAAAGCGGGAGCTGAATCGCCCTCCTCGAAACCTAAGGGAAAGGGCTTTCGCAACTATTCTCCGAAACCGCGTGCAACGAGGCGGGATTCTCGCACCAGGTGCTGGCTTGATGAGGTCTGGCGAGAACGGGAAGGGACTGAGGTCGCGCTGGTATCCCGAGACGCTTCGAAGGCGTATCCTTGACATCGTAGCAACCCGCGATCGGATTAGGTTTATACAGGGCGATGGTATTGAGTGCATTCAGATGAACAGGAATCGAAAGAACTTGGCTTTTTTCATCGATCCTCCGTACACAGTTGCTGGCAGGAGACTCTACAGATACCCGAACATCGACCACGAGAAGTTGTTCGCAATTGCACAGCGACTAGCAGGAGACTTCCTCATGACTTACGATGACAGCTCCGAGATTCGCCGGCTGGTCATTCAATTTCGTTTCGATTGCGAAACTGTTGCCATGAAAAACACCCACAATAGCAAGATGACAGAATTGCTTATTGGTCGGAGTCTCGCTTGGCTTCGGCAGCCACAGCCACTGCGGCGAGCTTTTCACGGATCCTTGTTTCAAACTGCTCCAGAGTCACAGGATAACCACCAGTCAAACCTTCGACTGCTCGCTCAAGGGTTGTGAAGCGGACGAAGTCCGGCTTTAACGAGAAACCCTGCCCTGACTCCTCATATCGCACCACAAACCAGGCAATATCGCAGCTTGACACATCTTTTACAGCTTCCATTTTGCCGAGAGCATCGAAAAAACTCCTATCAACTATGACAGCCATTTTCTTGCCCCACCTTCGAAGTGTGGGCACCTTGATTTGCAGTTGCGGCATCAAGCGCTTTGGCCCACTGCTGCGAAAATCAGGCCTTCTGTGACCCTTCGGGAAGGGCAGGTTATTGCCTTTGTGCTTGGTAAGCGCGTCGAACTCTTGGCTCATTTTAGCGCCAGAAAAATACACTGCCTGAATCTCTAAGGCACACCAACGCACTTCACCTTCAATGCGACGGACAAGAACGTTATCGATGCTACCCACTTTTCTCTTGGAGTTTGCTCCGGCCTCTCCAGATGTTTCCTGTTCGAGGAATCCAACCTCCCCAACAACAAGTGGGTCGGAATGGCCTAGTAGCGTCTCACCAATCCATTTGAAGATCGTTGCCTTCTGTTGGAACCGGTAAGGGCAGATCGTTACGAGATTGCCGGCCTGTCCGGCTGCGACGGAAACCAGGTTGCGATCCGAGTGGTGTTCGTACAGACGGATGGAGCAAACGCCGCCCTCCTTCGTACACCAAGGTTTGTGAGTGGGGAGGCTCTTAAATGGACAGGGGATATTGGCGTGTTTGCTGCCCTTTATCCGCTGTATCTTTGCAAAATGTCTGCGCTCTGCCGATGACAAGCCGACAAAGGATTTCCCATACCACTCTCCGATGCCATATCGGGACCTGGCTCTAGGTTTGTGTTCCTTATGTTTGGTCACAATGCGTCTCCCGACAGGATCCGTAGGCTCTACACTTTTGACTTCTTGCCCTTGGGCCTCCCGCCCCTGCGGCGTCTTCTCAGAGACTGAAGCCAACCAAAGTACTCTGACCCACGTGTGGCCGTTTTCTTTCCGCCGATACTTCCGGCGTGGCTAACAACTAGTCGGTCCGGAATGGACTTACCACAGTTTGGGCATCTGAACACGGATGGATGGTATTGTCAGAGATGTATCTCAGTCAATATGGCGTGAGCTAGAAGCAGGTAGGAGCCAAGCGAGGCTAAGAGGAGGAGTGCGCGCGGCCTTCTCGCGAACTCTACTTTTTGGAGGCTTGCGTCTTTTCGCCATCCAGGATGCCGTAGGCAACGCGGCGAGCGATTTCGAGTGCGGCCGCGAGGCGAATAATCTTGGCGTCACCCATGCCCTTTATCTCGTAAAAACGCTCGAGAGGCATGCCGCCCATGGCTTCCAGCGAACCGAAGCGCTGCAAGATGTTCTCGGCGATGCTCTCGGCCGGATTTCCGGGCGTACCCGGGGCGATGAGGATGGAGAGTAATTCGGCCTCGGTCAAAGCTTCCGGGCCGAGATCGGCGAGCTTTCCGCCAGCGTGTTCCCACGTGCGATCATCGTTCACGGTGCCGATACTCTACAGCAATCGGAAGTGGGCCTCAAGGGGTGTTGGGTTAAGTCCCGCAACGAGCGCAACCCTCATGCTTAGTTGCCACCCGCAAGGGGGAACTCTAAGCGGACTGCTCCGGCGTCGCCCCTCAAGACCATGCGGGACACAGAAACCGTGCAAGCTGGTGCCGGAGCTGACACCGCAAACGTTTTTTAGCTGCCGACGCACATCCTTTCGTCCCATCCTCCGTGTAGTACTTTTGACCCACTCAAATTGGAACAGAATGTCCATCGGACGTGTCACTTTTGCAGGGCACAATGACTCCTGGAGCCCAAACCATTCCGGCCGTCCCCGAAGGCTGAGGCCCCAGCCAAGTGCGCGCAGAATGGGCCGCATCGAACCTGCTCCGGGACGCCAGGCTGGGCCGACCACCGGCCCTTGGGCCAATTCGATCCTGCAAAGGAGTCACGCCTGCCATGACCGACGGCGCCAACGTTCAAGAAACCGTTTTCGACGAGAGCCTGGGCCAGTTTCAGGCCTCCGCAGAGGTAGCGGTTATTGCGGAACCCTCCTTTCCTGCCGATGTCCCTGAGCCGACAATCACCCTGCTCATCGAGGAAGCACCTGAACTGAAGGCGCTCCCTCCCGCTTCTCCCTCTGCCAACTCTGCCGACATTGCCAAGCCCGCCATCGCCCCGCTCGTTGAGGAAGCCCCCGCAGTGGAGGAACTCCCGCCCGCTGCCGAGGCTGCCGCGAAAGCCATCGCCCCGCCTGCGCCGCAAGCTGAAGCAGCCTCCGAAGTGGTCGCGTTCCCTCCCGCTCCTTCCGCCGCCGACTCTGTCGAGCTAGCAATCGCGCCGCAAGTTGAGGAAGCCCCCGCAGTGGAGGAACTCCTGCCCGCTGCCGCCACCGCCGAGCCTCCCATCGCTCCAATCGTTGAGGCAGCACCTGAGCTGAAGTTGCTCCCCCCCGCTCCTCCCGCCGCCGACACCGTCGAGCCCGCCCTCGAAGTAGCGGAGAACACTCCCTCGTTTCACGATGACGGTTTGTTGGTCGAAGAGGTCCCCCAGTCCTTGCCCAACCGCCCTGCCCGACCGGCACCGGCGCGGTCAACGTTTCTCGGCTTCTACGGCTTGCGGGAACAACCCTTTGGCGTCACGCCCGACCCCGCGTATCTCTACCTCAGCGAGATGCATCGCGCGGCCCTGCGTGCGCTTTCGTGCGGCATCGAAAACGACCGTGGCTTCATCGCCCTGATCGCCCCGCCCGGCATGGGCAAGACCACCCTGCTGAACAAGCTGATGGAGGACTTGCGCGACTCCGCCCGCACCGTCTTCTTGTTCCAGACGCAGTGTGACTCGCGCGAGTTCTTCGGCTACCTGCTCCGCGAACTGGGCGAGGAAATTGACGGGATGGACATCGTCGCGATGCACGCTCGTCTGAACGCCCTTCTCTTTCAGGAGATGCTTGAAGGCCGGCGCTTTGTGCTGATTGTAGACGAGGCGCAGAATCTCGACGACTCGGTGCTCGAAACCATTCGCCTGCTTTCCGACTTTGAGACCACGCACGCCAAATTGCTCGAAATCGTTCTCGTGGGCCAGCCGGAACTCGCCGCCAAGCTGGCGCGCCCCGGCCTTTCGCAATTGCGCCAGCGCATCGGCCTTCTCGCCAGCCTCGCGCCCATGAGCACCGAAGAAACGGCCCGCTACATTGACTACCGGCTGCGCGTGGCCGGTCATTCCGGCGGGCCCCTGTTCGCCGAGGACGCTCTGCAGCTCATCGCCGAACGCAGTCAGGGCACGCCGCGCTGCATCAACAATATCTGCTTCAACGCGCTCATGGCGGGCTACCTCGAGGAGCGCAGGATCATCAGCGCCGAAATTGTGCGCAAAGTCGTGGGCGGGTTGGAGCTGGAGTCGCTCGTTCCCCGCAGCACGCCGCAGCCCGAGCCGGTCGCCGTCCAAGCCGCCGAGTCACCAGCGCAACCCCAGCCACAGCCCCAGTCACAACCCCAACCGTGCTGCGAGCCCGCGGCCACCTCCAAGGTCCGGCCCTCCATGCTCGGGAAAGTATCCGAGGTGCTTCCCAGCGGCCATGTGGGCAAGGAACGCGAATTCCGCCTGCAAGCCACTCTCGAGAGAGACGCCTCGGGCATGCCCTTCGCCAACCGGTATTATTGCTGCAGCTTCTACATGGGCGAAGCGGACGCCACAGCGTTTCGCGTCGGCCAGCGCGTCCGCGTCACCGTCGAACCAGCGTAGCAGTTCAGCTCTGATCCGTTTGGGCGGGTTCCGTACCCGCCTTTGTCTTTATCGCCAACCACTAAGCACTGACTACTAGCCACTGCCTTTTCCCCCTCACCCCGACTCCCCACTCCCTACCCCCTGCCCTTCATGCCGGGCCGATTGTCAAAGGCCTGAACAGCCGCTCAACGTAGGAAGCCGCGAGGCATTCTTGTTTGGGTGCTCGGGCTACAGCGCGTGACCTTCTCGCGGAGCCGTTGCCAATCGCCTGGCAGCGGGCTGACAATCAAGGGTAAGATGAAGGTGACAAGGTATTTTGAAGAGCAAGTATTACGCAAGCGAGCGTACGTGCGGCGTGAGTACTGCGAAAAAATCATTGCGCGGCCACTGCGCAGGGTGACACAAGCGGACGGGCGGATTCGGTTCTGGGGCCGCGTGCCCGAGTTGGGAAACCGGGTGCTGCGGGTCGTGACGCTCGGAGACGGCGAGACTCTGCACAATGCGTTTCTCGACCGCGGCTTCCGTGAGCGGGAGGAATTAGAGCCATGAAACTTCACTACTATCCAGAGACGGACTCGCTCTATATCGACCTGAACGCCAGGCCGAGTGCGGAGTCGCGCGAGATTGCAGACGGACTCGTGGTGGATTTTGACGCGGAAGGAAACATCGTGGGGATCGACATTGACCACGCCTCGAAGAAGCTCGATTTGAGCAAGCTCGAAACCGAATCACTGCCGCTGCCGTCAGGCCGAGCAGACTAAGCGAGCCCTGAGAATCATTCTTCGATAAGCAGACAGAAACAGTCAGACGGACGCTCCGGAAAAAGTCCCGGGGGCGTTTTTATTTCTGCTGAGGGCGAACGAAACGCGGCTCAAAGTGCCGAAAAGAAGGTCTTCTTTCCCCTCAGGGCATGTCAAAGATCCGAAGTTTTCTTTGACCACAAGAGCGTGCTAGACTCAGTCCAACCTCGGTGGCGCGACCGGGCAATCGGTCGTGCTGCCTGAAGCGGCCTTCGCCCTCTGTGCAGGAGAGCGGGAAAGGAAGGCTCCCGTGGAAGGACCGAACCTTCGCAGTTTACCCCGCACGTTGTTTAGTTGTCCGCTGGAACTCCGCGTTGGCGACCAGACACTGCGCCGGGAACAGGCTCACGGCAATTTGAGCACGCATGGGCTGTTTCTCTGCGCCGAGCAATTGCCGGCCGGCACGCCGGTACACGTGCATTTCACCGCCAATCCCCCGGCGGACATGGACGGAGTCGTGCGCTTCCGCGACCCCGACGGGATCGGCATTGAGTTCACCTCGGTCAGCGAGGCCGACCGCCGCTCCCTCGACGCCCTGATTGCCGAGTTCGCCGAGAACGAGTTTCCATCCGCCTAGGGGGGTGGTGCCGAGCCAGCTTGACACCCATTGCCCGCAAGGTGTCTAATCTCAGCCACAAATTGGAGCGTTAGCTCAGGGTGCAGCGGGGCGCGCTGGGGTCGAGGGCGTCGTATCGCTTAGGTCTTTCAATCCTTTGGGGACGCCTGCCTACCCAAACTCCCCGATCCACCTGAGCACGAGGATCTCTTGGGATCGCGCGGGGAGGCGTCACAATGACCGACCTCACCATTGGCATCGGGGGCGCTGCCGGCGACGGCCTGGACAAAACCGGCGACACCCTGGCAAAGACGGCGGCCCGCTTGGGCCTGTACGTCTATGCCTACAACAGCTACCAGTCAATCATCCGCGGCGGGCACATCTGGCTGCGCGTCCGCCTGGGGCAGGAGAAAGTCACCTCGCACGGCGACCATCTGCACGCCCTGATCGCCCTCAACCAGGACTCGATTGAACGCCATGCACCGGAGGTTGAACCCGGCGGCGTCATTCTCTTCAACTCCGACAAGCTGCGCTGCAATATCCCCTTGCGCGAGACCGTTCTGGCGGCTCCACTCCCCATCAAGGAGCTGACCAAACCCTTCGGCGCGGTCCAGCCGGTTATGCAGAACACGGTAGCGCTGGGCGCCCTGCTGTTTCTTGCGGGGCTCGATTTCCAGATGGCCGCCGAGGTCCTGTCAGACACCTTCGCTCACAAGGGCCAGGGCGTCGTGGACCAAAACGTCAAGCTGGCGCGCACCGGCTACGACTACGCGCAGGAACACTTTGTGCCGCTGGGCTGCGAGTGGAAGTTTTCGCGCCGCCGTCGGCCCTTCGTCACCGGAAACGAAGCCTTCAGCCTGGGAGCCGTGGCGGCGGGATGCAAGTTTTATTCGGCGTATCCGATGACGCCCGCCTCGGCCATCCTCCACTGGATGGCGGCGCACGGCGAGCGCTGCGGCGTGGTCGTGAAGCAATGCGAGGACGAACTGGCCGTTGTGAACATGGCCATCGGCGCAGGCTTTGCCGGCGTCCGCGCCATGTGCGGCACTTCGGGAGGCGGCTTTGCTCTGATGACCGAAGCCATCGGCCAGGCTGGCATGATCGAAGCCCCGGTCGTGATCGTCGAGGTGCAGCGCGGCGGTCCGTCCACGGGCATCCCCACCAAGACCGAGCAGGCCGACCTGAACCAGGTTTACGGCGCTTCGCAGGGCGATTTCCCGCGCATCATCATCGCTCCGCGGGATACCCGCGACTGCTTTGACAGCACCGTGGAAGCCTTCAACCTGGCGGAAAAATATCAGCTCCCCGTCATCCTGATATCCGACCTGCTGGTCTCCGAACATCCCGAGACGATCGAACCGGAAGACCTCCGCGCCTCGGTGCCCATTGACCGCGGAGAGCTGCTGACCTCCTGGAACGGAGCGAACGGCAGGTACAAGCGCTATGCCTTCACGCCCTCGGGCATTTCGCCGCGCGCCCTCCCCGGCACGGCAAACACCCTCCATGTGGCAGCTACGGATGAGCACGACGAGGAAGGCATCCTGATCAGCGACGTCTTTACCAACTCCGCGGTGCGCCGCAAAATCGCCGAGAAGCGCATGAAGAAGCTGGCGCTGGCTCTGGACGAGCTTCCCGCACCGCGGCTCGAAGGTCCGGCTGAGGCCGACGTCACGCTAGTTGGCTGGGGATCCACCTGGGGCGTGATTCACGAGGCGCTGGAGCCACTGGCGGCCGCCGGCATCCGCGCCAATCTTCTCCACTTCAAGTACCTGCTGCCGTTCCACAGCCGCGAGGCCAGCGAAATCCTGGCGCGTTGCAAGCGCACCATCTGCATCGAGCTCAACGCCACGGGCCAGTTCGCGCGCCACCTCCGCGCCGAAACGGGCCACACCGTGAGCGAGCGCATCCTGAAGTACGACGGCGAGCCTTTCGAGCCGCGCGAGATCGTCGAGCAGGTGCGCGCCATCCTTGAGGGGCGGCCGCGCTCGCTCGACGTTACCCCGGCAGAAGCCCGCGAGATTGCCTACCACTACGTCCGCACGCACTTGAATGACGATGTGCGCCCCGGACGAATCGTGAAGACGAATGGCAACAGCGCCGTCGAGCCGGTCTGGCTCGTCGAAATTGTCTCGCGCGATTCCGGCGAGAAGCATGGAGAACTGCGGGTCGGAGTGGAAACCGGCTCGACCTATTCCTGGCAGCCGATTCGGTAGGAGGAGAGTGTGGCGACTATCGTTGAACTTCCGATCGAGACTTACGCCGGACTGGTGGATCCCGACTGGTGCCCGGGTTGCGGCGATTTTGGCGTCTTGAAAGCCGTGAAGATGGCGGCGGCGAAAGCCGCCGTGGCCCCCAAGGACCTGGTAGTGGTGTCGGGGATCGGCTGCTCGTCCAACCTGCCCGGGTACGTCCACGCCTACGGTGTTCACTCACTGCACGGCCGCGCCGTTGCCGTAGCCACGGGCATCAGACTGGCCAACACCGACCTCAAGGTGGTGATCACGGGCGGCGATGGCGATGGCTATGGGATTGGCATCGGCCATTTCATTCACGCCATGCGTCGCAACCTCGACCTCACCTACGTCGTGATGGACAACCAGATCTACGGCCTCACCACCGGCCAGGCCTCGCCCACCACCATGAAGGAGATGCGCACCAAATCCACTCCGCGCGGCAACGTCGAGCTGCCCATCAACCCCATTGCCCTAGCCCTAGTTTCCGGCGCCACCTATATCGCCCGCGGCTTTTCCGGCGACCCCGGCCAGATGGCCGATCTGATTGCCGCTGGCATCCGCCACAAAGGCTTTGCGTTGATTGATGTCTTCAGTCCGTGCGTGACCTACAACATGCTGAACACCTATCCCTGGTTCAAAAAGCGCGTCTACAAACTCGAGGACGAAGCCGGATACTCTCCCGACAACGGTAAAGCGGCGCTCGACAAATCCTTTGAATGGGGTGACCGCATTCCCATCGGACTCTTCTACAAAGACGATCAGCCCACCTATGAGGACAGCGAACCTGCCTATCAGCGCGGGGCGCTGGTCCGGCAGCCGTTGCCCGCCGATCCCGCACTGTTTCAATCGCTCGTCGAAGAACTGATGTAATGGAGCGGCGGTTAACCGGCGGGCGGCTTCTCTTGCGCTTGCTCACACGATCAGGGATCAGCTATTTCCACCGCGGATCGCAGCAGAGTCCAGCGACGCCTCCGGGCCGCACTTCCCCTTCGTAGGCAACTCCCTGCCACTTCCTGACGACCCTTCAACCCGTCAAGCGGTTGCGGCGCGCGCTTCCGGCTCATCCTTGAGCATCGAGCGGAGTTGTTCCCGCAGCTCGGGCGTGTCCTTATGACCGTGACTGGTGACGGCGTGCAGCACCGCCAGGTCGAGCACTTCGTTTTCGCTGCCGGAAATGGCCAGTTCGCAGTTATTCGCGGTTGGAAAATCTCTGCAATCGATATATTTCCTGGGCATGGGGACCTCCTGCCAAAAAAGCTTTCCGGTTGTCCGAGGGAGGAAGAAGGATAGCGCGCGAGCCTTCGCAAATCAAGCCTCGCCAGCGCCGGGTAGTGGGCTACTTTGACCTAAGCCACCTTTTTTGCCATTCCCTCAGCTTCCCATAGGTCAACCAAGTCGCTGACTTCCCACAGGCGGTCAGTAACACCAGCGGCCATCGCTGGACTGACCCGCAGCGTCCGGTGAATCTTGATGAAGTTGTAGGCAAAATAGTTTAGGGCGATTGCGGCTTCATGATTTTCAATCTTGCGGGAGAATCCATTCGACAGGCGCGTGTAGCGGCGCATGGCCGTTCGGACTGACCAGTTCTGGCGCTCTACAAAACTTGTGCTGATGTGCTTCGGGTCTGGTCTTCCAGCGATCACAGCGGACTGGCAGCCGATACACTCTGCGGGGCTATATCTGGTCTCGCTCTCTTCGCGGTCTGCTCCGTACAGTTTGACCAACATCGCAAAATCAATGTCGGCTCCAAAGGCGCTCTCTACCGCCATCAGGTACACACGATGGCCGTCAGTCGTAAGTTGTACGCGGTTCGCAAGGCGCTCGGCTAGATCATGAACAAAATTAAACGCTGTCCCCGCATTGCGGTCGCCAAGCCGCCAGCATGGGACTAGCTTCGTATCCGCGTCTATCGCAACCCATAGCCAAACATCGCCAGCGGCAGGAATCTTGGCCGCGATTTCTTCTGTGAGATTCTTCTGCTTGCAATAGTTGAATCCCCATAGCTCGTCAAGCTGGATACGACGACAAGAAAGATTCCTCAGAATGCGGTCTTGGTAATCTTCGCAGGCCGCACCTACCTCACCGAGGAGCCGCATAACGGTTTTCTTGCAGACACCTGTCATGCGGACGGTCGCCCGAATGGAGCAACCCTCTATGAGGCAATTCACTACCTGCATTCTTTGGTCGCGTGTGAGTTTGTTCATGAGCGACATTGTACTAAAGCCGCTTTAGCATGTCAAGTGTTATTCCAAAAAACTTACCCCCGGCTTTTTGACCGGGGGCAAGAGGGATTCGCCTTGATGGGTAGTCGTTTACCTCGCCTTGTCATCCTCGCGGTCCTGGCAAAGGTTTTCCCAATGCGGGATTCTGTCGGGGAACCGCTTGACCAATTCCTCCCAGGTGATGCTCTTGTTTTCCTTCACGGTTTCAATGGCTGACTCAACTGCCACCCGAGAGGTTGGCGGCTCGGTGAAGTCAGTATTGCAGGCAGCCCTGTGTCGCGTCATGTCCGCACCTCCTTCAGTTTCCCTATAACTGTTAGTGTGTCTAAAAATGGCGTTAGCTTCGTAAAAAGCGCCTCAATCTCATCCGATATTTTAGTCACTTTCAATCCTAGACCGAAGGCTTCGGTTGGAGAAGCCTGTTCATATACTTCTGTCTCTTGTCTGTCAATGACAAATCCGTGAGCTGGGAATTTCTCTACCAATCTGCCAGCTATTCTCTTAGCGACATTAAACGGGTAGTTCGGCTTCATCAGTCGGGTGGCGTATTGTTCTGCCACTTTTAGATCCCGAGATTTCTTGGTGAAATCCACCGTATCAATCTTTTCAAGCAGCGGTCTAACGAAATTGGCCGCATAGCTCAGAACATGAGGAAGCAGCGTGTCGCTCTTCTTTCCCGTTCGATACAGCACTAGCTGCATTGTCTGGTCAATCGTCCTCAAAGAAAACGCATAGAGTCGCTCAAGCGATTGCACCGCGTTAAGCGCGGAGCTTATGTCCTCTCGCTCTACGTCGAAGATTTGAACATCAAGTGGTCCGAGTTCCGCATCACGGCCCATGATTAGGTTTGTAGAACCGAGTGCTATCAAGGTTGCGGCGCTCTTGGCATATTGAGGAACTATTACCGAAAAGCTTTGACTACGCCTCTGAAATAATCTGGCGATTTGATACGCGTAGTGCGCATTACCGCCAGATGATTCGACTAGCAAACCGACAGGTTGCCCTTCGGCAATTTCTCCCCTAGCCCCCTGAAACCCCTTGTACAGGTCAAGCTCGATACTGGCACAATCCCCGGAACCGTTTTGAATCAAAAGCCAGATTGGGATACCCAAAGCCCGTTCTAACTCCGCAACGATCTGAGCAAACTCAAGCGGAACTGGAGAATCGGGACCTGGATAGATGGACGCATAAAACTGCGGAGACGGCTGCTGAATGGCTTGTGCTGGACTACTCATGGTTGCTCTTCTCCCAACGAGCCTGAGCGGCTTTTTTTGCGACTGCCCTGCGCTCTTTAGCGGTCATGGTTTCGAGGCGACGCTTACCACCAATTTTTCCGCCCCTTCGCCCCATTTCTGACATGAGCACTGAAATCTGCGCTTTTGTTGGAGGCGCTATACTACCACCGTTCTCTTGCGTCGAAACGCTCACCAAGTGATGAGCAAGCTGGTTTACGTCTGTTGGGCGCTTCTCTTGCTTAATCCGCTTTGGCATAGCTCCATACTATCACCTGCCGGCACTTCCCGTCGCTTACCATCACTTTCAAAGTAGCCCACTACCCAGCGTCGCGGCCAGCCGCCAAGCTGCGGCTCAGCTTTCTTGGCTTCTGCGGTACTGCCCTGTTTAATTGAGGACGGTGAAGTTGATACTGCTCAGCGCACTTCCCGCGGCGTTGCTGACGCCGACTGGCCCGGTGCGCGCGCTAGGAGGAACGACGGCGCGAATTTGTGTATTGGAATCAACCGTAAAGCTGCTCGACGACTTCCCCTTGAACGTCACCTTGTTCACTCCGATAAAGCCCGTGCCAGTGATGGTCACCATGGTTCCTTTTGTGCCGCTGGTCGGTGTAAACGAGGCAATGGTCGGCGCCACGACGATGACAAAGTCCGAAGCACTTGAGGCCGAGCCAGCCGCGTTGGTGACGCTGATCTTGCCTGTCTGCGCCCCCGCCGGGACGGTGGCCGTGATTTGCGTGTTCGAGTTGACCGTAAACGAAGTGGCATTGACCCCGCCGAACGCCACCTGCGTCGTCCCGATGAATCCGGCTCCGGTCACAGTCACGGTCGCACCCACCGGCCCGTTGGCTGGAGTAAACGCGCTGATCGTCGGCGCCACGATGACGCCAAAATCCGCCGCGCTGTTTCCTGTGCCCTCCGGCGTCGTCACGCTGATTCTTCCGGTCGTGGCTCCAGCAGGCACAGTCGTGTCAATCTGCGTGTCGCTCACGAGCGTAAACGCGGCCGACATCCCGTTGAAGGCGACCGCTGCCGCTCCGCTGAAGCGAACGCCAAAAATCGTCACCGCGGTTCCCACCAATCCGCTGGTAGGAGTGAACGAGCTGATGCTCGGCGCGGTGCTGCTTCCAGCTTGAAGCGCGAATTCATACACCTTGCCATCGTTTTCGTTGGGGTTCGAACCGTTGTCAATGCCCCGATCCGAGAGGTACAAGCTCTTCGACGCGGTTCCAGCACTCCCCGTACCGTAGCCCACGCCGGCAGGGGCCACCGCATTCGCCGCAGAGATATCAATCGTGCGAAGGAGCGTCCCGCTGGTGGAGACTTCAAAGACTTTCGCTGTGTCTTTCCGGCTGGCGAGAAATAAGGTGCCGCTATCCGGGTTGTACGCAATCCCCTCCAAATCTGCAACGCCCAGGACTGCGGTGTCGAAATGAGTGGATACGTCGTCTCCCGATGGTTTCGGACCGTCAAATACATTGTTGGGTCCCGGCCTGACCACGACCACTTCGGCATCCACTCCGCAGCCCAGATAGACGACGCGATTGGCGCTGTCGAAGGCGATCCCCTCTGGGTCCGAGCAGCCGAAGGCCGCCGCGCTAACCGTAATCACGACGTCATCTGAGGTGCCCATCTTGCCGTCCGCGCCCAGCGTCACTTCATAAAACCGGTCGCCGCTGTCGCTCGAAATGAAGAAGTGTCCGCTCACGGTGTCATAGGCGATGCCCGTGGGCTCCACCGAAAAGGCCATCGTATTGTGCGTGCGTACCAGGTTACCTGCGCGGGTGGATTCGAATACGTTGGAGCCTTTGAAGATGTTCATCTCGTCCACTTCGGAGTCCGCGATCCACAGCGTGTCCGTCGCCGGAACGTATTCCACTCCCGCTGGGTCAGGGGACGGCGGAGAGAACTGCGACGTACGGATGGTGTTCACCAGATTCCCCGTCTCAGCGACCGCGGCCAGTGATTCGATCGTCGCCGCCGCATCCGCTCCCAGCCTCGACTCCTTCAGCGTCAGCTCGACAATCTTCCCCGACCCCGGCCTCGCGCCCTTCGTCGCGCTCTGCCCGCTGTCCGCGATGTAGAGATTTATGTTGGCCGGGTCGTCGGTGCTGTCTCCGCTGGGCGCAAATGCCATGCCCACTGGGTTGACCAACTCGGCCAGAGACAAGTCCCGCGTCGCCACCAACGCTCCTGTGCGGCTCAGCTCCACCAGTTTATTCTGCGTCATGTTCAGCACAAAGAAATGTCCGCTCTGCGGATGGATGGCCAACGTTCCCGCCGCGATCTCGCCCAACTGTTGCAGCCGCACCCATGCACTCCGGCTCATCCTTTTCGCCACGGTTACATCCGGCTCACCCGCGCCAATGGCGTACGTCCGGTGAATCTGCCGGCCGCCCGCCTCCAGCGTAAAGAGGTCTCCACTCTGCGGGTCGTAGGCCGTCGCGCCGCCGCCCTGCGTTTCCAGCGCTCCCATCTCAAACGCGTTGGACAACTCTCCCCCCTGCTCTCGGCAATCTGCGCTCGTTCGGAGCCAGCGTTTCCCTAGCGCGTCCTGAATCAACAAACTCTCTCCCGCGCCCGTCACCGTCACGTCCAGCGGCCCGCTCACGCTCAATGGGAAACTCTTCGAGCACACCGGCTCCTCGGAGAGGTCCATCAGCACCATTCGCAACTGCGGTTCTGCGGACAGCGCGCCACTCTCCACCTCGAGCACCACAAACGCCTCCGCCCGCTCCGAGTAGGCAAAGCCTGCCGGCCGCTTCACTCCGAACTTGCGCGTATAAATCACCCGCACCACGTCCAGTGAAAGTGTTTCTCCTGGTGAGCTGGTGAGAATCACTGGTTTTTGCGGAACGCTCACCGTCTGCCGATCGAGCCTGCCGGTGAGCGTTCCGCTGGACTGCGCTCCGGAAAATTGTTGGTTCGTGCGCGAATCGCCTCCCAGGCCGCGCGGTGAGGCCACAACTCCCAGCACCAGCAACGAGCCAATCAGTGCTCTGCATGAAATTGACGCCAGCACATTGCCTCCTCTTCCGCAATCTGCGATCTCCGCGACCCGGTTACGCCGAAATCAGACGCCCGGAGGCGAGACACACCTCCAACCGATTCGGAGCATCGCCAAACTGTGTTCAGGCTAAAAAGCGACCCATGTTGCGGGGACGTTCAACCACGAGGAGCGTCAACGGGTCGCGGGACGTGACCCGGTCGCGCTCCGGCTGGCCGCTTGCTCCTCCCATACTGTCAAGAATACTTTGCCGGCTCCCACTCTCTGGATACAGTTGCCCCCAACGTCAGAGCCAGCTACGCCCACACCCTGAGCAGACCAAGAAGGGCTCAGGCCCTTTCCCAAAACTGGATGGATAATTTACGAGGACTGTGCAGACTCTACCGTTCTTTTCCCATTTCGTCAACAAAAAACAAAAACCCTCCGACGCCCCTCGCGGAAGGGTGGAACGACAAGCTGCCTCGTTGACTTGTCTCGGGCACGCGCATAAGATGCACGCCAATGGCCGCCGAATTTTTTGCGGGGGCCAGTGGTCACTCCTTTTGCCGACCAATCATTTCGGCGCTGTCGGTTGAGGAGGCAGCATGCTGAACGATTCGACCGTGCAAGAATTGGGTTTGAATCTGCGCGGACGCCTTCTCCTCCCTGCAGACGCGGAGTACGATGAAGCGCGGAAGATCTGGAACGTAATGATTGATCGGCGCCCTGCAGTCATCGTGCGTTGCGCCGGCGCAGAGGACGTGGTGCGCGCGGTTCGTTTCGCCCGCGAAAACAACCTGCTCGTGGCGGTGCGCGGCGGAGGACATAACGTGGCGGGCAACGCCGTTTGCGATGGCGGTTTGATGATTGACCTCTCGCCGTTGAAAGCGATCCGCATAGATCCGGTGCGGCAAACCGCTCAGGCGCAACCCGGTCTCACACTCGGCGAGTTTGACCGGGAAACGCAGGCCTTCGGACTGGCCACCACGCTCGGCACGGTTTCGGTGACTGGAATCGCCGGGCTGACACTCGGCGGTGGGATCGGCTGGCTGATGGGAAAGTATGGCTTGGCATGTGACAACCTGCTTTCGGTGGACATTGTGACGGCCGACGGCGAGTTGCGCACCGCCAGCGCCACCGAAAACGAAGATCTCTTCTGGGGCGTGCGCGGCGGCGGCGGGAACTTCGGTGTCGTTACCCGGTTCGAATACCGCTTACACCGCGTGGGCCCAGTGCTCGGCGGCATGTTGATTTACCCGTTCAGTAAGGCGCGGGAAGTCTTGCGCTTCTACTGGGACTTCACCAGCCAGGTCCCCGATGAACTGACCATGGACGCAGGGATTTTGACGGCTCCTGACGGCAATCCCGTCGCGGCCATCGCCATCTGCTACTGTGGCCCGCTCGATCAGGGTGAGAAGCTGGTTGAGCCGCTCCGCAAGTTCGGCCCGCCGATGGCTGACCTGATTGGCCCAAAATCTTATCTTGAAATCCAGAAGGAAATTTTCGACGCGGCGTTCCCACCGAACCACCAAAACTATTGGAAAGGGGGGTTCGCGCAGGCCCTGAGCGACCCGGTGATCGAGGCCATGGTCGAATATGCAGCGACGCGGCCTTCGCCGGCAAGCTTTGTGGCCGTAGAGCACTTTCACGGCGCCGCAGCCCGCGTTCCTGTTTCCGAAACGGCTTTCCCGCACCGGCGCGAGCAGTACAGTCTGCTCATCTGTTCGATTTGGCCCGACCCGGCCGAGTCGGAAAAGAACATCGAGTGGACACGCCGCTTCTGGGGGGCGATGCAGCCGTTCATGGCCGGCAGCGTCTACGTCAACTATCTGAGCGAGGAAGGCGAGGACCGCGTCCGCGCTGCCTACGGCCCAAACTACGAACGGCTCGTCGCTCTAAAGAGCAAGTACGATCCGACAAACTTCTTTCGCATGAACCAGAACATACAGCCCACGGTTGGGGAAACATCCTCGGCGAGAGCAGGGACCCCCTGAGAAGACTTCGGGGTTTGGCTGGCCAGCCGATGGTTGCTGCAGCTTGCCACCTGAACCGTCAGCCTGTGCAAGGAGGGAAGTCCCTCACCTCGTCTCCCAACATTTGCTCCTGGCATGGCCTCGAGAATGAGTTGGAGAGGAATTGCACCCGCCACACCCCGGAAAAAGTTCTGGGGCGTCTTGTTTTTGCAGTTAAAGCAGCCGCCCCGCCCTCCAAAACTCGCCCACCCCGCTGCCGGCACTCCCTGACCGCTCAACAGACGAGCCTGCAGCTCACGTCCCGGCCCGACGATTTATGTCGGGACTGACGTGAGGTTCTTGGTAAAATAGGCAGGAACAGCCCTACCTTGCTTCTCCCCGAAAACTCTTGAGCGCGCCCATTCGCTGCGTCAGCTCCGTTTGCGACAGCGCCCCTTGCCGAAAGAGCTTGCGGAGGAACTCCTCCGCCGTGCCTTCTCCCTTCGCGCAGTTGCATTCGTGGCAGCAGGCGACGGCATTCTTCGCCGAGTTATCTCCCCCGTGCGCCAGCGGCACCACGTGGTCCAGCTCCAACACTCCCGCCCGCAGGCGTCTCAAGCAGTAGAAGCACCTCCCCTTATCCCGCTTGCACACCATCTCCCGCACGCTCGGGTCGCGGAAGTGGTTCCTCGCCCGCCGCGCTCGCGCCTGCGTCTGCGTGACGCTTGCGCCGCACATCATTTCCAGCTTGGAAATCTCCTCCGGCGCGCGCACTTCCAGCAGCAATCCACTCTCGCCTCGTTCCAACACCTTCACGCACGGCGTCCGCGCCAGGCTCCCAACGTAATGCCGCACCGTCGTCGGGCACAGCCCGGTCGCTCGCGCCAGTTCCCCTTTGCTCATCCTCACGCGCCTCCGCCCTTCGAGCTTCGTGCGCCGCAACAAGTGGTAATAGATCGCCCGTTCGTGCGACCCCAGCCGCAGCGCCGGAAACAGCCGGTCTTCCACGGCTCGATAGAGGCGGCGAGTGTTGAGGGCTTTCACGGGCGGTAAGGAGTGGTCAGAGGGCAGCCGGGCGAGCGAACATCCATCATTTTCCCCTAATTCTATTGTGACAGAACGGCGAGGGTCTTTATTCAGGTATGAGTCGGCGCTATCCGTCTGAGCGAGCGGCAGTTGGGTGGATGGAGCAGCGCGCGGGGCTTGACACGCACTGGCCTGTGCGAATAGAGGAGTGGGGTTGGGTAGCAGAGCGATTCAGCTTCCGATGTGTGGAAGTTCTATCTGTGCTTGAGGCTTTTGCTGAGAAGGAGAAACCGAATGTACGCTCCCTCTTTGTTCAACCGGTCTGCAAAATTGACCGCGCGGGCAGCGGGACACCCGTCAGGGTTTGCCTTAGCCCTATTGGTCATCGTGCTGTGGGTAGCCACGGGACCCTACTTTGGCTTCAGCGATACCTGGCAACTGGTGATCAATACCAGCACGACCATTGTGACCTTTCTGATGGTTTTCCTGATCCAAAATACGCAGAATCGTGACAGCGAGGCAATGCAACTGAAGTTGGACGAACTGATCCGCGCCGTTGAAGGGGCGCACAACGCGCTGCTCGACATTGAGGAACTGACGGAAGCCGACCTCGACCGGATCCGCGTCCGCTATCAGAAGCTCGCTCAGAAAGCCCGGGCGGACCTTCGACACGGTCGGGAAGATACTGGCACACCTAGGGTGGAAAGCCCTTGATGAGAAGAGCGTGCGGCTGAGAGGCGCCGCACTGAGCTTCGCCACGATGAAAAGCATCAGGGTCGGAAACGCATGGAGGGGGGATGGGTAGAGAGACGAGGATTGTGTCGAAGGATGCGGAGTATGAGAAGAAGGTGCGGGAGAGTTTTGCGAGGCAGGGGTTGATGCGCCACCTGGGCGCCGTACTCGAGGCGGTGCGTCCGGGCGAATGCGAGATTGCCATCGCGTGGCGCGAAGAGTTGGGCCAGCAGCACGGTTTTTTCCACGCCGGCGTGACCGGAGCAATTGCCGATTCAGCCTGCGGCTACGCAGCGCTCAGCCTGATGCCGGCAGGAAAAGCCGTGCTCACGGTCGAGTACAAGCTCAACCTGCTCGCTCCGGCCGTCGGCGAACGCCTCGTAGCCCGCGGCCGCGTCGTCCGCGCCGGCCGCACCCTCACGGTGTGTTCTGCGGAAGTCCTCGCCGTGCGCAACGCCGTGGAGACGCTTTGCGCCACGTCACTTTCCACCATCATGGCCGTCAACGAAAAAGAGGGACTCCACGGATAAGCGCGGCGTCGCAGACAGCGCAGGGCTGTGGGATTCCCACCAACTCAAGCCGCAAACTGTTCCGCGCATCTCCTCATTGGTGACTCGCCAATCGAGCAAGTGGTCCTGAACTTTGAGGGAGTTGCGACTCCCACAGGCCCATTTGTGACGGGGCATGGGAATAAGCGGTTCTTAGGGCCTGCATTCCATACTCTTGAAGGCGAGGGTAATCTCCGTCGTTCGATCGTCGGAACCGTCCACAACAACGCGTTCTGTCTGCCTAGACCCGATTGAGGACCCGGTGTTTCCCGCTGTGTGCAAGCCACAAAGCTGCCAAGCATGGATCGTGTAGGCTGCGCCTCGCAAAAGAGTTAGCCGAAAGACACCGGGCGATTCCGCTTGCGGGTAGGGAACGTCTCCTTCGCTCGCATCCACGGACAGAAAAATGTCTTCCGGGAGCTTTTCGCTGGGCCACTGGACCCGCACGATCAGTTCGCGGGTCGGCCGGCCGCCGGTCACATGAATATCGGCGTTCAGCTTTTGTTCGCCCTCCTGCAGATCAAGTTGTAGGGCGGATTTGAAGTCCGTCACACCCGGATAAAATGTGCGGAGAAAGGGTGCGTCGGGCTTCAATTCATTGAAGTTATTGAAGACCAGGACGTACTTGCCTGGAGCTACATTTTTGAACTCGAAGAAGCCTTCATCGCCTTGAAACTCCCACCATCCCATCTCCGACTCCTTATAGAGATGGGGGCGGAAAAGTCCAACGCTGGCTGCACGAAGGGGCTCTCCGTCGGGACCGACGACGCGACCGCGGATGCGGCCGGTGGGAAGCGCATTGATATCGTATTCAAAGCACGCACTGTCCGGCATCTCGAGAGGG